>Ga0256406_1005837_pt1 | contig 12795 bp, 10 predicted proteins | sample RumenRJG_03DNA_FD_185986 | JGI IMG/M metagenome (GOLD analysis project Ga0256406, IMG submission 185986) | Bovine rumen microbial communities from Lethbridge, Alberta, Canada - RJG_03 | ecosystem: Host-associated > Mammals > Digestive system > Stomach > Rumen | place: Canada: Alberta | collected...
AAATTAGGATATACCTGAATCTCATCCAAGAAGATAATAGTGTCTTCTATATTTCCTAGCTTATCGCCATGTAATGCGCTTACTTGTAAATAAAAGTCATAAGCATTTCTTATTTCAGAAAATAATTTATCTCCATCAAAATCATCTCTTAGATTTATCTCGACATAATTCTTAAAAGATTTCATTGCTGTTTCACGAATAATAAAACTCTTACCAATCTGTCTAGCGCCATTAATAATAATTATCTTTGCATCTTTATTTTCATAATATTCATATAATTGTTTTTCTATTTTTCGATAAAACATAATAAAACCTCCATTTTACTAGTCTTTCACAAGTTTTCTAATAAAATTTTAGCATATTTTTAAGGTTTTCCAAACTTTTTAGGCCTGTTTTTACAAGTTTTCCAAACTTTTTAGGCCTGTTTTTACAAGTTTTCCAAACTTTTTATACCTGTTTTTACAAGTTTTCCAAAATTTTATGCTTATTCCATAAAAAAGACAGATTTTTAAGAAAATCTGTCTATTTCATCCATTTTTTATTGCTTTTTGTATTATTGTTTCTTACCTTGGTTTGCTACAGCTTCCATAGCTGCTTTTAATGCTTCTTGATCACCTAGGTAATAATGATCAACAACATTGAAGTTGTCATCAAATTCATATACTAGAGGAACACCAGTAGGGATATTTAGATTTAAGATTTCTTCATTTGACATATTATCTAAATATTTAACTAATGCTCTAAGTGAATTACCATGCGCAGCGATGATAACTCTTTTACCTGCTTTCATTTCAGGAAGAATTACTTCGTTATAATAAGGAACAACTCTTTCTACTGTTGTTTCTAATGATTCATTTAATGGTAATACACTTGGATCTTCATTACGATATACATCTTGGTTCTTAGGAGCTCTTTCATCAGCTTCTTCTAATGCAGGAGGTTTAACATTATATGATCTTCTCCAGATTTTAACTTGCTCTTCACCATATTTTTCAGCAGTTTCTGCTTTATTTAAACCTTGTAAAGCGCCATAATGTCTTTCATTTAGTTTCCAAGTTTTATTAACTGGTAACCAGTTTCTATCCATTTCATCTAAGATATGATTTAAAGTATGGATGGCTCTTTTTAGATATGATGTATAACAAACATCAAAGTCATATCCTTCTTCTTTTAATAATTTACCAGCTAATTTAGCCTCTTCATGGCCTTTTTCACTTAAATCAACATCGGTCCAACCAGTAAATAGATTTAATTTGTTCCACTCACTTTCACCATGTCTAACTAAAACTAATTTCATGTTTTTCTCCTTTTTATTACATCAATATTTTACAATAATTCTTTCTTAATCTTATTAAAAAATGACAAATCATCTAATATTTTATATTCTTTCAAATATAAACTCTTCATATTAGTATATGCTGGACGACATTTATAAAATGACTCATCAGGTTTAATAACTTTATATTCTAATTTGTTATCATATATTTCATTTATCACTTTAACGATATCTTCTCTACCAATTAATTCTTTAGAAGCAATATTGATAAAAGTATGATTAAAATTTTCCCAATGATTTATTAACCACTCCACTACATCTAATACATCACTAATAGTTATACAATTTCGATAGAAAGGATCATATACTTCACATACCTGATTATTCTTTAAACAACTTAATACATAGTTAGTAAATTTATCTCTATTAGAAACAACATATGATAAACGTATAGCCTTAAATAGACTGTTTGATTTAAATATATCTTCAATTTCCTTTTTCATTTTTCCATATGCAGTAGAAGCATCAGTCTTAGATTCTTCGTCAAAGATAAGATCTTTATGATCACCAAATACAGCATCGCTAGAAAAGAATAATACTTTACATTTATGATTAATAGCTTCTTCAATAATATAAGCAGTACCCTTAACATTTATATCCCAACATTTTTCATATTCTTTTTCACATAAATCAGGAGAAGAAATAGCTGCTGTAAAAATAATAAATTCTAAGTCATCAAAAATATTACTATCAAAATCATTTGTATTTTCTAAATCTAAAAAATAATCATAATCACCATTCTTATCAAATTTAATAATTTTATGATTATTTAATCTATCTATTAAAAAACTACTAATATAACCTGAAGAACCTATAATACCAATATTCATTTTAGTTGCACGCAATCCTTTCTAGCTTATCATTTATAAATTAGTCGTTAATATTTCCCGGATAATATTACTGATGCTGTCATCACTATTTATTTTGTATGATTTACAATCAGCGGCATTACCTGCCTTAATATCATTATCACTATCACCTATCATATATGATTTACTTAAATCGATATTAAAATCTTTACTTGCCTTAATTAACATTCCTGGCTTAGGCTTACGACAATCACAATCAATCTTTAATTCTTTTATTTCACCTTCAAAGCCACTATCAGGATGATGTGGACAATAATATAATCCATCAATATATGCGCCCTTTAATCCTAATAATGTTTCCATCTTTTTATGTATTTCATCTAAACCATCAAAACTTAATTCACCTCTAGCAATTACCGGTTGATTAGATACAACAATACATAGATATTCAGAACTATTAATCTTTTTAATGTTTTCAGCAATATCATCTATTAGTTCAAAATCATCAATATTATTTAAGAAACCCTTATATTTATTGATGGTACCATCACGATCTAAAAAGATTGCTTTTTGTTTATTAACTAAATTTCTTTTAAAAGGAAGATTATTACCAAAATCATCACGTACCTGCTTATAGCGCTCAGGTGTACCCATATCTTTGATATATTCACTAGATTTATAAGCATATAATAAATTTTTATTAGCTAATGGTTTTAATATCTGTCTATCTAAATCAACCTTAGTAGTATCAGGTCTATTATTTAATAATTCTGGAGATAATATATGCATTCCCGCATTAACAATATTTCTATACCACTTAGGTCTATCTTCTTCCTTATTTAACCATTCAATTACTTGATTATTGTCATCTAATATAATCAGGCCAGAATCATATGGATGATTATTAGGATGAACAAATAAACTAGCTAGACCTTTATGTTGATAATGAAAATTCACAAATCTATTTAAATCAATATCAAAAATACTATCGGCATTAATTAATAAAAAGTCATCAGTTAATTTATCTTTTAATTCAAATAATGCGCCAGCATTACCTAATGGTTCTTCTTCAATAAAATATTCAATATTAACACCAAAATCTTTACCATCTTTAAAATGATCTATTATTTTTTCTTTCATATAAGAAACAGTAATAATGATATCTTTAAAACCCTGTTTACTTAAACATTCAATTTCTCTTTCAAGTACTGGTTTACCATTAACCATTATTAAAGGTTTAGGAATACTATCATTAATTTCCTTTATTCTTTTACCTAAGCCTCCAGCCATTATTACTGTTTTCATTTTTTTCTATTTCCCTTATATATATAATAAATGAAAGATAAAGAAGATATCATACTTATTAAAGTTGAAACTCCTAGTAATGGTGTATGATATTTTAACTGTATCTGGTGATATCCCTTATCTAATTTAATAGCAGAATATATTTCATTAGCTTGTAGTAATTCAACTTTATCGCCATCGACATAACAGTCCCAACCTTTTGTATATGGAATAGTAAATAATAAATATTCGTCTTTTGATGCATTAATCACTAACTCAACACTATCGTTCCCTATTATTAGATTTTCTATTTTATCTTTTTTTAATCTATTGATATCTTCGTTATAAGAAGTAAAATTAATACCGGCAAAAGATAATTCATCGAAAGTATAAATACCTGGATAAGGAAATTTCACAACTAATTCATCCGCATCATTTAGGCATATCGAAAAATCGTGTCTACCAGCATAATATTGATATTGTCTTGTATAGTAATAGATTAGTTTATTATTATTTCCATATGCTAATCTAATTACTACTGGTGTATTATTTTCTTCAATATTATTTTCAGTATCAATAAATTCTAAACCCAATATATATAAATATTTTTCTACATCAGTATTTTCAATCTTGATTTGTAGTTCGCTTTTTGCCTTATTAACTATTATTCTATTTTCTTCAACAATAATATCGTTACTATTTTCAAATTGATAATTTAATTTTTGATAGTTATCAATATTTAATAGATTGTCTCCATTTTCTACAACAATATATTTTATTAATGTTGCTTGCTTCTCAATAGGATTGAGTTTATTCCAACTATCATAACTAAGACTATTTTCATAAGTATAAGCAAAAGGTAAATGATATTCATTTTCATAAATATCAATGCCTTCAGCACTTTTTAAAAAATGATAACCATAGGGAACCTTGTCCTCATCTTTAACTAGGTAATATTTAGTACTTGCTAGAGCATTAGGAATTGTTCGATTGTCATAGCCTCTCAAGATATATGATGTAAAATCTGGTAAGGCTAACTTCTCACGATAATTGATAGTATTAGGATTTGTTACACTCCAATAAAAATCAGTTGAATGTAACCCCGCAAGCATCGCAGCATTAACATCTAGATATGTTCCTGAATAACGATAAAAATAATTATCATTAATATTTCTTTTAAATTTCTCCGCATCAGAATTATTGATAGCTTCCAATACCTCTTCTACTTTAGTTCCGTATTCCACTCGATTACTACCCCTACTTGAATAATCGTAATCAGCGATATAAGCAATATTTACAATAATTAGTAAAAGCATTATAACTTCACGATATTTATACTTTAAACTAGCTACAACAATAAATAATAAGCCTATAATAATTGGTATAAAAAATCTAATACTTCTATTCCAAGCCGAAACCATTGAAGCTAAAACAAATAAAATAGTAAAGATAAATAAATAATTTCTTTCTGAATTAAATCTATCCCAAACATGTACCAGTATATAAGAAACAACTAAAGCGATTGCAAATGACCATCTATTTATAACATAAGCAAAACCATTTAATACTTTGCCAGCAAATGGTAAACATGCAAATATAAATGTTACAAACATTAATATAACTAATAATAAATTCTCTTTTGGCTTTTTAATTATTAAACCCAAAGCTAATAGTACTGGCGCTACAAAACCCATACATAGATCGTATGGATGGTCATTGCTTAAAAATACCATAGGTAATCTTTCGTAATAAAAACGCGAATATAATAAACTAACACTATTATCAACACCGACACGACGATCATTTAGAAACGCTGATAAAACAGGAAAAACAATGACAGCTGCCATCAATGTCGCAAGTACTGAAAAGATTATTAATTTTATTAACTTATTAATCATCAATTTATAATCATGATGATATTGATATAAAAATCTAATGATGACATAAATGATTGTTAGTAAGACAATCATATAAAAGAAATAAAAATTACTTAAGGCTGATAGAAATACTCCTAATGCAAATATATAAGGTTTATCTTCTTTAATAATCATTTCTATTCCTAAGATAATTAATGGTAAATACATTAAAGGATTCAAGAAATAAATATGTTCATTAACATTTAATAAGCCCCAGTAACTAAAAATATAGGCAAAACTTCCGGCTAATACAGCATATATATTATCCTTACCTGTATAAAAACATAAATTAGAAAAAATTATACCTGCCAGATATAATCTAATTAAGATACTTAAATCATAATAAACATACATATTATTACGATTAAAGAAAATAGAGAAAATCGATAATGGATCACCAATAGTATAGAAATGCAATGTCTGTAAAACATCTGATCCTTCTCCGATATTAAAATCCCAATGTGGAATAATAAATTTGCCATTAAATATATTAGTTATAATTGTTTTTAAATATTCAGAGTAATAAAGCAAAGCCTTATAGTGTTGGATTAATCCATCATTACCTGAATTGATAAATGTACGATTATTTAAATAATAATAAGAAAAAATTATCAAAGAGATAAATGCAAATAAAATAGTATATGTAAAATAATATCTTTTTCTATTATTATTCATATATATTAAGATTACATTTTTTAAAAGTTTTTTTCAAAAATAAATAAGTTATAATGGATTTACAACATGAATTTATTAAAAGACAAAAAAACTAAAATTCTCTTATATGTCCTGGTGACTTTTTTTATATCTAATATTTTAGTCATTTTTAAAAGACCATATTATGGTCATGATATAGGTTTTCATCTATCAAGGATACAATCAATAGCAGATTGTTTAAATAATAAAACATTCCCTGCTTTAATCTATCCTAATTATTTAAATGGATATGGTTATGCAAATGGATTATTTTATCCAGATTTATTCTTATATATACCGGCATTACTTGTATATATGGGAATTGATTGTAAAATTGCTTACCAATTGTTCTTGTTTTTAATTAATATTTTTACCTTTATTTCTATGTATTTTTGTATCAATAAAATAACAAACAACAAGAATACTTCATTAATTATAGCCGGATTATATCTGATTAGTTCTTATCGTCTTACTGATTTATATGTTAGATCAGCACTTGGTGAAACATTATGTTTTATCTTTGTTCCATTAGTATTACTAGGATTATATGAAATATTCTATGATGATGAGAAAAAAGGATACTATCTAACACTGGGTTTATTTGGTGTATTATCATCGCATATTATTACTTTATTATTCTGTATAATCCTTGTTTTTGTTTTTGCTTTAGTCAATATTAAAACATTAATAGAAAACAAAAATAAATTTAAATATTTATTCATCTATTGTTTATTAGCAATCGGCCTAAGTTCATATTTTATTTTCCCATTTATCGAAGCATATCTAGCTGATACTTATCTAGTATCTACTAATCCAGCAACCGGTGGATGGGATTATACTATACCTTTCTACTATGTTATTTTAGAGATTGCTAGTAATGTTGGTAGATATTACCCAGTAGGTATTGGTATTGTATTTGTTATATTATTTGTTTTATTTATCTATTTTAAACAGTATAGAGATAGTGATAAGTATATAAATCATTATTTATTGATTGGCTTATTATTTCTTTGGATGACTACAAATATCTTTCCTTGGAAAATATTTGCTGGTTTAGCTAGTTTAATTCAATTTCCATGGCGCTTTATGATACTAGCAACTACCTGCCTATTATTTGGTTTTTCAAAAACAATAACTAAAACATTAGATACATACAGCAATAAATTTATCTTAAGACTTATCGTGATTGCTTTCTTTACTTTCGCCTGTTTCTTTAAAGATATGTATATGAAAGAAGAATTCAGATTATATGAAGATGTAATACATTATTCATTAGGTGGCTATGAATATCTACCTAGTGATGTTGATTTAGATTATATTTTAAATGAAAGTAATGATATAAAATCCAACCATGATCTTGATGTTATCTGCAATAAAGTTGGTACTAATATCAATATCGAATATAGTAATAATAACTATAATGATACATATTTAGATATACCATTAATCTACTATAAGGGTTATGTTGCAAAAGAAAATAATAAGATTATTCCTATTTATAAAAATGAAAAAGGAATTATTCAAATTCCTTTAAATGAGATTAATGGTAATATTTCTATCTATTATTCTCTAACATTATTTAGAATAATAGGAGCAATCATTACATTTATATCAATAATATTATTAATATCTTTCAAAAAGCGATAATATTATTCTTCCTCATTACTTTCCGCAACAATATAATGCGCTCTGTTTTTTGTTTCCATATAGGTCTTTCCAATATATTGGCCCATAATGCCTAAACAGAATAATTGTAAACCACCCATAAAGATTATTACAGATATAGTTGATGCCCAACCAGCTACTGGATCACCGAATATCAATTTTCTGACTATTATAAATATTAAAGAAACAAATGATACAAAAGTCATAAGCATACCAATCCAAGAAGCTAAATCTAATGGGAAATTAGAGAAGTTAATAATACCATCAATAGCATATTTAACTAAACCCCAGAAATTCCAAGATGTAGTACCTGCAACTCTTTCGACATTTTCAAATGGTAACCAATAAGTTTTAAAACCTACCCAACCAAATATACCCTTAGAAAAACGATTATATTCGCTCATTCTCACTATTGAATCTAGCATCTTTTTATTCATCAACCTAAAATCTCTAGCACCATCCACTATTTCAGCATCGGATATTTTATTTATTATCTTATAGAATAATCTAGCAAAGAAGCTTCTAATCTTTGATTCACCTGTTCTTGTTACTCTTCTTGTAGCAACTGAATCATAATCTTTTGTTTTTAATATTTCATACATCTCAGGTAATAAAGACGGAGGATCTTGCATATCAGCATCCATCACCGCAGCATAATCACCCTTTGCATTAACAAAGCCAGCATACATCGCTGCCTCTTTACCAAAATTTCTAGAAAAAGAAATATATTTAATATGTTTATCTTTCTTAGCTAAATCTCTTATTACTTCTAAAGTTTTATCTTTAGAACCATCATCTATCAATCTAAATTCATAATCAACGTTCATGCCTTTTAAAACTTTAACAGTTTCTTCATAAAATATAGGAAGAGCCTCCTGTTCGTTAAAACATGGAACAATCAATGATATTAAATCTTTCTTTATACTATTTGCCATAGCTTACTCCTGATAATTTAAAAAGCCTACATCGACTTTTGCTTTTAAAACTTTCTCATCATTCTGATTTTTTATTATAACTTTTATATTTGCTCTTTTAACTGAAGCATGTAATTCATTAACTTCGCCTTCAATAGTTAAAGTATCATTAATATAAACAGGATTTAAATATTTAGTTTCTACTCCTTGTAATAAACAATACTTACCAGGTAATAAAACTCCAACTAATTTAGAAATAAAAGAAGTTGTTAATAAACCATAAACAACTCTATCTTGATAACCTTGAGATTTACTAAATTGTTCATCTATATGTAATGGATTTCTGTCATCTGAAATATTTAAAAAATCTTTCATCATTTCTTCACTAACAACAACCTCGAAAGATTCTTTCATTCCAATAGATAAGTCTTCAAAACGATAATTATTCATCTGTATCCTTTGACATTATTAAATCAACCATTTCACCAACATTAGCTAATTCACTAATTTCGTTGATATCAAACATCATCTGAAATTCATTTTCAATTGCTACAACTAAATTAATCTGCTCTAAAGAATCCCAATCTTCAATATCATTAGCATTTGTTTCATCATTTAAAACAATGCTTTCATCATCAAAGTTATTACGGAAGATTTCATTCATTTTTTCATAAATATATTCTCTAGTCATTAAAATACCTCATCTAATCTATAATATTCTAAATAATTCAATCTATTATTTCAATTACTTCATTTTTATTTTGATAGTTATCATCAATATCATATGACCATTGACTATTTCCATCATCATCTTTATTTACTAAAGTAAAGCCTTGTAGTTCATAGAAGTTTTCAACCATCTTATTTTTAGCAGTAGGATAATAATATCCTCTGATCTGCTTAATACCTTTTTCCTTACACTTAGTAATTAGTTCATCCATCATCGCATATTCTAGATCTCTTTTTAAAACTCTACAGCTCATTATCCATAAATCAATATGACAGATATCATTATTACATTTACCTATAACAACACTGACTAAACCATTATCACCAAAGCGATCAATTAGTTTTCCATATAACGATATATATTGATCATCATTACTGATATCTTCAATTTCATTAACAGTATATCTACGCGTAGTTAAATTATATTGATTAGATTTATTAGATAGTTGAGCAATACGATCATAATATAGACTCTCAAAAGGTTTAATAATACCCTGCATTTTGAGATCTAAAAGATAATCTTTATAATCTGAAAAACTAGCCTGAGCCTTTTGTCTTAATATGTTTTCCTGATACATTTCATTACGTTTGATATCATCGCTAGATAATGTAGTAACTTCAAAGAAACCATTACGATCAATATTAGTTATATAGTTTTGAGTCAAATCTAATTCAGGCGCACAGACACCTTTTAATTGCGAAGAAACAATATGTCTTTCAGCTGGATTATCATCAACAAAAACTAAACTCTCTGGCAATAAATTTAATTCTTCAGCAATCTGTTTAAAATTCATATCCTTTGGATTCCAGTTTGCCTTAATCTCAACAAAGTCGTCTTCATGTAATAAACTATCAGGATGATTTAAACCAGATATTGCATTTTCGTATTCATTTTTAGAATCAATATTAAGTAGTACCCCTAATTGTTTATGTTGCTTTAGATAATCCTGGAATTCACTATATATCTGGCCCTCAGGTTCCTCTGGACCAATCTTGATACCATCTTGACCATCATCACCAATAACACCACCCCATAAAGTATTATCTAAATCTAAAACAAAACCTTTTTTGTTTTTACCAAAAATTGATTTAATGATATTCGCAACATTAAAACTTAAATAAGGAATTGCATTAACATTAACAGCATATTTATACATATGGAAATAGAAAGGATCAGACCATTTCTTTAAACCATAATCAGCTGAAAGATAATTAATATCACAGATATAGAAGTTATCATTATTTTGAGCATATTCATTAAATAACATATTTAATCTATTCACAAAATAAACCTTACCATGTATATCACTAACTTCCTTATTACCCATTAAACGATAATTAGGTAATTCAAAATTATTCTGAATTATTGGACAATTATATCTTTGTTTTAAACTATTCCAAATATTATGATATTTATTAATTTCATTATCTAGATAAGTATTTGGATCTTCATCCAATTTAGGAAAAGCAATAATATTTCTAATAGAAGTACAAACATAAATAATATCAGGATTAAAGTTTTTTAATTCTTCATTATCAAAGATAGCATCTTCATAGAACTTGTTATACTCGGATTCATAAAAGTCAGCTTTAATACCATTATTTAATAAAAATAATTCTAGTATTTGTTTAATAGCAGAAGTAGTATAACCACCTAAAATAGCAATTTTTTTATCAATAAAATTATCACTTTCTTCAAGTAATTGCTTCTTAATCTTTCTTTTATTCTCCAAAATATAATTTGGATCAAATGGATATAATAATTCCTTCATGTTTACTTATAAATTATATAATATATTAAAAAAATATTATATTTTATACAACAGTCATATTTCGCTGTTATAAAAAAGCAAACTAATATTAGTTTGCTAATTACGATTCATAATTGCTTCAACAATCTTCAAATCAAGTTCATTATCAATATCATAAGATCGATCTCTATCCATGATATAGGCATAACATTTATGTTTATAGATATTCATATTCTTTCTAAATGTTTTAACCTTTGAAATATATATAGCACCATTAAAACGATAATATGGTTCTATTTCCTGACGACGCTTATTATAGTTTTTATCAGGAATAAAATTATCCATGGATAATGATTTTGGAAGTTTATTAACTAAATGGATAGAACATTCTAGTTCACACATCGAAGAAACAGCATTAGCTTTTTTATCCTTAAATAATTTAAAGGCCTTTTTAATATCTTGCTGATCTCTAAGTGGAGAAGTAGGTTGTAGTAATGCCAAAGTATCAAAGTTCATATTAATTTCTTCATATTTATCTAATACTTCTTTAACAACCTCCCAAGGAGAAGTGCTATCCTTAGAATTTTCTTTGCTTCTTAAAAATGGTACCTGTGCCCCATATTCTTCAGCAATCTTGGCATATTTTTTATTATCAGTAGAAACCATGACAACATCAAAACATTTTGATTTTAGCGCTGCCTCAATTGTATAAGCCAAAAGAGGTTTACCATTAATTAAACGAATGTTTTTATCCTTTAGACCCTTAGATCCACTTCTTGCTGGAATAATAGCTATATTTTTCATAAGTCATAAAATTCTTTCTTTAAATCAATCTGATTATCATAGAATACTTTTTTAATTATTTTAAGCATCATATCAGAAGTATTTTTCTTTTGATATGGATTATTAGTTTTACCATTATATCTCTTAGCTTTTCTTAAAGCTTTTTCAATATCTTCAGCAAGTGGCTTACAATTAATAATACTGCTAGCTTGAATTCTACCCTTTTGTCTATCACCAATATTTATTGTTGGTTTATTAAATGAAGGAACTTCAACAATGCCACTAGAAGAATTACCAATTACACTTTCACAATATTTGATTGCACTAAAATATCTTAATGTTCCTAAAGAAGCAACAACTAAACAATTATCATTCTTCTTTTCAAATTTTAACCATTCCTCATTAATCTTATTACCCTCAGGATCAGCATTAGCCATAGTGATAATAAAATTCATCTCTTGATGATTATGTATCAATTTCATCAATTCCTTAACTTGCTTAATAGCGCTATTTTTTTCTAAGGTTACTGGATGGAAAGTAACAACGCTATAAGGTTTATTTAAATCAAAATTTAAATTCTCACTTAATTGTTTTTTGCTTAGACATTTAATATTTAAAACATTTTCAACACCTAATGCTCCAACATTAAATACTCTTTTAGGATTTTCACCTAACTGAATAATTCTTTTACGATATTCTTCACAGGAAGCAAAATGTAAATAAGACATTTTTGTAATGGAATGACGAAATACCTCATCGATTGCCCCTTGAGTAGTCTCGCCTCCTGCTATATGAATAATTGGAATATTAAATAATGTTGTAATGGAAGCAGCCTGATTAATTTCATAACGATCACCAAGTAATATAACAACATCAATCTTATTGTTTAAGTAATAATCAGCTAAATCAGTTGAT
>Ga0256406_1005838_pt1 | contig 12792 bp, 8 predicted proteins | sample RumenRJG_03DNA_FD_185986 | JGI IMG/M metagenome (GOLD analysis project Ga0256406, IMG submission 185986) | Bovine rumen microbial communities from Lethbridge, Alberta, Canada - RJG_03 | ecosystem: Host-associated > Mammals > Digestive system > Stomach > Rumen | place: Canada: Alberta | collected...
TTCCCATTGTCTTCTTTCACAGGGGCATTGTACATCACCGAGGCCAGTTCCACATTGTCGTCGGTCTTCAGGAAAGTCACCTCGGAGTGCGTACCCCAGCTGAGGTCCCTGACGAACTGAGGAGTCAGCTTGCTTCCTTTGTATTGGGCTGCTGCTCGGTCTTTCAGTATATCGGCAACAATGTTTTTCACTTTCAAGAAACACCAAATCTCGTAAAGCGTGGCGATGTCCTTTGTCTCCAGTTTATTCACGCCCTCTTCCAGTTCGTAGCTGCACATCAGTTCTATCCATTTTTGATAGACGGTGCGGTAATGCGTCGATTTCTTCATCACGAGCGACTCCTGCGAGAAGCCCTTGAATGTTCCAATGGTGCGGAAGAATGGATGGCTGTTCAGGCGATGCAGTTCCTCGCTCATTTCGGTCAGTTGCGACTCCAGCCGCTTTGACCTTGAGACGGTGTTCCGTATATGCTGACTTACAATAGAGAACCGTTGCAGCGTCTCTCGCATGACGAATTTCAAAAACCGGTTCTCAATGGTGTCGTTGGTGTGGCACAATTCGCGTGTGCGGTAGCGGTGGTTCGGGTCGTTCTCAAACTCGCGGTATTCGTTTTCCAGTTCGTTGTCGAGCCATCGCAGCCGGTCGGCACGTTCATAGACGACACGCTCCTGTAGCTTTCTTTTGGGAGAGTTGATAATCTGCCGACAGGCTCGGGTGATGTCGGTGAAGCACAACTGGAATATCTGCCACCATATCAGGTCGGTTGAGTCACCTGCTTGCGCACGGAAGTTCAGATAGGTCTCGCGCATAAAGGCAAACGAGAGCATACTGTATTCCTGCTCGATGTCACGGATAATCCACTTCATATCCGAACGGTAATCCATCTTGTAGCTCAGTACCTCGGTGGAGAAGCGCAGACTTTTAGGCTTGCCATCTTTGCGGTAATCCAGGCAGATGTCGGTCTTGCCCACCTGGTTGCCAAAGGTGACAGCACCAAACAGCAGATTCTTGTCGCTGCTCAACTGATGGTCTTTCGTTACATTGGAGAACCGCAGCGACATATCGCTCACGCCGTCGCTGCCTTTTATCAGGATAGGATAATGTGTGTTCTCGAAGAAGACGGCCTCGCGCTTGAGTTGCTGCAGGCTGCTTTCGTGACCGGCGAAAACGAAACGGGTGTTAGGCTGTGTGGTGATGAATTCCGCCGTTAGTTTCTCGTCGCCCCGCTGCACACGGAGGTTCTCCACAGCCTTCCCTATGCGGTCAAGTGTCTTGTCGCACGAGAAACGGAGGCGGACATCATCGTTCCATACCTCGAAATTGAATATGTTGCCGTCGGTCGACATCAGCCCCAGTAGGAAACGAAATGTTCACGTTCAAGAGTGCGGCACATAGAGGCAATCTTCTTCTCCGTATGGGTGTCGTTGCCTAAGTGGTTGCGGACGATAGCACGCAAACAGGTCAGCAGATTGAGTGGGTCGCCATCAGTGTCGGCGGCGATATGGGCGGCGGCGATGCGCGGGTCGTTTTCGTCAATGCCCAGGCGCTGGTCGTCGCCTTCGATGCGTGAAAGTATCTTCATCAGTGTGAACTCATCCAATGCAGTCGTCAAGGAGAACTTCTCTCCAGCCAACTCCTTATTGGCGGCCACATACAGCATCGCCTCATTTGCGGCGCGATAGCCCAACTTGAAGGGTGTATCCTCCAACAGGGCATTCACATCTTTCAGATATTCCACCACCTTAGCGCTGTCGATGTCGTCTTTCACTTCCGAAGCTTTCTGCGGACGGTTCACCAGCAGTGCGTTGAAGTCTGTCAGCAACGGGAAGGCTTCGGTCTCGCCCGACAAGAACTTGTCGTAGTCCACCTCATTCATCTCTACCGACATAGCGCGGTCGAGCACCTTGCGTGAGAACGAGAAGGTCGTCTCATCCATATTCACCGTACCCATCACCATTAAGTTTGGCGGGAAGGTGAGACCTTTCTCATAGAACTGCACCGCCAGAGGATTCTTGTCGATGGGGTCGGCCTCACCAAATAAGTGTTTTAGCATATTCTTACCGACTGTCTCGCCAAAGTCTTTAAAAGGTTTTATAATGGGGTCTGTAATATAGTTGCCTTCGCTGTCGTTAGAGCGTGATTCAATGGCACTGAGGAACTCGGCGAAATATTCTTCCACAGGAGCGAGATTCATCTCATCGAGGCAGAGGAAGTATGGCGTATCTGTGCGCTGCCAGGCTTTCACGATAAACTCCACAAAAGGCGTGAACTCATATTTCTTCGAGATATTGGAGTAGAAACCCACCACATCCATCGAGTTGTGCCAGTTCGGCTTCACCTGAATCAACTCGAAGTTCTCCGGACGGTTGTCATCCCAGCGGTCGCTGTCGTTAGCATAATGCTGTGTAGTGGTCGCCTGGGCCAGCTTTCTCACAATCCTGCTCTTTCCCGTTCCTGAGATTCCCGCCAGCAACATAAACGGCTTCGTCCGCAGGGCGGTGAGGTATGGGAGATAGGCTTCCCCTATAGTTGTCTTTTTATTATTCTGTTGTTTGACTTCAACTATTGATTTTGCATCAGGGAAGTCTTTGGGTTTTGGTATGGAAAAAGAGAAAAGGTGCAGAAAACCAGATTCTATTTTTAAGATATCCCTTTTAAAGGTATCGCAAATTCTATTTATTGAGCAAAAGAGTGCGGGAATATCACATAAAGATGAACCACTAACACTTCTTATCGTTTGATTAGCATGATCGTCAATTCCAATCAATGGCATGTTTGAACACCAATAATACTCAATAGGTGCAGACCTTAAAAAATCAAGTCTATTGATTGCGTCATTAAAAACGTATACAATATTAATAGCGGTTTCAGATGTCTCATTATAACTGGCACCACGCATAATAGTACCAACCCGTCCTATTGCTTTAAAACCCTGTTTCCATTTTGTTGGCATTCCTTTATTGTTGTCTGAGCCCAACCAAATAAAAGCATAATCTCCCGAATTATAATTTTCAGGAATCTGAGTACATTTCACATTTATGGCGAAAGAATCATTCAGAACGCCAACCTCCGACGAGCAAATCCTTTCAATGTCAGGAATGCTATCTTTGCCTAATCGGACTGTAATAAAATTGAAGTTCATCATATTATTTGTTATTTTGGGAACTTAATTTTTCTAAAGCGATTCGCAATGGTGCAAAAAGACTTCTATTTTGGCTATCGACACGTCGTAAAATTCCTTCTGCTGCGTTTGGCGAAAGAAAATAAACTGGATTGTTTTGTTTTTTTTCAATCAAGTTTGACAAAGACGAATTAACAATTTCAGAAGGAGTGGGCGGAATATTGCATTCGATGAACCGGTTATGCCAGACCAAACCACCTCTTTCCCATTTATATGTTTTTGTTGTATCGGTAAAGTCAATATTATTTAATTCCACATCAGACCACTTTGATTTTTTTAAATCATGATATGACATAATATCATCTGCTAAATCATTTTCCTTGAGCTTACTTCCAAGCTGTTTCTTCACCTTTTTTGCCACCCATTCAACAACAGGAACAGATACTGCATTCCCTATTGCAGTATATCTGAGCGTGTTTATGTTTTCATCATTTATCAATTCCTCCGACGGCAAAGTCCAATTATCTGGAAAACCCTGAAGTCTTTCTGATTCAACAGGTGACAAACGTCGGACACCATTTCTGCAAACAACATATGTCCTACTCCAATCAGTTCCAGTATGTCTTCCAGATGATGCCGCAAGGCAATAGGCTACTTTAGGTACTTTAGGATATGTATTACGGGCGTTATCTTCTGTAATAAAATCAATTCTTTCGTTTTGTGGTTTTACAGCACCCTTTTTATCGAACATGACGCTTAATGCTTTTTGGGGGTTATTTCTCCAGCAACACAAATAAACACGTGTACGAGACTGCGGAACACCAAAATAGCGGCTGTTTAACAATCTCCAAGCAACAGCATAACCCAAAGAGGATAGAGTCTGTAGAATAACTCCGAAATCTCTTCCTTTATTAGATGTAAATAGACCTGCAACATTCTCAATAATCACAACTTCAGGTTTTCCCGCCTCTATCAGTTCTGCAAATCGATAAAACAAACCAGACCTAGATCCTTTTAATCCTAATCTTGCAGAAGCACCTCTAGCAACAGAAATGTCTTGACAAGGGAATCCCCCACACCACACATTTGATGGAGGAATGTCACCTGGTTTAATCGCATTAATATCGCCAGCTTTTTTAACATACGGCCAATGTCTGTCTAGGATTTGATTACAGAACGAGTTTATCTCACACAGAAATATTGTCGAGAATCCTTGTTTCTCAAACGCCACATCAAATCCGCCTATTCCTGCAAAAAAAGAATTGATTCTGTATTTCTGATTCGGCATTGGTTCAGTTATTTAGAATAGTATCCAGATGATTCTTTATATTAGAAGCTTGCACAAAACAGAATTTCGGAGGAAGTGCATTGCCAATCATTAACGCAATTTTAGTTTTTGCCACATTTGTTGGAAAAATATAATCGACGGGGAATGTTTGAAGCAATGATGCTTCTCTTGCCGAAATACATCTGTCTTGTTCAGGATGTAAGAATCTGCCTTTTGAGGGATTGAGGCACCCACCAGTTATTGTAGTAGAATATGAGTCCCATCGTAGTCTTCCGTACACATCATTGAAACCCACATTATCAGATTTATGACATTCTAACTGCCACTCATCACCCAAATCTCGTAGACTCCCACCATCATGAGGTATTTGATTGATCAACATCTGTATGCGTTGTATGTGATGTGGATATATTTTATGTACCTCATCTTCACAACATTCGGGGTTTGGCATATTCTCTATGGTTGAACGGACTGTGTTCTTCTCATTTGTTGCCTCTGCAACATGGATGTTGCCTATACGCGAACCGACCATCACTAGCCTTTTCCTGTTTTGGGGCACTCCATAGTCTTTTACATTCAAAACCTTATAGTCTATATTATAGCCGATCTCACTTAAATAGTCTACAGCTCTGTTGAAGTCGTCGGACATTTGTAAGCCAGGAACATTCTCGAGCATAATTGTATAAGGGCGCAAATCATCCACAAATCTTACATATTCGTTAATTAGGAAATTCCTTTCGTCTTCTGCGGGTTTATCCCGGTTAAGTCTTCGGATGGAGCTAAATCCTTGACAGGGAGGACATCCTGCCAAGAGATGGATGGTTTTACCACAGAGGCCTTTTCTGACATCTTTAGTGTCAACAGTTCGGATGTCTTGAGTAAAGACTTTTGTTTTACTGTGATTTAACTGGTATGTCATGGCCGCAATTGGGTCTATCTCAAAAGCATACTTTGTCTTGAAGTGAGCCATCTTAAGCCCTTCTGACATTCCGCCTGCGCCGGAGAATAGGTCTATCGAAATATAGCTCATGACTGCATGTGTTTTACTTTTGTGTTAAGATTGGACTTCAATGCTTCCGGGAAATCAGGACATCCATAGCCTGTTATATTATCAAAGATATAATGTATCATTGGCGTTTTGAATGGGTCAGACAATGATGTAACTTTCTTGAAGCCGATAAGATTTTCATACAGCAAATCTGTTGTATTTTGACCAGTCTCAATCTCGACAGAAACAATTCCTTTGGGCATGAGTACATAATCAACAAAAGTGTCGCCGATCGGTACACATGGAAGAATTGTCATTGCTGATTGTTTATTGCTTGTCAATGATGAAAGAGAGACATTCGCTTTGTTCCGTTTCATCACCTTTAGCGTCTTGTCTGTCCCACAAAGATACATGGGAATTAATGTTAGGAACGCGAAGTTTGTTTTTTGAAATTTGTGCAAATGACAGTCGGAAGACACCACTAAGAAACACTCGTTCTTATTATTTCTAATAATATCCCCCAGTCCTACCTTGTTTGTTATTACATTATCATAGAGTCTAAACGACCAGGTTCTACGTAAATTATACAAATCGACTGCATCTGTTCTTTTTACAGATATTTCTGTCAATGTATTAATGGTGCGTAAAATACTTTTGAATCTGGGAACAATGGCATCTATAAAGTCTTCGTTAGTAGAGACATAGTTATTACCATCCTTAATTTCTCCGATAGAGGCAACAAAATCTTCAATTGACAACATTGAGATGTCCGATAGGACCTGGTTAATGGCCTTATTAGAATTTCTGATAACCTCAAATCCATATGCAAAAGAGAAGTTATTTTGTTCCTTTTGCTTTATTTGAGAGAAAACATGTTCAATACTGTCGTTTTCTGTTTTATCAATAACACTTAACCGATCCCCATATTTTCTATATTCATCTTTCGTGACAATCTGATTAATATCATCTTTATGATCGGATCCCGAAAAAATAAATATCATCGTGTATGAAGTTTCCAATATTCTCAACAAATACTCTTCTGATTCATTTGATCCTGCCCCATAGTTGTAATCCCAATCATATATGATTATTTCCGGAGCATAAACAGTTTCTTTTATGTAATTATCATAAAAATTGGGAGAGGTGAATGCGCTTACTGACCATTTTTCAGGTTCATCTGTTAGTTTTTTGCACATGTTTTTTACCACGTCATCTCTCCAATCAGTGTTATCGTTTTTTAAAAGGTACTTAATAACGGAACTACTGATAATATCAGTATCATTAAAATATTCATCATATTGAGAAACTGGTATTGAGTCATCTATAAAACATACCGTGTGTTTCATCTTGCCTCCTCCTTTCTTGACGGAACATGGTTAAAATCAATAGTAAACTGAGCGCCATTTGAATTCCCTAAGCGATTAGGGGCCGGGGTTTCATATATTGTTCCTCCCATGGCATTCATATAGGACTTGCAAATATATAGGCCTAAGCCGCTTGGTGGAATCTTCATACTATAGCCAGCTTCAAACAAATAAGGTCGTATTGCGTCATCAATACCTTTTCCTGTATCACCAAAATTAATAATGCGTTCATTGCTGAATATATTGATGGAAATTTTGCGTTTGTCATTGGGCTCAAACAGCAACCAGTATACACTGTTGTCAAAAAGATTCACTAGAATTTGGCATAAAGTTGAGTATCGAGCATATACAGTTATATCATTGTCAACAGAAAGGTCCAACTCAATATTATTATCTTTTCTTTTACTCTTGAATGTTTCTGCAGCATAATTAATGGCCTGAGATACTTTGAACTCACGAGGCTTTTCATTCCGTATTGTACGTAAAGGCCCTAATCTCTTTAATTCAGAACGAAGGCTGTCTGATGCCGAACGTAAATCTTCGAGTTGGAAAAGATTATTATTAACACCGTTTTTGATAAGATCGGTAATGCCTGTATAGAAATTTGTTGCGATTTTGTTTAGTTCATGGATTGACACAGCAGCAGCCAGTCCAAAGCCTGCTTGCTCTGTTAATTTATCCTGGACTCCCTCGATAATCTCAACGCTCTTTTTTAAATTCTTTATGGATTCGGATAAGTTTACGAGTCCAGCCCTACGTTCTTGAACCGAATTGCCTAGTTTTCGTAATATTTGCCACGGGTCTTCTTCAATGGAATAGTGCTCGTATATTCCATCAATGATTTCAGAACTGGCTTTTGTGGCTTCTCCGAGTTTCTTCGGGTCTCTGGTGATTCCTTTTGTCAGGCTTGTATATTCGTCGCGTTTGCTTATATACTTGACCTCCAATATATTTTGTACAACTGCCTCAACTAATTTTGATAAATCATTATATGCTTGGTTTTCAATTAAGCCTTCGCGATCTGTTTTGTCTATCAAGTCTAAGTTCTCGGATTGGTCCAACTCAATATTGCCAATCATATTGTAATATGAGATTCTGAAACCTTGTTTGATATTACGTTGCGACAATCCCAACCAATCATTTTTTGTTCCAGATTCAGCAGGGAAGATGATTACATTGTCACGATATATTGAAATACCTCCATAATCTGAAAGATAGTCTTTCATCTCTTGCTGGTCGGGACCATCAATCCACGGTTTAACTCTATACCATGCGTCAAGATGGATGTAAAAAGAGCCACATGAAGGTTTTCTTAGAAGCCCATTTTGCTCATCTTTCCAATATGTATAATTAGAAGTTCGTAAATCATAATCTTTTTCCACCCATTCTTCATCTGGTAGAGGAACTGAAGGTGGTGATACAAATTTTAACGAATAGTCGCTAACTACCCCATCTCCGTCGACCAAAGCTTCCAAACTGAAATTGGGGACGAATTCTTCATATATTTCTTTCTTCTCCAAGTCTTCAATCTGAGGACATTCTATGAAGGCATGGAAACCGGGATTGGAGATTTTAGGACTTGGATTTGGTGAATTCAATCTCATAATTGACTTGTTAATGTCTTTGATTTTTTCTTCATCAAATTCAAAGTCTTTTCTTCCTCCAAAAATTATAATTCGCGTTCCCGAATCCTTTTCTCCGTAATCGCGCGAAAGAGGCTCTTTGGTCAATTCAACACCTATTGAATTCAAATTTTTGCTTTTGCCATCTGTAAACTCAAAATCGTCCCAGTTTATTTTTAATACAAGTTCTTCTTGCGAGCCAACGGTTTTTGTTCTGATAATTAAATTTGTACCCAATCTATTTGTGGCAAAACGTCCAACTCCCTTTTCTCCCAGAGGGATTCTGCCGCCATGTTCTTTTTTTAATTGGTCAACAATTGCTTGATATGCGCCAATATTACCAGACTTCTCCGCATTTTCTCTCTCTTCCCGAAGTCTATTTTTAATATCCGTTTTTAATGTTGACGCTGGTCTGAGCCATCCCTTTTCAATGGTTTCTCTATTCATGCCTACACCATCGTCCTCAATAACAATGATTGGGCCCTCAAGTTCGCCAAAACAATAATGCCTAGAATCTATTGAAGGAAGTTTCGGGACTTTCTCAAACCGGACTTTACAATAACTAGCCGATGCATCAATGGCGTTCTTTACTAATTCAAGTATTCCGACTTTTTCTGAGCCTATCAACTGCTCACCAAGAATATTTACTAAATGAGCATCAGATTCAAAGTTTAGAAGAATATGACCATCTAAACATACATCATCAATAAATGATTTAGAAACACGTCTAACCGCATTGTTGGAATTATAGGTGTTTGGGTTATATGCCTTTTCAATAACCTCTCCCTGGGCGTTTTTATAGGATACAGGCTCCTTGAATGGTTTGTAGTCGGTTATCTCAACAAAATAATACCCATCAGCATTTTTATCTTTAAATGGTTTTTTGGTGATTCGACCATACCCGTAGAACTCACCTTTACCTGATTTTATTGGTTCGTAATATATGAATTCTATTGGCAATGTATCAAACATTGAAAGATATGACTTGGCCTGATTTACTGGGAAGTGGTAGTATTTCCCAATGAAATCATTATATTCATCTCCTTCTCTGTATTGAGTTAATACTAAAGTGTTTGTGTCCATAACATTGTTTTTTATACTTAAAATGTTACCAGGTTCCTCCCTAAAAACAGTTTCAAAGGCTCCAAATATTCAGCATCCAGATTCCAGTGCTGGGGATTCTCGTAGTTGCGGTTTGCTTCTTTTATTAACTCTTTTTGACTCTTCGTTTCTCCCAACAAGGCTTCAAGGTAACCATATATCTTGGTTTTCTTGGCGGGTGTGGTAAGGGGCGGTGGTGTACGGCCGGGAATATCTGTCTGCACCAACTCTTGTTCGTAATGCTCCCAGCAGTCGAAGATGGGGCGGTTGTTCGGATTGATGATGTTTTCCAATAGGTCTTCTAGCGTGCCGGCATCATGATTGTTTGGCAGGAGGAATAATTCAAATTGAACCTTGTTTGCCTGTTGCCATTTCGCTATTTCATCTTTTCGAATCTGAAAATCTTTGTCGGTATCAACAATGACAAGGTTCACACCACCGTTTGCTGACATGGAATGCATGCGAATAGCCGTGGCCTCAGTTTTCAAGTTATCCCACCCCTTGAGAGTTACCAAGCGCTCATCATCCACCACATCACCATACAAATGTCCAATATACTGCTTGATAAAACGGGCATCGGCCACTCCTTCCACAAAGATATTGAATTCTTTTTTCATAGCACAATGCTTCTTAATTCTATATCGTTTGTAGTAGCCTCTTGTAGACCATTATAGGTCAACCGATATGCTTGATACCCTTTCAAACGAGTTTTCTCTAATGTAAATATGCGAAGTTCTTGCTGATATTCAACATGTTCCCCAAGCATCTTGTTCAGATGGCCAAGCGTTTCCTTACTATGAGTAGTGACAAATATCTGCTTGTTGCTGGCTTCTGCCAACGCAAACAAAGCTTGCCATAGTTTTTTATAGACGGAATAATGAAGTCCGTTGTCAATTTCGTCAATAAGCAAAATGTCAATGAGCGGATTGGCAGCACTCGCCACAATATTCAGATAACGGCGAAGACCATCTCCCATCATACTGACCGACAGCATCTGAGACATACCTTCAAATCCAATATATATATCATCCGTCAATATTTCGATGCTGTTAATACGTGTGTCAAACAACTTCAGCAAGGCCAAAATCGTGTCTTTCCGATTCCGTTTAAACAGTTCTGCCAAATCGTTGGCCAGATTGCTCGTCATCAAATCAGATGGAGTCAGCCATGCCCTCTTATTCTCCAAGTATCCGTCTGCTACTTTTCGATTTACAACAAATCCCTGAGGATTTACTCGCAACCAACTCTTATGGCTTTGTCTTGTCGTACCTTTGGCGATCTCAAAATTCATCTCCAACGTGTTGACATATTTTACGGCACCCATTTGTTGCTGTGGTTCATTCTTCGGGTCGGCCAACTCGTCAAACACGTATGACAAGGCTAACGTTAGATGTCGGAAACTACCGTCCGACAGTTCTGCCTTTACCTCCGGTGGAGTCGTGACATCCAAGTTGTTGAAAAAATACTGAACATCAATAAAGTTACTGAATGGTTTGCGGGCTCGCACGGCGTTGATGGCCTGAGGCACGTCTGGATTCGACATACTCATCAACATCGCTATTGCCTCAAGCATTGTTGTTTTGCCTGAATTATTTTGACCGAGAAACACATTCACCCTGGAGAAATCCTCTATGGTCAGATGGTCTATTCCCCTGAAGTTCTTTATTGTTATATTTTTTATACCGTCCATTGTTGGGCTGAATTTATATTATATGCAAATGCAAAAATACAAAAATATTTTCAAACGGGAGAGAATTAATTTAACTGTAGCCGTACTTAACTCATTGATAGTGAGATATGGGATATGACAGCTAACATGTCTCTTTGGGCAACGGGATGTGGATGGTGTCAGATGTGCGGCCGCGGGTGGAGCGGAGGAAAGCGTAGAGGTGGATTGCACGATTGTCTGATTGTGGGAATGCTTGGGTGGGTTCTGCAGGGTGGAGCCATTCTGGAGGGAGGACGGCAGTGACGAGACCGGAGGAGCGGGGAACAGGGGTGGCGAGACGACCGGTGCAAAGGGTGGGACAGTAGACGAAGAGGAAGAACTCGTCAGAGCCTTTGCCGCCATAAATATGGTTGTCGAAGGTGACGGTGAGGATGCCTTTGTCGATACCAGCCGAGGTGATTTTTACCTGCTCCACCGAACCGCGACTGACGATGACACGCGGGAGGTTGATCTCGCCGTCGGGGGTGAAGCAGTCTTTGTTGAGTTGACGGAAGATGGCATAGGTGCTGTTGTGCTCCCTGATGGCGTGCCAATGAAGTCCAATGAGGTGGGCCTCTTTCATGTAGGACGAGAGCTTGGAGACCATCGCGAAGTTGCTGCGGTGGGCCTGCTGTGCCTCGGTTTGCGGATTGGCCACAGAGGTGGGCATGGAGCGCTCGCATTGCCGCCCATGCCAGGTGTAGTATATTTTGTTGCCGAGTTTGCCGCTCTCGGAATCGCCCTGTTTCCTTGCCATAACTACTGTGTTTTAGGACAATAACGTCAGAAGAGCGGTTTTATTGTGCCACAGCCATACTGCAGGCAGGCAGTAGCCAAGGAGCAGGCATACTCTTGGCATACCCAGCGGGTAAGGGTAGAGTGAGGGAAGGATATGCCTACAATATAGGACGGACGAAGGAACACCGAAGGTACACTGGCGGTACACCGGAGGTACTCCCTTGTTACCATAGACTTGGTATAGAGATGGTATAGGCTTAGTATAGGGATGGTACGGAATTGCTGATATAAATAACTTTTTGATTCATATATTCTTCTTAAGAAGAATATATATTATAAGGGGCAGCACAAGAAGAGATGTGTTTGTGCCGCCCCGATGGGGCTCTTATTGGGAGGGGAATCACACATACCGGGGGTTGACACCCCCGGCTAATCTCTGTCTCCCCGATGGGGCTACAACGAGCGAGGCCCGCGACATTCCGTCGCGGGCCTCGCTGTGTGTATGGGTGATGCAGACGAGACGTCTGCGTTCCCAGTGGGATTACTCTTCCTCGGCGGCGGCTTCCTCGTAGGCCTTGAGGAGGGCCTGCTGCGGTATGCATTTGTTTATAGTAACGGTGTCATATACAAAGGAATAAATGTGATTCCGTCTTTTTCCATATAGTCGGACGAATGTACCACATACGGTGTTGAAAGGTATTCTCCATATTTATTTATACATTTATTCAAAGAGGTCAGCGTGTAACGTGTCGATGACTTGACCTCGATAGGAGAGATGTTATGACGTGAAGTTACAGAGGGTTTCCTGACGAGGAAATCTATTTCCATCCTGTCGTCTTTCTCATGCGACGAGTCGGAATAG
>Ga0256406_1005839_pt1 | contig 12791 bp, 8 predicted proteins | sample RumenRJG_03DNA_FD_185986 | JGI IMG/M metagenome (GOLD analysis project Ga0256406, IMG submission 185986) | Bovine rumen microbial communities from Lethbridge, Alberta, Canada - RJG_03 | ecosystem: Host-associated > Mammals > Digestive system > Stomach > Rumen | place: Canada: Alberta | collected...
GTCCAGCGCCTATGCTACCGTTTCGGGCGACGGCTTCGAGGACGGGCTCCTGTCGCTGAGCTTCAACAGTGCCAGCGGGACATATACCTATCGCACCGGGCTGTTCACTGTGAAATCCGTTGAGACCGATTACATAGTCATAAACCTCTGCGGAACCGACAGCGGAAACTGGTTCAGCAGTTATGTGACCATCAAGATGTATGTTACGACCGGCGACGGAACCATCGTCAGAAACGCGACATACAGCTCTAGCCCGTTCGTGCCGGGCGCACAGTACAACACAGACGGCGGAGCGGAGATCCTGGTCCCCACCGCACTGCTTAGAGATGGCACGGAGTATTCAGTATACTTCCGCTTCTACACCTCCGATCTTCCCATAGCCGGCTACTCGAAGCAGATCACAGGCAGTTTCACCTACCACTCGAGCAATTCCGGCGGGACCGACATGAACGGGACCTTCGCGCGCGCCTATTCCTGGTCGTACGATGCCGACCACGACGGCACGGTGTCCGATGACGAAGAGTACAGTGCCAGCATCACCGTCCCATACTACATCTACTACATGGAGGCCCGCACCAACTCCTCGTACACGAGCACAGAAAGCTACTCATCGGGCAGCATATTCACCAACAGGGCCGGCGATTCCGAATACACCGACACCCTGGAAAGGGTCGCCATGTCAGACAGCGTGACCAAGTCGCTCTGCGAGGCCGTGGTGAAGGCCTATGAGGACAACGGCGGGACCTGGTCGTCCCTTAGCAGCAGCGACAAGGCCCAATTCATCCTGGCCTTCACGCAGATCAACTTCACGTATGCATACGACAGCTATCAGTACGGGGACGGAAGCACCTCCGCAGAATACTGGGCATACTCCATGGAGACCATCTGGGCAGGCGCAGGGGACTGCGAGGACACCTCCATCCTCACCGCGGTGCTGTTCAAGGCCGCCGGCCTGAAGTCCGGGGTCTACCTGGTCCCCGGCCACGCGATAGCTGCTGTCGCCCTGGAAGATTACGATGCCGCGGCGATAGAGATCGACAGCAACTACTCCGGCTACGGGGTCATGAGCAAGGACGCGGACGGCACCGTTTACTACGGGTGCGAGACCACCGCCGAGCTCTACCTTCCGGTCGGCCGCATAACCCAGAGCGCCACTGTCAGCGGAACCGTCTACAACTTCTGCGACACAAGCGCCAACTGGTGCGAGCTGGACATCATAAACTGACGGCCGGCGGGGGATATCCCCCGTTCAGGCCTCCCGATGCGGACCGATGGTGCTGTCGGCCCGCATCGCATCCTCAGGACCGCTCCTCTTCCAGAAGCCAATCCAAGAGGTTCGAATGGTGCAGCCCGTCCGGAAGGTCGGTGATAAACGAGTCCATGGACAGCACCGTCTTCGGATAGCTGTCCCTGATCAGGCGGAAGGGAGCGACTTCGTGTTCATACGTATCGTCCGTCATAATGGACATCGTCACCTGGATGTACTGGACCTCGCGGTTCCTGCGTGCAGTGAAATCCACTTCCCTGTCTCCATATTTGCCGACGGCCACTTCGTAACCCCTTCTCAGAAGTTCCAGATATACGATGTTCTCGATCTGCCTGCTTATGTCTTCCCTTGATGAGATTCCAAGGACTGCGTTCCTCATGCCGGTATCGGAGACATAGTATTTCTCCAAAGTATCGAGGAGTCTTTTCCCGCGTATATCGTAACGTTCCGCTTTGTAGATCAGAAAGGCCTTCTGCAATTATTTAGGTATTATTTGGCTATTGATACCTAAATTAAATAAATACAATGTCTTTTTTTCAGTATTTATCATTAAATATTACCTAGATAATTGATCGATGATGCACAGATTCGACTATTCGGAAATACTCGGCGACATACCGCAGGATATAACGAAGATGCTGGCCGAGATTGCCGGGATACGCTCGCTGGAGTGCATACGCCGCGCGAAATACCCGAAGGACTATGCCAAGATGGAAGGCATCGCCAAACTGGCCTCGGTCAAGTACTCCAACGAGATCGAGGGCATAGTAACGTCCGATGAACGTATCAGAGAGATAGTCGTACGCGGAGGGACCCCGAACAATCATTCTGAGGAGGAGATCGCAGGATACAGGGATGCCCTTAACCTGATACATACGGAAATCGAATCCCTGAGATTCGACAGGAACACGATCCTGAACCTGCATTCCATGCTCAGGACGAAAAGATCCGACAGGCATGCCTACAAAGACAGGGACAATGCCATTATCAGCATCGATACATCGGGAAAGAGGCACATCGTATTCGAGCCCGTCCCGGCATCTGAGACCGAAGACAGCATGGAACAGCTGTGCTTGGCGTACCAAGAACTCTCGACCCAAGGCTATGAGCCTCTGCTTTACATTCCCTGCATCATCCTTGACTATCTCTGCATCCATCCGTTCCTGGACGGCAACGACAGGACCTCCAGGCTCCTCACTGTGCTCCTCCTGTACAAAGAGAGCATCGACATATGCAGGTACGTTTCGATGGACGAGCACATATCGTTCACAAAATCGGATTACTATGATTCGCTGCAGAAATCTTCCGCAGGGTGGAAGGAGAACAGGTGGACCTACTTCCCGTTCATCAGATACTTCCTCAGGACCCTGCTCGAATGCTTCATCGATATCGACACCAGGTTCGCTATAGTCGACGGAGAAGGCGTCGGGAGGAAGCAGACCGTCGAGAACGTCCTGATGAAGAGCTCTGCGCCGATGTCCCTGAAACAGATACATATGGCCCTCAGGGACGTCAGCATATACACCATACAGAAAGTAGTGAAGAAACTGATGTCCGAGGGCAAGATCGAGAAGATCGGCAATACCAAAGGCGCGCGCTATATCTACAAACGCCGAGGACGGCTATTCTGATCTCAGCATAAGGAGCCTGAAGGCCATTGAAGTGCCGATTTCTGCATTTGAGTTCGGCTGGTCGAACCCGTTCCCTTCCTCAGGGCCTCAGCACCGTCGGCGGGACCACATATACTCCGTCGTCCCTGAGATATGCCGCATTGCTCATCCCGCATATGACGCACATGAACTCCGGCGGCCTCCCGTTCTCCTGGCCGCGTATCTTCGTGTCCATCTTCAGCAAAGATCTGGCACCTTCATCTATCTCGTGGGCCCCTGTCTTCACTTCGAATGCGCCCCATCTCCCGTCCGGAAGCTCCACAACGGCATCGATCTCGTTCCCGTCCCCATCGCGGTAGTGCATCACATTGCCGTCAGACAGCATAGCATATGCCTTCAAATCGTGAACGCACATGGCCTCGAACAGATATCCGAACGAATTCAGGTCGTTGATGTACGACTCTGTGTTCATCCCTAACGCCGCGGCGGTAAGGGAAGGATCGGCAAGATGCCTCTTGGGAGTCTTCCCGACCCTTACCGATGATCTCATGTTCGGGTTGAAGGCAAGCTGGAAATCCGTGAAATGAAGTCTTTCCAGGACGGAGAGGTAATCGTCCAAAGTGTTGTCGGCGATCTGCGGATCGTCTGGATTCTCTGTCATGTCCCTCTTCAGAGTTCTCTTGGATACGGTGGTGCTTTCATTGCGCGCCAGAGAGCGAATGAGACGTAACATCTTTGCTGGATCGCGATCCACTCCGTCGAATGATATGTCGTTGTTCACCAATGTTTCAATATATCCTCTGGCGACCTCCAGCGACGCATCCGCAGACATACCCATGGTTCCTGGCCAACCCCCGTGGACTGTGTAATCGATCACGTCCTTCAGTTCTGCTTCCTGCGTCGCGAAAGAGATTTCTGGATGGCCGAACAATCCCTTCAGGGACACTCTGCCGTCAGATATCCCCCTTTCGAACAGGGTCATGGTCTCCATGCGGAGTTCCTTTATGCGTCCCGTGCCCGAATGGACGAATCCTTTCCTATTGGGCGTGGCAGAGCCGGTAAGAACATACATCCCCTTCTTCCCGGTATCGTCTATCCGATACCTCACAGCATCCCAGATGCCGGGGACGTCCTGCCATTCGTCGATCAGTTGGGGAAGATCGTCCTTGAATATGAGCGTGGGATCGGTCATCGCCAGCCTGCGGTTCTGATAGTTCCCCTTCGGGTCCGCGATGAGCGTAGCGCTGTTGCAACAATTGTATGCAGCCCAGGTCTTTCCGCACCATTTAGGCCCGGTGAGGTTCACCGCGCCGAAGAGAGACAGAGATCTCTTCAGTTCGTCATCTATCAGTCTGGGTACGTATCCGTCCCTTCTCAATGTCACAATCCAATATCCCATCATCAGTATATATCATTGATGATTTTTCGGACATTTTATTGATGATTTTTCGGTTAATCTATTAATGATTTTTCGGACATTTTATTGATGATTTTTCGGAAACTGCGATACGATTCTGCAATCGGCCGAGATATGGCCGTCCTCCGGTCACGTTCATATGTTGCAGCACTTGCCCCTACAATATGTGCCAGATGGTGATATTGGACCACAGTTCCATCGTTTCAGAACCCTTCCTGCGACAGCTTCTGATTTCCGGAACCGGTCCAAGCTTCCAAAACAAAACTCGGATTGCCGCACATGCGCGCCTTGATCCTAGGCTCAGAGGGGCCATCGATCCTCTCCGTTCACAGGCATATGGCCATATAAATGGGCAGATACAGCAACTTGCCTTCCTTCCTCAGATCTTTCGTGTGGAGGACGTAGCACTGCCCGAGCTGTTTGCTGTACACATCCATCAGATAATCCAGCGAGGAATGGCCGGTGCTCCTCCCCGTTTTCACCTCGACAGCAGATTTCTTCTTGCCTTCTTTGATGAGGAAATCAACCTCGGACCTGTTCTTGCTGCTGGTCCCGTCTTCATTCTTCTTGTAGAAGGCGTGGAAGAACAGCTTATGCCCGTTGGCCCTCAGAGCCTGAGCCACGACATTTTCCGCGAACATCCCTTCATTGATATGCAGACGGTCCTGGAGAATATCGATGTAGATCTCATTCTCCGTCGACGTTTCGCTGTCGATAGCCATGCTCACCAACAGTCCTGTATCGCCGGAATACAACTTCATTGTCGACAGGTCCGTGTTCAGCCCAAGCGCGATGCTGGGCTCGCTGGAATTGTAGCAGGTGTTCACGATCATGGAATCTTCGAGCCAATAAATCGGATCCTCGTAGTTGGAGAACTTGCCGTTCTTATCTATATCGGAGAGATTGAAGACCTTGTCGTGTTTGGACAGTTCGGCAGGTATCGCCCCGTACAGAGCGGACGTCTTTCTCTTGTTGGCCTTCGCTAACCTGCCAATGTCCTCTCTGTAGAGTTCGATTATCTGCCTCTTGATACGCTCGACCTTGGAGAAGTCCTTCGATGACGCGTACTCCTTCACCGCCATGGGCATGCCGCCGACGATCATGTATCTCCTGAAGGTGTCCAGGAACGAAGAGTGTACGTCGTCACCCAGCGGTTTATGGGATTCGAAATGCTCCCTTATGGTCGGAACGGTGACCACATCTCCCATCGCCCAGCAGAACTCCTCGAAGTCCATGGGATACATCTGTATCTTCTCTTCCTCGGACGGAATGATGATGTTCTTCACGTTCTCGTGGATGGAGATCAGCGAACCTGTTTCGATGTAATCGTATCTGCCGTCCTCCACCAGGAACTTGATGGCCTCTCTGGCCCGCGGCCATTTTTGGATCTCGTCGAATATTATCAGCGTGTTCCTTTCGACGAATCTCGTGGCTGTGAGATTGGACAGCTTCTGAAGAAGCATATGGATGTCGTGGACGTCGTTTATGAAAAGGTTCTTGATCCTCGGAGCGGCGTTGCTGAAGTTGATGAGCACATAGGAAGCATATTCGTTCCTGCCGAATTCCTCCACGATGTAGCTCTTGCCGACACGGCGGGCACCTTCGATGAGCAGTGCGGTCTTTCCGTTGCTCTCTTTCTTCCATTGTACCAGACGGTCGTAGATCTTCCTTTTCACGTATGGATATATTCCTCGAGCCTTAATATTGGTTTGTCCGATTTTTCCTGTTTCCTTAGACTAGACTTCTGTAATTTTTCCTGTTTCCTTAAACAAAGTTATTGGAATTCTTCCTGTTTCCTTAGACTAGACTTCTGTAATTTTTCCTGTTTCCTTATGATAACGCCCGATTCGAAAAGCAATCTGATAATCCCTGCGCAGGGCCGCATCGTTCCCGGGATGATGCTCCGGGAACGATGCTCTGCTTTCCGGCGCTCTGCCGCCCTAAAATCCTCCAAACCTGCCGAACCCGACAGGACAGGCACCGGAACAGCACTCCGTCCGATCGTCTCCGATCGGACGGCCGCATCACATCCTGCGGAACCCGCGCTTGATCCACTGGGTTATCGATTTGAACCCGTAGCGCAGGGTCTCGCCGAAATGCCTGCTGGCGCTCTGGGCGGTGGCCTTGTTGTCCATGATGGCCTGCACGACCTCCTGCCAGGTCTCCAGACCGTCGGGCAGGGTCACGTGCCCCCAGCCGACGCGGTGCGGGGAATGGGCGTCCGAGCCGGCGGTGATCGGCTTCCCGATGCTCTTGGCCAGCTTCATGGACCTCTTGTTGGCGCTCGGGATGGAGCGCGCGTTCATCGCCTCGACCCCGTCGAAGGGGTACTTCAGGGTGTTCTTCTCCCCCAGGCCGGACCACCACCTGTAAGGATGGGCGGCGAAGGCGTAGCCCCCGGCCTCGTGGATGGCGTCGATGGTCTCCTGGATGGACATACCTTGGGGGATCAGCCTGTCGATGCCCAGGGCGACGATGTGCCCCTCCGCGGAGGACACCTCCTCCGCGGGGATGACGATGACCTTCCCGTTGTCCTTCAGGATGTCGAACGCCTTGAACTCGTTGTGGTCGGTGATGGCGACGCACCCTATGCCCTTCTCGATGCACTGCTCGATCACCTGCTCCGGGGTGGACTTGCCGTCCTTCGAGAAGCAGGTATGGACATGGAGATCCGCCTTCATCTGACACCAGCGCCGTCCAGTATCTCGGAGTCGACAGTCGCCACGCATCCCTTTCCGTCCCCGAGGGGGACGGCCTTCCCGCCGTCGATGACCGCGGCCACCCTGGCCGGGGCGCCTGCGGGAAGCTCTATCGGGAGGTTCCCGGCCAGGAACACGCCGTTCTCCGCCCGGGAGACCTTCATGGTCACCGCAGAGAAGTGCTTCTTGTAATCGATGGTGTCCGAGGTCCCGCCGAGGCCGCAGTCGAACCTGGTCCCCACGGGGATGTCGGGATCGGACGGCCTCAGGAGGAGGACCGCCTTCCCGCCGAGGTCCTCGTCGTCGGCGGCCAGGAGCATACCGCAGGACTCGATCCCCCTGAGGGGCCTGGGCGCGAGGTTGGAGACCACGATCGCCTTCCTCCCGAGCATCTGCTCCTTAGTGTAATATGCCTTCAGGCCGGCGCAGATGGTCCTCGGGGTCCCCTCTCCCAGGTCCACCGTGAGCTTGTACAGCTTGTCGGCGTTCGGGTGGTCCTCGACGGTGAGGACCTTCCCGACCCTGAGGTCCAGGCGCCTGAAGGCGTCGAAAGGCTGCGCGGGAGCGGCGGCGCTCTGCTTCTCCTTCTTCTCCTTCGCATGGTGCTCGGTCTCCGCCTCGGGCTGCTTGAAGATCTCGGGGAAGAGCACCTTGAGGTCGATCTTCCCGTAGACCGGCACCGGCTCCTTCAGGGCGGTCCCGGACGGGAGCGGCGAGAGGACGGCGGCATATCCGGCATCCTCGATGGTGCCGGGGAGCCCCATGTACTCCCAGATCTTCTCGGAGGACCTCGGGAGGTACGGCCAGGCCATGACCGCCAGCGCCTTCACGATCCTCAGGGAGTCGTAGAGGGCGCGGCCGCATTCCGCTTTGTCCTCCTTCACGAGCTTCCAGGGGGTGCGGGAGTTGAAGTACTCGTTCCCGAAGTGGGCGAGGGCCATGACGGCCTGCAGGCCCTTCTTGAAGTCGCAGCGGCCCAGGCAGGCGGAGTACTCGTCGAAGGCTTTCTTTATCTCATCGGTGACCTTCGCATCGGGCTCCGCGTTCTCCGGGACCGACCCGAAGTTCTTGTAGGTGAAGCTGAGGGTGCGGTGGTAGTAGTTCCCGAGGGCAGCGACCAGTTCGGAGTTGACCTTGCTCTCGAGCTCGTCCCAGGAGAAGTCGGCGTCGTGGGTGTCCGGCATGATGCTCGAGAGGTAGTACCTTATCTCCTCCGGGTCGAACTTCTCCAGCACGGACTTCATGTCCCTGGGTATCTGGGATTCGGCATCCGTGCCCGCGCCCTTCCTGCTCTTGGAGAGCTTGCCGCCGTTGAACATCAGGTACTCGTTCGCCGGGATGTCGTAGGGCAGGTTGAAGCCCTGCTTTGCGCCCATGAGCATCGCCGGCCAGATGATGGAATGGAACGGGATGTTGTCCTTGCCGATGAAGTAGTAATGCCGGCAGTCGGGGTTCTCCCAGAAGGTCTTCCAGTAGTCGGGCTTCCCGATCTCCCTGGCGTGCTGCACAGTCATGCTGAGGTACCCGATGACAGCGTCGAACCAGACGTAGATGACCTTCTTCTTCCACTCCTCGCCTTCGACGGGGATCTCGACGCCCCACTGCATGTCCCTGGTGATGGCGCGGTCCTTCAGGCCGCCCTTCAGGAAGTTCTGCGTGTAGGCGCGGACGTTGGGCCTCCAGTAGGTCTTGTCCTCGAGGTACTTCATCAGGGGCTCCTCGAAGGCCGAGAGCTTCAGGAAGTACTGCTTCGAGGCCTTCACGACGGGGGCGGTGCCGCAGCGGGTGCAGTGCGGGTTGATGATGTCGCCGGGCTCGAAGGTGGAGCCGCAGCTGTCGCACTGGTCGGAGCGGACGTCCTCGGCGCCGCAGACGGGGCACTGGCCCTCCACGTAGCGGTCCGGCAGGAACTTCCCGCATTTGGGGCAGTAGTACTCGTCCTCGTCGCGGGTGTAGATGTACCCGTTGTCAAGCAGCGTCTTGAAAAGCCACTGGGTCACCTCGATGTGGACGGGGGAGTGGGTCTTCCCGTAGAGGGTGTAGCGGATACCCAGGTCCTCGATCGCCTTCTTGTTGATTTCATGGTAGCGGTCGGCCACCTCCTCGGGGGTGACGCCCTCCTTCTCGGCGGTGACGGTGATGGGCGTCCCGTGCTGATCGGAGCCGCCGACGACCCAGACCTCGTTGCCCAGCAGGCTGTTGTAGCGGGCGAAGATGTCCGGCGGGAGGAGGGACCCGGCCACATGCCCCAGGTGGATGGGGCCGTTGGCGTACGGCCACGCGATGTTCACGAGTATCTTAGACATGGGCGGCTCATGGGCCGGGACGTTATTTAAGCCATCGCACGCGCGCGCACATCCGGTAGGAGGTTGGATTGTTGGACGGGCACGGCCGTAACGTCCGCATCAGCAGCCCGTCAAGACGGAGCTGCCTGACAGGAACGGCAGAACCTGCCGATGTAGACCGAGGCCAGCTTCCACATCAGCAGCCCGCCCCCGATCTCGGCTATGGCCATGACCGTCCAGATCGCTTCGGTGCTCCCGAACAGGGCGGCGGCCGCCAGGTACCCGATGACCATGACGGTGTTCCTCGTGAGCGACGAGAGGAACCCGATCTCCGAATGCTCTATGGACTGCAGATAGGCGGAACCGACGAACACCTGGGACATCGACGGCAGCAGCACGGCGAGCATGAGGAGGCAGAACGCCATGTCGCCCCGCAGGGGCTCCAGGTCGGGGGAGACCGTGAAGACCCAGGCGATCGGATAGCACAGCAGGGCCATCGGGACCGCGAGGTACAGGGTCAGCCTCACGGACAGCCGGGTCCCGAAGGAGAACGCCTCCTTCAGCAGGTCCGCCCTCCCGGCCGCGAACTCGGCGGAGCATACCGAGACGATGCCGCCGGACACGGCCTGCGCCGGGATCAGCACCATGTACGCCACCCTCCATGCCGAGGTGTACGTCCCGACGACGTCCTCCCCGCCGACGCCGATGATGATGAAGTTCATCGGGATGTTGATCAGCGTCATCACCATGTACTCGGCGGACTCGGGCAGGCCGACGTAGAGGATGTCGCGGCTGACTTTCCTATCGGGCGCGAAGCCGCCGCTGCGGAGGTCGGCGTACATGTCGCGGCCCGAGATGTAGAACACCAGGCCGGCGGCGAGGGATACCGCCCCGGCGCAGACCGTGGCGATGCCGGCCCCCATCACCCCGAGGCCGAGCCCGTACATCAGGACCGGGTCCAGGACCATGTTGGTCAGCGCTCCGGCCAGCTGCACCGCCATCGAGCGCCTCGACGCGCCCTCTCCCCTAAGCATACCCGAGACCACCTGCCCGGCGATGACGAAGAAGCTCCCGGCGAAGATCGGCATCCCGTAGTCGAGCGCCTCCGAGGCCGACTCGTCCGCCCCGAACAGTCCCAGCAGATCCCCGGCGAAGAGGACCAGAGGCACGGAGACAACGATCGAGCACAGGAACGCCAGCGTGAGGGACTGCGCCGCCGTGCGGGAGGCCCCGGCGCGGTCCCCGCGGCCCACCTCCCTGGCGATGGCCGCGGCCGAGCCTATGCCCATCCCGTTGCCGATGCCGGCGATGGCGGCGCAAAGGGGATATGCCAGGCCCAGTCCGGCCACGGCGGATCCCCCCAGCCAGGCCGCCCACGCAGTGTCCGCCATGCTGTTCAGGTTCATGACGAACACCGACACGGCCAGCGGGGCGGCGAGGGCAGGTATGGACTTCCTCGGGTCCCCGAGGACGACCTTCGTGCCTGCGGTTCCCTCCATGGGGGGCTCTAGGCTTACCGCTTTATCCGCGTTTCGGACAGTAATGGAAAAATGGGCGCACCTTTCTCACGCGCGAGACGGCTTATCTTCCTTACCGGGGGAATACGCCCTTCGCGCGCGAACCTCTTATATAACACGGGGGAATCGGAACGAAGCATGAGGATCGCGGCGGTCTTGTTCGACAGATGCCAGAACAAGAAATGCAACAAGGAATGCTACAAGTTCTGCCCCCTGGTGAGGACCGGGGTCAACGTCATCGAGTTCGGGGAGAGGGGCAAGCCCATCATCTCCGAGTCCCTGTGCCAGGGGTGCGGGATCTGCGCCAACAAGTGCATGTTCAAGGCCATCAAGATCATCGGCCTGGCGGACGAGCTCAAGGGCGAGATGGTCCACCAGTACGGCGAGAACACCTTCCGCCTCTACCGCCTCCCCGTCCCCAAGAAGGGCCTCATCACCGGCATCCTCGGCCCTAACGGAATCGGTAAGACCACCGCCATCAACATCCTCTCCGGCATCGTCATCCCCAACCTCGGGAAGTACGACGCCCCTCCCACCAAGGAGGAGGTCCTCCTCCGCTACAAGGGGACGGAGGTGTACGCCTACCTCAGCGAGCTCTACGCCGGGCACATAAAGATGGCCATGAAGCCTCAGTACGTCGACAAGATTCCCAAGGTCGCGAAGGGGGTCGTGAGGGACCTCCTGTCGAAGTGCCAGGAGCGCATGGACATCGACCAGGCCGTGAAGGAGTTCGGCCTGGAGCAGGTCATAGACAGGGACATAACCAAGCTCTCCGGCGGAGAGCTGCAGAGGGTCGCCATGGCCACCACCTGCATGAAGAATGCCGACATCTACTTCTTCGACGAGCCGACGTCCTACCTGGACATCTACCAGAGGGTGAAGATGGCCAGGATCATCAAGAAACTGGCCACTGAGGACAAGTACGTGGTCGTCATCGAGCATGACCTCGCCATCCTTGACTACCTGGCGGACAACGTCAACCTCGTATACGGTTCCGAGGGGGCGTACGGTGTCTTCACGATGCCCAGGCAGGTCAGGACCGCCATCAACGTCTACCTCGAGGGCTACCTCCCGGAGGAGAACATCAGGTTCAGGGACAGGCCCATAGAGTTCGCCGTCTCCGCACCTTCGGGCGACTGGAACACCCCCACGCTCATCGATTTCGAGAACGTCTCCAAGGACTTCGGGGAATTCAGGCTGGACGTGAACTCCGGAGCGGTGAGGATCGGAGAGTCCGTCGGCGTCGTCGGGCCGAACGCCACCGGAAAGACCACGTTCGTCAAGATGCTGGCCGGGGAGATCAAGCCGGACACCGGCAGCGTCAGCGGGGTCATGAAGGTCTCCTACAAGCCCCAGTACATCTCCCAGGATTACGACGGCACCGTCCAGGACTACCTCTACGCGGTCAACTACGAGCAGGCGTCGAGCGGGTTCTTCGAGACCCAGGTGATCGGCCCGCTGTCCCTGAAGTTCCTCATGGACAAGCCTGTCCGCAACCTTTCCGGCGGAGAGCTTCAGAGGGTCGCCATCGCCGGGTGCCTGGCCCGCGAGGCCGACATCTACCTGCTCGACGAGCCCTCGGCCTACCTGGACTCCAACCAGAGGATGGAGGCCGCCAAATGCATCAGCGGGATGATGGAGAAGACCGGCAGGTCGGCGCTCATCGTCGACCATGACATCTACTTCATCGACATGGTCTCCGACTCCCTGATGGTGTTTGGCGGGGAGCCCGGGAAGCACGGCATCGCCGAGGGGCCGTTCAAGATGAGGGAGGGCATGAACCGCTTCCTGAAATCGGTGGACATCACCTTCAGGAGGGACGCCGACACCCACCGCCCCAGGATCAACAAGGAAGGGTCCAACCTGGACCGCTCGCAGAAATCCGCCGGCGAGTACTATTACGCCGAGCAGAACTGAGATCCCCCTCAGTCTGCCGGCATATGCCTCTCCCAGAAGGAGACATCCTCCCGGAACCAGCCTTCCGCTTTCGTTCCGA
>Ga0256406_1005841_pt1 | contig 12785 bp, 8 predicted proteins | sample RumenRJG_03DNA_FD_185986 | JGI IMG/M metagenome (GOLD analysis project Ga0256406, IMG submission 185986) | Bovine rumen microbial communities from Lethbridge, Alberta, Canada - RJG_03 | ecosystem: Host-associated > Mammals > Digestive system > Stomach > Rumen | place: Canada: Alberta | collected...
TCGCCATTGCTGACGCCGGCTTGTGGTTCGCTACACTTGGCGGTAAATACCCGTGACGGGACTTTCACCCGTTAGAACTGTGCCATGCCCGGCACACCTGAAAAAGGACGACTCTGACTTGCGTCCGAATCGTCCTTATATCACCTTATATTTTTTCCGCCGGTTCAGAACAAAGCCCCTGCCCCATACGTGAGCGATGTCACTATTACTCCGGCAATCATAACTCCGAGAATAATTGCCGGCATGGCTCTCTTGAGCTGCATGTCCATCATCGCAGCAACTAAGGCCCCGGTCCAGGCTCCCGTGCCCGGAAGCGGAATTGCAACGAGGAGGACAAGTCCCCAGAACTCGTATTTAAGGACCACATCCTTATTCTTTTCCGCCTTGGCCTCAAGTTTGGATACCATATTGTCAAGCCATGTGCTCTTGGTCCTCAGCCACTCAAACACCTTTCGTGTAAAGAGTATAAGAAAAGGAATCGGGAGCAGATTTCCGATAAATGCAATGATGAAGGACTCAGGATAACTGAGTCCCGCAATTACACCATATGGAATTGCTCCTCTGAGCTCTACTGTCGGCACCATGGCCATTAACAGTGTGATCAATCTTGCTTTAAGCATTAACTAATAATTGCCTTTCATTGAATGTAAAGTATTCTTTACATTATCTGCATATCTATTATGTAAAGTAAACTTTACATCTATCCTTCTATCAGGAATGCCTTGTATCCCTTGTAAGCCTCATAGAGATCTGCCTTGCTGATTGCTTCCCAAGGTGCGTGCATGGAGAATACGGCTATTCCGCTGTCGATAACTTCCATACCGTAAAGTGACAGAATGTATGCGATAGTGCCGCCGCCTCCGATGTCTACCTTGCCGAGTTCTGCCGTCTGATAGACTACATCGTGCTTATCCATCATGGCGCGGAGTTTGCCAAGGTACTCAGCATTAGCGTCATTGGAGCTTGATTTGCCTCTGGAACCCGTGAACTTACAGAATACGAGTCCGCGACCTGCCATCGATGCATTCTGCTTCTCAAAATAATCCTTGTAGAGCGGATCATATGCAGCATTTACATCGGATGAAAGCATACGACTGTTACGGAAGCATCTCGAAAGATTGATCTCACTGTAAACTCCCATGAGCTCGAGCACTTCCCTCATCATGTCCTCGAAGAAATGCGACTCCATGCCGGTAGCGCCTACGCTTCCAATCTCTTCCTTATCCACAAAGAGGCCGCAAGCTGTTGTTTTAGGATTTTCCACATCCATCATGGCAACTGCCGAAGGATATGCGCAGCATCTGTCATCGTGTCCGTATGCGAGTATGAGTGAGCGGTCAAATCCCGCATCTCTTGCCTTTCCTGCAGGAACGGCCTCAATCTCAGCGGAGATGAAATCGTCCTCTTCGATGTCGTATTCGTCCTTGAGAAGCTTTAGGATTGCGTCCTTGACTGCATTCTTCTCCTGATCTTTTACAGGTTTGGTACCTACGATAATATCCAGGTCCTCACCTTTTACCACCTTGGATGCCGTGAGCTTCATCTGCTCATCTGCCAGGTGAATCAAAAGATCGCTGATGAAGAATACAGGATCCTCATCCTTCTCTCCGATATTGAGAACAACCTTGCTGCCGTCGGTCTTTACCACAACTCCGTGGAGAGCCAGCGGAATTGCCACGTACTGATACTTCTTGATGCCTCCGTAGTAGTGAGTATTGAGATATGCAATCTCCGAATTCTCATACAGTGGATTCTGCTTTATATCCAGTCTAGGCGAGTCTAAATGAGCTCCGAGGACGTTCATACCATCGCGTATGATATCCTCCCCTATATTGAGCATCATAACTGCCTTACCCATGTTAACGGCATACACTTTACTGCCTTTTCCGAGCTTTTCGCCCTTGGCAATCACATCTTCCAGGTTTTTGTATCCGTGCTTCTCAGCCATCTCAACGAGCAGCTCAGTGCACTCTCTTTCGGTCTTACCGTGATCTAGGAAGTATTTATAGTCCTCGCTCAGTTTCTCAAGAGCCTTGAGATCCTTTGCCTTGTAGATGTTCCATGCATTGTCGTGAATCATCATTTTCCTCCGCGGTTAATTATCTTCTTATCTAATCCCTTAAAAAAACTCATCGTCATGTATTGTATCATAAATACAAGAGGAGAGCACCACTTTAGATGCCCTCCTTTGACTGTTTTTTGTTTTTAATCACCATCGGTGACAGGTATGCGACTGCATCCCTTATTTCTCAGCTTTTCTTCTGCGGATAATCAGAGCAGTTGCTGCAACTCCCGCCATCATAACCATACCGAGGTACAGTACGAGCTCATTGGAATCGCCTGTGTTAGCGCTCTTTGTCTTTGATCCGGAGCTGGTGCCGTTTGTATTATCTGCTGGATTGACTTTCTCTTTCACCTCGTCTTTAAGTACCAGAACTCCGTCTATCACCTCGCAGGCACCTGCAGGATCTACAGCTGTAGTCTTAACGGTAACGGTACCATCTGCTGCAACTTCGAATTCAATCTTAGTTTCTACTCTCTGATAACCTTCCGGAGCATTAGTCTCTTCGAGTGTATATGTTCCAGGAGCTACTTCGAATGATTTAACTGTCTTGTCTGATGTCCAGCAAAGAATTTCATTGCCGTCAGCATCCTTGATAACAATCTCAGCACCTTCAATCTCTGTGCCGGCCATATCTGTCTTGGAAATCTTGACGCTTACTTTTTCCTCTGCAGGAGTAGTAGGCTCTTCCTGTGCCGGTTCTTCAGGTGTAGGATTCTCAGGCTCTGTTGGCTGCTCAGGTGTCGGATTCTCCGGCTCTGTCGGAGTCTCAGGCTCTGTTGGCTCATTCGGTGTCGGATTCTCCGGCTCTGTAGGAGTCTCAGGCTCTGTTGGCTCTTCAGGTGTCGGATTCTCCGGCTCTGTCGGCTCATCCGGTGTCGGATTCTCCGGCTCTGTCGGAGTCTCAGGCTCTGTTGGCTCTTCCGGCTCCTCACGTGTTACTGTTACGCGCTCGGAGACAATGTTACGGCTTCCATTGTGCTCAGCAACCTTTTCGTTTCCATCATAGAGTTCGTTGCTGATGTTGTATCCGGTTTCCGAAGCTTCTGTTGTAACAGCATCGTCAAAGCTTACTGTCAAAGAAGTTACGTCTCCACTAACTGTGGTTTCCTTTGTGAGCTGTTTCTGTCCGTTGTACCAGAGGTATGTCTTGAGTGTATATTCCTTTTCAGGATTAAGTCCTTCAAGTTCAATTACGTCAGAAATTGTAAGGTTAAGTGCTTCGTCTGCAGCTACTGTTACGTTTGCAGCTGCTCCCTCTGATGCAGAAACTTCTTCGCCATTACCCTGCTTAGCCTTAGCTGTAGTGTTTTTGATTGCAGGCGTGTATACAACTGCAGGCTCCTCAACCTTTACGATAACGCGCTCTGAAACAGTGTTGCGTCCGTCGTTGTGAACAGCCACTTCCTGACCATCCTTAAGCAGTACTGTACGGATGTTGAACTGCTGCTGTGCTTCAGGAGATACATTGTCAAATGATACAGTGATTGGTGAAGCTGTAGCAGAAGTGACTTCTGTTGTCTTGGTCTGCTGGACGGAACCGTTGGACCAAAGTTCTGACTTAACTGTGTATGTAACATTTTCAGCAAGACCTTCGAAAGCAACGTCGTCAGTAATTGCAACTGCGTCGCCCTTTGTGATTGTTACTTCCGCAGCATTTTGTTCGCTAGCTGCAGTTCCATTAGCCTTTGCCGTTGTGTTTGTAACCTTAGGCTTTGCTGTAGGAGTCGGAGTATCGTCACAAGTCTGATCAACTGAAGGTTTTTCAGGCGGAGTTGCCTTCTGCTCGTTTTCATATCGTCCAAACTGAATCATGCCGTTTGAATCGAATACTACGCTCTTGTTGTTTTCAAAAATGCTTTCTGCAGCATTCCTAGCTTTAGCAATATCCTCAGCAGACGGATGTGCCTCATAAGCTTCTATATCAGGAGCAAACGGCGTATTAGGGTCATCCCACTCGATAAGCTCACTCCAGTTAGGGTTGCCGCCGCCAAGCATCTTGTTGTAATCCTTGCCGGGCTTTTCACCGGCATTTTTGCCTCTAATCTGAAGCTTGGCACCGGGATCCCATCCATCACTTTCCTGTTCTATGTCATGCTTGGAGTTACCGAAGATAGCAGCTCCGTCTGTAGTTCTCACGATGATTTGTCCCTCATTACAAACATGAACTGCAGAGGTTGCAATAGGACGATCATAGCGCTGCGAGCTGTAGGTCGTATCGTTTCCTGTCACCAAAGCATTATAGATTTGGACCTTATTGCTCGTGGTCGCGTTCTCATTGAAATAGAAGTGTCCCCAGTTGCCCGTAACGCTTCCCTTCCACATCGTGAGAGTTACATTTGGAAAACCGCCACCGTAAGCACCAGTCCAAGGAGTCCAGAAAACACCCTTACCCTTGTTGTTGATAAACTCAGCACCATTAATGTTGATTACTACATTCTCTTGCAAGGAGCATACACGACCGCCCTTGGTGCTATATGCCTTCTTTAGGCCGTCAGGATCTCCTGTTACATTATCTTCGCGATTACCTTCAACATCCTCGAGATAACCAATCCTTTGGAACTTCGCGCCTTCAAAGAAATTGATGGTCGCACCGTTATCCGGATGGATTACTTCTGAGTCGAATTCTTTATCTTCGCCATCCACGTTGATATTAATAAATTCAGCCTTTGAACCTCCGGCAACATGGAACATGACGATATCTGATGTCCTTTTAACTACCTGCTTGCCAGGCTGCTTAGTGTCGATGGTACCATTGGCCTCAACGGTTCCTACTACATAGATGCCGCCTTCTTTGCATCCAAGAAGCTCCTTAGCCTTATCCCAGCTCTTTACTGCTGATCCGGCTGAGCTACCGTCGTTACCGTCGTTACCGTTTTGGCCGTCGACATAAATCCATTTGCCGTTTTCGGCCGCAAAAACATCAAAAACTCCGGACAGTGGGCTTACCACACTTCCGAAGACCATGAAAATTGTCAGCACTACACTAAGTGCCACTCCAAGACTTTTCCTAACCATTGTTAACTCCTTTTCCAATCATTCTGTAACTAGGAAAGTGTAATTTTGTAATCATTTATGAACAGTTATAGAGAAGTTACACTGTTTTCGCATAAACGGTTACAAAACGGTTACACTTTCCAATTCCTATTTTAACCATCGAAGTATAGATTTCAAGTCTTTCTTAAAAAAAAGTTAAAAGAATAAACAAAAATACAATTAAAAATAAGGCCGCCAACAAAATACCCCGCCGCAGCGGGGTATTTCTACATCATTACATTAATGAAGCTATTTTGCCCTACTCATGATCATCGTTGACTTTTCTTTCAACGTATGAAGTATGCAGCAGGTGGTGTGCCTTGTGGCTTCCGTACTTCTCCAGATACTCATCGTAGAGTTTGACGATGCTCGGATTCTCATGCGATCTTCTGAGTGGCCTTGCGGCGTCGAGATCGTAGAGGCCCTTGGCTCTTACTTCTCTTACGTCGATGAAGTTTCTGATTCCGGATGCAACCTGAGGCTGTCCGCCGCCGTTTACGCAGCCGCCCGGGCAAGCCATGATTTCGATGAATGTGTAATTCTTCTCACCGGACTTGACCATCTCGAGCACCTTGCGTGCATTTGCAAGGCCGTTTGCTACTGCTACGCTGACTTCGAGGTCGCCGACCTTATAGCTGGCTTCCTTGACACCGTCTGTACCACGTACATCTGTAAACTCGAGGAGATCCTTTCCGAGCTCCTGGCCCGTGATCCACTCAACTGCAGTACGAAGAGCAGCTTCCATAACTCCGCCGGTTGCACCGAAGATAACGGCAGCACCCGTGCTCTCGCCCATCGGATCGTCATACTGCTCGTCAGGGAGATTTACGAAGTCTATTCCGGCCTCATTGATCATGCGGCCGAGCTCTCTTGTGGTCAGTGCAAAGTCGACATCAGCGAGTCCGTCGTTTGCAGCCTGATCATCTCTTCCGAGCTCAAACTTCTTGGCTGTGCAAGGCATTACGGATACGGATACGATGTTCTTAGGATCTATGCCCTTCTTCTCCGCATAGTATGACTTAACTACAGCTCCGAACATCTGCTGCGGTGATTTGCAGGATGATACGTGAGGTAGCATCTCAGGATAATAGTGCTCGATGAACTTAACCCAACCAGGTGAGCAGGAAGTAATCATTGGGAGAACTCCGCCGCCCTGAACTCTTTCTATGAGTTCGTTGGCTTCCTCTACGATTGTGAGGTCAGCCGAGAAGTTGGTGTCAAATACGGCGTCGAATCCGAGACGTCTCATGCCCGCTGCGAGTTTGCCCTCAACCTCAGCTCCGATAGGCATACCGAAACATTCGCCGAGCCCGACTCTTACAGACGGAGCTGCTTGGATAACTACGTGCTTCTCAGGATCTGCGATTGCGGCCTTAACAGCTGCAGTAGCATCCTTCTCGTGGAGAGCGCCTACAGGGCAAGCCACGATGCACTGTCCGCAGTTGACGCAGGATGTCTCTGCGAGCGGCAGGTCGAATGCCTGGCCGATGTATGTATCGAAACCTCTTTCGTTGTTACCGATAACACCGATGCTCTGATAGTGCTCGCATACAGCAGTACATCTTCTGCAGAGAATACATTTGCTGTTGTCTCTTACGATGGAAGCGGAAGAATCGTCGATTTCGAACTCGTTCTTAGCGCCTTCATAGTAGTCTGTCTTCTCTACTCCGTATCTCTTGCAGAGAGTCTGGAGTTCGCAGTCCGTACTTCTCACGCAGCCGAGGCAGTCCTGATTGTGGTCGGACAGGATCAGCTGCAGAGTCTTACGTCTGTAATCCTTAATCTGTTCTGTGTTAGTGTGAGCAACCATGCCGTCCGTGCAAGGATATACACAGGCAGCAACCAGTGCTCTGGCCCCTTCGACTTCGCACACGCACATTCTGCAGGCGCCGATTTCGTTGACGTCTCTCAGGTAGCACAGTGTAGGAACGTCGATGCCGGCCTTGTGGGCTGCATCCAGTAAGGTGGAACCTTCCGGAACAGTTACCGTAATGTTATCAACTGTTACTTTAATATCTGCCATAGTTCTCACCTCCTACTTTCTGCTTATTGCATTAAATGCGCAGTTGTCCATACAAGCACCGCACTTGATGCACTTGCTCTGATCGATGACGTGAGCCTGTTTGACCTCGCCGCTGATAGCGCCGACCGGACAGTTTCTCGCACACTTGGTGCAGCCCTTACAGAGCTCAGGATCGATCGTGAAGTTGAGCAGAGCCTTACATACGCCTGCCGGGCACTTCTTGTCGACGATATGAGCTTCATACTCGTCTCTGAAGTGGGCAATCGTAGAAAGAATCGGGTTCGGAGCAGTCTGACCGAGACCGCAGAGTGAATTCGCCTTGATGTAGTGAGCGAGTTCATCCAGTTTGTCGAGGTCTTCGAGCTCTCCTCTGCCCTCAGAAATCTTTTCGAGTATCTCGAGCATACGCTTGGTACCGATACGGCAAGGCGTACACTTACCGCAGGACTCACTTACAGTAAATCCGAGATAGAACTTAGCGATGTCTACCATGCAGTTATCTTCATCAAGTACAATCATTCCGCCGGATCCCATCATAGAGCCGATCTCTGATAGCGACTTGAAGTCGATTGGTACATCGTAGAAGCTGGCCGGGATACATCCGCCGGAAGGGCCGCCGGTCTGAGCTGCTTTGAACTTCTTACCGTTCGGTACTCCTCCGCCGATTTCCTCGATTACCTCTCTGAGCGTGGTGCCCATAGGTACTTCGACGAGTCCCGTGTTATTAATCTTACCGCCGAGGGCAAATACCTTCGTGCCCTTTGAATCCTCAGTTCCGTACTGGTTGAACCAGTCAGCTCCGTTTAGGATGATCTGCGGTATGTTTGCATATGTCTCTACGTTGTTGAGAACCGTAGGTGCTCCGAAGAGTCCCTTGACTGCCGGGAACGGCGGACGAGGACGCGGCTCACCTCTGTTACCCTCGATGGATGTCATGAGGGCTGTTTCCTCACCGCAGACGAAGGCACCGGCACCGAGTCTGAGGTCAATGTCGAAATTGAAGCCTGTTCCGAAGATGTTCTTTCCGAGCACTCCGTAGTCTCTGGCCTGATCAAGTGCGATCTTAAGTCTGTCTACAGCTATTGGGTACTCAGCTCTTACGTAGATATAACCCTGGTCTGCTCCGATGGCATAGCCTGCGATGGCCATAGCCTCGAGAACTGCGTGTGGGTCACCTTCCAAGATGGAACGGTCCATGAATGCGCCCGGGTCACCTTCGTCGGCGTTGCAGGTTACATACTTCTGTACTTCGCCTCTGTTGCCCGAAGCAAACTGCCATTTCTTACCGGTCGGGAATCCACCGCCGCCTCTGCCTCTTAAGCCTGAGTCGATTACGGTCTGGATTACCTCATCAGGAGTCATATCGTTGAGAGCCTTAGCGAGAGCCTGATAACCGTCTCTTGCTACATACTCGTCGATATCCTCCGGATCGATCTTTCCGCAGTTTCTGAGCGCCATTCTGAGCTGATTGTTATAGAATGCGGAGTCAACGTAGTGAATCTTCTCTCCGCTTGTGAGCTCTTCTACCATCAGGAATTCCTCGATAGGTTTTCCGCCAATGATATGCTCGTTGAAGATGCGATCTACATCTTCAGGTTTAACTTCCTGATAGAAAACGTTTCCCGGATGTATTACCAGGATAGGTCCCTTGGCGCAGAGTCCCTGGCAACCGGTCTGGATAATCTGAATCTCATCCTTCTTACCAGAAGCTTCGATGTTCTTGTTGAGCTCTTCGATAATCTCAACGCTGTGGTTTGATTGGCAACCTGTTCCTCCGCATACAAGGATATAGGTCTTTACAGCATCTTCGGCTGTATCAGGGTTGAATCTGATATCAATTTGCCCATGCTTCGCTGCCTTGATATCTTTTAATTCTTGCAGTGTTTTCATGACTTACCTCCTATTATGCGTTATTCGTACTTGGCAAGTATGCCCTCGACCATGTCAGGGGTAATCTTACCGTATACATCTCCGCCAACGATCATAACAGGTGCAAGTCCACATGCTCCGACGCAGCGGCAAACATCAATTGAGAATTTGCCGTCCGGCGTGCATTCCCCGTCGCCTATTCCGAGCTGCTTCTCGACCTCTTCGAGAATTGCACCGGCGCCTTTGACATAGCACGCTGTACCCAGGCAAACGGATACTACGTACTTGCCCTTCGGCGACATCGAGAACTGTGCATAGAAAGTAGCTACACCATAAATCTTTTCGATCGGAATGCCTGTCTCATCTGCGATAATCTTCTGTACCTGATATGGCAGATAACCGTAGATATCCTGAGCTTCCTGCATGATAGGCATAAGTGCGCCCTTCTGGTCCTTGTACTTTGCAATGACCTCAAGCAGTTTGGCTTCCTGATCTTTAGTTCCATTAAAAGGAACGTTTGATACTTTCATCAGATCGTGCCTCCTTATTAAATAAAACCTACAAAACAACTCAAGGGGCAGTAACAAATCAGGACTATAGCCACTGTCCCCTGCTAATGACATAATTTTACATTACATACGAAAAATCGGCAATCAGATTTTTGTTAATTTCTTGACTAATTATCAAAAAAAACAATATTATCGGCATTATTACTGTTCTTTTTTACAAACAAAGGCATGTCTCCCACGCATGCAATTTATCTAATTATTAAAAAAACTTACACCCTCTTCACATGTATGCATGCCCTCTTCACGTATTTGCGCATATGCATTTTATTCATGGGCATGCCCATTTAACTTATATGCGCATGCTCATTTCACTTATGTTCGAATGCCCAATTCATTCACGTGCAGCACCTTTTGCTTTCTATGTGCGTATGCTCTTTACGCTTATGTGCTATACTTACTCGGTGAAAGTAAACATCTCGCTTAAATCATGAAGATTACCGGGAGTTAAAGCGAGGACAATTTACTTTCCTTCATCTACTTACACCATGAATGCGACTATAAATACATACACCATAAATGCGACTATAAATACATGCACCATGAATACGACTATAAAGCAAATAAACAAGGAGGGCTTCTCCAAATGATATACCCAACATTTACTAAAAGCGGAGACACAATAGGCATATGCGCACCTAGCGCGGGAGTCGGAGTGAAGCTCGACTCATTCAATCTTTCAGTTGATACCCTGCGCGAGCGCGGCTTTGAAATCATAGAGACGGCAAGCGTCAGAAACGAAAACTACCCTTCCGCACCGGCTGAAATCAGAGGATCTGAGTTTAATCAGATGTTTGCTGACGATAATATTGATATGGTTCTCTGTGCATCCGGTGGTGATTATTGCATTGAGATGCTGCCATTCATCGACCAGGAACTTGTGAAGGCAAATCCAAAGTGGTTTTGCGGCTACTCGGACCCTACGTCCATAGAGATACTGCTTACCACGAAGCTGGACATCGCGACGATATACGGGTCGAACGCGGGCAGCTGGGACTGGCGGCCGCTCCACGAGTTCCAGGAGACTTCCCTCTCCGTCCTCAAAGGTGACATCCCGGTGCAGCACTCCTACGAATTCTATTCAAGTAAGGGATTTGACGACGAAACCATGTCATACGAAATGGATGCACCGGTCGAGTGGACGCTCCTGGTTCCTTACGAAGGGGAACTCGTGGAGTCTGTAGCGCTCGACGTCAGCGGGCGTCTTATCGGCGGATGCATCGACGTACTGGACTGGATCATCGGGACGCCGTACGAAGACCTGGAAGGCTTTTGCGAGCGCTACGCCGATGACGGCCTCATCTGGTACTTCGACAACTTTGAGCTTTCCCCTCTCCTGCTCCAGTACGCAATCAGGAAGATGCAGCTCAAACGACTCTTCGACAACGCAAAGGCCGTCATCATCGGCCGCACCCTAATCCCTCGGGACGCGAGCGACGGCGACTACGTAAGCCAGCTCGAAAGGGTCTTTGTCGACATGAACGTGCCTCTTATATGGAATGCGGATATCGGCCACACCAAGCCGTCGCTCACCATAATAAACGGCGCCCTCGGGCACCTGACTTATGACCGCGGAGACGCTACTCTCTCCATGGAATTAAAATAGAATGCAGAATTTCGACTAAAGATATCTTCAAAAACGGGACTTAAGAGAATATAAAAAACGGGACTAAAGATAAATGTAAAAGACGAAAAATGATAGGGAGTGCTATTCCAGCACTCCCTCCTCTATTGTCTCAGTTTCGAAGCTGTATTCTCCGTTTTCATCCATATCATCGTATGTCTTTATAATCTCGTAAGTATTGCTTTCATCATCGATGAACAGAAGGTTATCCGATACTTCCACGTCCCACTCCCTACGCACTTTATCTCTCAGTTCTTCACCTAAGTCAATCGGTGTTATTGACTCACGTACAGCATATTTCAAATAGTATCTAAGGGGAAACATTTTACGTATCGATTCTAAATAATATTCGCCGTCCTCCGGATACTCTGTCGACACCAGTTTCAGTTTATCTCCGTCGACCCTCGTGTGCATCACACACGGCGCACTGCTTCCGGATACATCGTAGGCCTTGCCATTAAGCACCACGAACTCAAGATCTGTGACATGTGCGTAAACGAGCAGCTCGCCTCCTTTCTTTTTCGCACCATATATATGGCAGGCGGCAAACCACTTATCGGGCATAAACTTCTCATAACTCAGTTCATTATCTGCAACGTACTGCTGCATCAGAGAACTCTTCTGCTCAGGGCTTATCTTCTTGTCTCCCAAAACACCGGGAACAAGGAAATAAATCAACGCAAACATCGCAATAATCAGCAAGATTCTTCCTAAAAATTTACTCTTTCTTTTTTCAGTTTTGGACATCAATCAAATTACCTCACTAATTTCATTTTGAGCATCAATCATATTACCTCACTTGCGATTTACCTCAATTTGAACCGGTGCATCTTTATTCTTTAACATATTACATAAACGGGCTGCGCTACCTTTTCAAGACGCCGGTCTCCTAACTGGCGTCACAAATTACATGTTTCCTATAAGAACCACCCTTTTATCATAGCATCAATAATCTTCATATCAATCCCTCCCTTTTCATTTCCGTATGTCACTATGAGATTTTTCCAAGGAACTATTCCATATTCCCTATAGATCTCAAATTTGCGGCTGTTGTTTCTCATGTAATCCTCGTCAGACACCAAGCCCAAGTGCTCCCAATAGATTATCATCCCGTCCCTTGGTCGTTTAATCGTAAAATCCGGCACAAAGGAATAATCAGGAATACCAAGAGGTGCCTCATATCTGTACGGTATGTCATAGCGTTCCAACCTAGAGGAAATTGCTATCTCCGCCATCGATCTCATGCTCGTTCCATCAGAAGATACAGCCTTCAAATCATCATCGAACATATCAGAAGCCGGTTGATAATCTCGTGCCCATTCATCTCCATTCATCTGTGATGAATAAACATGCTTTCCAAGTTCCGGCCTTGCATCCAAGAAATCCTTCATGATGCCGTTCTCATCCGACGGTTTGTAATTAGACAACAGCTTATTCATGAGCTCTATATCCGAATCAATCGCCTTGATTGCCTTAATAAGGTAGCTCTTCCTTACAAGCCCGCGAAGTGTGTCCCTGTCCTTCTCTTTATTTACAGCAATTCGCTTCTCCTTTTTTCGTTTGGCACTTTTAGGCAGTCGTTCGTAATAGTAGCGTTTGCCACTT
>Ga0256406_1005842_pt1 | contig 12784 bp, 8 predicted proteins | sample RumenRJG_03DNA_FD_185986 | JGI IMG/M metagenome (GOLD analysis project Ga0256406, IMG submission 185986) | Bovine rumen microbial communities from Lethbridge, Alberta, Canada - RJG_03 | ecosystem: Host-associated > Mammals > Digestive system > Stomach > Rumen | place: Canada: Alberta | collected...
GATGAGGTCGGAGTCCTCTTCTCCGAAGACATCGGTAAGATTCTCCCTTATGTCCTTTCCAAGGATCTCGAGGAGATTGCTTGCCTCATATTCCAGAGGAGAGCTTATGGCCGGCCTGTGTGCCGGGACGACTTTTCTTTTGGCGCCGATGATTCCCTTCTCTTCGTCAAGACGTCCGACATATGTCTTGGAAATGACTTTCGAACGCCGCTTTTCCCTGTCGTATCCGTACCTGACGTCATAGAGATAATATCTTTCTCCGACCTTCTGAATTGCCTGATTGGCACCCTTCAGTTTTGCCGCCCAATCCGGAATAACCATGTGCGCCTTCTATGCATAATATTATTATGCATATTATACCAGAATAAAACCCGAGGACAAGCATCCAACGGGCAGAAAAGCTAAGAATCTCGGCGTTTTTTTCCTCAAGACGAACCGAAGGTCATCTCCGTTTCTTTTCTCTATGCATAACAATCATGAAAAGTTACGGGTAAAACAGAACCCTTGAGAGGGAAGAGCAGGGAATTCTCGCTTTTTTCAAGAAGGATTCTTTTTTTGAAACCTGATTTTACTTCTTATCCGCTTTCGCGATTTCTTCCGCGCGGGCGTAGGCGGAAAGGAGCTGTTTGCCGATCTTGTCGAGCGTCCGTTCCTCGACGACTTTGTATCCGTTCTCGACGATTCCGGACGTGTCGTGCGAGAAGATCCAGCGCATTTTCTCCATGAATTCTTCGTTGGTTTTCCCTTTGAGGCAGTTCACCCCGTCGGTGAGCCACGGGTCGAACACCGGGATATCCCTTACGAGGAGCGGCGTCTTGGAGGCGAGCGCCTCGAGCGCGACGATTCCTTCGGTCTCCTCGTAGGACGGGAAGAAGACGAGCGAAGCGGCCTGCATCGCTCCCTTGATGACTCCGCCGTCGATGTAACCCGGGAAAATCACGTTCTTCGGAGCGTGCTTGATGGCGCGCAGGATCTTGATTTGGGTCAGAATCCTCGCGAGATGCCCGAACCAGATGAACGTGACGTCCGGCATCTTCGACGCGATTTCGATGAAGTCCAATAGACCTTTCCTTTGGAAGGGAAGACCGACCCCGATCACGACTTTCTGGCCTTCCCTGATATGGAAAAATTCTTTGTACGCCTTCACGTAAGAAGGATTCGGGGCATATTCCTCGAGGCTGATCCCGTTCGAAATTGCCCGGACCTCGCAGCGCGTGCATTTGTAATTCTCGATGAGATGCTTGGAATACGGGGTCGGCGTGATAATGAGCGGGGCGTGCCCGTACATGTGCGCGATCCACGAATCGAAGAACGGCTCGATCAGACGCCAGAGGCGGAACGAATAGCGGAAATCCTCGTAGGTCGAATGCCCGTGGACGACGCATGGAACGCCTTTCTTCAAGCACTGCTTCAAAAAGCGGTAGGATTTCGGGAACAGCGAATTGAAATGGACCAGGTCGTAGGCTTCCTTCTTATCGAAGGTCGTTTCGACCCCGTTCAGCTCGAGCGCCTTCTTCTGGTGGCGCAGCGCCCGCCCGATTCCGCTCTTCTTCATCTGCGAAGCGCCTTCTTCGTATAATAGTACTTTCATGTTTTCTTCCCTCGATTCCGTATAAGTTCGATTTCTGGATTGATCCGGGATTTACCGGATGTAACGCTGGTATCCGTAATAGCCCGCCGAGAACAGGAACGAGACGATTAAGGACAGGATGGCGAAGCCTCTTGTCGAAGCCCCTAAGTCCGCGTTGGACGCTCCGGCGACAAGAAGGACGACGGAGAGGACCAGGATCACTTCCGCGCTGGCCAGCGCCCACTTCCGCAACGTTCCCTTATGGAGATACGACTCGAACGCGGAAATCCCCGTTCCGATTTCTACGAGCGCGTAAATCAGGATCGGGACGAAGAAGCCAATATTCTTATGCAAATCGGTCCCTTCTTTCGTCAGATCCAGAACCGCGTTGAAGATCGAATTCACGCCTAAGAGGATGAACAGGATTCCCGAGACGATGAAGAACGAGGAAAAGTCGACCTTGACCTTGTTCCCGTCCTCAAGCCGGACGCGGGAAAGATCCCGGACGTCCTCCTGGACAATTTCCTTTCCGGAGCGGTCGCAGAACGAGATGAGGCGGATTCTCCGCACGAACGAGGCGCGCTGGAGCGTCGATTCGTTCGGCTCTAAGAAGAGGACCGTCACGGATTCCCAGATGAAGACCCAGGCCGCGATATCGATGACTTCGTTCACGAGCGAAGCGATTTCCCCCGTCCCGAACCACGCGTTCACGGAGGAATAACCCATTAGGAACAGGAGGAAGATTCCGACGGTCGCCAGCACCGCGGCCAGGACGGCCTTCCGTCTCTGTTTCTTTTCCCCGCGGAAGTAGGAGAGCTCGATCAGGTCCTTTAACGACGAGACCAGCTCGGAAGGGCTGTAGTCCTCGTAGTCCGCGATGCAGACGTTGAGGCTCACGCGGTAATCGTCCGGGATGTCCGTCCCGATTCTGCGCGCCTGTTCGAAAATCGCGTCTTTCATCAGCGGGTGCTCGACGTTCCCGATGCGCTCGTAGAACAGGTCGCTCGCCTTGTCGTAAGCGACCCGGACGTCGACGGTCTTTTTGGCCCTGTCGACCTTGAAATATTTCTCCAGCAGTTCGATCTGCCTTTTCTCGGATGTGTTCATCGCGTCTGTTTCTTCCTTTTTCATCCTATTTTATCTTTTTTCCGCGCTTCTTTTTCACCGGAGAAACAAAAAACGCAAATTTCATCTTCCGCGGGGCTTTGTAATCGCTTACAATGGAAGTATAGAAACGAGGGAAACTGAAATGGTCAATGTCCGGATTTGCGAACTGAAGAAGAAGGAAGATCTAAAGCTGGCGACGCACCACAACATGGTCAAGGGAAGGGTGAAGGTGAGCTTCCTCAACGGAACGTGGTCCCACAGGGTGCTCGAATTCAAGCCAGAGTCCTACTACGAGGACGAATCCGAACCGATCGACTACGATTACGACCGGTACTCGAAGAACTACATCATCTACGGAGCCTACATCGAAGACAAATGCGTCGGGTTCGCCCTGATGGAAAAGAGCTCCCGAACGCGTTACCTCTACATCAAGGAAGTCCGCACCGACGCGCAGTATCTCTCGCAGGGCATCGGGACGAAGCTCCTCCAGCACTGCAACGACGAAGCCATCCGCATGGGCTACCGCGGACTCTACACGGTCACCCCGGACAACAACCTCGATTCCGTCGCGTTCTATCTCTACAACGGTTTCCGCATCGGCGGGCTCGATACCGAATACTACATGGGCACGGCCAACGAAGGCTGGAAGGACATCATCCTCTACCGCGGATAAGCCGGAATTTCAAAAATCTATATATAAGGAAAAGCTGTTCGGACGTTAGCCCGGTCAGCTTTTTATATCCGTTGAACTTTTTCCAGTCAGACGGCGGGTTTCGCCTGGAGATCCTTCTTCACGACCAGGGCGTTCACGATGTCCGAATAGATGTGGGTGAACGTATCTTTGATCTTCTCGCGGGATTCGCGCCCCTTGTTCATCAGCTTCGGAATGAGGTTCATGTAACCTCCGACGAGGAACGCGGCCATGTCCTCGGTCGGGTACTTGAACGTGACGAGCCTTTCCATCTGTTTCATCAGGAGCTCGACGAGTTTCTCGACCGTGGTCTGCAGGACGACCGGACCGAGGGAAGTCCCCGTGCCGACGATGTTATTAATCTTATCTTTATAGACAAAGCACTGCTCCACGACTTCCGTCGACAGTTCCGCCGCGACGGAGACGAGGTCCTGGTCGAGATTTGAGAGCCTCACGTCCACGTTGGCGATGCAGCGGTCGTAGACTTCCTTCCCGATTTCCCTCACGCAGTCGGCCAGAAGGTCGTATTTGTCCTGGTAATGGTGGTAGAACGTCATCTTGTTGATGGAACTCTTCTCGCAGATCTCCGCCACGGAGATCTTGTCGAAGCTCTTGTTCCCGAGCAGCTCCTCCAGCCCGCGCCGCAGGTCGCGTTTCGTGCGTTCCACCCGCGGATCGGCTCTTCCGGATTTTGTTTTGGTTCCCATGTGCAATTCTCCTCCGCGCGTTCATAATACGGCCGTATGAAAATAGCCGTCAATTATACAAATCGATATTGCTGTATTATTATCATTACAAACATATGCAAAAGTAAACTTTAGTATCTTGTCTCTACTCGCGTATGAAAACTATCTTATAACCGCGCCGGGGTTTACCGGCGGAGGAGAGATGCATGAAAAAGTTTGCTTCCTTTATTGTCCGTTTTCGAAAATACATCATGATGGTCTTCCTCGGGCTCGCCCTGTACGCCGCCTGGGGCTGGACCAAGACCACGATCGAGTACGATCTGACGACCTACCTGCCCGAAACGACGGATACCGCCCAGGCCCTCGACATCATGGACGACCAGTTCTACACGTTCGGTTCGACCTACATCATGATCAAGAACGTCTCCTACGAGGAAGGGGAGAAGATCAGCAAGGAGATCGCCACGGTTCCGGGCGTCAAATCCACCGAGTACAACAACACGGAGGAGTACTACACCGATTCCTGCGCGAAGATCCACGTCACCTTCGAGGGGACGGGGGATTCCGACGAGACCTTGCAGTCCTATAAGCAGATCGAGGATTTGCTGGAAGGATACGAATACTATCCGACGAAGAACTACGACGACAACTACGCCGATTCGCTTCAGCAGTCCATCAACATGGTTCTGCTGCTGGCAATCATCGTCATTGTCATCGTCCTATTATTGACGAGCGACTCGTTCATGGAGGTGCCGGTTTTCTTACTGACCTTCGGCATGGCGGCTCTGCTCAACATGGGTACGAACTACTGGCTCGGGAAGATCTCGTTCGTCTCGAACTCGGTCTGCATCATTCTGCAGCTCGCCCTTTCCATCGACTACGCCATCATCCTGGCGAACCATTATCAGGAGGAAAAGGCGAAGTTCCCGGACGCGAAGGAAGCCATGTCCGAGGCGCTCGCGAAATCCATCACGGAGATTTCCGGTTCGTCCTTAACAACGATTTCTGGCCTCATCTCCCTCTGCACCATGAGCTTCCGTCTCGGCGCGGACCTCGGAATCGTCCTGTCGAAGTCCATCCTGTTCTCGATGGTTTCGGTCTTCTTCTTCATGCCGGCTCTGCTGCTCCTGTTCGACAAGCCGATCACCAAGACGATGCATAAGAGCCTCGTCCCGAAGATCTCCGGCGTCGGGAAGTTCTGCTATAAGACGAGATACGTCACCCCGGTGATTTTCCTTCTTTTCGCCGGTTACACCGTCTACGTCAACACGAACCTCGCCTACTGCTACGACCAGGTCTCGATCGACAACTCCCACGTCTCCGAATCGCAGAAGGCCCAGCAGGAGATCGACGCGGTCTTCGGAGCGGAGAACCAGTTCGCCATCGTCATGCCGGGCAACGATTACGACATGCAGGCGGACATCCTGAAGATGGTCGAGGACGAACCGTACACGTCCAAGGTTCAGGGTCTGGCCAATACGGAAATCACCAATAACGACATCACGTATACCCTGACCGAAAAGGTCAATTACCGCGAATTCGCCCGCTTCATGGGTATTTCGAACTCTTTGACCGACCGCCTCTATTCGACGTACGCCTATCTTTCGAAGTCCGATTCGCGCGAATCGACCGAGGAAGTCGCCGTCTACGAGCTCGACAAGGCCAATTACAAGGTTTCCTTACTGGACATCTGCAACCTCGCCTTCGACCACGACGACGCGGTGCGGGCGGCCATCGCCTACCAGCCGGACGTGCTCGACCAGTACGAGGATATCAAGGGCCAGATCCAGGATGCGGAGAAACAGCTCGTCGGGCCCGAATACAGCCGCGTCGTCTTCAACATCGATTCGGGCGTCGAGTCCCAGGAGACGTTCAATCTGATCGCCGATCTGCAGAAGACGGTCAAGTCCAAGTATCCGGACGTCATTTTCGCGGGCGACTCCATGGCGGACTACGACACGTACTCCTCCTTCTCGCTCGACAATCTGAAGGTTTCCTTATTCACCTTCGCGTTCATCTTCGTCATCCTGATCTTCACGTTCAACAACTGTTTCCTTCCGATTCCGCTGTGCTTAGCCATCGAAGGCGCGATCTTCATCAACTTCGCCTTCCCGGTCTGGATGAACCAGAACGTGTTCTTCATTGTCTACCTGATCGTCAGCTCCATCCAGATGGGCACGACCATCGATTACGCGATCGTCATCACGAACCGATACATGGATCTGCGCAAAAAGTATTCCTCTAAGGAACAGGCCATCACCGAATCCATCAACCAGGCGTTCCCGACAATCGTCACGTCCGGAACGATCCTGCTCGTGGCGACATTGATCATCGGCATCCTCGTCACGGATCCGCTGATTTCCTCGCTCGGTTACTGCCTCTGCCGCGGCGTTCTGATTTCCATCCTCTCGGCGATGTTCGTCCTGCCGTCGATGCTTGTCGACTGCGATAAGATCTTCGACCACACCATGATGCAGATCAAGGCCCCGAAGGCTTCCCATCTCAAGGGAACCCTGTTCAAGGCCACGTCCGGCCTCGGAAACGCGGCGGTCCGCTTCGTCTCCGTCCCGTCGGCTTCTTCTGCCGAAGCTCGGCCGGCCACATCGGAACCGGCTCCGGGCGAAGAAGCGGAAAAGAAAGACATGAGCGGGGAAGAAATCCCGGCTCCGCCGAAAAAGGAAAGACCGGAAAAGAAGAAAAAGAGCGCCTCTTCCTCCCCGCATCCGTCGAAGAAAAAAGGCGGAGGAAGTCTGAAAGAAGAATCGAAGAAAGTCACGGTACGGAAATCCGTTTCCAAGAAAAGTCCAAAAAAACAGGAGGTAAAACACCATGAAAAAGAATAAGAGAATCGCCCTTACGGCATTGGCGGCAATGAGCGTTGTCGCCTCTATGAGCGCGGGAGGAGCTTCCTCTCCGTTCCCGGTTACGCCTAAATTCGCCGATGGGGACGGCGATTCCGTCTCCGAAAGCGAGTCTTCTGTGTCTTCGTCTTCTTCAGAAGAAAGCTCCGAAAATTCGGTAAGCTCTGAAGAGGATTCCTCTTCTGAAATCTCTTCGAGCGAGTCTTCCGTGTCTTCGTCTTCTTCGGAAGTCTCTTCTTCCGAAACTACGAGCTCCTCGGAAACTTCGTCCTCCGAGAACTCTTCTTCATCAAAGACCGAAGAGGAAATCATGATTGGCTCGGTCGACGACTGGAACAACTTCGCGGACTTATGCAACCGGGAAGCCGGATATTCGGTCAATAAGACCGTGTATTTACGGAGCGACATCGACTTTAAGGACAAGGCGTTCACCCCTATCTCGACGTTCCGGGGAACTTTCGACGGGAATTTCCACGCCCTTTTGAACATCCGCATCACGGGCGAGAAGGAATATCCTTCGATCTTCCACATCCTCTCCAAGGACGGAATCATTAAGAGGCTCGACGTTTTGAACGTCGACATCGACTGTGGGGACGAGGATTACGTCGGGGTCGTCTCCAAGAATTACGGGAACATCTACGATCTGAAGGTCACCGGTTCGATTCGCGGACAGAACTACGTCGGCGCGGTCGGTCTGAACGGTCTGAAGGCGAATATGAGCGATGATAGCGACGCTAACGTAAAGGCCGAACAGGTCGATGCGAAACTGATCCGGATCGACAACGAGGCGGACGTCTCCGGTCTTTCGAACGTCGGCGGGGTCGTCGGCGAGAACTTCGGGCAGGTCAAGGATTCCAAGAACAAGGGAACCGTCTCGGCCGAAGCGAAGAACGCGAACTCCATCGCTCTGAATATCGGCGGTATCGCCGGGTATTCGCTGGGAAAACTCGACGGGAACGAGAACGACGGGGAAGTAACGAACGGTTCCGTCCAGGCGCTGCAGGTCGGTGGCATTGTCGGCAAAGGCAACGGGGAACTCTATTTCGAACGCAACTACGGAAAAGTTACCGGCACCAAGTACGTCGGCGGCATCTGCGGCTATTACGGCAACATGAAGAAGAACACGGCCGATCTGCAGGAATACTTCGGCGAGTCGAGCTGGAACAAGTTCGTCGAGGACAATAAGGACTGGCTGAAGAACCTCGGCTTCGACGTCGACACGGACATCAACGAGGACGACTTCGAGGAGAAGGCGGATACGGTGGCTTTCGACTATTCCTATTCCGAAGGGGACGTGAACGGGGACAGCGACGTCGGCGGCATCGTCGGTATGTCGACTTCATCGGACGTCGTGATCCGCGAGGCGGTCTCCAAGAGCGACGTCGACTTGAGGGTCGGCACGTTCGGCGGAGGCGTCGCCGGGAACATGCAGGGCGGGACAATCTCGTACTCGGTCGCTTCGGGCCACATCAAGGGAACAATCGACGTGGGCGGCATAGCCGGGCACGGCGTGAACTTCAAGGACAACCTCTCCTCGGCTCTGGTCGAAGGGAGCGACCGCGTGGGCGGAGTCGCCGGCTCAATCGCCGGGAATTTCACGTCGAACTTGTCGAACGCGCTCGTCGTGAACGCGAACGACAAGACTTCCGCGGGATCGTTGGTCGGCGTGGTCGAGAACTTCAACGAGGTCTCGGACGCGTTCGAATCGAAGGTCCAGTACAACTACTACATTTCCGAACTGGGCGGCATCAGCCGGCGGCAGTACGGTCAGGAATTCAACGACGCGGCGAAACGCCTCACGGTCGAGGAAATTACGACCGACGACGGGACGATTTCCTCTTCCTTCGGGGAAGGGTTCGATAAGGACGGGTATCTGCCGGGCAAGGACGAGGATTATTTCCCGACGCCGAAGTACCTGTCGCAGGCGGACGTCGACAAGAGCTACGGTTCGAAAAACGATTTCACTTCGCAGTACAACACCTACTCTGCGATCTATAAGTCCGCCGCGAAGTACGATTCGAAGGTGACCTGCCTTCTGACCTTCATGGAATGGAGGGAAGAGGACGGGGACCTCTACGACGATTACGGCAACGTCGACAAGACGCATTACGAGATCACCTCGTACCAGAAAGTCCCGATCCACGAGAAGCTGGAGGACGTTCCGGACTTCAAGTACGCGAAGAAGCAGGGCGACCTCACCATCTATTCGGGCGACAAGAACACGTACATCGTCTCCTGGGATCTGCCGAAAGGCGAGATCGAACAGAGCATGATCGTCTACGCTTCCTATTCCGAGCGCGTGAAGACTCTGACCGCGGGGAATAACGAGTATGTCGTCGAAGGCGCGTTCGAAAAGGGAACGACGATGGAAATCGTCGAGAATTCCTCCGTCCAGAAGTCGACGATCTACTGCGTCAAGTTCTACGACAAGGACGGGAACGAGCTCACGATGAAGAACGTGACTCTGAAGATCAACATGAAGAAGCATCCGGGCAAAGTGGTCTACTACGTCGACGGGGCGCTGACCAATCGCATCAGCGGTGCCACGGATAGCTCGTCCTACTTCGTGTTCCGTTATTCGACCGGACAGTACTTCACGTTCCTGGACGAGACGGACGTCAAGGAGAGTCTTCCTGAGTGGGTCACCCCGACCGTCTCGGGCGTCTGCGGAGGACTCGTGGTGGCTCTGATCCTCGGCATCGGCATCTCGATCGGACATAGGAAGTCCGCGCGCGAAGCGGACAAAGGCCGCAGCAAGTACTTCGACGAGCACGGCAAGGAAAAGAGCGAGGAGGACGGGGAAGAACCGTCCGCACCGGAAAAGAAGGAAGAGCCCGTTCCGGAAGAATCTCCCGAAGATTCGAAGAAACGCTCGAAGAAGTCCAAGTAAAGACAAAAGCCTGCATCGGTAGCGGTGCGGGCTTTTTTAGCGAATCCGTCTTTTGTGCTTTATCAGAGGACGGGTCTATGCTTTTTATGGCTTTTCCCTCCGGTACGAGAAGGTATTTCCGATGAAGCGGCTGACGAGGACCTGCGCGGCGTTGAAGAACGCGCGCCGTTCCTCTTTCTCGGATTGGGACCCGATCAGAGCGACGAGCGCATGGCGCTGAAAAAGTCCGTCCCGAAATCCGTGATTTCCTTGAACCCGCATTCGTTCAGGAATTCCTAAAGACCCCAGAGGATGTTTCTCTGCTCTTTTTCATTCGCGCGCTCTATGAAAAAGGATCCTCCCCCGGAGTCTCCGGCCTTGTTCTCTTGAGGATCCGACGGGAGAATCCTTATGTTCCGACTCTTTTATCAGGGAAAAAATCCGTTATTTCTTTCCTTTCTCCTTGGCCCTCTTGTCGTTGATGATGTCCATCTCTTTAGCCGTGATGACCTTCACGTTGTTCTCCTCGGCCCACTTGACGCAGCCTTTTAAGACCGTCGGAAGGAAAATGCGCGGAACCTTCACGAGTTTGGCCAAAGCGTCTTCGGTGAACTGCACGTCGGTCTGAAGCCTCTTGGCGGCGTAGCGTACGCTCGAGACGGTCGTCTGTCTCTGCGGCAGAAGCTCCCCGTGCGGCTTCTTGAAGGAAGAGCACCAGAAGTTCTTCGAGTCGCGGTAGCCGTAATCGGTCGGGACTCTCGGGAAGTTTGTGGATTTGACTCCGTCGACGATGGCACTCCAGTACTTCGGTTTCATCAGAATCTTATCGATCTTCAAAACGAAATGCGCGCCGTAGGGGGAAGTGATCCCGTTGAAATCGTGGTAGGAAGGAAGCTCGTAATGGTCCTTCCCTTCTTCGAGCGGGACACTGTCCTTATCCGCTCCGTCGAGCGTTTTGAGCCAGGTGCACTCGATGACCTGGAAGGATTCGGCGAGGATTTTCGGATAGAGCCCCTGCGGGTCTTCTTCCTGGCGCAGGCCGTCTTCCATCGTGAGCGGGAAGTCCTTCATCTTCTCCTCGGGCTTGTCGCCCGGCCAGCCCATCTTCACTTCCTGTTTGAAGTATTTCTTTTTGTCCGGAAGGAAGTTCAGCGTGCACTTTCCCGTGCGGATCAGGTTCTGCGCGGTGTTCGAGGAATTGCGGCACTCGAGCATCATCGTGTAGCATTCCTTCCCGGCGACCCAGAACGGCGAGAGCAGGGAATACGGCCCGAAGGTCGTCTTTCCGTCCTCGCTCAAAGTTCCGACCAGGACGACCGGCATCGGGAAGAACAGCGACGACTGGTAGAAATTGTCTTTCGGCTCCAGATTCTTGAAGTCTTTCATCTTCGAATCTCCTTTCTGTAAGTATTTTTTTGACCGGTTGGACCAACCCGTCTATGGAACCGGATTCCTGAAACGCCCGTCATTTCCCGGACGGATAACGGTAGAACGGAAGCGGGACATATTTCGATACGCGCTTCCGATATTCCTTGTATTCCCGGTATTTCCCGGACGAAACGCTCTCCCCGAACGAAGAAGAACCCAAAAAGAGAAGGACTAAAAGGAGCGGACCCGTGAAGGACCAGTTGAAGACGACGTAATGGCAGACGCCGGCTCCGACCGTACAGAAATAGAGGGCGAGCCAGAATCCCTGCTCCCCGCAGTAGTTCGGGTGGCGGCTCATCGACCATAACCCGGACGTATTGAATCCCCGCGAGTACGGAAGCGGGAGCTCGTCCAGTTTCTTTCCTTCTTGTAAGAGGGCGTTTCTCGTCTTATAGAACTTCCACTGCTCTTCGTCCGCGACGGTTTCAAGGATGAGGAAAAGCAAAGCGAAGACAAACGCGAGGACGTCCGTATAGATCAGAGGGGAAGCGCTCTCCATGACCGCTAGAGACGGAAGAGTGATCGCGAGCACGAGCGCATTCTGATAGATCGAAATGAAGAAGAGATCGAAGAAAGGCCAAACGAAACGGTTTCCGAGGACAGGATTCTTCCTTAAGACGGCCCAGCGGTAATCTTCCTTTCCTTCCCAGAATTTCAGCCTGTACGCGCCTTTCCGGGCGAAATTGAACGTGAGGCGGACGCCCCAGAGCGTCACGAGGACCGCATAGATCGATAAGCGGGGTTTCATTCCGCCCATGGCCGCAACAATCCAGACGTAGGCGATTGGAAGGAGGCTCCAGAGCTTATCCATCTGGGACGTGTTCTTGGTAATCTCCCCGACGAGGAAACAGTAGAGCGCCGAGCACGACGCGGCAGTCAGGAGAATCTCTAGAGTCCTGATCTGCAGGGCGGATAAGGAAATCCCTCCGATCCAGGAGAGCGCAATCAGCGCGGCGACGGAAAGCACGGTTAAGGCGGCCGAGACGATTTGTTTCATATCGGGTTTCTTCTTTCTTTTCCTCTCTATTCTAACGGATTGAAAGGAAGAAGGGAAAAGAGTACGGGATTTTAAGGAAGGAGGTTCTTTTTCCGAAACGGGGAAGAGTCCGCCTTTTTCGATGATCCTCCCGGGGACGGATCTTTTTAAAAGGATTCCGCTTATGAAAAAAGGCCGGCGTTTCAGCCGGACCCTTTCTTTCAAGATGGTGGTCTAGGGGGGAATCGAACCCTCGACACAAGGATTTTCAGTCCTTTGCTCTACCAACTGAGCTACCAGACCAGACCCAGAAATGGCGGATCATACGAGATTCGAACTCGTGGTCTTCTCCGTGACAGGGAGACATGTTAACCACTACACCAATGATCCGTGCTTGAATATATTCGCATATCCCGATTCTGTTTTCAAGAGAAAAATAACAGAGAAAGGCGGTTTCTTCCTCTTACGGGAGACTTGTCAATAGTTTGTGTAAATTCATAGAAGCAACAATCCAATCATATTCCATTCCTTCCGTTCATGAACGGAAGGAATGCGCGCCCCGGTACTAGAAGTCGAATCCCATCTCTTCCCGCCTA
>Ga0256406_1005843_pt1 | contig 12783 bp, 9 predicted proteins | sample RumenRJG_03DNA_FD_185986 | JGI IMG/M metagenome (GOLD analysis project Ga0256406, IMG submission 185986) | Bovine rumen microbial communities from Lethbridge, Alberta, Canada - RJG_03 | ecosystem: Host-associated > Mammals > Digestive system > Stomach > Rumen | place: Canada: Alberta | collected...
ACGCATGCCCCGCGCGCACGCGCGGTCGCACCGCAAGACGAAGACTCGAAACCGGGGGATAGATTGAAGCTCGTTGTTACCGAGAAGAACGATGCCGCCCAGCAGATAGCCCGCCTGCTCTCCACCGTGGGCAAGCCGGAGGCCGGCAAGGTGTACGACACTCCCGTCTACCGCTTCAAGCACGACGGGGAGGAGTGGGTCACCATAGGCCTGCGCGGTCACATCATGGCGCCCGACTTCGCCCACGAGCTGCACTACAGCAAGAAGGAGGGCTGGTGGGCCGTCACGGCGGAGGGCGAGGTCATCCCCGCGCACATTCCGGACGACCTTCCGCGCCCCCCGTATGAGACCAAGCGCAAGCCGTTTTTGAAGGACGGAATCGACATCAAGGGCTGGAAGGTGCCGAGCCTGCCGTACCTCGTGTGGGCCCCCATCGAGAAGGTCCCCGCCGAGAAGGGCATCATCCGCTCGCTCAAGAACCTCGCCGCGAAGGCGGACTCCATCGTGATCGGCACGGACTTCGACCGCGAGGGCGAGCTCATCGGCTCTGATGCGCTGCGCCAGATGCGCGAGGTTGCGCCCGACACGCCGGTGTCGCGCGCCCGCTACTCTGCGTTCACGAAGGCCGAGATCGACCATGCGTTCGCGAACCTCGTCGACCTCGACCAGGACCTTGCGGACGCCGGCGAGTCGCGCCAGTACATCGACCTCATCTGGGGCGCCGTGCTCACGCGCTACCTCACGATGGCGCGCTTCAGCGGCCTGGGCCACGTGCGCTCCGCCGGCCGCGTCCAGACCCCCACGCTCGCCCTTGTGGTGCAGAAGGAGCGCGAGCGCCAGGCGTTCGTGCCGGAGGACTACTGGGTGATTTCGGGCAGGATGGCGCCCGCGGGCGACTCGGACGAGTCCCACTCGTTCAAGACGACCCACGCCACGGCCCGCTTCAAGGAGAAGGCCGCGGCGGACCTTGCCTGGAGCCACGTCCGGGACGCCACCACGGCCACGGTCACGAACGTGGAGCGCAAGAGCCGCACCACGAGGCCGCCCGCGCCGTTCAACACCACGTCGCTCCAGACGGCCGCGGCGGCGGAGGGCATCAGCCCGGCGCGCGCCATGCGCCTCGCGGAGTCGCTGTACATGGACGGCCTCATCTCGTACCCGCGCGTCGACAACACGGTGTACCCCAAGTCGCTCGACCTGCGCGACTGCGTGAGGACGCTCGCCCAGGTGCCAAACTACCGCCCGGTATGCAACGACCTTCTCGCCCTTCCCAAGCTCACGGCCACGCGCGGCAAGCAGGAGACCACGGACCACCCGCCCATCTATCCCACGGCGGCGGCCGACGCCGACCGCCTGGACGGTGCCGCTTGGAAGCTGTACAACCTCATCGCGCGACGCTTCCTGGCGACGCTCATGGAGCCGTCCGTGAGCGAGAGCACCAAGTTCAGCTTCGACGTGAACGGCGAGCCGTTCGTCGCGTCCGGCACGGTGCTGGTGAAGCCGGGCTTCCGCCGCGCCTACCCGTTTGGCCTGCGCAAGGACGAGCAGCTGCCGCAGCTTGCCGTGGGCGACTCGTGCGACGTGAGCGACATGGCGCTCGAGGCGAAGCAGACGGAGCCGCCGGCGCGCTACAGCCAGGGTCGTCTGATTCAGGAGATGGAGAAGTGCAACCTGGGCACCAAGTCCACGCGCGCGAGCATCATCCAGCGCCTGTACGACGTGAAGTACCTTAAGAACGACCCCGTGGAGCCCAGCCAGCTTGGCATCGCCGTCATCGAGGCGCTCACGGAGTACGCGCCGCACATCACGAGTCCGGACATGACGGCCGAGCTCGAAAGCGACATGACGGAGGTCGCGCGCGGCGAGGAGACCCAGACCGAGGTCGTGGACCACTCGCGCGCGCTTCTGGCGAGCATGGTGGGGCCGCTCATCGAGCACAAGGACGACCTGGGCGAGGCGATCGCGGACGCGGTCACGGCCGACGCGAAGGTGGGCGTCTGCCCCAAGTGCGGCAAGGACCTGGTCATGAAGACCTCCGCGAAGAACCACTCCAGCTTCATAGGCTGCATGGGCTGGCCGGACTGCGACGTGACCTACCCCGTGCCCAAGGGCCGCGTGCAGGCCATAGAGGGCGAGAAGGGCGTGTGCCCCGTGTGCCACGCCCCGCGCGTGAAGGTGCAGCCGTTCCGCCAGCGCGCGTACGAGATCTGCGTGAACCCGGCGTGCCCCACGAACCGCGAGCCGGACGTGGTGGTGGGCGAGTGCGCGGCGTGCGTCGCGGCCGGCCGCCACGGCGACCTGGTGGCCCACAAGAGCGAGCGCACGGGCAAGCGCTTCATACGCTGCACCAACTACGAGGAGTGCGGCACGAGCTACCCGCTGCCCCAGCGCGGCGAGCTGCACGCGACGGGCGAGGTGTGCCCGGAGTGCGGCGCGCCCATCGTTGAGGTGGTGACGCAGCGCGGCCCGTGGCGCATCTGCGTGAACATGGACTGCCCCGGCAGGAAGAAGAAGGAGGACGCGAAGGCCGCGCGCGGCACGAAGCGCTCTGGCGCGAAGAAGACGACCGCGAAGAAGTCTGCCGCCAAGAAGACGACCGCGAAGAAGTCCGCCACGAGGAAGTCCACCGCGAAGAAGGCGCCTGCGAAGAAGACGACCGCCGCGGGCTCTGAGGGCTAGGGGGCGGAGCATGGCTGACGCCCAGACCATGGCCGCGCCCTCGGGCCGGCGTGGCACGTTCCTCTCGCTCGAGGGAATCGACGGCTGCGGAAAGTCCACGCAGGCGGCGCTTCTGGCCGACCGTCTGGAGGCGGCCGGGCACGAGGTGGTGCGCCTGCGCGAGCCGGGTGGCACCGCCATAAGCGAGAAGATCAGGACGATCCTGCTTGACCCCGAAAACGGGGCCATGGCAGACGAGTGCGAGCTGCTGCTGTACGAGGCCAGCCGCGCGCAGCTGGTGCGCGAGGTGATCGCGCCGGCCCTCGCGCGCGGGGCCGTCGTGGTGTGCGACCGCTACCTGGACTCCACGTACGCCTACCAGGCGGGAGGGCGCGGGCTCGACGCGGCGCTCGTCGTGCGCTGCAACGAGCTGGGCTCGTGCGGCGTGCTGCCGGACCGCACCCTGGTGCTGGACCTGAATTGCGAGGACGCCCTGGCGCGCGCGACGGTCGGAGGGGCGGACCGCCTGGAGCAGGAGGGCATGCGCTTTCAAGAGCGCGTGCGCGCGGCGTACCTGCGGCTTGCGAAGGCGGAGCCCGCGCGCGTGCGCGTGGTGGACGCCTCCGGCTCGGTCGAGGACGTGGCGGCGTGCGTGGACGCGGCGCTTGGGGACGTGGTGCCGTGCGGGTGCGGGGATGCGGGGGCTGCGCATGAGTAGCGGCCCCGCGAGGCCGGGCGCACCGGCCGTGCCGAAGGTGCTGGCGGGACTTGCCCAGCAGCCGAGGGTGCAGGAGTTTCTCGCCGCGGCGATAGACGAGGTCAGGCTGAGCCACGCGTACCTGTTTCTGGGCGCGCCGGGCTCCGGCATGCTCGAGGCCGCGTATGCCGTGGCCCAGGCGCGCGTCTGCCCCAACGGGGGCGACGGCACGTGCGACGAGTGCATCCGCGTGGCGCACCGCACGCACCCGGACGTGCACTACCTGAGCCCGCAGAGCGTGACGGGCTACCTCGTGGGGCAGATCCGCGAGCTCATCGCGGACGTGGCGCTCGCGCCCATCCGCGCGGCAGGCAAGGTCTACATTCTGGACAACGCGGGGCTCCTGCGCGGCGCCGCGGCAAACGCGCTGCTCAAGACCCTCGAGGAGCCGCCCGAGGGCGTCATGTTCATCCTGATTGCGCGCTCGGCGACATCCGTGCTGCCAACGATCGTCTCGCGCTGCCAGCAGATTCCGTTCCAGATCGTGAGCCCGGGCGCGGCGGAGCACGCGGTGGAGCTCATGAGCGGCATCGGCGGGTCGGAGGCGCGCATCGCGCTGGCCGTGACCCACACGCCGGAGGCGGCGGCACAGTTTCTGGCGTCCTCGGGACGCCGCGAGGCGCGTCGCCTGGTGGTGCGCACGCTGGACGAGCTTGCGCGCGACGACTCGTGGGACGTGCTCGCGTCCGCCCGACGCATCGTGGAGGCGGCCCGCGCGCCGCTTGCGGACGTGAAGAGCGAGCAGGAGGCGGCGCTGGGCGAGAGCGCGGACTACCTTGGCAAGGCGGCCATGCGCCAGGTGGAGGACTCCAACAAGCGCGAGCTCACCGCACGCGAGCGTTCGGGTATGATGGAGACGATCGCCGCGGCGGACTCGCTCCTGAGGGACGTGCTGCTGCGCTGCGAGGGCGTCGGCGAGCCCATCGTGAACGAGGACGCCGCCGACATAGTGGACCGGCTCGCCGCCGGCACCACCACCGAGGGGGTCGTGCGCGCGCTTTCCGCAACCAGCCGCGCCGCGGACGACATATCCCATAACGTGACACCCCAGCTGGCCATCGAGGTCATGCTGCTTGGCGTGAAGGAGGCACTCTCATGCCCACCGTACTAGCGGTGAAGTTCAAATATGCGGCCCACGACCTGTGGTTCGATCCGGGAAAGACCGGCGCCCAGGAGGGCGACCACGTCATCTGCACCACGGAGCGCGGCCAGGAGATTGGCCTTGCGACCATGGACGCGCAGGAGGTCACCCCGGAGCGCCTGCGCGAGGTGATAGGCGAGGCCGGCAGGCTGCAGCCCGTGGTGCGCGTCGCGACCGACCAGGACCTCGCGCGCGCGGACATGCTGGCGCAGCGTGGGGACGAGGCATTCCCCACGTTCAGCAGGCTCGCGCACGAGTCCGGGCTCGACATGAAGCCCGTGGGCGTGGAGTACCTGTTTGGCGGCGGCAAGGTCGTGTGCTACTTCTCGGCGGAGGACCGCGTGGACTTCCGCCAGCTGGTGCGCGACCTCTCGCGCGAGCTGCACGAGCGCGTGGACATGCGCCAGATCGGCGTGCGCGAGGAGGCCGCCATCGTGGGCGGCTTTGGCCACTGCGGCCAGGAGCTGTGCTGCACGCGCTTTGGCAGGCGCTTCGAGCCGGTCTCGATCCGCATGGCGAAGGAGCAGGACCTGCCCCTCAACTCGTCCAAGATCTCCGGCGCGTGCGGACGGCTCATGTGCTGCCTGCGCTACGAGTTCGAGGCGTACCGCGACTTCAAGAGCCGCGCGCCCAAGCGCAACGCCGTGATCGACACGCCCCTGGGCAAGGCGAAGATCGTGGAGTACGACACCCCGAAGGAGCAGCTCTGCCTGCGCCTTGAGAACGGCAAGCAGGTCCGCGTCGCCCTTGCGGACATGGAGGCGTCGCCGGCCGCGCACAAGAAGAGCGAGGAGCTGGGCTGCGCCTGCCGCCCCGACACCGTGACCCGCTCCGCGCTCGAGAAGCTGCAGTCCCCCGAGGTGCAGATGGCCCTGGCCGAGCTCGACCGCAAGAACGGCGTCGCCCCCGCAGAGACCTACGACGACTCCGACATCTTCGTCGAGTCGCGCCCGCGCAGGCGCCGCCGCTCCGGCGGGCAGGCGCAGGACGCCGCGGCCGATGCCGCCCAGCGCCCGCGCCCCAAGCACGCGAAGCCCGCACCGGAGGCCTCCGCCGACAAGGCGCCGCGCCGTCGCCGCCGCAAGAAGATCGCGGAGGGAGAGGCGCAGCCTCAGGACGGCACGCCCAAGGGCGAGCGTCGCCAGGGCGAGAAGGACGCAGCCTCCCAGGCCCCGACCCGCTCGGGCGGCATGCACCGCCGTCGTCACCACCGCACGGCCGAGGGCGACGCCACCTCCCAGGACGGAAGGGCGCAGTCTCGTGCGGACGGCCAGGCTCGTCCCCAGAGGCAGAGGGGAGGGGCGCCAAAGCCGGAGGGCGGCAAGCGCCGCCGTCACCCCGGCGACCGCGGTGGCCAGCAGCCCGGCGACGGTGCCGTCAGCCAGCGCCCGCCTCGCGCGAAGGGCGCGTCCTCGCCGTCGGCCGAGGGCTCTGACAAGCCCAGGCGCCGCCGTCGCCATCGCGGTGGAGGCAAGCCGGGCGGAGACTCCTCCGCAAGGCCCTCCGGCAACGGTCCCAAGCCGTCCTCGGAGTAGAGACGAAGCCCCGCGAGCCCCTCAACTCGCGGGGTTCTTCATGTTCCGGACGCCACGTCCTTCTCGACAAAAACAGCACAAGTGTTCTAATCGTCCGCGCGACCGCGCCTACCTGTGCCTGGACCGTCCCGCGCCTCGCCGCGAGGGCCCGCGGACACGCGATGGCGGAATTAATGTCCACTGGCCCTTCCAAACTACGAACAGATGTTCTTAAATTGATGCTGTCGGAGGGGGAACGGTGGACACGTCGCGCAAGATCCTACACTGTGACATGAACGCCTTCTATGCGAGCGTCGAGCAGGCGGAGCGGCCCGAGCTCAGGGGGCGCCCGCTTGTCGTGGGCGGAAACGAGGAGCTCAGGCATGGCATTGTGCTGACAGCGAGCTACGAGGCAAAGCGTCGCGGCGTCAAGACGGCCATGGCGCTCTGGCAGGCGCGTCAGGCCTGTCCGGACGCGGTGATCGTCCCGCCGCGCTACGAGCTCTACCGTCGCTACTCGAACGCGGCACGCCGCATCTACTATGACTACACGGACCTCGTGGAGCCCTTTGGTCCCGACGAGGCGTGGCTCGACCTCACGGGGTCCATCCGTCTGTGGGGAGGCGACGTCCGCTCCGTCGCGGCCTCCATCTCCAATCGCATAAAGCACGAGCTTGGCATAACGTGCTCCATCGGGTACTCGTGGAACAAGATCTTCGCCAAGTTCGGAAGCGACCACGACAAGCCGGACGGTTACATGGAGGTGCTTCCGGACAACGCCCGCGACCTCGTGTGGAAGGCTCCGGTGGGAGACCTCCTCTACGTGGGGCCCGCCACGGAGCACAAGCTCAACCACTTTGGCATCTGGACCATAGGCCAGCTCGCCCGCGCGGATCCCGCCTTCGTCAGGCGCACGCTCGGCAAGCCCGGCCTCGTCATCCAGGCCTTCGCCCAAGGCAGGGACGCGAGCCCCGTCCGGCCGCTCGACCTTGCCATCACGGACACGGAGCGGGAGGTGAAGAGCGTGGGCAATGGCATAACCTGCCCTTTCGACGTGGAGGATGCGCGCACGGCCAAGCAGGTGGTCTGGCTCATGGGCGAGTCCGTCTCCCAGAGGCTCAGGCAGCTTGGCCTCATGGCGCGCACCGTATCGGCAACGGGCCGCGACTTCCGCACGCTTGCCTGCCACAGCCGCCAGGCCCAGCTCGACCGTCCCAGCAACATCACGACCGAGATATGCTCCCTCGCCGCGAGCCTCCTCGTGTCGGACTGGGACTTCAGGTACGAGAGAATCCGCGCAATCGGGGTGCGCGCATCGAACCTCGTTCCGGCCATGCGTCCCGTGCAGCTTGACATCGAGGGGGTGGAGGAGAGGCGCCTGCGGCAGCGCTCGCTCGACGAGTCGATGGACGAGCTCAGGCATCGCTTCGGCAACCATGCGGTCCGGCGTGCGTCGGAGCTGCTCGACCCACGGCTTTCCGGCCTCGACCCCGAGCGCGACCACTTTACCCATCCCGTCTCGTACTTTGCGTGAGGTGAGCCCTTGTGGACGGCATAATCGACAGGAGGAAGCACTATGTGGAGGTCCTTTCGGAGACGGACGTGGAGGGACGGGTCAAGCCCCTCGAGGTCATATGGGATGACGGGACGCGCTACAAGATCGACCGCGTGCTCGACCGCCGGCAGGCTCACTCGCTTCGCACGGGAGGGACGGGCATGCGCTACACCGTGCGCGTCTCGGGGAGGGACACCTTCCTCTACTACGAGGGACCGCGCTGGTTCGTCGAGGCGAAGGTGCCGCCGTCGTATCTTGGCTAGGCATGGTGTAAAGAACGAAAGGTTCCATTGCGCGCTTCGTGTCCAGTGGAGCGGTTATACTCGAAAACAAAGGTCGTAGCTGCGACGATTGGGGATTCATGTCTGACAGGGCACTACATGGGGTTAACCTTTCCGGCTGGCTTACGCTCGAGCCGTGGGTCTCTCCGGTCCTGTTCGCGGACTCCGGGGCCCTGGACGAGGAGAGTCTCGTCCGCTCGCTTGGCAAGCGCCACTATCGTGACCTCGTGAGCGAGCATAGGGCCGACTTCATAAAGCAGGCGGACTTCGTCCATATCGCCGCGCGCGGGTTCAATGCCGTGCGTCTCCCTGTGCCCTGGTACGTCTTCGGGGATGACGGTCCCGAGGCCGGCCCGTTCCTTGGCTGCATCGACAAGGTCGACAAGGCCTTCGACTGGGCGGACGAGATAAGCCTCAACCTCGTGCTGGTGCTGGACATAGCACCCGGCTCAACAAGCGATCAGACGTCCCTCGTTCGCAACCATGACGACTTCTCCCACTACCGCGACGACATGGTCGCCGTTCTCGGCATGCTCGCGAAGCGCTATGCCACCCGCGCGTCCTTTGCGGGCATCGAGGTGGCGGACTCTCCCGTCGCTCAGGTGAGGCATGGCCTCACGCTCACCGATGGCGTCCCGATCCACAGGCTCCGGAACTACTACCGCGATGCCTATGACGCCATCCGTCGCGAGGCGGGAGACGACGTCAGGGTCATCATTCCCGATGCCGGCGAGCCCGCCTCGTGGCGTCACTTCATGGCGCACGACCGCTACAAGAACGTGTGGCTCGACTGCCATCTCTACCACTACACAGACAGCGTCAAGACGGCAGGACCGTCAGGCGTGAGGAGCCTGGTCAACAAGTCCCAGAAGTCGCTTCGCGCCGCAAGGAGGAGCGGACTTCCCGTCATGGTCGGCAAGTGGTCTGCGGCCCTGCCGTTCTCGGACTCCATGACCACCCCGGAGGGGCGCATCGCCCTCGAACGCGTCTACATCTCCGAGCAGCTCAATGCCTTCAAGGACTGCGACGGGTGGTTCTATCAGACGTGGAAGACCGACGGCAAGCTTTCGAGCTGGGACGCGAGGATCTCCCTCGCATCCTTCGAGCGAAGGATGCTGGCGTGAGCGCGGCGGCCTCGGGCGTGCTCAGCGTCGTGGGCACCCCCATAGGAAACCTCTCCGACGCATCGCCGAGGGTCATCCAGACCCTGAAGTCCGCAGACCTCCTGCTCTGCGAGGACACGCGCGTGACGAGCAAGCTCCTCGCTCGCTTCGACGTGCACGTTCCGTTGCAGCGGGCAGACGAGAACGTGCTCGACCAGAGGGTGGAGCCGACGCTCGAGCGCATCGAGGCGGGGGACCGCGTCGCCTTCGTCTCGGACGCCGGCATGCCGGGCGTCTCCGACCCCGGCCAGAGGCTGGTGGACGCGGCGCTCGACAGGGGGCTGCGCGTGGAGGTCATACCGGGCCCGTCTGCGGCCATCTGCGCGCTCGTCGCCTCCGGCCTTCCCATGGAGCACTTCTTCTTCGAGGGCTTCCTACCACGCAAAGCGGGCGCCATGCGGGCGAGGCTCGAGGAGCTGTCCGTCGTGCCCGGCGCGCTCGTGGTGTACGAGTCGCCACATCGTGTCGCGACGACGCTGGCGCGCATCGCGGAGGTGCTTCCAGACCGCGAAGTCGCCCTCGTACGCGAGCTCACGAAGGTGCACGAGGAGTGCCTCCGGGGCCGTGCTCCCGAACTCGCCGCTCTCGTCGCGGAGAGGGACGAGGTCAAGGGCGAGTGCGTCGTCGTGATCGGCGCCCCCACGGAGGAGGAGCTTCTGGGAAGGCGCGATGCGGCAAGCCAGGGAACCCAGTCGCTCGAGGAGGCGATACGCGCCGGACTCGAGGAGGGCGAGCCCAAGACCAAGCTCGCGAAGCGCCTTGCGAAGTCCTTCTCGCTCGCGAAGGCAGAGGTCTACGACGCGATCCTGCGGGAGAGCGAGCGATAGCGCCAAGCCACCTACTGGGTGTGGCGTGCAAGCGTCGCGGCGCACCCACGCATGCCCCTGCGTACAGGTGGAGCAGATGTGCGCCCTCAACCTGCGCGAACCGCGCAGATGCACCTGAGTTACAATTGTCCATCGCGAACGTCGCGGCGACATGCGCCGCCGGCAAGCCAACCATTCCGTCATTAGGAGACCAGCACCATGGCAGACAAGCCCTCGTTCTTCATCACCACGCCAATCTACTACGTCAACGCGAAGCCGCACCTGGGAACCGCGTACTCCACGGTCCTGTGCGACGTGCAAGCGCGCTATCGTCGCGCCAAGGGCTACGACGTCAAGTTCCTGACCGGTATGGACGAGCACGGCGAGAAGGTCGAGGAGGCCGCGCGCGAGCACGGCATGGAGCCGCAGGAGTGGTGCGACAGCCAGGCGCCGTACTTCAAGGAGCTCTGGAAGACCCTCGAGATCTCGAACGACGACTTCATCCGCACGACCGAGCCGCGTCAGACCCGTGCCGTCCAGTACCTTTGGGATCGCATGCGCGAGTCCGGTTACATCTACAAGGGCTCCTATGACGGCTGGTACTGCGTGCCCGAGGAGACCTACTTCACCGAGACGCAGGTCGCGCATGCGGACGAGGACCGTCACACCGAGGGCCAGCACCTCTGCCCCGACTGCGGCCGTCCCCTGGAGCGCGTGCAGGAGGAGTCCTGGTTCTTCAAGCTTTCCGCCTTCCAGGACAAGCTGCTGGCGCTCTATGACGAGCATCCCGACTTCGTCCAGCCGGGCTTTCGCATGAACGAGGTCCGCACCTTCGTCGAGGGTGGCCTTCAGGACCTCTCCGTGTCCCGCACGAGCTTCGACTGGGGCATCAAGCTCCCGTTTGACGAGAAGCACGTCACCTACGTGTGGTTCGACGCCCTGCTCAACTACATGACCGCCGTGGGCTACGGCGACCCCAGCGAGGCCGCGAAGAAGGAGCTCGCGTTCCGCTGGCCCGCGCAGTACCACGTCGTGGGCAAGGACATCATCCGCTTCCACTGCGTCATCTGGCCCGCGATGCTCATGGCCATCGGCGAGGCCCTGCCCGAGCACGTCTTTGCGCACGGCTTCCTCATGGTCAAGAACGAGGAGACCGGCCAGGGCGAGAAGATGAGCAAGTCCCGCGGCAACGCCATCGCACCGCAGGAGGTCATCGACCTTCTGGGCGTCGAGGGCTACCGCTACTACTTCATGACCGACGTCAAGCCCGGCGAGGACGGTGCCATCAGCTTCAGCCGCATGGAGCAGGTCTACAACGCCGACCTGGCCAACAGCTGGGGCAACCTCGTGAGCCGCGCCCTCAACATGAGCGTGAAGTACTTCGACGGCAAGAGCCCCGAGGTTCCGGAGGGCTGGGCAGACCGTCCGAACCCGCTCAGGGACGTGGCGCTCGGCATCGAGGGCCGCTACGCCGCGCACATGGACAAGATCGAGTACGACGATGCGAAGGACGTCGTGATGGAGCTGGTCCACGCGGCGAACCACTACATCGAGGACTCCGAGCCCTGGAACGTTGCGAAGGACCCCGCTCGCGCGGGCGAGCTGCAGGACATCATCCTGAACCTGCTGGAGACCATCCGCATCTGCGCGCACCTGCTCGCACCGTTCATGCCCGAGACCTCCGCGGAGGCTCTGCGCCGCATGAGCCACGGTGACGAGGCGGCGACCGACGACCTTGCGGCCGCATGCGAGTGGGGCCAGCTCAAGGGCGGCCTTCCCGTGACCAAGGGCGACGCGCTCTTCCCCCGTCTGGCCAAGAAGTAGCCCATGGCCCAGACGCCGCACTCATGGCTTGCCAATCCGTCCAGGACGCGTGAGGTCCTGGACGGATTCGGCCTCTACACAAAGCACCGCCTTGGGCAGAACTTCCTGGTGAACGACTCCGTCATAGGGCGCATCCTCGACCTGGCGGAGCTGGGCGAGAAGGACGTGGTCTTCGAGGTTGGGCCTGGCATCGGCACTCTCACCGTCGCCATGCTGCCGCATGCCGGGGCGGTGTGCTCCGTCGAGGCGGACAGGACCCTGCCGCCCGTGCTTGCAGAGACCTGCGCGCGCGACTCCGAGCGCTTTGCGCTGATCGAGGGCGACGCCCTCAAGGTCGATGCGGACATGCTGACGGAGGCCGTTCTCGAGCTTAGGATCGAGGGTCTCGAGCCCGCTCCGACGAAGCTTGTCTCCAACCTTCCCTACCAGGTGGCGGCGACAATCATCCTGAAGACGTTCGAGCAGATGCCCACGATCGGGCGTGCCGTCGTGATGGTCCAGGCGGAGGTCGCCGACCGCATCGCCGCCAAGCCCGGCAGCAAGGCATACGGAGCCTATACGGCAAAGCTCTCGCTCTTGGGAACGGTGACCGGGCGCTTCGAGGTGGGTCCCGGCAACTTCATGCCGCCCCCGCACGTGGACTCGGCCGTCGTGAGGATCGATCGCAATCCCGCGTGTGACCCCGCAACGGGAGAGCCCCTCACCCCGTCGCAGCTCGCCGCTACGAGGAGCGTGATCGAGGCTGCGTTCGCGCAGCGCCGCAAGACCATACGAAACTCCATGTCCTCGGCGGGCTTTGCGAAGGGTGCGCTGGACGAGGCGCTCTCCGTAACCGGCATTGCGCCGACGGCGCGCGCGGAGACCCTTGCGACCGAGGACTTCATACGCCTTGCGGACGCGCTGTCCCGGGTGGGGGAGGGGTAGACATGTCGCAGGAGATGCTGGGCATGGACGCCCTCACGCTCGAGGACGGAGAGCTCTTCCACGACCGAAAGGGCCGTGCGAAGCCGCTGCCTGCGCCGCTCGCCCCCATTGCGGACAGCCACGGCCACCTGACGAGCTTCCGCAGGCACGACGCCTCAAT
>Ga0256406_1005844_pt1 | contig 12780 bp, 14 predicted proteins | sample RumenRJG_03DNA_FD_185986 | JGI IMG/M metagenome (GOLD analysis project Ga0256406, IMG submission 185986) | Bovine rumen microbial communities from Lethbridge, Alberta, Canada - RJG_03 | ecosystem: Host-associated > Mammals > Digestive system > Stomach > Rumen | place: Canada: Alberta | collected...
GCAGGAGAGAAGAGACGTAACCTTGGTCACAATTCACTAATGTAATTGTAACATCAGGATATTCTGATTAAAAAAATCTGTTTGAGTAAGGCTAAAATCTTACTCACAAAAATATTATACGAGGAGGAGATCCATATGATTAGCACAAAAGGTTTCAAGGCGTACGATATCCGTGGTGTCGTGCCGTCGGAAGTCAACCCCGAGCTGGCCTATGCGCTGGCCCGCGCCCTTGTGACGTTCCTGCAGGCCCGGCATATCGTCGTGGGCCATGATATCCGCCTGAGCGGGCCTGAACTGACACAGGCGGCGATCCGCGGTTTCTGCGACGGCGGTGCCGACGTGTCCGATCTGGGCCAGTGCGGTACGGAAATGATCTATTTTGCCACGGCTCATCTGAAGGCTGACGGCGGCATGATGATCACGGCCAGCCACAATCCGGCGGATTACAACGGCATGAAGCTCGTCCGTGCCGGGGCACGGCCCATCTCTGCCGATACGGGCCTCAGGGAGCTGGCTGCCATGGTTTCCGATCCTGATTTTGCAAAGAAATATCCCAAAGCAGCAGTTCCGGGTACCTGCAGACAGGTGGATATCATGCCGGACTACATCTCCCATCTTCTGGGCTATATCGATCCGGCAGCCATCAAACCGCTGAAGATCGTGGCCAATCCCGGCAATGGCGGCGCCGGCCCTGTCGTCAAGGCACTGGCTGCCCATCTGCCCTGTCAGTTCAGCTTCATCAATGCGGAGCCGGACGGCCATTTCCCGAACGGCGTACCCAATCCGCTGCTGCCGGAGAACCGGGCTGCCACGTCCGAAGCCGTAAAGGCCCAAAAGGCTGACCTGGGCATTGCCTGGGACGGGGATTTTGACCGCTGCTTCTTCTTCGATGAAAACGGCCGCTTCATCGAGGGCTATTATCTGGTGGGTCTTTTTGCCCAGTATTTCCTGAAACGCCATCCAGGCTGCAAGATCCTCTATGATCCGCGTCTCGTCTGGAATACGGAAGACATCATCGCGCGCAACGGCGGCCAGCCGGTCCGCTGCAAGAGCGGCCATGCCTTCATCAAGGAACGGATGCGGAAGGACGGCGTCGTCTACGGCGGCGAAATGAGCGCGCATCATTATTTTGCCGATTTTTCCTACTGTGACAGCGGGATGATCCCCTGGCTTTTGATGATCTCCCTCCTGTCCACGTCGGGCCTGACGCTTTCCCAGATGGTGGATGAACGCATCCGGGAATATCCCTGCAGCGGCGAGATCAACCGGAAAGTCAAGGATGCTGACGCCGTCATCGAGAAACTGGCCAAACATTTCTCCTCCGGTCTCCAGGACCGTCTGGACGGGCTCAGCGTCGTCTATGATGAATGGCGCTTCAATATCCGCAAATCCAACACGGAACCCGTGGTCCGCCTCAACGTGGAGACCCGCGGGGATAAAGAACTGATGGAACAAAAGACTGCGGAACTGCTGGAACTGATCGGCGGAGAGAAAGCCTGAGGAGGAATTTCGGAATGAATGTACTGGTAACCGGCGGTGCCGGTTATATTGGATCCCATGTGGTGGAGTCACTTGTTCAAAGTGGGTACACACCCATCGTCTATGATAATTTCAGCACGGGCCATGCCGGTTCCGTACCCGATTCGGTGCAGCTGATCGAAGGGGATATCCATGATTTTTCCTTCCTGAAGCATGTCCTCGGAGAGTACGAGATCGATGCGGTCCTCCATTTTGCCGCAAGCTCCCAGGTGGGAGAATCCATGGTCGATCCCGGCAAATATTATTACAACAATGTCGGCGGGACCCTCGGTCTCATCGATGCCATGCGGGAGTGCGGTGTGGAAAACATGGTCTTTTCGTCCACGGCAGCTGTTTACGGGGAACCATCGCAGGTACCCATCACGGAAGATTTCCCCCTGCAGCCGACGAATGTCTACGGCCGCACCAAACTCATGATCGAGCGGATGCTTTCCGATTACAGCAGAGCCTATGGCCTGCGCTATGTGGCCCTGCGCTATTTCAACGCAGCCGGTGCGTCCCTGCTGGGGAATATCGGCGAGGACCATCGCCCGGAGACGCATCTGATTCCTCTGACCATCCAGGCTGCCCTGGGACAGAGGGAAGCCATCTCCATCTTCGGCACTGACTATCCCACGCCTGACGGCACCTGCCTGCGCGACTACATCCATGTCAAAGATCTGGCCTCGGCCCACCTGCTCGCTCTGGACCACCTGGCGAACGGAGGGGACAGCCGCGTTTACAATCTGGGGACGGAAAACGGATTTTCCGTACGGGAGATCATCGCTGCCGTCAGGAAGGTCACGGGGCGCAGCTTTACCGTCAAGGAAGAAAAGCGCCGCGCCGGCGACCCGGCCCGCCTGATCGCCTCGTCCGCCAGGATCATGAAGGAACTCCACTGGCAGCCCAGGCACAGCACCATCGAGGAAATCGTGTCGTCAGCCTGGCGCTGGCACAGCGGGCATCCTCATGGGTATGATGAATGATGGATATCCTTGTTACCGTGGATGGCCTGGCCAAGAGCTTTGGCAGCCACGATGTGTTCAGCCATGTAAGCTTTACGATCCGCCAGGGCGAAAAAGTGGGGCTCGTCGGTGTCAACGGCAGCGGCAAGACGACGCTCCTGCGCTGCCTTATGGACCCGTCCTTTGCAGATAAGGGCACCATCCAGTTCGCGGGAGAACTGCGGGTCGGCTATGTGCAGCAGGGATTTGAAGATTTCCGGGCAGAAACGATCCGCGAATTCATGCAGCGTTCCTGTCCGGACATCCTGGCCCTGCGCCGGGAAATGCAGGAACTGGAGGCGGCCGGGGCCACTGCAGAAGGCGGTGACCTGCAGGCCGTCCTCGACCGTTACAGCCGTGTGGAGGCCCGCTATGCCCATCTGGACGGCTATCATTACGAAGCCAATATCAAGAAGGTCCTGATCGGCCTGGGCTATCCTGAGACGACCTGGGACTGGCGGGCGGACAAGCTGTCCGGCGGGCAGAAAACGCGTCTGATGCTGGCTTCCGCCCTTGTCAATTCACCGGACCTGCTGGTCCTCGATGAACCGACGAACCATCTGGATATCGTTATGTCGGAATGGCTCGAAAAATATCTCCGGCAGTTCCGCGGCGGCGTCCTCGTGATTTCCCATGACCGGGCTTTCCTCGATGCCGTCGTGGACAGCATCCTCGAGATGGAAGGCGGGACTTTGCACCGGTTCAAGGGAAATTATACCCGCTATCTGGAACAGAAGGATCTCCAGGTCCTTTCCCAGGAGCGGGCCTATGAGGCCCAGCAGGATTATATCCGCCGGACCGAAGCCTATATCCGCCGTTTCAAGGCGGGCATCAAAAGCAAGATGGCCCGGGGCCGGCAGTCCCAGCTGGACCGGCTCGAGCGCATCGACGCGCCCGTCCGGGAGGAGACCTTCGAACTGCGGCTGCCCCATGCGGCGGAGTCGGCGGACAAGGTCATCATCATGGAACATCTCGATGCAGGCTACCCGGGACGGATCCTTCTCAAAGATGTGAACCTGGTCCTGCGCCGCGGGGAAAAATGTGCCATCATCGGTCCCAACGGCAGCGGGAAATCGACGCTGCTGAAGACCATCCTGGCGGAGATCCCGCCGCTTGGCGGGGAATGCAAAGTCGGCAACCGTGTCAGGATCGGCTATTTTTCCCAGAGCTACGAACGGCTCGATCCGGGAAAGACCATCATGGAGGACTTCCTGACAGAATACGGGCTGACCGATGAAGAGACGCGGCGCCTGCTGGGCAGCATGATGTTCCACGGGGAAGACGTGTTCAAGACCATCGGCTCTCTTTCGGGAGGGCAGAAAGCGCGGCTGGTCCTGTTGAAGCTTGTGCTGGACGGCGCCAACTGCCTGCTCCTGGATGAGCCGACGAACCATCTCGATATCGCTGCCAAGGAAGCGGTCGAGGCTGCCCTGGAAAGCTTTGACGGGACGGTCCTTCTGGTGACGCATGACCGCTACCTGGTCAATGAGGTGGCCGGGCGGATCTGGGCCGTGGAGGACGGGACACTTGCTGATTACGCGGGAAATTATGATTTTTACCTGGAGGAGCGCAGCAAACGCCAGGCCGCTGCAGCAGGAAGCCATGCTGCAAAGCCCGCTCAGGCGGTGCGGAAAAAAGCGGCAGAGGCGGCACCGGCAGGACCTGCCGGACCTGCCGGAAAGCAGCCTGTCCGCACGGCAGAAAAGCGGGCTGCGGCCGGGCGGCAGTATACGCCGGCTGAAGCAGAGAAGCTCCTTCCCGATGTGGAGCTCCGGATCCGCGAATACGAAGCCCTGCAGAAAGTGCTGAGCGGGCAGATCGCCGATCCGGAAAACCAGGCTGACCCGGAAAAGAGCCTGGCCCTTGCCAGGGAATACGAGTCCCAGCAGAAAGTCCTCGACGGACTCATGGAAAAATGGGAAGCACTCATGGAGGCAATCGGATGACCATGGAAATCGACACACTGCTGAAGGCTCTGCAGCAGTATCACAGGGAAGGGACTTTCAACCCGTGGGCGGATTATGATCCGGTCTGCGACATCGGTCCGGAGGCTCCAGTCATCCGGGCAGCGAACCTGAAACGCTATCTGTCCCTGCGGAAGGGGGCCCGGTATCTTTTCATTGCCGAGGGACTGGGGTATCAGGGAGGCCATTTTTCCGGCATGGCCATGACGAGCGAACGGATCCTCCTGGGATTCCATCCCGCTGTACGGCCCGAGTCCGTCCTCGGCGAGGGCTGGGATTACCGCCGCACGAGCAATCCCGGCTGCCGTCTGCTGAACCGAATGCAGCGGGAAAAGGGCTTCAACGAACCGACGGCGACAGTGATGTGGGGAGAACTGGCTGCACAGGGGCTTGCCCCCTTCCAGACGATCCTCTGGAACATCTTCCCCTTCCATCCCTATAAAGGGAATCAGCTCCTGACAAACCGGACTCCCGTGCCGGCGGAACTGGACGAGGGAATCGTCTATGCCCGCATGCTCCTTGCCCTCTTTCCCGGGATCCGGGTCATCGCCATCGGCCGCAAGAGTGAAGGGACACTGCAGCGGTATGGTGTGCCCTGTCAGGCCGTGCCCCACCCCTCCATGGGCGGGGCTGCCCGTTTCCGGGAAGCCGTGGACCGTATTTTTTCTCATCCGGACGACGTCTGAACGCTTCTGGCAGAAACGAGGGAACACAGCATGGATACCACAATCAAGGATATGAGCAAGGAAGAAGTGCTGAAGATCGCACTGTCCTGCGGCAAACTCCTCCTTACAAGCGGGGCTGAGACATACCGCGTCGAGGATACGATGGCGCGTATCTGCGCCCAGGGCGGGATCACTGACATCGCTGCCATCAGCACTCCTTCGTGGATCATGATCGGGGACGAATCCGTCGATGCGGTCAGCCTGGTCGCCCGGGTGACCCAGCGCGGTACGGATCTGACCCTGATCAGTGAAGTCAATAATATTTCGTACCATTTGTCCCAGTGGCAGTATACTTTTTCCGAAACGATGGAGATGCTCGACCGGATGAGCCACCGGCCGCCCCAGAGTTTTCTTTACAGTGTGATCTGGTCGGGTCTGGCCGGCGGTTTTTTTGCCGGAGTGATCGGCGGCGGTCCCTGGGAATTCGTTGCGGCCTTTCTGGGCTCCTTCCTTTCCATGGCTTTCATCCGTCTCGTACGGCCCTTCCATCCGAGCAGTTTCTGGGAAACGACCATGGCCGGAGTGATCATCTGTTTTGTGACATACGGATTCCGCCTGTTCGTGCCGCAGACCATCATGGAGTTCGCCATCGGCGGTGCCATTATGCCCTATCTGCCGGGCATGGCCTTTACGAATGGGATCCGTGACTTTATGGCCGGGGACCTTATCAGCGGTACGAGCCGGGCCGGAGAGGCCATTTTCCTGGTCGGCGGCATTGCCATCGGCATTGCCGCGTTCCTGGGCGTCATGTATTTGTGAGGGCGTGTCATGTCATTTTCTGTTCTCTTCGAAATCATTGCCAAAACGGTCTGTTCCTTCTTCGGGACCGTGGCTTTCGGGAAGATCTTCAACTGCCCCCGGAAATGTCTGTGGCAGGCAGGTTTCGTCGGTACCGTGGGCTTTGCTGTCTATATCGTACTGCTCAGTGGATTCGGGGTCAGTTCTATGCTGAGCAATTTTGCCGGAACCGTGGCGCTTTCTGTCTGCAGCGAGTTCTTTGCCCGCCGCTACCGCCAGCCCGTGCCGGTTTTCTCGATTCCCGGCGTGATCCCCCTTGTGCCGGGACTGCCCCTTTACCGGGCCATGAACTATACCATGCTGAACGGATACAGTATGGGCATGCATACTTTTGTCGCAGCGGCGCTCGATGCGACAGCAATCGCCATGGGGATCCTGCTTGTCTCGGGACTTGCCAAAGTGTTCAAGACCAGCAGGCAGCTTGTCAGCAGGGCTGCTGCCCACGGCATCCATACGCGGAGACTGTGAGCGTATGCTGCGGATCATAAAATCAGGAAAACGATGATGGATGGAGCTGTGCCGGGTCCCTGCGGGATCCCATTGGGCGGTGCACTGCCGGCATCATCGTTTTTTAGTTCACCGTTTTTCGGCAGTGCAGCCTTTCTGTCAGAGGAGCCGGGTCTTCATGAAACATCTTTTTGCAAAGCTTTTTGTCCTGGCAGCCGTGCTGCTGGGTGCGGCGATGCTCATCGGCTGCGGACGGAAACAGATCCTTCCCGGTGATTCTTCCGTTTTCCCGGCTGCCGGCCAAAGCGCGGTCTGGGGACAGCCGGATCAGCCGGAACTTAAAATCATTCTCTTTGAGGCAGGGAAGGCCGATGCAATTTTGCTGCAGGTCGGCGACAGGGATTATCTGGTGGATACGGGACTTTATGAAAACGGGAATGACCTTGTCGAAAAGCTGCGGGCCCTGGGCGTGGAACGGATCCACGGCATCTTCCTGACCCATCCGCATCGTGACCATATCGGAGGGATGGCGGCAGTCCTGGACCGGATGCCCGTGGATAAGGTGTACTGCACAGCTGTCCGGAATGACGGCTCCCGGCTCTGGAAAAAAGTCAGGAAGCTGCTTGCGGCAAAAGAAATCCCTGTTGAAACCCTGACGGCTCCTGCGGATGTCGCATTGAACGCAGGGGCGGTATGCAAAGTGCTGTGGCCGGAAGCGGAACTGCTGCATGTGGAGGGAGATGCCGATATCAATCCGAACAGCCTCGTAATGCTTTTTTCCTATAAAGGCTTCCGTATGATGTTTACCGGCGATGCTTACAAGGAAACTGAAAAGGCGATCCTGGAACGGTATCCGGTTTCCACTCTGCACGCCAATGTCCTGAAAGCAGGGCACCACAGCAACAAGTCTTCCAATGGGGAGGAATGGATCCGTGCCGTCTCGCCTGAAGCCGTCGTCATCTCCTGCGGAAACAAGCCCGGTGACTCCAGATATCCCAATAAGGGACTGCTCAAAAGGCTCAGGGCGCTCGGCATCAGAGCGTTCAATACCTGGGAGCAGGGAAGCATCACGATCACGAGCGACGGAAAGCACTATTATATAACCGCGGAGAGATGACGGGTGAGCGGGCTCTGCAGGACTGCGGCAGCTGGAGAGTACCGCATCCGGTCTGTCCGCATTTTGCCGCTGTCCGGAACTTTGCCGCGCGTTCCCGTCATTTTCGCACGCAGGTATGCTATAATGGGGGCATAATAAACGAAAGAGATGGCCCGCCGTCTTTTGAGGAGGATGAAGAATGAGTCTTCTGATTGTAATCTTGCTTGCAGCACTTGTTTTTTTCGTGAAATCGTACAACAAGCTGCAGCGTCTGGCACAGGCTGTGCGGATGTGGCAGTCCAACATCGTGGCGACGCTGGTGAAATATACGGAAAGCGTCAACAAACTGCAGGAACTGCTGCAGGGATATGCCACCCATGAAAAGATGCTCTTTATCAAGACGTCGGACAATCTTGTGGAAATGGCACGGGAAACCGCAAATGCCATGGCGCATATCCAGAACCTGGTGCAGGCGTACCCGGATATCCGTGCCAATGGCACGTACCAGCAGCTGATGGCAGAAGTCAGCCGCATCCAGGATCAGCTCGCGCAGTGCCGTTACAATTACAACCAGGCCGTGGCCCTGTACAACGGGGCCATTGTGGCGCTCCCGGAGTCCCTCTATGCTTCTTCCCTGGGCTTCCATCAGGCTCCCTTCTACGATCCGGAACATCTTCAGGAAGCCCGCGAGTTCAAGACGGATGACGGGACCCTTGTAAAGGAAATGCTGAAGCGGGGCACCACCCGTCCGGGCAGGAATGCCTGCGGCGCGCCCCAGGGCGCTCCGCAGCCCGGCGCACCGGGCCAATCCGGACAGGCCGGCAGCCGGGCCTCTGCGCAGCCGGGGCAGCGGCCGGATGGCAGCGGTTCAGGCCGGGGCCCGCAGCAATGAATATGGGAACAGGAATATTTCTGTATCATATGTTTTAGGAGGTCTTAGCATGGCAGTATTTACGACGCTTAAAAAAGAAGTGACGAAGAACCCGGCGACGGGGGACATCAACAAGGAAATCATCATGGATCCGGCCGCTTTCGGCGGAGCCAACAAGCTCTTTGCCAGAATCACGTTAAAGCCCGGGGATGCAGTGCCCGTCCATCAGCATGTCGGGAACAACGAGACCTATTATCTCCTGCAGGGATCCGGGGAATATACGGATGAGACAGAAAAGATCCCTGTCAAAGCGGGGATGGTGACATTCTGCGCCGACGGCGGGACCCATGGCCTGAAGAACACCGGCAAAGATGATCTGGTATTCATTGCGCTCATTGCCAACACACTCAAATAACGGTCTGCAGCTTCAAAGAAAATCCCTTCTGCGGAGGGGATTTCTTTTTTTTTTATAAAAAATCGATGAAAGTTTTGAATCGATTCCATAAAATTAATGAATAAAATGAAAAACGAAAAGTAACAGATCTTTTTTGACAAAAGGGCAAAAGCGATAAAAATATAAAGAAAAATGCCCGTTCCGAAGCATTTCCGAAGGCCTGGAAAAACTTGATGATACACACGGGACTGTGTAAAGAAAGAAGCGCATGGAATAAGGCTGAAAAGGCCCATAAATTTCTTGACACACCGCTGTTGGAATGCTACAATACTCGAGTGTCACAAGGGGCAACTATGTCTTCGCGGAGGTGCGGAATGCTGGTAGGGCAGCTGAAAAACGGTGCGCCTGCAGTAGCAGGCATCAAACAGACGCAGAAGGCAATCATGCGCAGCCAGGTGGCCGGCGTACTGCTGGCAGGGGACGCTGATGAACATGTCACGGCTCCGATCCGGTCGCTGTGCGAAGCCCGCGGGATCCCCGTGGAAACAGTCGAAACGATGCAGGAACTTGGCAAGGCCTGCGGGATCCATGTGGGGGCTGCAGTTGCCGCTGTGCTTTCATCCCGGTAAAATCCTTCATCAGAAGGGTTTGCATATCATTAAATCTTATTCTCGAGAAAGGAGGTGCCGAAATGCCTACAATCAACCAATTGGTTCGTAAAGGTAGACAAGTTATTACTCAAAAATCAACGGCGCCAGCATTAAAGAATTCACCGCAAAAGCGCGGTGTCTGCACGAGGGTGTACACCACCACCCCGAAGAAACCTAACTCCGCACTGCGGAAGGTCGCTCGTGTCCGTCTGACCAATGGCATTGAAGTTACCGCTTACATCCCCGGTATTGGCCATAACCTGCAGGAACACAGCGTTGTCCTGATCAGAGGCGGAAGAGTCAAGGACCTTCCTGGTGTTCGTTATCACATCATTCGCGGCGCACTGGATACCGCTGGTGTTGCAGACCGCAACCAAGGCCGTTCCAAGTATGGCGCAAAGCGTCCGAAAGCAGCCAAGAAATAATTGCTGGCCGCATTGAATGATGAACTAACGAAGGAGGAATTTACAGATGCCGAGAAAAGGTCCTGTAACAAAAAGAGACGTATTACCGGATCCAGTATATGGTTCCAAACTGTTAACGAGATTTATCAATAAAATCATGCTGGACGGCAAGAAGGGCGTTGCCGAACGGATCGTATATGATGCATTCGATCTGATCCATTCCAAGACCGGCAAGGATCCCATGGAAGTGTTCGATGCTGCCATGAAAAACGTCATGCCCGTCCTGGAAGTCAAAGCCCGCCGCGTCGGCGGTGCCAACTATCAGGTCCCTGTGGAAGTCAGAGCAGAACGCAAGACCACCCTGGGAATCCGCTGGCTGGTCAACTATTCCCGCCTGCGCAGTGAAAAGACCATGTGCGAACGCGTTGCCGGCGAACTGATGGATGCCGCCAACAACACGGGCTCTGCCGTCAAGAAGCGCGAAGATACGCATAAGATGGCTGAAGCAAACAGAGCGTTTGCACATTATCGCTGGTAAGCAGTTGCTTTGCTAGACCCAATCAACAAGGAGGAGTAATCTGTGGGCAGAGAGTTTCCCTTAGATAAAATCAGAAATATCGGCATCATGGCTCATATCGATGCCGGTAAGACGACGACCACGGAACGTATCCTGTTCTATACCGGCAAGACCCATAAGATCGGCGAAGTCCATGACGGCGCCGCGACGATGGACTGGATGGTGCAGGAACAGGAACGTGGTATTACGATTACTTCTGCCGCTACGACCTGCCATTGGAAAGGCTATTCCATTAACATCATCGACACCCCGGGCCACGTCGACTTCACTGTCGAAGTGGAACGTTCCCTGCGTGTCCTGGATGGCTCCGTGGCTGTATTCAGCGCCAAGGGCGGTGTCGAACCTCAGTCCGAAACCGTATGGCGTCAGGCAGAAGAATATAATGTCCCGCGTATCGCTTACATCAACAAGATGGATACGACGGGCGCCGATTTCTTCAACGCAGTGCAGATGATGAAGGACCGCCTGGGTGCCAATGCAGTGCCCATCCAGATCCCCATCGGCAGCGAAGACACCTTCGTCGGACTGATCGACCTGGTCAAGATGCAGGCCATTGTGTACGGCGATGAACTGGGCAAGGACGAAGAGTTCGAACCGATCCCTGATGAATACATGGAATCAGCCCAGAAATGGCGTCAGAACCTGCTGGAAGCAGTTGCGGAAGGCGACGATGATCTGATGGAAAAGTACCTCGAGGGCGAGGACCTGACCGAAGATGAGATCAATGCCACGATCCGCAAGATGACCTGCCAGTGCAAGCTCTTCCCTGTGACCTGCGGTTCTTCTTACAAGAACAAAGGCGTACAGCCGCTCCTGGATGCAATCGTCGCTTATATGCCGGCTCCGACGGATGTACCGCCGATCAAAGGCACGAACCCTGAAACGGGCGAAGAAGAAGAAAGACCTTCCAGCGACGATGCTCCGTTCGCTGCTCTGGCCTTCAAGATCGCCACGGACCCGTATGTGGGCCGTCTGGCATTCTTCCGTGTCTATTCCGGTATGCTGACCGCCGGCTCCTACGTCTACAACTCTTCCAAAGGCAAGAGAGAACGTATCGGCCGTATCCTGCGTATGCATTCCAACCACAGAAAGGAAATCGAAGAGGTCTATGCCGGCGATATCGCTGCTGCCGTTGGTCTGAAGGACACCGGCACCGGTGATACCCTGTGCGATGAGAAAGCTCCGATCATCCTCGAATCCATGGTCTTCCCGGAACCGGTCATTTCCGTGGCCATCGAACCGAAGACCAAAGCCGACCAGGAAAAGATGGGCATTGCCCTTGGCAAGCTTGCTGAAGAAGACCCGACCTTCCGTGTCCATACGGATCCGGAATCTTCCCAGACCATCATCTCCGGCATGGGCGAGCTCCATCTGGACATCATCGTCGACCGTCTGAAGAGAGAGTTCCACGTGGACTGCACTGTTGGCAACCCGCAGGTGGCATACCGTGAAACCATCCGCAAGACTGTCAAGAGCGAAGGCAAATTCGTCCGTCAGTCCGGTGGTAAAGGTCAGTATGGCCACTGCTGGCTGGAACTGACTCCGTTGGAACCGGGCTCCGGCTTCAAGTTTGAAAACAAGATCGTCGGCGGTGCGATTCCCAAGGAATACATCGCTCCTGTCCAGGCTGGTGTCGAAGAAGCCATGGAGAACGGTGTAGTCGCCGGGTATCCGATGGTCGACATCGGAGTTACGGTCTTCGATGGTTCCTACCACGAAGTCGACTCCTCTGAAATGGCATTCAAGATTGCCGGTTCCATGGGCTTCAAGAACGGTGCCGCCAAGGCTGACCCTGTACTGCTCGAACCGTACATGAAAGTCGAAGTGACCGTCCCTGAAGAATACATGGGCGATGTCATCGGCGACCTGAACTCCCGCCGTGGCCGCATTGAAGGCATGGAAGCCAGAAGCGGCGCACAGATTATCCGCGCGTTCGTCCCGCTGGCAGAAATGTTCGGATATGCAACGGACCTGCGTTCCAAGACCCAGGGCCGCGGTAACTATTCTATGGAAGTCGACCACTACGAAGAAGTTCCCAAGAACATTGCTGAAGCTGTCATCGCAAAGAACAAGGGAGAATAAAGATTTGGCTGCATAAGCCCCTTACTTTAGGAGGATATAACAATGGCTAAAGAGAAATTTGAAAGAACGAAACCCCATGTGAACATTGGTACCATCGGCCACGTCGATCACGGCAAGACGACCCTGACCGCCGCCATCACCAAAGTTCTCTCCGAGACCCCGGGCTGCAAGGCCAAATTCGAAGCCTATGCAGATATCGATAAGGCTCCGGAAGAAAGAGAACGTGGTATCACCATCAATACCGCCCACG
>Ga0256406_1005845_pt1 | contig 12778 bp, 10 predicted proteins | sample RumenRJG_03DNA_FD_185986 | JGI IMG/M metagenome (GOLD analysis project Ga0256406, IMG submission 185986) | Bovine rumen microbial communities from Lethbridge, Alberta, Canada - RJG_03 | ecosystem: Host-associated > Mammals > Digestive system > Stomach > Rumen | place: Canada: Alberta | collected...
AATAAAGATAGGTGCCGCTATGTTCACGGCAGCCAAAGCGTCACTGCCTACGCCACGACCCACGAAGATGCCGTCGGCCACATTGAGCAGAGCACCGAAGAGCAGCCCTAAGAGCGTCGGGACGAACAGTTTGACAAACAGCCGCGGGATATTCTCTTTTCCGAAGTCGATGCTGTCTCTGTGTTGATGTTTCTGGTTGTTACTCATGCTTTACTTCATTTTTTACGTTGTTACATAACGAAAAGAAGTGGCACCGGACAAGCGAGGCATTTAGCCCCATCTTATCCAGTGCCACTTCCTTATGGCGCCCTCCAATGGTTGAGCAGTGCAAAGTTAGGACTTTTCTTCGGAACAGTTGTTCCTCATTAATATTATTTATGACTGCGAATACTACGTGGTAACTGTTCAGAAAATGAAGCGGGAGACTTACTACTCGCTGTTTTTTATCAAGAATTTGAGAATTGGAGAAATTCCTGCGCATCATTGTGAATTTGATGAGAATTAGAGAATATAAGGGCGCACTGGATATTTCCCGTGGGCCGGTATTTGTAATCTACGGATCTATAATTGGTTAGAGAGGTCCATAACTCAAGGAAAATATTGAGCGGATACTCTCACTTAGAAAACACAGAATCCTTCCTGGTCATAACCACGATGGTACTTGTGGATGCAGTCGATAAGCTGTTGCAGATGTGGATTGTCTGTGGTCAGGTTCTTTGTGTAGGGCAGTTGGGAATCGTATCGCTCGCGGCTGCCGCTGCTGATGCGTTTCTCGTAATCATGCGGAATCAAGAACGATGAACGACTGCCGAGATAACGATAGAACTCAGTGAGGAAGATGCGTATGCCTGCAAGGTCGAGGTCACCGAAGTGAACATACTCGTTTGGTATGCTTCCAAGCCATTTGACGAGATCGCGGCTCTCGTTTTGCGGATAGCGCGAGACGAAAAGGATACGCCGGGCAGGATACATCTTGTCGAATAGCCACCGCTGCTGCCTGATGCGGCGAAAGTTCTCACTGTTCTCAATCCCTATCACGAGAACATCTTCCGGGATGGTAAAGTTCTCGTAGTCATAGATAAAGGTATAGCAGCCTTCGGGAGGAAGTATTTCTAAAGAGCTATTGTTTAGCATCGCGTCTATTGGCTCATAGCTGTTGACAAGGAAGCCCTTCATCACTCGCCTTTTGACGAACTTGCTGTCACCGGTAAGCTGTACTTGCTCAGAGCGGGATGCATCCTGCTTTTCCAGCATAGAGAGCGTCGCCTCTAAGTTGGTGAGATTGTATTGGCTTGCAAGATAGTCGAGGAACAGTTGTGTGTCGGTGCACTTATAGCTGCGCCTACTGCCATGCGCAACGACAGTCAGCAGACCGTCGGCGCGCATCTCGTCAATTCCTACAAAGGATTTCAGAGAGCTTGACGGTACTGTCTCCCCACCTGCAAGGCGCAGGAAAGTTTGTATCAACCCTTTTGTAATCTTCATAGGATGGTCATAAGCGTTTTGACGACGGTGACATTGTTTACGTCCTTGCTCAACGAGTAGGTGTACTTGTATGCCGTTGCGTTGTAGGTCGTAGGACTGCTGTTGACAAGATAGATGTTGCGCTTGTTGGCGAAGTCGAGGATGCCGGCTACATTGTCGGGATGCAACTTGCCAATCTCGTCCATCATGCAATGGATGCGGAAATCGCCGAATCGCTTGCTTACCTTTTTCTTGAATACATTGATGAGCATAATGTTCACCATCGCCTTCACCAATACATCAGTACCATCGCTGCCGACATTGGATAGTCGCTCCACCCAGTTGGTGTCGTTGTCGTTCTCCCGTACACGGAACTCCAGCTTGAAGATGTCGGCAAGGGTGACGGCATCACGCTTTTGGTCAGCCTCAAGTTGATCCATAAGAACCGAGATGAGCTGCACAGCACGTTGGTTGTTCTGAACGCGCTGTGTCTCGTCGGTAAACAAATCCATCTCACCAATGTTGCTGGCGTGCTCGTCGTTGAAACTCTTTATCGACAACAAGTGCTGCACAAGACGGTCGCTACTGTCAGAGATGCGCAATTCAATGTCCTTCACTACTCCCACAAAGTTGTTCTCACGGAAATCGCGGTTAATCTCATTGATGGTTCCCTGCACCTGACTCTTGTTTGACATTAGTTCGCCGATGCTGTGACCGATGGTACGCAAGATGCTGGCATACTGCTCGCTGACCCGCTGTCGATAGGTCTCTATCTTGTCGTTGCTGATAAACTCGTAGAGGTTTGCAGCGAAGTCGGTGAAGTCGCGCTCTGTCTCAAAGTCTGTTCTGAAGTGGAACGTATTCTGTGGTGAGAAGTTTGCCTTGAACTTCTTCACTGCTCCTTGGAACGAATCGCGGTACTTGTTCTGCTCCATGACCCTATTCTTCAGTTCCGTCAGTATCTCGGATAGCGGTTTTACCGTTTCCACCGGAGTGTCGGCAAAATCTGTTGGCCATGATTCCGACGCCATAAAGCCTTCCGTCTCATGTATCGCCTGATCCATGGCCAGCTTGCTGGCAATCAGTCTGCGGCATTCCTCGTCAACCATCTTGATGGCATCGTCGAGTTTTCTGCGTCTGACGGCGAACTTGTCGTCAAGGTCATCGAGCTTAACCTTCAGCGCTTTCCGCTTGTCCTTGTTCTCCTGCTCGTGGTCAAAAAACTCTTTCTTGTCTTCCTGCCACAGGATAAATTGCTTGCGGTTGCGTACGATGAACTGGAGCTGGGTATCGATGTCGTTAAGTTGCGTCCGAAGACTTGCCAATTGATTGGTATCAACGCCGAGTCCATGCAACTCGCGGTCCATGAGCGCATCAATTTCCTTCAATTGCTTTTCTGACTCAATGGCAATGTGTCTAAGTTCGTCATCAATGGTCTTTTGCATGGAGGCATATCGTGCTTGCACTTCCTTGTAGCTGTGGTTGAAAGCCTTGCGCAGTGCGTCAAGTTCTTTTTCTCTATCGCTTTCTGCCTGTTTGATATTTTTCTCAGCCTTGCACAACCGTTCATTGGCATCGTCAAGCAGACGGGTGTTCTCGTCAAGCTTTTGACGACGATAGTTTTGCAGCGTCTCATTGTATTGTGCGAGATGGCCCTCGGCAGACTTTATGCGCAAGGGGATGCTTTGTGCCTCAGCGTCGATATTGCTTTTGCCGGCTCGCAGTTGCCTGAGCTTGTTGCCCGGTTTCTTCTCCATCAGCTCAATGTCTGAAGCGAGTTGGCTTTTGCGACTGACGATGTCATTTCTCAACGCCACGATCTTTGCTTCCAGTGCCGTCTTCTCCTTCTGAATGTCGGAAGGTGTGCGTACGGTTCGTTCAATATTGTCAACGGCAATCTTCACTCCGAAAACACTGTCCTTGCCCTCCGAAACCATTTCCGGGTGCAGAGCAGTGTTGTAGAGCACAGCTTCCTCATCTGCGATCTTTCCTATATTCTTCTCCCATCCTCGTTGGTTATCGCCAAGCCATTCAATGAGAGAGCCTTTCTGCCGGTCAAGCAATTGCTGCAGATTTGCCATCTGCTCATTGAGAGATGAAATCTGATACTCTATCTCCTTGACGTCGATGTCGGCTTTCGCCTCCATATCCTTGCGTTGTAGCTCCGTCGCATGGGTAATATCGTCAATCTCTCGTTGTAGTCGTGCGGACTCTTTCTGAAGACGTGCACTTTCCGACCGCAACCTTTCTATACGAGTCTTTTCCTCATTCATTTGACTGGAATAAGGATTGGCGTTCTTTATTCTTTCCGCATTGACTTGTAAGTCTGCTACTTCCTGCTGGATGCCAGCCCGTCGCTCTTGTAGTTCTGATATACGGTTTTGGAAGTTCTCGCTGATGCGCTGATAGTCGTCCTTGTATTTGTCCCTCAGCGTGCCCATCTCAGAGGTCTCCTTTACTTTCAGGTCTGATTGTCGGCGTTGCACATCCAGTTCGCGTTGCTTCCGCATATTGGCCTCATTCTGCCGCATTGTGTCATATTTGGCCTTCACATCTTTATTCGTATCAGTTAACCTTGCCATCTGCTCGGCAAGGCTTTGTCGACGGATGTTTAATTCCCCTTCATGGCTGATCTTCTCAATGATGCCGTCAATGCCAATATCTTCGTAGTGTTTTCTCTTGACGGTGGTGTCGTCAAGCACTTTTTTCAACACACCTAACTGCTGGTTCAGCTCATCCCGTTGCTTGTTGTACTTGTTGCTTTCCTCCGCAGCCTCGCGCCGTTTCTTCGCGAGCAGCAACTGCGTCTCCGAAATCTTGCTGTCGACTTCCGGAAGTTCCTTTCTATTACGTTTTAGTGCAAAGACAGTCTGCCCGGTCAGCTCGGCAATCATCTTGCGGCAAGCCTCGTAGTTGGCGTAGGTAGAGAGCACGCGGTCGGCCTCCTTCCTCACCTTCACGGAACCGTCCTTCTCCTTATGAAACCATTTGCTGATGTCGGCGTACTGCATGCGGAAGTCCTTCACCTCGTCGCGGATTCTGTTCAAGTCGATTACGCCCGTCTCAGTGAAGTCCATGGAGTCGATGATGATGTCCTTGATGACTTGGCTCTCCAGGCTTTGGTTGAGGAAGATGTTCTGTATCGTGCGTGGTACGTTTTGGTATTTCGCACTCTCCATGATAGAAAACCTGCGCAGTTCACGGCCCACTGCCTGACTATTGCCGTAAAGGATGTTCAGATACTCTTCCCGCGTGCGTATGATGTTGCTCTTGAACACACGTGCGCCTATAGTCTGACTTATCTTTCCCCACTCGTAGCCGACGTTGCCATCGTCGTCGATGAAAAATTGCTTGTCGTACGGACAGTCGACGAACCGGAACGCTGCACGGCCTTGCGAGAGGAACGCCATGATGAAGAAACGTCCGTTCTCACGCGTCACCTCATAGATGATATAGGAGTCAGGATGTCCGAGATAGAACTCGTCGAACGGCTTCTGTCCTGCCATCGTGCGTATGCCGAGCTTTTGCTTATTGGCATTATAAAAGAACAATATAGCACGTAGAATAGTTGACTTACCCACGCCTTGCGTACCGATGAAGTGTACGTTGCCATCAAGGTTGATCTCGGCATAGCGTATGTTGGCACTGTTGATAAACACTATCTTATTCAGGTATCTCATCGCTCACCTCCTCGCTGATGTTGATGCAGTCAATAATGTTTTCTATATAATGGAATGCAGAAGTCACTTGATAGAGGCCTTCTATCTCATTGACTTTCTCGGCGAATCCCATGCTCTCCAATGATGTCACCAACGCCTCCAACTTGTCATGGTTGGAAACCTTCTCGGGAAAGAGGTTCTGCAGCTTGTCCTTCAACTCAAGGTTTGCGCCAAGCTGAACCTCCATCTGTGCCAAATTGAACTGTGTGCCGACATCGAAACTCGTATCGTAGGCCTTCAGAAAGTCGAGGTTGTCAATCCACGGCAACAGCCCTTGCAGTTTGTTTTCCACCGTCACCTTCTGTTCTTTGCGAGAGAAGTAGAAGTAACTGTCTCCGGCACATAGCTGGAAATCTATCTGTGCATAAAAGTCTGCATAGTCCTGCTGGTTCTCCTCTAAATCGAGGAAGAAGGAGTGTGTCATCGGGTCGATGGAATTGGCGGAGATGAACTTTCCGTTCGACAGCCGTTGGAATATCTCACTGGTGTATTTCATTTTGTTGAAGAGGTAAAATCGTTTAGAATTATTTTGGATAGATGATAGGATATTGAATGGTATGGTTGCCGAGGACAAGTTTCTCGCTCTGTTGCTCAAAGCGTTCGTCGCGGTCGTATTGTGAGGCGAGTTGGAGGAAGAGGACAAGTCGCTCTTCTTCTGTTGTCTCTGTCTGGAAAGGATAGTTCCATATAAAGGTGAAAAGGTCAACGCTCTGTGCAAGGAAGCTGTTGATAAGCTCCTGATGGTTGAAAATATGCCGCGGGTCGGTAGCTGTTTGCAGATAGCTGTCGTCAATCTTCCCCGCGAGCCGTGAGCGTATAATCGTCTTCTTCGACAAGCGTCGGCGGACGTGCTGCAAAATGTCTATAGCAGCGTCCTCATTGCGCAGGAAGTCGAGCGAGACGAAAGTGCGATAGCGGTTCTGTGGCTCCATCCACACGTCGTTGACATTTTCCAATACCCCCACTATATCCGTACTGTCGGCAAGCATCTGTTGGTCGCGCATGTATTTCAACTGCCGTATCTTGCGCACGATGCGGCTTTGGTAGTCGATACGGTTGAGATAGTCGATAATCTGCGCGCCGATGGCTATTAAGCCGTGTGTGGTCTCACGCAGTCCCATTCTTACTTCGTTGACGGTCATCATCAGGTCTACGTCCATTGCAGTCTTGAAGAATATCGTCTGCTGTTCAATTATCTTGTCGGTCTCACGGATGAGCGACACGATATGCTGCCGCTTCTCGTCGAAGTCTTTCAGCCGCAGTTTCTTTACCTTGAAGTCGGGTTGCTGCTTATAGGTGGTGTCGATGTTGCGCTTTAAGTCGATGACATTCTTGCGGGTCACTAAGTCGATGTTGCGAAACGTGTGCCGTATCTCACGCATGAACTGCGCCTTGCGCTTGTCTGAGTCGGTGGCGAGCCATAATTCGATATTGAGTTTTAGCGTTTTGACATACTGCTCCACCGAGGCCACATTGATGTCCTCGTTGATGTCCAGGACGTTCTCAAAAAACTTCTGATACGCATCATCCAGTTCCAGTGATTCGGCATTCTGTATGATGACACCATGACGGATAAGAAACTGCAAAACCTGCTCATTGCCGTCGAGCGTCTCCACGGCGTCGTCATAGCGTATGGCTATGGTCTTCCGCTTGCTGAACATGTCGGCAAGCAGTGCCTGGCCGCGTCCGAGCCAGCGAATCAATTCTCTAAGGTCTCTGAATGTTTCCATCTATTCTTGCTCAAGCACTTTCTTCATGTTACGATGACCTTTAAACTGCTTTCATAGCCTGTCTGTCATGTCTAAGCCAATTTAAGGGTTTCGTTTGCAAATATAGGTATTTTTTTTTAACGTGCAAATTATTTGGGCTGATAGTTTTCGATTCATTAGAAAGAAGCATTCAGAGACGTTCAAGTTGTCAATTCTCCAATTGTTATCCTTCTCTGTATTCCTTTGGCGTCACTCCCGCGAGTTTCTTGAAGAAGCGGGAGAAGTGCTGAGGATATTGGAAGCCGAGGTGGTCGGCAATCTGCGAGATGCTCTGCGAAGGGTCGAGGAGCAACTGCTTGCTGAGCTTGAGGATGTGTTGCTGGATATAGTACTGCGCTGTCATGCCCGTCTCCTTGCGGATGAGATCACCGAAATAACCCGCGGAGAGGCAGGCCTTATCAGCGAAGTAAGCCACGGAAGGCAGGCCGCCACGCACAGCCAAACCCTGCTCAAAATAGTCTTTGATGTTGCGCTCGAAGGCCGAGAGAATATCTGAGTTCTCTTTGTGGCGAGTGACGAACTGCCGGTCGTAGAACCGCTGGCAGTAGTCGAGGATGAGCTTGATGCGGTCGGTGAGGATCGTCTGCGAATGCTTGTCCACGGGCTGTTCCATCTCAAAGCGAATGGAGTTGAGCGTGTCGGTGTACATCCGCCGCTCGCGCTCACTGAGATGGAGCGACTCTGCCGAGTCGTAGTCGAAGAAATGATAGCCGCTGATGGCTTTCCCCAACGGCGTACCGAAGAGCAGGTCGGGATGGAAGAGCAGACCTAAGGTATGCGACGGCATGCGGAGCTGCTCCTCTGTCATGTCCACGCGCACCATCTGACCCGGTGCGAAGCTCACGATGGTGCCGTCCTGATAGTCGTATTGCTGACGACCATAGTGCAATGAGCACTGAATGCCGTCTTTCAGCCACAGCGCATAGACACCATAGCGGAAGGAGAGGTGGTTGGGCATTTTCGTGGCTTCCGCCATCTCTATTACACTCACTAAGGGGTGCAGAGTCTCGAATCCATACATCTTATTATAGGTATCGATACTGTCAATAGGGATGATCGTTGTGTCGCTCATATCTTTCTGTCTTTATGTTTCTACCCGCAAAATTAGTTGAAATATTCTATTCACGCAAGAGCAATGACTCGATTTCCACAATAAAGGTTATAGCAGCCTAAATCGGGGTAATGTCCCACCGACAATCTCACCATGGATCTATGATACTCGCAAAGCACGTTTGACTGTACGTCTTTGCACCGCTGAGCAAACAATTCGGAAAGGATTCCTAAAGCTCTGCATCTCCAACTAATTTTCGGAACAGATTCCTAAAACTTTGTATTTTTAGCTACTTTTCGGAATGAATTCCTAAAACTTTTGCTATCTTTGCGCCAGTAACAACTGATTGTGCATGACTATGAAGAGAATAGAGCGCCGAGAATATCTCAGCAAACTGAAGAAATTTAGGGACAAGAAACTGATAAAGGTCGTTACTGGCATTCGTCGGTGCGGTAAGTCTACCCTCATGGAGATATATCGTGATTGGCTGATTACCCAAGGAGTGAGCAGGGGACGCATCGTCTTTATCAATTTTGAAGACTACGATTATTTTAGTCTTCGTGATCCTCAAAACCTCTATAGCTATGTCAAGGAACGGCTATCTGATACCGAGATGACCTATCTCTTCTTTGACGAGATACAGCATGTGAAGGACTTCCCAGATGTCATCAACAGTCTTAATCTCAAGCCTTATACTGATATCTACCTCATAGGATCCAATGCTTATATACTCTCGAGTGAACTTGCCACGCTACTCTCCGGCCGATACGTCGAGATACCCATGCTTCCGTTGTCGTTCAGAGAGTATGTTGAGGCTATAGGCGGGCAAGACAACCTGCAGGACAGTTACAACCGATATGTCACGAATAGTAGTTTTCCCTATGCACTGGAATTGAATTCTGCCGAAGAGGTATCCGATTATCTTGATGCCGTATACAATACCATTGTGGTGAAGGACATCATGGCGCGTCTGAAGATCCAGGACGTGACGATGCTCGAGAGTGTCATCCGTTTTGCAGCAGACAACATCGGCAACATCCTCTCAACAAAGCGTATTGCGGATCTTCTGACGGCTGAGGGCAGGAAGATAGATCAGAAGACTGTGGAGAAATATATGCACGCCCTCTGTGAGACATTCTTCCTTTATGAGGCCAAACGCTACAATATCAAGGGGCGGCAACTACTCAAGTCACTCAGCAAGTATTACCTTGTTGACATTGGTCTTCGCCGTATGCTTTTAGGCTCAAGAGGTTTCGATGTGGGAAGAGTTCTCGAAAATGAAGTCTATCTTGAGCTCCTACACCGTCACAGTCAGGTGTATGTTGGTAAGAACGACCAACTCGAGGTGGATTTCGTAACCATGAATACTGATGGCCTTGCTTATTACCAGGTAGCCGCCACTGTCAGAGACCCTGCTACTTTGGAGCGGGAGTTGGCTTCCTTAAGGAACATTGACGATCATTATCCGAAGTATCTCCTTACGCTGGATGATGACCCGGATTCCAACTATGACGGAATTCTTCGTATCAATGCGTTGAAGTGGATGATGAATGAGGAATAGAAACCATCACGTTGCCATCGTCAAGCCATGACTCAGCCTTATCAAGGGCGGGTCATGGCTTTTCTATTTGCATCATAAAAATCAATTTCCGCAATAAGGGTTATAGCTGCCTTAATCGGGGTAATAGCCAACAGACAGAAAACGTGTAACTTTGCAACCGGAAACAAAGATAAAAATGAGAAGTATCATCATTTCCCTGGCACTGTTGATAACAGCTATGACTGTCGAAGCACAAGGCACCAGGTGTAAAGAACAAACTTCAACAAAGAAATCAGTTATCAATATGGAAAAGAAAACGATTAAGCAGGATGCAGGCCGCAAGCAGTTGGGCGACTTCGCACCGAAATTCACCGAGCTCAACGACGACGTGCTCTTTGGACAGGTGTGGAACCGGCAGGACGAGTTCTCGCTCCGTGACCGCAGCCTTATCACCGTGGTGGCACTCGTGAGCATGGGCATGACCGACAGCAGTCTGACTTATCACCTGCAGAACGCCAAGGCCAACGGCATCACGCGGCAAGAGATTGCCGAGGTACTCACGCACATTGCCTTCTACGCGGGTTGGCCCAAAGCATGGGCTGCTTTCCGCCAGGCCAAAGAGGTGTGGGCAGACAAAGCCGATTCGCAGGCTGATGCCAAAGCACAGTTCCAGCGCGAGATGATTTTCCCCATCGGCGAGCCCAACACCGCTTATGCCAAATACTTCATCGGACAGAGCTATCTCGCTCCTGTCTCCACGGAGCAGATCCCCATCCACAACGTCACCTTCGAGCCCGGATGCCGCAACAACTGGCATATCCACAAGGCTACGGAAGGCGGTGGTCAGCTTCTCGTCTGTGTGGCTGGCCGCGGCTGGTACCAAGAGTGGGGCAAGCCCGCACGATTGTTGTTGCCCGGCGACGTAGTGAACATTCCTGCCAACGTGAAGCACTGGCACGGTGCCGCACGCGACAGCTGGTTTGCACATTTGGCTATGCCCGTACCCGGCGAAAACGTCAGCAACGAATGGCTTGAGCCGGTGAACGACGAGGAATACAACAGCCTAAAATAGGAACACGTAGGTAAGAGTCACACAAGTTTGTGTCACACTTTTATATGACATAAGTCTGTGTGACTCGTTTTCTTGTCATACCGTTATCTCTATCTGGATATTCTCTGGTCCCAGGACGCAACTCTCGTAATAGCCGTCGCCCGTGGTGCGGGGCCCGCTGACGACAGTATAGCCTGCTTGCGAGAGTTCCAAGGTTTTCTTGTCCACCAGCTCCTTGCATCCTAAGCTGAAAGAAAGATGGATAAACCCTATGTTGTTTTTGGCCGCGTCCACTTCTACCATGTCCGGCCGGTTCATCAGTTCCAGTCTGCAACTACCCTCATTGAAAGAGAGAATATAGGTGGACAGTCCCGTACGGGGATTGTGATACTTGTCGTTGCTGAAAGCATCGAAATACTTCAAGAAGAATGCTCGCATACCCTCCAGGTCGCGGCAGTAGAGTGCTACATGATCGATACGCATATGATATAAACAACTTAGATTATTTACGAAACCATTTGTGAGCAGCCTTATATTATCAGTGTAAACTTATTCTGAAGAGCTATACGTTTTATTTTTTATCCCTTTCCAACTGGCTGATTAAACTTCGAAGATATGCATTAGACACGTTAGATATCTCTGACTTGTCATATATTGTCATCAGAGTAATGTCTATTTCGTCCTCATTCTTTCTCTGAAGGTTATATGTGATAACTCTTGCCCCACCACTTTTGCCTTTACCTTTTGAAGCAATAGCCATACGTACCTTAAAGGTATGTTGTCCTAAGGCTTCACCTGAAAATGGATGTTTCTCCAACTCATCAAGGAAAGACTCGTAGTCTTTATCGAAAGAAGGATATTTCTTACGTAGAACTTTAGCTCTGCGTGCGAATTCATCGAGATAGTCAAAGTTTACTTTCATTGAAGTTAATCTTTGAACAATTGTCGGGCATCGTGATTCACTTTGCCAGCATGGAGTTCGTCAAAAGCACGAGTGAGACTTTCTTTTACCATAGTTTGCTGCGCCTCTTCTTGCTTTTTTAACTGTGCTTGCTCAGACAAAATACGATCAATAAGGGCTTTGCGAACGGCCTTTGTCTGTCCTTGGATAAGCGTCCACAATGCCTCAACAGTGCTCTGCTGAGAAGGTTGTGATGGTAGGGTTGTTATCATGGTATCTCCTTTTTGTTGCAAAAATAAGAATTTTCTTTGAAATAGACAAGTATTCTTGTGACATACGTGTAGCTTAACACATTAGACAACGATCTTAAGCCCGTAAGATGATAAAAAACTACCCGTACAGTCTCAAAAAACATCGTTCTTAGAGTACAAGGTAAGCGTTTTTTTCTTATTTTTGCCAATGAGAACCTTGCCAACCTTATCGGCGAGTCATGAAAGCCACATAAGAAGAACCAATTGAGAAGCCCATGAAAAGACCAGTCCGCATCTTCTTTCTGCTGTTGCTATGCATCAGCGCGTCCATCTCCATGTACGCACAAGACTCTGTTGAGTCATGGCAACAATATTACAGTGAACTCGGTCAACGTGAGGATGTAGAAAGCGATGCATGGCAAGAAACTTACGAGATGCTCAGTGAACTGGCACGCGAGAAGATGGATCTGAACAGCTGCACACGCGAGGACTTGGAACGGCTGCCCTTCCTCTCTGCCCAGCAGGTGATGGACATCATGGAGTACCGCCATCGCGCAGGACGCTTTGAAAGCCTCGTGGAACTGCGCATGCTTCCCTCGTTTCGCAAGCAGGATGCCGACATGCTGGAGCAGTTCGTCACCATAGGACCGGAGAAAACGTCCGACGCGCTGCCGCCTCTCGACAGCATCCTGCGCTCAGGGCGTCAGGAAGTGGTGGCTGCACTGAAAATACCTTTTTATAATAGAGAAGGTGACAAAAACGGATTTCTCGGATATAAATATAAGCATTGGCTGCGCTACAGCTTCAATTACCGGCAGCGCGTCAAGCTGGGCTTTGTGGCTTCGCAAGATGCGGGCGAGCCCTTCTTTGCGGGAAAGAATGCTTGTGGATATGACTATTACTCTCTCTATCTGCAACTCCGCAACACAGGCGCCATCCGTAACCTCGTCGTAGGGCGCTATCGGTTGCGCTTCGGCATGGGGCTGATCATGAACACGTCGTTCGGACTTGGCAAACTCAACACGCTGGCCA
>Ga0256406_1005846_pt1 | contig 12770 bp, 9 predicted proteins | sample RumenRJG_03DNA_FD_185986 | JGI IMG/M metagenome (GOLD analysis project Ga0256406, IMG submission 185986) | Bovine rumen microbial communities from Lethbridge, Alberta, Canada - RJG_03 | ecosystem: Host-associated > Mammals > Digestive system > Stomach > Rumen | place: Canada: Alberta | collected...
ATTTTTTTTAAGTTTTTTTTTTTTGATGGTTTTTTTTATTGTGATTTTTTTTAAGATTTTTTAAAATTTTTATTGTATTGTTTTTTCAAATCCGTTTTTTTTTATTTTTTAAGCTTTTTTTTTTAAAATTTTTTCTCTGATTGTTTTTTAAACATATTTTCCGATTCTTTTAAGATTATTTAGATGATTTTTTAAGATATTGTCCTTTCATTTTTATTAATTAATCTTAAAAATAAAATGTTTAATTTTTTAAAAAAGATTTAGATATGATGTTATTAAAATAAGACCTGTTTTAAATTAAAGGGATTATTTTTTCTTTTAATATAATCAGTGGGTGTGCATTTAAATTCATTATCTCTTGAATTCTAATTATCTAATTGGTAAAAGTATATATGAATATCCAATTATCGTGAAAATTTGATTGATAAGATGTATATATGGATATCTAATAAATCTGTGAAAATTATTAAAATCCTTAAAAATAGTTTATATAAAAAGATTAGGTAGGGTAGTCCTTTTTTTATATTTTGGATACTTAACAGATTATATGGGATAGGACTACCCTTTCTTTATTGATGGAATATCTATTTTTTATTATTTTCTTTTTACTTAATTATGAATAGTTATTAGGACTATATAAAAGTTTCTATTTTTTTATAAAATTTACAATATTTTTTAATTTTTTATAAATTATTATAATTATTTTTATAAATTTTCTAGTTATTCTAATAGAATATTTCTTTTTTATGCTTTATTTATTCAAAAATGATTAATCCTGGAAACATTCTATTTTTTAAATTGATTTAAGTATAATTGCTGTTTTAAAAAAAAGTTTATATAAAAAGTAATAATCAGTTAAGACTTTGTTGTTTAATAAAATGAATCAGTATTTAAAAAATTATGGTCTATATCCATTAACCATTTTACTGGATTCGGCAAGTTTCAATTAATTTTGATTTTACAATGTATATTCATTAACCATCTCACCGGACTTAGCAAGTCTAATCAGTCTTTCAATCCTTTCAAATTCTTTATCGCTTAGCACTGGTTCAAGGTTTTCCACATCAATTTTACAATCTTTGATGTGGGAATATAATTTTCCAGGACTTCTCTCTAACATTAGGGGTTGATCTAATTTATAAACTCTAAGTAGCCATAGATAGATATTGTTCTGTGATAACTCCTGGGCAATGAATCTGGTAGTAACTATGCTAAGGTAATTATAGTTTATTAATTTTATGAATGGTATATTTATTATGTCCTTAACTTCTGCATAATATTTGACTTCATATTTCTTATCCTCCCTTGTAGGATATAGATTATCTTTTACAAATTCCTCATGTTTCTGTTTAAAACCATTTAATGTATCTTTTTTATTTGCATAAGTAATTGTAGGGTATAATAGGAAATTATCTTGTTTACTTTTGTATTTTTTAAATAGTACTGATTGTTTTCCCTGTCCTAACGCTTCTATAAGAACGTTCCACTCATTCATACAATTATTTATGTATCTACTCATATTTTCACGAATCTTTTAAAATTTTTATATGGAAATCTTTATTAAAAATTTTATTATACGTGTTTTGGAGTTGTTTCTTCATTTATGGTATTATAAATGAAACTGTGTTGACTTTTTTACTTCATTTTTTTTAAATTATATGAAAATAATTTAAAATGTTGAATTTCAAGAATTTAGTTTAAAATCTAAAACTAGGATGTCAATAATCTAACAATAACAAATAAACAGATTAATATGACTATTATTAATATTACGGTTATTAAAGCGGCATTAGTATTATGGTGTGTTTCTTTCATTTTATCATCTTCATTTTTTTTATTGTAAGATCTGGAATTTTATTTACACAATTGATATAATGGTTAAACCGTTTTCAATTGTTTATATTGAATCTTTAATAAACTTTCTATTATTTTAGGATAAATATTCCATATTAAATGCACTTTTTAAAATACGCATCATTTATATATTAATCTTTACTACTTATTAAATTTTTTAATTAAATTATATTTTTATAATTTAATATCTATTGTTTTAATATTTTTATTCTATAAATATTTAGTTTTTTCATATGATTCTTATACAATTAATATTTTTTCAATTTTAATTGATGTTTTTAAATTAATGTTAATTATTTGTTTTTAATTTTAACATATTAAACTTTATATACAATTTTTTTAAAAAGCTGTTTAAAGACTTTTATGCTATCTTAGAAAAAACCCTGAGATTAATATGGAATTTTCTTGTCACTTAAATTACTTGTAATTTAATCTTAAAGAAATGTTTTTATTTGAATAATTTTAAACATATATCTGTTTTATATAAATTTTTATTGAGGTGTTTAATTTGATTACTCTATTTTTCTCAGGTACCGGTAATTGTTTATATGTTGCAAAAGAGATAGGTGGGAAAGTTTTAAATATTTCAGAATTATTGTGGTCTGATGAATATAACATTGAGGATGATGTGGTAGGCTTTGTTTTTCCATGTTATTATTATGGGGTTCCTAGAATCGTTGAAAGATTTATGAATGCTATGCAGGTTAAAGCAGATTATATTTTTGTTGTTGTAACTTATGGAACAACAGATGCAGGTACACTTGGTGACTGTGAAAGAATTCTTAAAAAAAGGGGATTAGAAATAGATTACTTCAATGATATTTGTATGGTTGATAATTATCTTCCTGTTTTTGACATGGATAAGGAAATTAAAAAGAAGGATGATGCTGAGATTCAGAGGAAAATTGATGAGATAGTATTTGATATCTATTCTAAAAAGGTTTATAAACCTAAAATATCCATAATAGATAAAGTATTAACTAAGGTGTGTTCTGCAAAACGTCATAAGGGTGTGGTTGATGATGTGGATAAAAGGTTTACAGTTGATGATAATTGTACTGTATGCCGATTATGTGAAACGGTATGTCCTGTAAGAAATATTAGATTAACGGATTCTGAGGATAAAACCTTTAGATTTAATCATAGGTGTGAATTTTGTATGGCATGTATTAATGTGTGCCCTCGCTCTGCAATTCATGTTAAATCTGAAAAAAGCAGTAAAAGATATATAAATCCACATATTAAAGTTAAAGAACTTAAAGTAGATTAAATATCCTTATTTTGTCTGTTTCTTTTTTATGTCTAAAAATAGAATTTAGTAGGTTAAAGTTCTATTTTATCTCTTTTTTTATAGTTTAAATAAATCTCGTAAGTTAAACCTTTATCTATTTCTAATTATCCACATACTCTTTCAGTCCATTATAAAAGCTTTTTAAAATCTCCTCACTAAATTGCTGTATTAATGTTTCACTATCCTTTGTTTTGATCTTGATAGTGCTTATTTTATCTGGAATAAATTCAATATCGGTAATGTCTTTATAGTATATCTTCTCTATACCTTTAGGCTTTGCTGTAAATGTTGATCTTTTCTCAATTAAAATGTTATCATCATCAAGAATGCATTTGCATCTTACATACTCGTCTTTCTTTTTTCCTAAAAAGTTCTTTCCAGTCTCTAAAGTATTTCCATCCATTACATATATCTTATCATCTTCAGGTGTTTCATCTTCGGAATCTATTTCCTGGCTGTCCTCAGAGTCTATGTCTTCGTTATGTGGTATGTCCTCTCCCCTAAGTTCGCTTCTTCTTTCAAATACCTTGTTTTTAGGTGTATTTGTTAATTCGGCCACAAGTTCACAATAACGATTTTCAACTTTATCTGCTGTAAGTATTCCTGAATCCGCTTCCTGTATCATTCTTTTTCTTGCTTCGGCCCAGAGATAAGTATCCTTGGTAAAAGCGGATATGATGTCCATAGGTTCTCCACTACATCTAATTTTACCTAGATAATCGTTAATCTTGTCTGTTGTTGCTTTTAATTCAGGGTTCTGATTTCCTCCAAACAATCCCATATTGCTCACCACTATTTTTTTTATTTATTATATATTCTAATTTGGATTATAAAGATTTTTATAAAATGGTAATTTATTTATATAAAAAGGTTAAAAATTAATAAAAAAATAGTTAGATAAAAAAATCAGATTGTTTAATTAATTTTTATATAAAAGATAGAATATATTTAATTATGGGGTTAAATTATGGAATCAATGTATTTGGTAAAGGCAGGTTTTCAAACTAAATTCTTTAAAGATTTTGAAGATGGTAATTTCATAGGATTGCCTTCTGAATTTAAGGATTTGTCTGATGTAAATTCAAAGGAAGAATTAAGGGAATTGGCAAAAGAAGTTTATCCTGAATTGGATGAAAGAAACAGACGTAATATAACTAATATCATTGGCAAACTATTATTTGATTTTAATATTGATGATTATGTTATAACCTATGATGAGATGGAAAGGCAATATCTGATTGGAAATATTGTATCTGACTATAAGTATGTGGGGGATATTGACACTCCCCATACAAGGGATATGAAATGGATTGGTAAAATAAACAGGGATGACTTACATGGTCATGTTAAGAAGAACTTGGAAGACAGCCATGATATTTTTAAGATCTCTGCCGAGTATGCAAGTGAAGTATTAGATGAACTTGCAGAAAATCCTGCTTAATTTTCTTTTTTTTTTATTTGTTTTTACTTCTTATCCTGTTTAATTTTTTATCTAGTAATTTTTTAAGTTTCTTGTTGTTGTTTTTTGATTATTTTATTGTTATTGTTTGTTTATCTGTTTTTTAAGGTTTTTTGGTTCTTATTTTAAGTCTGTTATCAAATCATTATTTTATTAATGGTTTTTTTTAGATTATAATAATTCATTTAAGTCTAATCGATCTTCAACTATAAGATGTATTCTAAAATTATCCTTATCCTCTTTAAGTCTAAGCTCTTTGATATTGTTGTTGGTATTTTTAATCTCATTTATTAGTATGTAAAACTGATCTTCACTACATGTTCCATTGATTAGATAACTATCATCTTTCTTTTTAAGATTTAATTCATTGTTTTTCTTTTGTATGTCTTGATTTGGACTGTCGGTGGTTTTTTCTATATCCTTATCTAAATTACCTAACTCTTTTATGCCCTCTTCATAGTAGTTTTCAAATCTAGCATTTTCTTTAAAGAAGTTATAGATAAAATCATAGTCATTGAACTTATAGCTTTCATCTTCAATATCAAATTTAAGTATGTTATTTTCAACGAGTGTGTCTAATTTACTTTGAAGAATCATTCCATTTCCGAATTTGGAATCAATTGAATCCTTATTAAACTCGTTGTTAAGGGATTCAAATTTAAGTAAATCAATTAAATATCTTGTTGCACGTACCTTTCTGTGGCAGTCCTTACAGTATTCATTATATCCGTCTGCGGATTTTCTATTTTTACTAAATTTGGATAAATCTAGGTTTTTATTACATAGTCTACATCTTTTAGTAGGGGTCTTTTCGACATTGATCCCTTTAAGTGTAAAATCTCCCTCACCATATCTGTCAATAAAGGTTTTAAGTGTATCCCTGCTTTTTAGTTGGTATTCGTCAGTGCTATTGTCATGTTCTATTAAATCAAAATCTTCAAGATTCCATATGATGCCTTTAAGTTCAATAGGTTTAAGGTTTAAATCCTCAGTCTTAAATCTGTCTTCTATGGATATTGAATCTAATAGTTTAACAAGACTTCTAATGGCATTATACCTTTTTTTACAGGTTTTACATTTGTCGTCTTTTGAGGATTCAGGTAATTTATCTCCACAGACCCTACATCTTTTAGAATTATCCGTATCTCTTGATGTTAGAACGTCCTTTGAGGAGATTGTTTTTCTCCTATCATGCGTATTGGTTTTTCTGGTTTTTATGTCTCTATTTCTACGGGAGATTAGAACGTTCTTTGGGGAGATTGTTTTTTTCCTGGATCTTTTTCTTTTATTGATGTATTTTAGAGGTTTTTTAACTTTTGTGTGAGGTGTTGGTCTTTTCACATTATCGATTACAACATGATGTTCATTCTTTATCTCGTTTCCTAATTTGTCAATTTCAATGGTCGGGGTTTCTGTTTTTTTAACCTTGCCTTTGTAGTTTTCCTTTTCAATAAGTATGTTCTTGATTATGTAGCTATTATAGGCTTTAAAGTCAGATTTTGGATTGCTTAGAATATAGTTGTTCTTTATCTTAACGGACAACTGGTATTTTATAAAAAGGTTTAATATATAACTTACAAATTCCGGATCTATAAACCTTTCCCTTAGATCATTTACATTAAAGGAATTTCCATATTCCTTCCTTATTTGCATATGGGCTGAAATCGCGATGATCTTATTAATACAGTTTATACACTTGTCCACGTGATTTTTTCTAAGTTCCAAAACATAGCTATTTTCATAGATATTGTCTAGTTTTGTATCTTCACCACAGATAACGCATTTATCCTGTGGCTCTGGTCTTTTAGCTATTTCTGATTCAATATCTGCTTTAATGTTAAGTCTGTTTTTCTGATTTAAATCAGAATCTATGGACTCTATTTCCTCACATACCCTATTTATATTTTCTATAAATTCATTGCCATCAATGGGGCCTATATAATAGAACTCTTTATTGTCATATTCTATTTTATCAAGTGAGGTGATCGTTTTTATATTTTTTCCTATAGGATGGACCTTAAAATAGTTTGGATTAACCAATATGGAGGTTTTTCCATTTTCTTTTACGAATAATCCGCTTGAATCCTTATTATAGTCTCCATTTTTGTCAAACTCAAGGATTAGGATTGGTTTAATTCCTTTAAAGCTATTTTTTCCATAGTTATATCCAAAGAAATATATAAAATTCTCTGTGTCTATAATTCTACTAAACCACATTCTTCTTTTTTTAGAGTAATTTAGGAATTTCGTTTTTATTTTAGGATTATTCTTATCATAAATTGGTTTTTTAAGACTTATGATTTTGCTAAACTCTGATGCTAATTTAGAATAAAGATTATTGTTTGCTCTATTTGTTGAATCAATTTCCTCAAAGTTTAATGTCATAATATCACAGGGTCATTTTTCATGGAATTTTTATTAAATAATTATATATATTTTATTATAGTATAGATATTCTTATATTTGTATAAAAGTTTTCTAGGATTTTTGATTATGGATAGAGTAAGTAAAAGTGAAGGTAAATTCTATATTTTTAAGTTTGATGAGAAATACCTAAATGATATTAATGATGGTAAAGCATTATTCTCACATAAAAAAAGAGGTGTTTTTCAGAAAATAGAGGCTAATGACAATATTCTACTTCTTTCAAAACATGATAATAAACTATCTTTTCTGGCTTATACCCAGGTCAGTGAGGTATTTGAGGATAATGCTGAGGAGAACTTTAACCCTAGAAAATTAAAACTTAAAGGAATTAAATATTTTACATATCCCATCATATTAAAGGATATTGCAGATAAATTGGATTTTATAAGTAATCCTGATAAACCTTCAGGTTCCATTCAGGAGTATAAGGAAATCTCAATAAAGGATTTCAAATGTATTTATAATCAGTCTCCACATATAAATAAGTTACCTTATTATTTAAATAGGATAGATTTTAATCTTAAGGAATTTATCTTAGATAGTATGAAATCATTGTATGGTTTTTTAAAACAGTATAATGGAGGAAGAAATCAAATTGAGATTAAGACATTTATAAAGCTATTAAAGAATTTGTTATCTAATTATAACATTAATTTATCTTATAACGAGCTTAAAGACTTTTATGCTCATAATGTATGGCAATTAAATTTTAAGCATAATCCCTCAAGGGATCCTAATAAGTTTGTATATCTCTATGATTCCAATGGAGATAAACATAATTTCAGTTATATTAGCTTTATATCTTAAGATAATATTTTTAACTATATATTAGTTTTATATTGATAATCTTAACAGAGATAAGATACTTTTAATTATATTGTTAACTTCAAGATATGGTTGTATTTTAATTACATACATAATAAGATAAATATAAATTTCAGCTATTATTTTTTGATGGTAATAATTTAAATTTTTAATAATATTTAATTTCAAATAATAAATTATGATTAATATGGTTTTAATAAAGTAAAACCTTAATACATTTGCTTTTTTCATTTAAAAATTATAATGGGTTTGAGGATATATGGATAAAGAAGATATGATTAATGCATTAAAAAATGGTAATGTACCTAAAGATGGTGCAAGGGAATTATGTATTGGTCGAGATAAGGAAATAGAAGAATTTGAATATATTCTTGAAAGAGTTAAAGAGGGTAAATCTGTAGTGAAATTTATTGACGGTGAATTCGGTGCAGGTAAATCATTCTTTCTAAAGGTTATTGAAGAGATGGCATATCAGGATAACTTCGTAATTTCTAAGGTGACTTTAAGTAACTCTGTTCCATTTAATAAAATCGATGTTGTATATAGGAATATTGTGCAATCATTAACATGTAAAACAGGAACTAGTTTGAGACATATCATTGATAGATGGTACACGGATATTAGGGTAATGGCTTTGGAGGAGACAACTGATCCTGTAGAAGAGGAGGACATAGTACGCCAAACTATTCAGGATGATTTAAGACAAACACGTGAACACTCTAATTCATTTGCAGTGGCTATTGAAAACTATTGTAAATTTCTAGATGAAGGTGATGAGGAAACTGCTAACTATGCTCAGGCATGGCTCCAGGGTGATTCAAATATTCCATCTAAATTTAAAAGGAAATTCGGAGTTAAAGGTGATGTTACAAAAGAAAATACCTTTAATTTTATAGAGGCACTATCCGTTTTCATAAAATCTGTAGGATATTCTGGTCTTGTGATTCTTATTGATGAGGCAGAATATATTATGAACTTGATAAGAACTAATATGAGGGATACCGCATATAACTATATGAGGGATATCTTTGATTTGTCCAGTAGCAATGAGTTTGAAAATATTTTATTTGTATTTGCAGGAACTCCAAGGTTATTTGATGATACTAAAAAGGGCATACCTTCCTATGAGGCATTGAATGATAGAATAGAGGATAAGGTTGACAGTGAATATAGGGATTTGAGGAAACCTATCATTGTACTTCAGGGATTTACCGATGATGAACTTGTAGATATTAGTAAAAACATAATATCATTACATGAGGATGTTTATGATTGGAATGGTCAGGAATTGGTGTATCCTGTTTTAGACGATATTGTGGAGCATTATCAGCAAAACGCATCTTTAACTGGAGGTAGAGTTACTCCAAGATTATTTGTAAGATCAATTATAGCTATTTTGGATATAATTCAACAGAATCCAGATGACTTCACATCATCTGAGGATATTCTAAATATATTTGATGAGAAACAGTCTGAATTTATTGACTATGACTTTGATGATGATTGGGGATAATTGTTATATGGAATATATTGTCCCTATTTTTAAAGATTAATTTTTTTTTATATAATTTCTTAAGTGGAGGGAATATGACCAGCGTTGAAACTAGTTTAAACAGGGAAATTACCCATTTTCTATCTAATAAGTTAGGATTTAAAAGACTTAATGAGATTCAAAATAAAGCTATTCCACTTATATTGGATAAAAAAGACACTTTGATTATTTCCCCTACTGCATCAGGTAAAACCGAGGCAGCATTAATACCTATATTTAATGATATTTTGGTAAATAAGTTAGATTCTACTAGTGTATTATATATTGCTCCCTTAAAAGCATTAATTAATGACATGTCTTTACGTATAGAGCAATGGACTAGCTATTTCTATTTTTCATATACAAAATGGCATGGTGACGTTTCAAGAACTGCCAAAGATAACTTCATTAGAAACCCTACTGATTTTCTTTTAATAACTCCGGAATCCTTAGAAGTCATAATGATGAATAGAAGCGAGGAGGACAGATTAAAAATATTTGGAAATCTTCAGTATATTATAATTGATGAGATACATTATTTTGTAGACTCCGATAGGGGAATTCAATTAAACTCCCTTATAACCAGATTATCAAAGTATGTTAAAGGTAATCTAACTAAGATAGGTTTATCTGCAACTGTAGGAAATCCTGAATTAGTCGCCAAATGGTTAAACAAAGATGATCCTGCAGAAATTGTATCATCAGGTCATGGAAGAAATGTAAGATATCAGGTAAAACATTTGGATAATAGAACTATTCTTCAAACGTTATCAAAACATAGAATGAGGAAATTACTTATATTTGTTTTATCCAGGTTTGAGGTCGAATTCTATTATTCCCTTATCAAAAGGAACTTGAATATTAAAAATCTTTATCTCCATCATGCATCTATTTCCAAATCAAAAAGGGAAAATAATGAACATGAATTTAAAGGAAACATTAATGGTATTATGATATCTACCTCAACATTGGAGTTAGGTATTGATATCGGTGATATTAACATTGCTGTTCAGGTTGAAGCGCCATTAAGCATAACCTCATTTCTACAGAGAATAGGTCGTAGTGGACGTAAAACTAATAATCAGATGACCATAATCTTCGAGGTAGGTCTCGGATCTATTATTGCCCTTGCTGAAATAATCCTTGTAAAGGAATATGAAATAGAGGATATTGAAATACCTAGGAATGCTAAGGATATTCTATTCCATCAGATATTATCATCAATAGTACAGTATGGTAAATGTAACTATAAACAATTGTATGATGAGCTTTCACAGGCATATGTGTTTAGCGATATTTCTAAATCAGAATACACAAGACTTTTAAAACATATGGATCAATTGGACTTGATTGATATTGAAAGAGGGGATTTAACAATTGGCTATAATTTTGAGAAGGAATTCGGAAGCCGTAATTTTTCGGAATTTTTCTCTGTATTTCCTACAAGCTATGATTATACTGTAAAATATGGTTCAAGAACAATTGGTACAGTAGATTCAACAGTAGTGCTTAAATTTACCAAGAATCAAAGTTTTGTTCTATCTGGAAATCTGTGGACAATTAAGGATATAGATACCAATCAATATATTATAAGGGTTAAACCTGGAGTTGGTGATGGGGATATTTTAAGATGGGGAAAAGGTGTCATGCCCCTTTCTAGTCTGATTTCCCGTAAGGTTTATCAGATATTATGTGGAGATTATGATGAATCCTATCTTAAAGGATTTGATGATTATTCAAGAGGTAACATTAAATCCGCTATTGAAGTTGGAGGGGATATAGGTTTTAGGGAAGGTATAATTCCAGTTGAGATAAAATCCAATACAGTTTCAATCTATACATTTGCAGGGGATAAAGCCAATATATTATTGTTGTATGTCTTTAAATCATTTTTTAAGGTATCCTCAAATGATGTAAACCCTTTCTATCTCAGATTTAAAACTAATCAGAAAGTAAGTTTCTCTGATATAAGTTATATATTAAACAATATTCAGGATTATTTGGCAAATAAAATTATTGAAGAGAAATTATCTAAGGTAACAAGTGAATATGCTAAAAACAAGTTTATCAAATATCTGCCTGAGGAAGATAAGGTTGATGTTAAAATGAATGTAATGTTTGATAAAAAATCATTAGTTGATGTTTTATATAATAATGAACCTGTACTTTTCGACAATATTGATTTTGGCACCTACTTTTCTGATGATGAGCAGTGGTCACGTTTTAGTTTATAGCAAAATCATATTCAAAAACATGATTTTTTTATTGATTACTTTTAAATTATTATATTTTTTTTAAATATGCCAACTATTTTTTTTATAAATGATTTTAATATTTTTTCTAATCATTTTTTTTTAATTGATTATATCTTTTTTAGATTTATTTGCTATTGATTATAATGGGATATGCCATTTCTTTATTGATTTTAAATAGCATATATTCGGATTATTATGGATGAGATCTCTTATTTTAAAACTGATTTATTTGGGATTTTATACAATTTTTAAAAACCATTAAAATGAGCTATTTTTTCTAGATTACACTATTAAACTAAGATTTTTTTATTTCATGTCTGTTTTAACTATTTTTCCTATCTTATATTAAACAGTTTTTATAAAATCTGATTATTTTTATATGGTTCTTCTAATTTTTCCTACAAATAAATAGAAACTTTTATATACTTTAAGTTCTCTTTTGAATTATTATTTTATTTTATATATAAAGGAAGTTTTTTTAAGATATTTGATTAAATTTTGTGTATTACTTTTTATTATTTTGTGTAATATTTATATTATATTTTTATTATTTTCTGTTTCGCTTTTTAAAATTTATATTATCTTGTTTTTATTTATATTCCATTGTATTATAATTATGTTTAAAATAACATATTTTAAAATTAAATAATTTTATTCTAATAATATTTGATATATTAATTATATATTTTATTTAAAATTATATCTTTATATTATATTTTAACAATTTTTGCAATATTTTCTACTTTGATTTGTTAGTCTAAAACCTTTCGGTATAGTATGTGCTATATGTTATATGGCGTTGGTTTAAGATAAAATGTTTAATACATTATGTCAATGATAACTGTTTTTCCACATATAGTAAAATTTTATGATTATACAAAATATCAATCATTAGATTGATGATTTTTTTATGAGGACCTAATACAAAGTGTTAGGTGTGATGTTGGTTTAGTAGATGTGGTGAAATTTGATTGTTATTTTAACATGTCAAAAAATGTGTAACTCGTCTATGTTCTTTTATGTGTACTTCGAACTAAGAGTCTTTAGTTTTTTTGTATTCTGTCAAATCTGTTTGATCCTGGCAGAAGCTACTGCTATTGGGATTCGATTAAGCCATGCAAGTCGAAT
>Ga0256406_1005849_pt1 | contig 12763 bp, 8 predicted proteins | sample RumenRJG_03DNA_FD_185986 | JGI IMG/M metagenome (GOLD analysis project Ga0256406, IMG submission 185986) | Bovine rumen microbial communities from Lethbridge, Alberta, Canada - RJG_03 | ecosystem: Host-associated > Mammals > Digestive system > Stomach > Rumen | place: Canada: Alberta | collected...
GAATGCCGAGCAGACAGCCGCGCAATTTGCCGAGAACAGCCAGTCAAAAATCAACAAGATCATCAATGCCGACCAAGGCCAGTTCACCATTGAGGACCGCGACGCCACCACGCCCTACATCAAAAAAGTGCGCGTGGTGACATCAGTGACCTACTCGCTGAAGGACTAAAAAAAAATTTGCTTAAAGCATGAGGGGCTATACATATTTTTTATAATTTTGCACCTGCATTCTACAACAAGAATGCATGATAAGGTAATAAGGAATATGCAACAGTCGGAAGTCTTACTCATCCAGCAACTCAGTGAAGGCGACGAACAAGCCTACAAGGCCGTCTATCGCATGCACTATGCAGTGTTGTGTGCCTATGCCCGCCAATATGTGCCCGACGACGCCGAAGCTGAGAGTATCGTAGACGATGTCATCCTCCGCATGTGGGAGATCCGCCAACATCTGCATATTGACCGCTCGCTGCGAAGCTATCTGCTTACTTGCGTTCACAACCGCTGTATCAACGCTGTAAAGCAACGCAAACTGAATCCTGCCACTATAGGACTGCCCAGCGACGATTTGCTACATGAAAACTCAACAGACTATCCGCTCAACTCCCTGTTGGAAAAAGAATTGGAGGAGAAAATCCGGGAAGCTGTCGCCTCTTTGCCCGACGACACCCGGCGCGTATTTGTCCTCAGTCGATACGAAGGAAAAACCTACGAACAGATTGCCAAGAAGTTGGGCATTTCGGTCAACACCGTAAAATACCATATCAAACGGGCCCTGCGAATGCTCTACAACCGGCTGGAGCCCTATCTTTTTATTCTTATGCTGTTCGGAAAAGGACTGCAATAGGAAAATTTTGGAATGGAAAAATATATTTTTGCCACATTACAAAAAAAATAATCTTTTTCACTACCCTCCCTCTTCGTATTCTTGTCTACTTGGTTAAAAAAAAGGAATTATGAACCAATTGAATCCCAAAATCGAAGAGCTCATCATCGCCCGACTGAGTGGTACGGCCAGCGAGCAAGGCTATAAAGAATTAGAAGCCTGGCTGAGCGGGTCACCGGAGCATCAATCCATCATGCGCCGATGCCAAGAGATTTGGTTTGACACAATGGTCGAACATGATACGTCGCGATTCAAGTGGACAAAAGGCTATGCGAAATTCAAACAGCAGATTGAAGCACGCAAAGAAAAAGATGCCACACCCCCTGATACAAGTGAAAACGACATCCCCACAATTTCCGACCTACCATCACGCTGGCAGCGAATGGGTGCAGTGCTACGCTATGCAGCAATCGTCATAGCGATAGTGGGTGTTACTGCAGTTGCCAGTATTTCCATCTTCAGAAACAACTTGACAAAAAGCATGGCCGATATTATGATGAGCGTGCCTAAGGGATCTACCATGACGACTTCGCTCCCCGACGGAACGAAGGTATGTCTCAATGGCGGCACTTCTTTAAGATATTCACAAGCTTATGGCATCAACAACCGGAGCGTGACTCTGTCGGGAGAGGCCTATTTTGACATTGTTCACCATAAAGAAATGCCCTTAGACATCACAGTGGGCACCATGCACATCCGCGATATAGGAACAAAGTTCAACATCTCCAACTATCCTGACGACCCTCAAGCCATCGTAACCGTGGATGAAGGCAGTATAGATATCAAGACTACGGCAATTTCAAAAACAATGAGAGTGGTTGCTGGACAGAAGGCAGTAGTGGACAAGGCATCCGGTGAAGTCAACGTTGCCCCCAAATCATGCGGCGGAGATTCATGGAGCAAAGGCCTGTTGGTGTTCAAAAACAACACCGTTGAGGAGATTGCGCGACAACTCGAACGCTCGTTTGACGTGACCATCCGTATTCACAGCGCTACCACAGCCCGCAAGCGCTTCTTTGGAACCTTCTCGCGAAACAGGCAAAACATCAACGACATACTGAATGCCCTCATGGAGACGGGTACCCTGGGCTATGCTATCAACGGTCGCCAGGTGGACATCTACTGACCACCGGCCATCCACAGCCTGACACAGAATCTCCAAACCTGAACCGCAACATCTTACAACACTTATAATAATCAATTTAACAACAGAACCTATATGGCAAAGTACAAACAGCAACTCATGCTAGCCACACTCATCCTATTAGGTGCCAGTGTGGGAGCCAAGGCCCAAAAGGTGAGACTGAATATGAAGTCGACCACCATCTCCCAGGCCATGTCAGCCCTTCACAAACAGACAGGCTACTCGTTTGTGTTCAATGCCGATGCCCTGCGCACCGACCGTAAAATCAGCGTTCATGCCACTAACCTGCGACAGGCCGTCAACCAGATCATTGACGGATCTGGGCTGGATTACGACATTCGGGATAAGAACATCATCCTCCACAAGAAAGAATCTGAGGGTTCGGACAACACCCTGAGGCGCACTCAGCAAGCCAAAGGCCGCACTGTCAAAGGCCGTGTTGTCGACTCCAAAGGTGAGCCCGTCATAGGAGCTACCATCAAAGTGAAAGGTTCCAACAGCGGAACCATCAGCGACTTAGACGGAAATTTCACCCTCGCCGCTTCTACAGGAGACGTGTTGGAGATCTCGTTCATTGGCTACTCCAATCAAGAACTAACCTTGGGTAATCAAGTTGACAACCTGCAAGTCAACCTCCTTGAAGACAACCAGCAACTCAACGAAGTGGTTGTCGTAGGCTATGGAACCATGAAAAGAAGCGACCTCACAGGGTCGGTAAGCGACGTGCGCAGTGAAGACTTCAACAAGGGTCTCGTCACCTCTCCCTCACAGCTCATACAAGGCCGGACGGCCGGTATCAACGTAACCAACAATGGTGGTGAGCCGGGCGGCGGCGTGACGATTCGCGTGCGTGGCTCCAATTCTATCCGGTCGGGCCAGGATCCCCTCTATGTCATTGATGGTGTCCCCTTGGATGCATCAACCGACCTGCAAGCTACAGGAGGAAGCGTACAGGGTGTAGGCTCATCAAGTTTCACAAACCCATTGAACTATCTCAACCCTGATGACATCGAAAGCATTTCTATTTTGAAGGACGCTTCAGCAAGTGCAATTTATGGTTCAAGAGCAGCAAACGGCGTGATTCTCATCACAACGAAAAAGTCAGCCAAGGGTAAAGCCCAGGTCAGCTATTCGGGAACTGCCACTGTCTCTTATCTGCCCAAGCAGATCGACGTACTCTCAGGGCCAGAGTATGTAGCCTTTGCCAAAGAGAAAGGACTGGATCCTGACAACATGGGGTACAACGTCAACTGGCAGGACGAGATATTCCGCACCGCCTTTTCCCACGACCACAATCTGTCGATTACCGGCGGGACAGAGCATAGCGGCTATCGCGCATCTGTTAACCTGCAAAACAACGACGGCATTATCAAGAACTCATACATGAAAAAACTCGTAGGGCGGTTCTATGTCAGACAAGACATCTTGAACAATCGGGTTCATCTCGAAGGAAGCATGACTGCCAGCAGGGTGAACCAGCGACGCGCACCTTTAGGAGAGTCGGGCGGCTATGAGGGGGACTTGATCTTCTCTGCTCTGAAAAACAACCCCACTTATCCTATATACAATGAAGACGGCACCTACTATCAGCATAGCCCATCTGTTCGCAACCCGCTTGCCCTGATCAATCTCATCAACGACAAGACGGTCACAGACAGAATTTTGGCCAACGCCTCGGCTACTGTAGATATTGTCAAAGGATTAAAATATAAATTCAACTATGCCTACGATTACATGAAGACCAGTCGAAAGGTCACACAGGACAAAGAGTTGACTTTCCTTGGCAACCTTGGTGAAATGTATATCAACAACATAGAATCCAAGAATTATCTCATCGAGAATTATTTCACTTATAACACGACCTTTGGTAACATCCACAAACTCGACTTTCTGTTAGGTCATTCATACCAACGCTACGACGACTATTGGTACAACTTCAGTGAGAATGGATTTAATGTAGACAACATCAATTACCTCTACAACTTGTCGTTTGGATCCAACTCACAGATCACAGGCACCTCCGACGTTCTGCGCCATGAACTGCAATCGTTCTACGGCCGTATCAATTACAACCTTATGGACAAATATTTGTTCACGGCCAATTTCCGTTTCGACGGTTCTACGCGTTTCGGTGAGAACAATAAATATGGATTCTTTCCCTCATTAGCGTTTGCTTGGAGAATGAGCGAAGAGAAATTCATTCAGAAACTCAATGTATTTGACAACCTCAAGCTCCGACTGGGATATGGTGTCACGGGCAACCAAGAAATTCCCGATAAGATCTCAGAGTTGAAACTCGGATCGGTCACGGGAGCTTTCTTAGATGGAAAATCCAGTGTAACGCCAGGCATCACACTTACGCGCACACCTAACCCCGACTTGAAGTGGGAGAAGACAGACCAATGGAATATCGGCCTTGATTTCGGTGTGCTGCACAATCGACTACGTGGTACATTGGACTGGTATTATAAATCTACGCGTGATGTCTTATTACAGACTTACTCTATTTCTCCTGCACCGACGACTACCATGTGGCAAAATGTTCCCGACATGCGCATAGAGAACACAGGTGTCGAAATTGGTCTTGATGCAGACATCATCTCAACCCGCGACTGGAACTGGACTTTCGGAGCAAACTTCACCACCAACCACAACGAAGTAAAGCGTCTTCCCATGTCGTATATCACGGTAGGCTCCGGCTCTGGTCCCGGATTGGACGGTTTCCGTTTGCAGCGCATCATGAGCGGCCATGCTATTGGCACATTTTGGGGATACCACTTCCTTGGATTTGACGAGAACGGCATCAGCAAGTATGAAACAGACGCCAACGGAAATAAGGTGGAGAAAGTCATCGGCTGTGCTCAACCCGACTTCCTGCTCAACTTCAATACAACGCTGAGATGGAAGAATCTGGAACTCAGCCTGCAGTTTAACGGAGTTTTCGGCAACGACATCTACAACAACTTGGACAACTGTATCAACACGCTCGCTATCTTCGACAGTGGATACAACATCACCCAGGGAGCACGTTCACTGAAAGAAAGCACTGACGATAATCTCGATTACTCTGACAGATACATCGAAGACGGATCTTACCTCCGCTTATCCAGTGCCACGCTGAGATATACAGTACCTGTAAAACCCAACAGCTGGGTGAAGGGCATTCTGCTATCTCTCACAGGCAACAATCTATTCTGCATCACGGGCTACAACGGGTATGACCCCGAGGTGGACTCACGCCGAGTAACAGATGGCATTCCAGCCATTGGTATTGGCTGGACCAACTACCCCATGGCACGCAGCTGGAGCCTGGGTGCAACCATTAACTTCTAAATTAAAACCGAACGAACAATGAAAAAGCTATATAGTATCGTTGGGCTTGCATTCTGCCTGTTGGCAGGCGGATGCACCAATCTTCATGAGGAAATCCTCAACGAACAAGACAACAAACAAGTGGTCAACGACCCGAACAATGCGAAGATGATCGCCGCTCCTGCTTATGCTGCCATGCGCGATTTCATGGACACGGGAGGTCTCTTCGCACTGACAGAGACTTCTACGGACGAATGCGTGTTTCCCTCGCGTGGTTCAGACTGGAACGATGTAAACAACCGTACCCTATTTTGGCATACCTACGACGCTACCAACGAGCACGTGAAGAACGCATGGAACGCCCTTATGGCTGCACTGACACGAAGTAATGTAGCCATCAACTACCTGAGCAAGCTGGAACAGTCCGATGAGGTAAAGACATATACCAATGAGGTGAAATTCATTCGCGCCCTGTCTATGTATTATCTCATGGATTATTGGGGACATTTCCCCATGCGTGAAGCCGATGCCACAGACTATTCCACGCTGCCGCAGATTCTTGACCGACCCGCTGCACTTGAGAGAATTGTCAGCGAGCTGAACGACATCATCCCCAACCTGAAACTCAAAGGTGAGGTGGCTTACGGCAGGATTACACGGGCCGCCGCCCAGACGCTCTTGGCACACGTCTACCTGAACTATCAAGTTTTCACGGGATCTGCGCCTGAGTTTACTGACGGACAAGCAGAATGGGACAAGGTGATCAGCCTCTGCTCGGAAGTCATCAACTCGGGTAAATATACCTTCTCAGACGACTATTGGAAGCTCTACCTTTCAAACAACAGTGCCGAGGCTGATGCAACGGAAGCCATTCTCCCCTTCCTCTACAACCAGTCGTTGGGTGTCTCGGGACAGTCGTGGCTAAACCTCACCCTGCACTATTCTCAGAATTTCGGCCACTACAGTTTTTGGAACGGATGCTGCACCACTCCCACCTTCCTCGATACTTGGGACAAGACCGACCCGCGATACACCGACTCAAGACTCAAGAGTCAGATTGGCTTCAACATCGGCATCATCGAGGGGCAGCAATACAGCATCGATGGCGAGGCTTTGAAGGACAGAAAGGGCAACGCCCTCATCTACACTCCTGATTTCAAGGTGGATGGGGCCAGCGAATCCGAAGGCGTCAGAGTGATCAAATATGCCCCTGATCCCAACTATGATTACGGTATGGGCAGCGACAACGACGTGATGTTCTATAAGTATTCCGACATCTACCTCATGCGCGGCGAGGCTCGTATGCGCAAAGGAGACCTTGAAGGAGCCCTGCAAGACATCAACACGGTGCGCGCCGCGCGTGGCGTGAAGCTGTATACAGCCCAAACGCTCACGTTGGAGGCCTTCTATAACGAGAGGGGATACGAGTTCTATTGGGACGGCATGTCGAGAAGAGACGACATGGTGAGATTCAACAAATATTGCGGGGCACGCTACAATGTAGAGGCTTGCGACAAGCACTTCATCCTCTTCCCCATTCCGCAGTCAGCCTTGGAAGCTAACAAGGATCTGCAGCAGAATGAGGGATATTGAAGCAAAACATGATGTTAACTACTTCATTCAACAAACATGAGATTAAGACGGTTATTGATTTTGTTTATCGCCGGATGTGTGCCGGCCCTCGCCCAGGATCCTTGGGTGCTGACAGCCACGAAGATCGACCGTAGCCACTACTATGGCATCACGGTGGCCAATGGGATGCTCGGACTGGTGTCGTCAGCCGAACCGATGAAGACTTCGTGCACCGTACTGGCCAACAGCTACGACAAGTTCGGCCGCGGCGAAGTGAGCAATTTCCTGAGTGGCTTCAACATGCTCAACACGTCGCTGACGGTCGACGGGACGCTTGTGGACTACGGCAGGATCAGCCACTACACGCAGCAATTGGACATGCGCGGGGCTGAATTCAGCGGGGCTTTCGACTACGGGCAGAAGGCTCACGTCGACTACAGCGTCGTCGCCCTGCGCGAACTGCCCTACTGTGCCTTGCTCAAAGTGACGGTCACGCCCAATAGCGATATCGTCGTGCGGGTGGACAACACCTTAGCCACGCCGGACGGCTTCAAGGAGGCCAAGTTCAGATTCGACGACATGACCATCGGGCAAAGCCAGGCCACGCTGCTCTCTACCGAAGCGCTCAGCCCCACAGGACGGCTGACCATGTGCGCTGCCTCCACATTCCTCTTCCCCGACGACGCTCCGGCACAGGCTCCTGAGGTGAGTCACCATCAGGGAGACACGGCCCACTCGGCGTGTTTCACGGTGAGACTGAAGAGAGGACAGCCCTATCGGTTCGCCGTCGTGGGCTCCACGCTGTCCTCGGCCCTCTCCCACGATCCCATCAACGAGGTGAAGCGCCTGGCTGTATATGCCCAGATGGAAGGACTCGACAAACTGATCAGCCGCCACAGGGCGCTGTGGGCCGACCTGTGGAAGAGCGACATCCTGATCGACGGCGATGCGCAGGCACAGCAGGACGTACACAGCATGATCTACCATCTCTACAGCTTTGTGAGCGCGGGATCCAGCCTGTCGGTCTCGCCCATGGGACTCTCCGGACTGGGCTACAACGGACATGTGTTTTGGGATGCCGACGTGTGGATGTTTCCGGTCCTGCTGATGCTCCATCCCGAGATGGCAGAGTCGATGGTCGACTACCGCTACAACCGGCTGGCCGAGGCCCGGCGCTACGCCTTCGAGCATGGCTACCGAGGAGCACAATATCCCTGGGAGAGTGCCGACACGGGCGGCGAGGACACGCCCGTGTGGGCCATGACGGGCCCCTTTGAGCACAGCATCACGGGCTGTGTGGCCCTCGCCGCCTGGCAATATTACTGCGTGACGGGCGACAGGAACTGGCTGCGGGAGAAAGGATTCCCCATGCTGAAGGAGACCGCCGACTTCTGGCTGAGCCGCGTCGACAAAGACGATAAAGGGGTCTGCCATATCCTGAATGTCGTCGCTGCCGACGAATGGGCAGAGAATGTCGACGACGATGCCTTCACCAACGGCATCGCCATCGCCAATCTGAGGCTGGCCGCCAGGGCTGCGCGACTGCTCGGCATGACGGCCGACAGCCGGTGGGAAGCCACGGCCGACCGCATTCCTGTCTACCGGATGGGCAACGGGGTGACACGCGAGCACAACAGCTATCACGGGGAAAACATCAAGCAGGCCGACGTGAACCTGTTGGCCTATCCGCTGATGCAGATCACCGACCCGGCGCAGGTGCGCAAAGACTTGGAGTATTACCAGCAGCGCGTCCCCGTCGAGGGCACGCCGGCCATGACACAGGCCATCTTTACGCTGCTCTACGCAAGGCTCGGCGACGGCGAGAGGGCATACCATTACTTCAACGACGCCTATATAGAGAATCTCCTCCCGCCTTTCCGCGTCATTGCCGAAACCAAGAACGGCACGAATCCCTACTTCGCCACGGGTGCCGGCGGCATTCTGCAAAGCATGATCATGGGATTCGGCGGCGTGGACATCGACCTGGTCAACGGTGGCATCAAGCAGGTGAAGAGCGTTTTGCCCAAGTCGTGGAAAAAGCTCACGCTGACCTCCATCGGGCCTGATCACAAGACGTTCACCGTCGGCCAACCGTAAGGATCACCGCCGCATGGCGGTATTCCTGCTCTTTTCCACACGATAAGACAGGGGGGGCGGTTCATCTCTGCTCCCCCTCTTGTCCGTTGAATCAAACATGATGCTTTGAGAAATTCTCGGATCATACCCAACGGTCCGTGACTAAAAACAAGAAGAACAATCAGACAATATCTCTTTTGAACAGAAAATGAAAACATACCATAAGATCATCTGCATTATTGCAGGACTGCTGGTGTCCGCCACTTTGTCAGTCGCGGAAGTCGATCCGAACACCCCTCATTTCCAACGTCCTCAAGAAAAATATGGAAGTCTGTTCGGGCATATCCTGATGAATGATTCTCTGTTCGACCCAAACTGCTACTTCGCCGATTCGAAGGATTTCCTCGACCGAATTCCTTCGAGCGACCTGACTGGCATCGCCAAAGACTTCGATGCCCTCAAGCCTAAGACCACAGCTTCTATCAGCCGTTTTTTAACCGTCAATTTCCATCTACAGCCCCTTCCGGCCGACACTTTCAAGGATACCAGCGACATAGATACCCATATCCGGAAGTTGTGGGACTATCTCACCCGCCATTCCGCCAACGGAGGGGAAAGAGGAACGCTCATACCACTGAAATACAGATACGTGGTGCCAGGCGGAAGATTCCAAGAAATCTATTATTGGGACAGCTACTTCACTCTTCTCGGGCTGATGGCAGACAACCGGACCGACCTTGCCGCCGACATGGTGAGAAACTTTGCAGATCTCATCGATGAAATCGGCTTTGTCCCCAATGGCAACCGCACCTACTATCTGGGGCGGTCTCAGCCACCCTTTTTCTCGTATATGGTGGAGGCCCTGGCTGAGAAGACGGGCGATAAGGGCATACTGTCGCAATACCTGCCCGAGATGATAAGGGAGTATCGCTTCTGGATGAAAGGATCTGAAACGCTCACCGAGACCAACAGCCAACAGTTGAGATGCGTAAGGATGCCGGGAGGTGAAGTGCTCAACAGATATTATGACAACTACGACACGCCACGGGAAGAGATGTACCGCAACGATGTAGCCACAGGGCGCGCCCTGAGCAAAGTTCAACCCCGGGCCGATCTCCATGCACTCTACAGGAATTTGAGGGCTGGAGCAGAATCGGGCTGGGACTTCTCATCGAGATGGATGCGAAAAAGCGACGACCTAACCTCTATATCCACCACAGACTATGTGACCGTGGACTTGAACTGTCTACTTTATCATTTGGAAATGACCATAGCCCAGGCGATGTCGATAAAAGGAGACTTGGAGGAGGCTGCCAAGTACGATAGCACGGCTCACAGCCGCGCCCGTGCAATCTTGCACTATCTTTGGGATGCGGATACCGGCTGCTTCACAGACTGGGACTGTCGCAGCCGCTCGTGTAGCCATAAAATCACGGCCGCAACGGCATATCCCCTTTTCGTGGGCATTGCAGACCAGCGACAGGCCGTGCAGACAGCCCAAACCATCAAGCGTCATCTGCTCAAGCCGGGAGGAATTGTCACCACCGACATCAACTCGGGACAGCAATGGGATGCGCCCAACGGGTGGGCACCACTGCAATGGATTTCATTTAAAGGATTGTATGACTATGGAATGCTCCAAGACGCTGACACCATAAAAGAAAGATGGATGAAGATGGTGGAAAACGTTTATCATCACAGCCATAAGATCTTGGAGAAATACAATGTGATCATGCTGAGCGATACCGGTGGAGGAGAATATCCGAATCAAGATGGCTTTGGGTGGACCAACGGAGTGTACAGAGCTATGAAGACTTTCTGCGCTCCTATGCCATAAGAGCCAAGATCCAAAAGCAATGACCGCAACCTTCTATAGGGGGGGGCTATTTCGCACACGCAGGATAATCATCTGCCCATGAATGTTCATCAATCCAATCGTTGATGTCCGTTCATGGCCATTTTTTATACCCCCGCTGGCTAACATCAGGATCTACGGCACAGCTCTTGTGCACGACTGCGCGCCGGTTGCCCCTTCTCAAATTCCGGGCCGCTTCGGCGCGCTGCCTGCAGAGGTCCCGACGGGGGTGACGAAGACCACCCTCTCTCGGGCCGTGAGCACCGTGAGCTGGTCGGGGCAGGCGGAGGGCGAGCTTCTTGCAGGGACCAGCGCAGTCATTCTGAGGCATTCCTTCACTCGTTCCCGGTCAAGTGGCGTTTGCGGATCGTAGTGGCGGATGGCACGACGGTGGTCAAGTATTTCTTGTAAACTCATGTTTGAATCGTGTTTTTGGATTAGTTAGTGTTCTTTTTCGTGGGCCGAGAAATTTATCTCCATTTAAGTGAATCATATGGTCTGGCATTTCCGCTATCCAGACCTCTGTTTCCCAGGCGATTTGTTCAGAGAATCGCTTGTATTTTTTAAAGTCAAGAAATGCCGTGCCAAAGATTTTTCCACATTCCACTTGTCGTGTCATTCTTTGGATGTCTATGATGCGCTCTGGGCTCATAGGTCCAACAGAGTCCACAGCCTCGATAAAATAAAGCCAGTTCTTGTCAGCACGATAGAGAACGACGTCTGGCATTTTGTCGTGAAGTGTGATGTCAAAACCTAATTCTGTCATTTCAAAACAAATAGTTACCTTTGCATAAACTTTAGCCGCACCCGGCAATTTGAAAGCAAGCTTTCGTTGCACCTATTGGCAAAAGTTTTGCAAAAAAGAAAGGAAGATTATGGCAATAGAAATTAAGGCAATACCTACCTTGGAAGGTAAGGATGCAGAAAGATTCATAGAGCGTGCTGATGAAGCAGAACGCAAGTTCAAGGGCTTTGACGGCATAGAGAACACACCTGCATTTAAGGCAATGCAGAGCATTCTGCGTAAATCAGGAATGACAAAATAATGGGATTTCTTGACGAGCACTGTTTGTTTCATGAGCTTACAAACGAGAAAATTACTGCCAGTAAGCCATTTTATTGCGGGAATAACGATTTGGATGATTTTTTCCATGAGAATGTAACAAAATTCAGTTACAATCTCATGGGCAAGAGTTATTGCTTTGCCTTGGAGGATGATCCATCTATCATCGTCTGTGCTTTCACGGTATCAAACGACAGCATACGTGTTTATGACCTTGCTCGTAGCAGGCGCGACTACATGAAGCATATGACGCACAAGCATATGCGCAGATACCCGGGAGTACTGGTCGGACGGTTGGCGGTAGATTGTTATTTTAGACAATACTTATGCTATAAAGAAAATATGCATCTTTTTGTATTCGCAAATCTGTATGCATATAGAACTACAAAATATGAAATAAATACGACCAACGCATTTGCAGATAATCCTAAAAATCATGTTATTAATCCTCTCAATGGCAACAATAAGGACTATAAAATGTTGTTAGTGAACTTATCAGAAAGGTCAATATGTAGTTTTCATTAAAGTTTTCAATATGAAGTATATTATAACATTTGCAATGTGTTTGTTCTTGATGTGTTCTTGTGACAATCATGATTTTGAACTATCTGAAAAAGAACAAGTTTTTTACATCAACCAAATGCTGCATTTTTCCATTGAGCCATGGGACAGCCTTAGCAAAGCATATACTTATGACTTTTTCCTACGAAACCCGAAACCATGCAAGGAAGTTGACACCATTTATTTAGAAAGGAAGATTCCAAATAAATTTGAAGTAATTGAAACTTCTTCATACACACGAGAATATAATCGCGACCCTTCATTCATAAAATTATTGCCAAATACACAATATAT
>Ga0256406_1005850_pt1 | contig 12763 bp, 10 predicted proteins | sample RumenRJG_03DNA_FD_185986 | JGI IMG/M metagenome (GOLD analysis project Ga0256406, IMG submission 185986) | Bovine rumen microbial communities from Lethbridge, Alberta, Canada - RJG_03 | ecosystem: Host-associated > Mammals > Digestive system > Stomach > Rumen | place: Canada: Alberta | collected...
GACTTTCATCGCCTCGTGGTAGGACTACGAGGGCCTCGTGATCGGACTTTGAGGGCCTCGAGATAGGACTTCGAGAGGCTTAAAATATAGGGTAAAACAGGCCTTTTGAGGCTTTTTTGTAGCCTTGAATTTGTGCCTCTGAAGCTAAGTCGGTGTAAGATAATGCGTTGTGAACTTCACGTAGATTTGCGTATTTCGCATCAAGATTGGTCTCGTTGAAAAATAGGGGCGTTTTTTGAGGCCTTTTCTTTCGCTTATCTTGACAAACTAAATGAAGTGTGCAATCGTTCGGAGGCCTTTGGATTATGCATAATGAATAGGAAATGTTGCAAGAGCAATGGTCTGACATCGCTGGAGCATGGCTTTAGCAACGTCAGAACATAGCTTTCCTGTACCAGAAGAGCATAGCTTCGGCTACGTCATTGCACAGGACTGGAACAGCGAGTGCTCAATTTTCAAGATTTTTCCTGCTTGTCCTTTGTCTTTGCATCGCTCTTGACAGTGATGGCATGGTCACCCTTTTCAAGCCACACGCCAAGCTTTCCATTGTGCTTGTCGGCCACATCCGTCTCGCGCAGGTGCTTTCCGTCGACCGATACTTTGGCAATGTCGGTAGCCGGGATGTAGCACAGGCAGCGGCTTGTCTTGGGCACGGTGACCGTCATCTCCAGTCCATCGGCAGTCCGGCGGAAGCCGGTGGCCACAGTACCGCGCACGGTAGGAAACGAAATGCGAGCGTGTTGGAAGGTGACGTACTGCGGGTCGATGGCAAATTCAGCATAGCCCGGTTTCGTCGGACGCACGCCGAGCAGGTCGCGCGCGATAATGATTATCGCACCCGCGCTCCACGCATGGTTGCCCGATCCGGTAGTGAAATTGTACTTCCCCGCGTCCCAGAACTCCCAGAGGGTAGGCTCGCGGTCGTCGTCAACCATCTGCTTCATCCGCCGGGCGGTACGCTGCATCCCTTCTGCTCCGTGTCCCATCATGAAGTAGGCTTGCAGGGCATAGGTCTCCAGATATGGGCTGCAAAACTCATTCTGCTTCATGACGCGCATCACCTTGTCCCACTTCTCTGGTCCGGCTATGCCTGCCACAACGGCGAGAAACTGTGCCCGGTCGTCGGTGGCATCGAGATATTCAGGATGGCGATAGGCAAATCCGCTCCAATAGCTGTTGTAGGCCGCCTTCACCTTGTCCTGCAGGCCCTGCCATAACGCCACGTCGGCATCCAGTCCCTGCATCCTTGCCATGTCCTTGGCTGCGTCGAGGGCTATTACATACCATGCCGCAAACACCATCCGCTTGTCGATGTGGTCGCCCCAGTCGCCCCATTTCCAGCCCACGTCCTTGCGGTCGGCCACGAATCCGTCGGCCTCAAGTTTGTAGACGAGCAGGTATTTCTTGATGTTGGGATAGAGGTCGCGCACGACTTGCGCGTCGCCGGTGTTCATGTAGTAGTTCCATATACCGTAGGGACTGATGGCGGCAAGCATCTGTGAGGGCAGCTCCGTCTTGTAGTTGCCGGGCACTGGGGCGTGGATGGTACTGTCGGGTCTCTGCCAGCGGAGCAGTTCGTAGAGGCCTTTGCGCATGAGCTGGTCACTCGAGCGTGACATGGTGTAGAATGCTTCACCCGTGAGAGTAGTCTCATCGCCCCACCACTGGGCACGCTCCCGCTCGGGACAGTCGGTGTAGGTGTCGCGCATGTTGACGTAGAGCGTGTTGAGTGCTTTTTGCCAGAACTTGTTCCAGAAGGGGCTGTCGCTCTCGAATGTGCCCTCAAAGGTAGCGTCGTAGCCAGTCTGGCGATAGCCCACGCTGTTCACCATCGCGCCCTTCGGCACGAACAGCCATAGCTCTTCGCCGTTCATCCAGCCCAGCGATTCGTAGCGTTGGTGTCCCTGACGGGTAACGTATTGTGCGCGGACATTCCACGCGCCGGCATAATGGGAGTGGTTGGTCCACAGGTCAATGACGTGCCCGCCGGTGTTGTCGGTCACGTCGATGACCGGAGTCATCTGGATGTTGCCCGGCAGTCGGACTATGAGTGTGTCGCGCTCCGCACCCGGTTTGATCTTGAACGTGGCGTTCTTAATGCCGTAGTCCTTCCACTGGGGTATGGGCCGCGGCTCCATCCCGCCCCATGGCGCGTCGCCCCAATTGCCGATAGCCACAGCCGGCGCAAAGCCGAACTTCATCCGCGCGTCCGCCGTCTGCCATCCGTCAATGTCCCGCCGTGCGTCGAAGCGGATGTTCGACTCCGGCAAACGCCCGTTGGGCAGCTCGCCCGGAGCCGTGCCGTAGGCGGGATGGAGGCGTGCCGCCCACGACGCGTCGGTGTCGAAAGCGTCATTGTCAGCGTCGATGATAAGGCCGGCCTTGCCGCTCGCGGCGTGGGAGAAGCCCGACTTGCCGAAGTGGCATACCAGGATGGACACACGGTTGTTGCCCTTGGATAACGCAGGGGCCAGGTCAATCTCGTCGTAGTAGGTCGCATCGGGTTTGGGACCGCGCTTCAGCTCGCCCTCGAAGACTACCAGCCGACCGTTTATCCACAGCCAGTATTTGGAGTCGCAGGCTATCCGTGCCACCATGTGCCGGGGCTTCCGCGTGAGCCGCACGTTCTTTTGGAAGGCAATCCACGTATTGGTGTCATTCACTTGGCGGTCGTTGGCGGTAATCCACGTCGCCTTTCCCTGTGCCGTCAAGGCAAGGACGGCAAACAGCAGTGATAGTAACAGTCTTGTTTTCATTATTTTCTTATTATTCTGTCAATATAACGGCCAACTACCGAGATTTAGTGCATATGGTCAGAAAGAAATGACTTGTAAGGCAAAAGATTTGGCAAGAATTTCGTAACTTTGCCCGAAATAATATGAAGGACAATGTCTGTTTGTTACATAATGGGTAAAGTTTGGTGTGAAAGGGCATAGGCCGGTTCTTATGGACTTGCTTTAGAAAAGAAAAGCGCGCTTTTCTTTGGCTGTTCCTCTCATTTACATTATCTTTGTGCATTATTTATGAAGTCAAGCGAATTCATAGGCAAGTTCAAGAGCCGGTACCTTTGGGGTAACCTGTTGGCTATGTGTTTTACCGTGGTGGTGTTGATGTTCGGAGTGAAGTTCGGCATCGATGCCTATACGCATCATGGTGAGTCGATAGCCATCCCCGACGTCCGGCATAAGTCTTTTGCCGATGCCGAACACATCCTCTCCCAGCTTGGATTACAGGTTGTGGTGGGCGATACGGGCTATGTGAAAAGCCTGCCTCCAGGCTGTATCCTGGAGCAGAGTCCGGCGGCGGGCAACCATGTCAAGTCGGGGCATATCGTGTATGTAACTGTCAATGCCTCGCATACACCCACCCTTGCGCTCCCCGACATCATCGACAACAGCTCCTTGCGTGAGGCTATGGCCAAGCTGAGTGCCATGGGTTTCAAGCTCGGTACGCCGGAATATATTCCGGGCGAGCGCGACTGGGTCTACGGCATCCTCGCCAACGGACGCCCGGTGGGAGCCGGTGACAGAATAAGCATTGAGGATACGCTCACCATACAGGTGGGTAACGGTCAGCGCAGCGAGAGCGACTCCGTGGACTATGTGGATCCCGTCTCTCCCGATTTCGACAGCGAGGGTGACGTGGATGAGTTCGAGGAAGTGACCGCGCCGCCTCCTTCGGAAAAGCACAATCAGCCGACGCACGAGACCCCGCAATGAGGCGACAAGATCAAGATATTCATCAGTGGAATGACGGACAACGAGGAACTACAGGAAATAGAAGACAGCGAGCAATCGCTCTATGAGCACTTCCACTTCGATGTGGACAAGGGCCAGGAGCCCCTGCGTGTGGACAAGTACATGCAGGAGAAGCTTCGTTACTCCTCGCGCAACCGCATACAGAAGGCTGCCGATGCAGGTTTTGTGCATGTAAACGGGCGACCCGTGAAAAGCAACTACAAGGTTCGTCCCGGTGATAGCGTCTCGCTCATGCTCGACCGTCCCCGTCATGACTCCACGATAGAACCGGAGGATATTCCGCTCAACGTCGTCTACGAGGACGACGACCTCATGGTTGTCAATAAGCCGGCTGGACTCGTGGTGCATCCCGGCGCCGGCAATTTCCACCATACGCTCGTCAACGCTGTGGCCTGGCATCTGAAGGATCTCACAAGCTACGACCCCAATGACCCAGAGGTGGGACTTGTCCACCGCATTGATAAGGATACGAGTGGTCTCCTCGTCTTGGCCAAGACCCCGGATGCGAAGACATCGCTCGGCTTGCAGTTCTTCAACAAGACTACCCACCGGAGCTACAATGCGCTCGTTTGGGGAAATTTCCAGGAAGACGAAGGCCGCATCGAGGGCAATATCGGTCGTGACCCCCGCGATCGTCTGCGCATGGCTGTCTTTCCTCCCGGAAGCGAGGTGGGCAAGCCTGCTGTTACCCATTACCGTGTGTTGGAGCGCTTCGGCTACGTGACGCTTGTGGAATGTGTGCTCGAGACTGGCCGGACGCACCAGATACGTGCTCACATGAAGCACATAGGTCATCCTCTCTTCGGCGATGAGCGCTATGGAGGTACCGAAATCCTTCGCGGACAGCGCAGCTCCACTTATAAGGCGTTTGTGGAGAACTGCTTCAAGGTTTGTCCCCGGCAGGCTCTGCATGCCCGTACGCTCGGCTTCAAGCACCCGCGCACGCACCAGCAGATGGATTTCACCTCAGAGTTGCCCGGCGACATGGAAGCCCTGATAGAGCGCTGGCGAAGGTATGTCAATGGGGCAGCTCACGATACTTTTGAGGAATAAAAACATCATAAACAGATTATACATATAGTTAAAATGGAAAATCTAAAGAGAAACATAGCCATTGTATGCGGTGGCGACTCTTCGGAGCACGACGTGTCACTGCGGTCGGCCCAAGGGCTCTACTCCTTCTTCGACAAAGAGCGCTACAATGTCTATGTAGTGGAGGTGAAAGGACAAACGTGGCAGGTGAACTTCGAGAATGGTGATACCGTTCCCGTAGACAGAAACGATTTCTCCTTCGAAATCAACGGTAAGGCCGTAGTCTTCGACTATGCCTATATCACCATCCACGGCACCCCCGGCGAGAATGGCATTATGCAGGGCTATTTTGAACTGCTCCATATACCTTATTCTACCAGTGGCGTCCTCGTTGAGGCCATGACGTTCAATAAGTATGTGCTCAACAACTATCTTCGTGGCTTCGGTGTGAATGTGGCCGACAGCATTCTCGTCCGTAGGGGAGAGGAGGGGCTTCTGAGCGATGCCGAAGTAGCGCGCAGGCTCGGTATGCCCTGTTTTGTCAAGCCGGCAGCCGATGGCTCCAGCTTTGGTGTGTCGAAGGTGAAGAATCCCGACCAGTTGGCTCCGGCCCTGCGCGTGGCCTTTATGGAGAGCGACGAGGTGATGATAGAGGGCTTTATGAAAGGCACCGAGATTTCGATTGGATGCTATAAGACCCGTAAGAAGTCGGTGGTGTTCCCCGCCACGGAGGTTGTCACCAAGGACGAGTTCTTCGATTACGATGCCAAGTACAATGGCCGTGTGCAGGAGATAACGCCGGCACGACTGGCTCCTGAGACGGCAAAGCGCGTAGCAGAAGAGACGAGTCGCATCTACGACATCCTGCATTGCAATGGTATAATACGCATCGACTATATCATTTCCAAGGACGAGGAAGGTCACGACAAGGTGAACATGCTGGAGATAAATACCACTCCTGGCATGACTGCCACGAGCTTTATTCCACAGCAGGTGAGAGCAGCCGGACTGAACATCAGCGACGTGCTTACCGACATTGTGGAGAATCAGTTCGAGGCTTAGCCGCAGCGAGGCCGACTTCCTTTTATAATTGTTTAGCACTATGAAGATACCGGAGAAGTTCGATTCCATTCGCCCCTTTGAGCCAGAGGAGCTCCCGCAGGTGTTTGACAGGCTCATTGCCAACCCGCAATTCAGACAGGTCATCGGCTACGTCTTCCCCAACGTGCCCTTTGAGGATGTGGCTTCGAAGATGCGCTCGTGCAAAACCAGCAACGACTTCCAACTGAAGTTCTGCTACGGTTTCGTGGAGTCGTTGATGAAAAAGGCATGCCGTGGCTGCGACATGGACGCATCGGCCCTCGACCGAAGCCGCAACTACACCTTCATGAGCAATCATCGCGACATAGTGCTCGACTCGGCTTTCCTTGACAAGCTCCTTGTCGACGCTCAGTTCACGACGACTTGTGAGATTGCCATCGGCGACAACTTGCTGTCGTTGCCCTGGGTGAAAGATTTGGCGAGGGTCAATAAGTCGTTCATTGTCAGGCGTGGGCTCCCCATGCGTGAGATGCTTGCAGCCAGCAAACTGCTCTCGGAGTACATGCACTTCGCGATGTCCGAGAAGAAAGAGAACATCTGGATAGCCCAGCGTGTGGGACGGGCCAAGGACAGCAATGATGTCACGCAGGACGGAGTGCTGAAGATGATGGCTATGGGCGGTGAGGGCACACCGGCGGAACGGCTGTTGCAGCTCCACATCGCTCCGCTCTCTATCTCCTATGAGTACGACCCGTGCGACTTCCTTAAAGCGCGGGAGTTCCAACTCAAGCGCGACGTGAAAGGATGGAAGAAGAGTGCCGAGGACGACCTCGTAAGCATGCGGACCGGTATCTTTGGCTATAAGGGAGCTGTGCATTATCAGTGTGCACCCTGTATAGACGACTTCCTGCGCGCGCTTCCTGCCGACATGCCCAAGACGGAATTCTTCAGCGAGGTGGCGGCACGCATCGACCACGATATCCACAGCAACTATCGTCTCTACCCCGGAAACTATGTGGCGCTCGACCTGCTCGATGGTGGCTCTGCTCACAGCGACCATTATACGGCCGACGACCGTCACCGTTTCGTGGACTATCTGCATGGGCAGCTTGCCAAGATTGAACTGCCCAACAAGGACGAGGCCTATCTGCGCGAGCGTATGCTCACGATGTATGCCTATCCTGCCCGTAATTTCCTGGCTACTCAACGATGATGAGAAGGCTGGTTCCTTTCTTGATAGCAGTTGCGATGCTCTCAGCTTGCGAGCGTACTACCTACGATGAGGGCGACGGTCGGTACTCCTACATGCGGGCCGACTTCGCCCTTGCTCACTGTGCTGTCAAGGGGGAGTTGGACTATGCGGTAACCGACGACGGTGACAGTCTGCTGCTGTCACCCCATGCGGCTGCAAGCTGGGCTTCGAAAGCTGACTCGGTCTATCGCGCGCTTCTCTACTACGACATTGAGGGCACTCCGGTGGTGAAGCCCTTTGTGGCTGTGCAGGTGCCTGTGCTCAGTATACGTGATAAGGCTAATGTTGACACCATGTTCACCGACCCCGTGACTCTTGAGAGTGCGTGGCTGAGCCGGGAGAACAGATATCTGAATCTCGGATTGCAGCTCAAGACCGGTGTGAGGGAAGGCATTGATGCACGCCAAATGGTGGGCATTGTGCGTGACTCGGTGGCGAAGGACGAAGATGGTAGCGAGGAATGGTGGCTGCGACTCTATCACCGGCAGAACGGCGTACCGGAGTATTATTCCTCGAAAGTTTATGTCAGTATTCCTTTAACGGTTGGTAAAGGTACAAAAAAAGTCCACCTCTCGGTAAACGATTATACCGGAGAGGTGGAACGCGTGTTTCAGTATTAACCCAATAAGGCTTCCAAGGTTGTAAGTTCTTCCTCAGTCGTCGACCAGCTGGTGACGAATCTGCATATTTCTTTGTCATTGCCGGCGGGTCCCCAATGTGTGAAGAGGACGTGCTGTTCAAGTTGTCTAGCTTTCTCGTTGTCGATGATGACGAACTGCTGGTTGGATGGTGAGTCGATGTAGAACTCATATCCGTGTTCGGCAAACATCTTCTTCATCTTCATGGCCATCTCGATGGCATGACGCGAGAGGTCGAAGTAGAGGTTGTCGGTGAAGAGTGCTTCAAACTGCAGGCCGACAAGCCGTCCTTTGGCCATGAGTGCTCCATGCTGCTTTGTGATGGTGAAGAAATGACGCGGTGCATTGTGATGCGTGAACACCACGGCCTCTCCGCATAGTGCCCCTTGCTTGGTTCCGCCAATATAGAAGGCGTCGCAGTGGTGGGCGAGCCAGGGCAGAGTGAAGTCACAACCGTCGGACATCAGTCCGTAGCCAAGTCTTGCACCGTCCACGTAGAACGGCAGACCATAGGTTTGGCATACTTTATAGATATTGTTGATTTCCTGTGCGTTGTAGACCGTTCCGTACTCGGTGGGGAAGGTGATGTAGACGGCGCCGGGCTGCGCTAAGTGCGGCGCACTGTCATTGTTGACAAACTCCTCCATGAAGTTCTTCAGGTCGTCAGCCTTCAAGCGTCCTTTGTCGTTGGGAAGGGTGATAATTTTGTGATTACTGAACTCCAAGGCTGCAGCCTCGTGGGTGTTGATGTGTGCACTGTCGGCGGCAATCACGGATTCGTAGCTTTCCAGCAGTGCGTCGATAACAGTGACGTTGGTCTGAGTGCCTCCGCAGAGAAAGAACACTTCGGCTTCACTGTCCTCACAGGCAGCTTTTATCTTCTCACGGGCACTTTCGCTCCATCGGTCTGCTCCGTAGGTAAGGCTTTGGAGATTGTTGGTGTCAATAAGTCGCTGCAGCACCTTAGGGTGCGCACCATTATTGTAGTCGCATTCAAAAGAAATCATAGTGTCTCGATTGTTTCTTTGAGTTTGTTCTATATCAATTACAAAGTTAGTACATATTTTGCTTTGGACGGCACGTCCTCACCGATTATTTTGAAGGCGTGCATGTTAAAAAATCATTTTCTGGTAATCGTTAAATCTGTTTGCAGCTGTCGGCTTACGCCGGTTGTCGCAGGGTCGTAGCACTTCCGCCCGCTACCTGCTGTGGAGCGGGCGGAGAATGCTTGTGTGATTTTTCTTGTGGTTTGTCTCGAATGGTATTGCAAGGCGACGTGCTGAGGATTCGCACCAGAAGAAGGTTGCTTACAGTGACTCGAGGACCCGTTTGAGGACAACCTCAGCGCTAATCTCACGGTTGGCAGCCTCAGGAATCACGAGGCTGTGGTCGCTCTCAATGACATTGTCGGTGACGATGAGTCCGCGTCGTACGGGCAGACAGTGCATGAACCAACCGTTGTTGGTCCAGCTCATATGTTCCGTGTCGATGGTCCAGCTCATGTCCTTACTCAGAATCTTGCCGTAGTCAGCCTTATTGCTCACGCCCGGACAGCTCCAGTTCTTGGCGTAGACAAAGTCGGCTCCTTCGAGTGCCTTGCGTTGGTCGTATTCTATTTGTGCCCCTGCAGTGAACTTTTCATCCAGTTCGTAGCCTTCGGGGTGAGTGATTACAAGGTCAACGTCGGCTGCATTCATCCATTGTGCGAATGAGTTGGGGACAGCCTGAGGCAGCGCACGGCAGTGGGGAGCCCATGTCATCACAACCTTAGGCCTGCGGGTGTGGCCCAGCTCATGCCATTTCTCGGCTATCGTGATGGTGTCGGCGAAAGCCTGCAGTGGATGTACGGTGGCGGTCTCCATAGCAACGACGGGCCGTCCGGAATACTTCACGAACTGGTTGACAATGGTCTCTGCATAGTCGAAGTCGCGGTCCTTGAGGCCGGCGAAGGAACGTACAGCGATGATGTCGCAGTAACATCCCATCACGGGGATAGCCTCCAGGAGATGCTCACTCTTGTCGCCGTCCATGATGACGCCACGCTCAGTCTCCAGCTTCCAGGCACCTGCGTTGACATCGAGCACGATAACATTCATGCCGAGGTTCATAGCTGCTTTCTGTGTGCTGAGGCGCGTGCGCAGCGAGTTGTTGAAGAATATCATGAGCAAGGTTTTGTTCTTGCCCAGTTGTTGGTATCCAAATCGGTTGGCCTTCACCTCCTTGGCTTCCTGCAGCGCCTGGCCGAGGTCACCGATGTCTGCTACATTGAAAAAGGTATTCATGTCGTACTGTGTTTCTATTTTTTCAGTCGGTCTTTCTCTCTTATCTCCACCCGGCGTATCTTCCCGCTGATGGTCTTGGGCAGCTCGTCGACAAATTCCACCACGCGAGGGTACTTGTAAGGTGCGGTCTCATGCTTCACGTGATTTTGGAGTTCCTTCACGAGGTCGTCTCCGGCTTTGTCCTTCCAGTCCTTGGCCAGCACCACGGTAGCCTTCACTACCATTCCTCTCACCTTGTCGGGAACTCCCGTGACGGCGCACTCCACCACGGCGGGATGCGTCATCAGTGCGCTCTCTACTTCGAACGGACCGATGCGGTAGCCCGAGCTCTTGATGACGTCGTCGGCACGGCCTACAAACCAGTAATAGCCGTCCTCGTCGCGCCATGCCAGGTCGCCCGTATGGTAGATACCGTCGTGCCAAGCCTTGCGCGTGAGCTCCTCATCGCGATAGTAGCCTTTGAAGAGTCCTATGGGCTTGCCGTTGCGCGTGTCGACACATATCTCTCCTTTCTCGCCCTCCTCGCAGTCAGTGCCGTCGGGTTTGAGCAGCCGGATATTGTATTGCGGGTTTGGCTTCCCCATGCTTCCGGGCTTAGGCTCCGTCCAGGGGAAGGTGCCGAGGGTCATTGTGGTCTCAGTCTGTCCGAAGCCTTCCATCATCTTGATGCCGGTTATCTCACGGAATTTCTCGTAGACGGCAGGCTCCAGAGCCTCACCGGCCGTAGTGCAGTATTTGAGTGAGGAGAGGTCATATTTCGAGAAGTCCTCCTGTATCATAAAGCGATAGATGGTCGGTGGTGCGCAGAACGATGTGACATGGTATTTCTCCATGGCCCGCATAATCTTTTCGGCTGTAAACTTCTCGTGGTCGAATACGAACACGGTAGCCCCGGCGAACCACTGCCCGTAGAGCTTTCCCCATACGGCTTTGCCCCAACCGGTATCGGCTACCGTGAGGTGGATGCTGTCCTCGCTGAGGTTGTGCCAGTAGACTCCCGTTGTGAGATGTCCGAGAGCGTAGAGGAAGTCGTGTGCCACCATCTTCGGTTCGCCGCTGGTTCCGCTCGTGAAGTACATCAGCATCGTGTCCTCATTGGTGTTGACGTGCTCGGGGCGAACGAACTTCGGAGCTTTCGTCCATTCGTTGTGCCAGTCGTGGAATCCTTCGGGTACAGGTTTGTCGAATTCCACCATGGAGTTGACGGCTATGAGCTGTTTCACCGTAGGGCTCTCGGGCATGGCTTCGGTTATCTGCTCGGTGACATAGGTGTCGTTGCAGCAGATAATTGCTTTCACGCTGGCTCGCTGGTTGCGGTAGACGATGTCTTTAGCCGTAAGCATGTGGGTGGCCGGAATGGCCACAGCACCGAGCTTGCAGAGTGCCAGCATCGACAGCCACCACTGGTAATGGCGCTTGAGGATGAGCATCACCTTGTCGTCGTGGCCGATGCCCAAGCTCTGCAGATAGGCAGCAGCCTGGTCGGTTTGTTCCTTGAGGTCCTTGAAAGTGGCTTTCACCTCTTCGCCGCGCTCGCTCGTCCAGAGCAGCGCCACCTTGTCGGGTTTAATGCGTGCCCATTCGTCCATCACATCATAGGCGAAGTTGAAGTCCTCGGGCACTTTGAAATGCAGGTTCTGCTTAAAGTCCTCCTCAGAGGTGAAGCGGGTCTGCGTAAGAAATCTCTCTATCATAACTATACCTATTTTATATGATAACACACAGGAACTGGCAGGACTCATTGCCCAAGGCGCGCATGCAGTGCTGGCTGTTGGAGTCGAAGTAGATGCTGTCGCCGGGATTGAGTGTGAGCACACGCTCGCCGATAGTGATTTCGAGTTGTCCGCTCACCACCATGTCGAACTCCTGTCCCTCGTGTGAGTTTTTGTTGTGATTCTCGCCGTCGGGCATGGGGTCCACTTTCACCATATAAGGGTCCATCTTGCGTCCGCGGAAGCCACTGGCCAGACTTTGGTAGCCGTAGTCCTTGCGGCGGTTCACAGAAAGTCCCTGCCCCTTGCGTGTGACGAAATAGCTGCTCATGCGCGGCTCTTCGCCGAAAAGCAGTACGTTGAGGTCGATGCCGTAGCGCTTGGCTATCTTGGAGAGGCGGTAGACACCCGGGTCGGCCTCGCCGTCCTCAATCTTCAGATAGTGTTCCAAGGTGATGCCGCAAAGCTCAGCCACCTCTTCGGCCGAGATGCCGAGCACGTCGCGTAAGCCGCGCAGCCGTTGCCCGATTTGCTGTATTGATTCTTCCATAATGTATGATTTATAGCGCCCAAAGTTACTAAAAGTTTTTGAAATGCGGTGCGGAGGTTTCCCTTTTCTTTCTTTGCGGCCTATAGTACTTGATTCGTTGTACTTAGATGAGGATTTTATGCAATGGCGAAGGGTGTCTAATTGTCTAACAATTGTTGTCCATTTGTCTAACTTCGAATTCATGGTACTCTTGACGTCCAAATTTTCACATAATAAATAGAATCAGTCAGAGCAGGTGCCACAGATTACCAGGTTAGAGTCCGTCCTCAAATATCCACTGCAGGGTGCGGCTGTGTAGGTTAGGGCTTGTCCTCAAATATCCACTCCCGACTTCGTCAATGCGTCACCCTAATTATATAATGAATGATGCAGTTAATATTCTCATATAGGTAAGGGTTGACAGACATTCATATTATTTTTGACCAAAACCAGCAAAACACTTGCTGTGATGCAATGGCTGCGCCCTTTGTTGCTTCTCTGTTGTCGGCGTGCTTCGAA
>Ga0256406_1005852_pt1 | contig 12757 bp, 11 predicted proteins | sample RumenRJG_03DNA_FD_185986 | JGI IMG/M metagenome (GOLD analysis project Ga0256406, IMG submission 185986) | Bovine rumen microbial communities from Lethbridge, Alberta, Canada - RJG_03 | ecosystem: Host-associated > Mammals > Digestive system > Stomach > Rumen | place: Canada: Alberta | collected...
TTTAGTTTCTTCAGCTTTTGCTTCAGCAGCTTTTTCGGCTTTCTTTTCTTCTTCTATTTCTCTAGCCTTTTCAGCTTCTTCTTTAACAGTAATTTGCTCTCTCTTTAGGTTAGCTCCAACATTTTCCTTTGTCTTAGCAGCTTTTCCTATTCTATCTCTTAGATAATATAGTTTAGCTCTTCTAACCTTTCCAACTCTTACAAGTTCAACTTTTTCAACTAATGGTGAATGAATTAAAAATGTTTTTTCAACTCCTACTCCATAAGAAATTCTTCTAACAGTAAATGTTTCATTTAATCCACCGTTTTGCTTTTTGATTACAATTCCTTCAAAAACTTGGATTCTTTCTCTGTTTCCTTCTTTTACTCTTTGATGAACTCTAACAGTATCTCCAATTTTTATATCAGGAATTTTTGATTTTAATTGTTCATGTTCTATTGATTTAATAATATCCATGACAAACTCCTTTCTTTTTATACTTTAATATTTAAATTCTATTTTTTGTTACTATATTCTAATAGCAACTTTTCAGCATTCTCTTGTTGTTTTTTATTTAAAAGTTCTTTTCTTTTTTTATATGTTTCAATTAATGATTGCTCTTTCCTCCACTTTTCAATTTCTTGATGATTTCCGGAAACAAGCACTTCAGGAACTTTTTTTCCTCTGAATTCTATTGGTCTTGTATATTGAGGATATTCTAACAAATTTTGGTCATTTGAAAATGACTCTTCAACTGTTGATTCTTCGCTTAAAACTCCATTTACATATCTGCTTACAGAATCCATTAAACACATTGCAGGTAGCTCACCACCTGTTAGCACATAATCTCCAATTGAAATTTCCTCATCAACAATTTTGTCAATCACTCTTTGGTCAATTCCTTCATAATGTCCACATAAAATAATCAGTCTGTTTTCTTTAGATAATTCTTTTACTTTAGCTTGAGTTAAAACCTTTCCTTTAGGTGACATATAAATTACTTTTGGCTTATCTTCACTAGGAATATTTTGAGTTATTGAATTATATGCATCATAAACAACATCAGGTTTAATAACCATTCCAGCTCCACCACCATAAGGGGTGTCGTCTACATGTTTATGTTTATCAGTTGAAAAATCTCTAATATTAGTTAAATTAATTTTTATCAAATTATTCTGTATTGCTCTCCCAATAATGCTTGATTTTAAAGGTTCAAACATTTCTGGGAACAATGTTAATACATCAAACTCCATAATTACCTCTATATAAATTTGCTTTATGATCATAAAAATAAATTTCTATTATATTTTTATAAAGTTTATCTATTAAAATATTGCTATATAAGGCCATCTATTAAATGTACTACTATTTTGTGATTTTTCAAGTCTATTTTTTTTACAACTTCATCAATAACTGGTAACAATATGCCATTTACACTATACACATCATTTGCACCTGTTTGAATAACATCATCTAATTTTCCAAGCTCTCTTCCATCATCTGTAATAACATCAAGTCCTATAAGATCTTTTATGTAATACGTTCCCTCAGGTAAACTTGGTAGATCTTCTTCATAAACAGAAACAATCTTTCCTTTTAATTTTTCAACTACATTTATGTCATCAATTCCTTTAATTTTGACAATAACAAGATTTTTTTGAGTTCTGCACTTTTCAATTTCCATTTTATTATCATCTACATAAAAGTATTTTAAATCCATAATGTAATCTACATAAGGGTATATTTTTATTTCGCCTTTAATTCCAAAAGTATTTACTATTTTGCCTATTTCATATTTTTTGCTCATAGATTCTCCTAGAAAATTATCCAATAAATTCTACAAAAACTTTTTTTCCTTCTTTTGAGCCAATAGATTTCATTAAAGTCCTTATTGAATTTGCAGTTTTTCCTTGTTTGCCAATAACTCTGCCCATATCTTTTTTGTTAACTTTTACACTAAAATTAACTTTATTGTTTTCTTCTTTGCATTCAATTGATACCGAATCTTTATCTTCAACAAGGTTATCAATAATTGTTTTTAAAATCTTATCGATTTGCATTTTGCTTTTCCTTTCCTAATAAATTGCTTGTAATTTTTCTAACATTTATTAGTGTTTTTCACTTCTAATAAATAGCTTGTAATTTTTCTAACATTTATTAGTCGTTTTTCTTTATTAAGGCTCTAACTGTGTCTGTTGGTTGAGCACCATTTTTCAACCATTTTTCAACTTTTTCTTTGTCTAGTACAACTGTTGCTGGATTTGTCATTGGATCATAAGAACCTATTTTTTCTATAATTTTTCCATCTCTTGGTGATCTAGAATCAGCTACAACGATGTGATAGAAAGGTGCCTTTTTTGCTCCAACTCTTTTTAATCTAATTTTTACCATGATTTCACCTCCATAAAATTTTTATCTATATAATCACTATTGATTTGATAAATCAACAGTTTAATAGAAAACTTAATTTATTAATTTAAAATATCTTCTTATTAAAACTAATAAAAAAATACTTTTTAATAATCTATTAAATATTTTTTATTTAATAACTTACTTGTTTTTAAATTTTCTTTCAATTTCCTCTAATTGGTCTTCAGATATGTTATCTAAATTCATCGACTTCATCATCTTTTTCATTTGCGGATTCATTTTTCCTTTTTTAACTTTCTTAACCATATCCTGGGTCAGTTCAAATGATTTCATAAATTTATTAATATCTGAAACCTGTGTTCCGCTTCCTTTTGAAATTCTAATACGTCTTGATGCATTAAGAATTTTTGGATTTGTTCTTTCCTCATTTGTCATTGAAGAAATCATTGCCTCAATTTTATCAAATTCTTTATCATCAACATATTCACTATATTTTCCCATTCCAGGAATCATTTTCATAATAGATGAGAAAGAACCCATTTTTCTGACTTGCTTTATTTGTGCTAAATAGTCATTTAAATCTAATGCTTTATTTTTCTTAAGCTTTTTTTCTAGCTTTTCAGCTTCTTCTATGTCAAACTGTTCTTCTGCCTTCTCAATTATTGAAAGCACATCACCCATTCCTAAAATTCTTGATGCCATTCTATCTGGATGAAACTCTTCAATTTCATTTAATTTTTCACCAGTTCCAATAAATTTTATTGGTTTTCCAGTAATTTTCTTAATTGAAAGTGCAGCACCACCACGAGTATCACCATCAAGTTTTGTAAGTACCATTCCATCAATAGATAATTCATCGTTGAATTTTTTGGCAACATTTACAGCCTCTTGACCAATCATTGAGTCAACTACTAACAAAATTTCATCTGGATGAATGTTATTTTTTAGCTCTTTCAATTCATTCATTAATGTTTCATCAATCTGAAGTCTACCTGCTGTATCAACTAAAATTACATCACATAATTTACTAATTGCAACTTCTTTTGCTTGTTTTGCAATTTTAACAACGTTTTTCTCATTTTCATTTGCATATACAGGGATATTAAGTTCAGATCCAATTACCTGCAACTGCTTAATAGCAGCTGGTCTATATACATCACATGCAACCATTAGAGGCTTTTTCCCTTGTTTTCTTAACAAATTAGCAATTTTACCACATGTCGTTGTTTTACCAGAACCTTGCAAACCTACCATCATGATAATTGTTGGCTCATTTTGATTTGGGTTAAAATTTATTTTACTATCATTTCCACCAAGCAAATCAACTAATTCATCTTTAACAATTTTAATTACCTGTTGTCCTGGTGTTAAAGATTTTAATACATCTTGTCCTAACGCTTTATCATGTATATTTCCTATAAACTCTTTAACAACTTTGTAATTAACATCTGCTTCTAGCAATGCGAGTTTAACTTCTCTAAGCATATCATTTAAATCTTGTTCAGTAATTCTCGCCTTACCTCTTAATTTTCTTGTAAATTCTTGAAGCCTTTCTGATAACCCTTCAAAAGCCATTCACAATTCCTCCATTCATCTTTGCAACGTTCATTAAATTACATATTATGTGTTGTTCTTCATATTACATTTTATGCAACATTCTAAATGCTAAGTTTTATGCAATGTGTCTTAATTCTTTTTGTACTTCATTCAATATCTTTATAGCCTTTTTGTCTGAAACATTATTTTCAAGTTCGCTCAACTTTGAAAATACAATTTGAAGTGTTTTTTGATTTTTGTTATTGTTCTCCATTATTTTCAAAACTTTTTCGTACTCAAAAAGTTTTTCTTCTCCTTTCTGAATCAAATCCCTAACTGCTTGCCTTGAAATATTTCTATTTTGCGCAATCTCAGATAGTGATAAATCTTCATTGTAGTAATCATTTAATACACTCATCTGCTTTTCTGTTAGTAATTTACCATAAATTTGACACAAAATACTAATTTTAATATGTTCATCCATATTAACTCATCTCTCCTTTTTTAAAGGAATAAAATTTAACTCGTGATTTCATTGTACTTAATATGATTTATTTTACAGCTTTAGAAAATATATGCTTCATAACTGTAAAGCATATATACTTTACACCATTTTTAAAAAAAAGTCAAGTCTTTTTCAGAAATTCGCGCAAAAAATCATTTTTGATTTTTTGTCGCATCATGACACCCTCGTCCAGCAAGCCTTCGAGTTATTAAACATTAAAATAAAATAGTTATATAAAGTGCATCTTATAATGTTTAATAAACGAGTATGGCGCGCAGCGACCAACGAGCGAAAGCGAGGCGAATGGACGATAAAACTTTGATTCGCGCAAAAAATCATTGAAATGATTTTTTGTCGCATCATGACACCCTCGTCCAGCAAGCCTTCGAGTTATTAAACATTATAAGATGCACATACACTTTTTTATACATCTAGCTAAATAAATCCATAATTTCTTCTTTGCTCAAGCTACTTATGAATGTTTGACTTGTTGACAAAATATCATCTGCTAGCTTTGCTTTTTTCTGTTGCAACTCATATATTTTTTCTTCAATTGAATTTTTTGTAATTAAATTATATACTTGAATATTCTTTTTTTGCCCTATTCTGTATGCTCTATCTGTTGCCTGCCTTTCCACAGATAAATTCCACCATGGATCATAATGTATAACAACATCTGCTCCAATCAAGTTCAATCCAGTTCCACCTGCTTTTAATGAAATTAGAAAAACTTTTATATCATCATTTGCATTAAATTCGTTTACCAAATCCATTCTATCTGTTATTTTTGTTTTCCCTGTAAGCATAAAATACTTTATTTGAGATTCATCAAGTTCCTTTTGAATGTATGGAAACATTGAAGAATAACCTGAAAATAGCAAAATTCTGTGTCCAGCTTGAATTGCAGTTTTTATAATTTCAATACATTGCGTTAATTTTTTGCTTTCACCTGTGTAGTTTTCTATAAATAAACCTGGGTGACAACATATTTGTCTTAATCTCATTAATAAAGCTAATATTTTCATTTGACTATTTTTTATTCCATTCTCTTCAATTTCTTCTTTAGCTTTCTTCCTTGCCATTTCTGAATATGACAAATAAATTTTTAATTGTTCTCCTTCCATTTCATTGTTTAAAACTGTAATTGTTTTTTCAGGAAGCTCTTGAAGAACATTTTCTTTAATTCTTCTCAATACAAATGGCTCAATCATTTCTTTTAATTTATTCATTTTTTCTTGATTATTTTCTTTTATTATTGGTGTTTCATATTGTGTTTTAAATTTATTGTATGAAAATAAATATCCTGGCATAATAAAATCAACTATTGACCATAATTCAGCCAATGAATTTTCGATTGGTGTACCTGTTAACGCAAATCTCGTTTGTGACTTTAGCTTCTTTATTGCCTTTGCATTTTGTGTTTTATTATTTTTGATATATTGAGCTTCATCTGCAATTAAATATCTAAAATTGTAATTTCTATCTTCAAATAATTCAATATCTCTTTTTAATAAATCATATGAAATTATTACTAAATCATATTCTTTTATAGTGTCTATTTTTCTTTTTCTTTCTTCTAAATCTCCATTAATTACAAGTGTTTTTAGTGATGGTGCAAATTTTTTAGTTTCTTCTTCCCAGTTTAGAGACAAAGAGCTTGGGCAAATTACTAAACTAGGGATTCTGCAGTTATCTTTATTACTACTCTCTACATAAGATAAAATAACAGATAATACTTGCACAGTTTTTCCAAGACCCATGTCATCAGCAAGAATCCCACCAAGTCCATATTCATCAAGTGTTCTAAGCCATTCATATCCAACTTTTTGGTACTCTCTCAAATTTGCATTTAGTCCTTTTGGAAAAGGAAATTTATTCGTTAGATTTTTATCAGCCACATTATCAATCAAATCTGAATATCCACTGTTTTGATTAATAACAATATTGCTTTTTTTAAGTAATTTATCTAAACAAAAGCTTCTGTAAATTGGCATTGATATTTTTTCAGAAACAATTTTTTCATAACTAGCATTTGAATTTTGAGCAATGTTTTTAATCATATCTAATGTTGAATTTTCTTCTAGATCTATAAATTGTCCATTTCTTAGCCTATGAAAGCGTTTCTTCAAAACATATTTTTTCATAATCTCATCAATTTCACTTTTATCAAAATCAATATTCGTCATGTCAATGTCTAAGAGATTATTTTCAACTTTAACTCCTATTGACTTTGTTTTCGGTTTAATTATTTGAATATTATAAAAATTGTTAGTTGCCAAAACTTCATATTTGCTAATAAAATTGTTAATTTCATCTTTTAAAAAGTTATAAATATCATCTTCATTGGCAATGATTAACTTTGCATTATTTGCATCATACATAAAACCAACATTTTTTAAATCATCAAGTGCCCTAGATTCATCTACAATATTTCTAGGAACTCTACTCTCATTACTAGTCAAAGGGTTAAATTCAATGTTGTCATAGCAAAACATAACATCACAAGTGATATAATTGTTTTTATCTGTATCTAAGAAAAGTTTTACCTTTAATTTCTTAGGAATATATTTAGCTATTTCTTCTTCATTAATATCTTTATACTCAACATTTTCTTTTATTTTTGGTATAATTAATGAATAAATTTCAGAGAACTCCTCTTTCTTAAACGGAATCTTATTTGTAAAATTTACCCTAAATGTATTTAATATTTTCAATGTATTATTTTTGAATTTATCTGAGCAACGATAAATTTTGTCATCATCAAGAAAATAAGTAAAATCTTCGCCATTAATTATTGTATACTGGTATATGTCATAATCTGTTTCAATGGCATATTCATCATCACCATTTTCTACAATTCTGAACTGTATATTTGGCTCTTTATCAATAAAATTTAGTTGCATAAGATTATTGCTATATTTGTAACTAACATTTTTTCCATTCTCAATTTCGAAAAAATCATCTATTCCTTTTTCTGTTAAAATAATGTATTCATCGTTTATGTTTTTCATATACGCAGTTGAATTTTCGTTGGCGTATTTCAACAATTCAGCATACTTCATTAAAAAGCTTAACAATGGGATTGACTCTTGGCTAAAAGCCTCCTTTACGTGAATAAACTCAAATTTTTTGCTGTAAGCAAACTTCTCTTTTTTTATCATGTTATCATAAAATTTAGACAAACTCTTAATTTTATAAAATTGTCCATTTGTACTTCCAATATAAAATTCAACACGTAATTTTGCATCATACATTTCAGAAATAATAACTGGCTTTAATTCAATGTTACCATCAGTTTTGCATTTTCTTTTTGCTTCAAGTTCTCTCTGCTCTTCACTATAAAAAGAGTTTACCATTTGTCTATAAATTCGATATTGTTTATCGCTATTCAAAACATTATCCTCCATCACTTACCAATTAATGATTTTCCTTTTTAATATTACATTTCACTTTTTAATTATTTGCTAATACTTTTATTAATTTATGTAATAACCTATTATACACCATTTTAAATACATTAACAAGACTATTAGTAGACTTTATTGGTTTTTATGTTACAAGTTCATTGCATGATGTTTAATAAACGAGTAAGGGCGCGTAGCGAACAACGAGCGTAAGCGAGGCGAATGGACGATAAAACCTTGATTCGCGCAAAAAATCATTGAAATGATTTTTTGTCGCATCAGGATAGCCTCGTCCAACAAGCCAACGAGTTATTAAATATCATGCAATGAACCATTAACCAGTAACGTTTTTATTGACCTTCTTTTTTTATTGATTTTTTATTTTTTCTTTTGCTTTCCATTTTGATTATTTAGTTTAACTGTAACCAAAATGTCTATGAGCGAATAATATATATTAATACAAATGATTTTCAATTTAAAACAAGGAGGTTTTATGTTTAATTCATCAAATAATGGTTCATGTATGTGGTTCATCATCATAATTCTTCTATTATGTTGTTGTGGTGGATGTAACAATAATGATGATTGTGGATGTATGCCAATGCCACCTCAACCACCATGCTGTAATAACTAGTTTAAAAAATGATTTTACAAATGGAAGGAGGTGAATAATATGCCAGATAAATGCTGCAATAAAAATAACAATGACTGTTGTTGTTTAATATTCATTCTATTAATTCTTTGTTTCTGCTGCAATGGAAATAAAGGCTTTTGCTAATAAATAATAGAAAATTAGTCTTTCCTTAAAAAGAAACAGTGTAAAATATTATTACACTGTTTCTTGCTATGTTTTTTATTATTTAAAATATATTTTTTATATATTATTCTGCTTCTCTTGCCCAAACAATAATTCTACCATTTACATCATCTGTACAGGTTGATAATGATATTTCTCTCTTTCCTGCGGTATCCCTAGTTGCATAATCAAAATCCTCAGCACTTGTCTCATAAATATTGTATACTAAATACTTCATTCTAGTTCCACTTTCGTCTGTTATATAAATTTCATCATTATTAGCTAATTTATATAAATCAGAGAAAAAAGTGCCATTTCTATAATTATGTCCCATAATTACAGTGTTTCCCACCTTATTAAGTCCAGGTCCATATGCAATGCCAACTGATTTTTCCATAGAGGCTTTGCTTGCTCTATCTAAAACAGGATATTTGAAATTTATTTTTGGAATTTCCATTGTCCCTACCATTGTAAAACCTTTGTATGTCATTCTTGCTAGTTTTGGATTACCTGAATCGTCTATCGTGGCATTTTCATTTAACCCATTTACATTAAGTGTAATATTAGTTAAAAGATTTGATGTGTCAGAAGTATTTTTATATCTACTATTAAATTCATCTGCAGCATCATTTGCATCTTTTTTAGTATAATATTTTTTATAAATTTCGTATCCCCAGAATCCAAATACAGCAAATACCAAAACTGTTGCTATTATTAAAACTGTTGTTAACACTTTATTATATTTTTTATCTTCCATTTATATCTTTTTCCTTTTCTATTTAGTTTTTATAGATTTCCTATAACCATTTTTCAAATTTAATTGTTTTTATCTAGCTATATTAAATACTATTTACCTTGTAGGTAGTTTCTTTCCTCCAATCACATGGAAATGCAAATGCTTTACAGCTTGTCCACCATCTTCTCCAATGTTTGTAATTACTCTATATCCTTTTTCTTCTACACCTTGTGATTTAGCAACTTCTTTAATAACTTTAAAAATATGTGAAAGCAATTTATCATCATTTAATTCAGTTAAACTTTTAATATGTTTTTTAGGAATAATTAAAATATGTATTGGTGCAATTGGATTTATATCTTTGAATGCTAGCACCTCATCATCTTCATATACCTTTGTAGAAGGAATTTTTCCTTCTACTATTTTACAAAAAACACAATCTTCTTCCATTTTTATTTATTTGATATATTTTATTATATCAAAATCTCCTTTCACTTAATTTTATACTTTTTACTCATATCACTATCTTTTTATAATTATATTTGATTGTTTTTCATTATTATGTTATTGCTATTATTTTCTATCGTTTATTGCGTTAATATATTATTCTAAAACAGCTTTAATTCTTCTTACACCCGCTGAACTTGCTTCCTCTTTTACAATTCTAAAATGCCCTAAATTACCAGTGTTTGTTACATGTGGTCCACCACAAACTTCTTTTGAAACATCTCCAATTGTGTAAACAGTTACTTCATCAGGATATCTTTCAATAAACATACATTCTGCACCTGATTTAATAGCATCTTCTTTTTTCATTTTTTGAACAGTAACTTTAAGGTCATCGGCAATCCATTTGTTTACCAATTCTTCTGTTTTTTTCTTTTCCTCATCTGAAAGTTTATGGTCGCAACTAAAATCAAATCTCATTCTTTCAGGTGTAATATTCGACCCCTTTTGATGACAATCTTTACTTACCACTACTTTTAATGCTGCATTCAATAAATGCGTTGCTGTATGATATTTTATTTCCTGCTCTCCAGTACCAGCTAAACCACCTTTAAACTTTTGCTCACTACCAATTCTTGATTTTTGTTGGTGTTCTTTAAACAATTTATCAAAACCATCCATGTCAATTTTCATATTATTTTCAATAGCTAAATCTTTTGTTACTTCTGGTGGGAATCCATAAGTTTCATATAATTTAAATATGCTTTCACTATCAACAATATCTTTTCCATCATTTTTTAATTTTATTAATACTTTGTTAAACTCTTTTTCTCCATGTGCTAGTGTTTTCATAAATTTATTTTTTTCATTAACAATCACTTCTTTAATAGTATTTCTATTTTTTTCAAGCTCTGGATACATTTCCTTTAGTGTATCAATGTATAAATCAATCAAATTTGGAAGTTCATTTAAATCAATCCCTAATTTATTAAGATGACGAGTCATTCTACGAATAAGTCTTCTTAAAATATAGCCTCTATCAATGTTGCTTGGTCTACCACCATCAGAAATTATCATTATACTAGCTCTCAAATGCTCCGTTGCAATTCTTCTGCTTTCAACGCTATCATTTTGAGAAAGCTCTTTTAATTTTCTCATTATTGGCTCAAAAATTTCAATATCAAATGGAGTTTTCTTACCTTGCAATAACATTGTTATTCTTTCAAGACCCATTCCAGTATCAACATTATGCTGTTTTAATTTTGTATATGTACCATCTTCATGTTTATAGAACTCCATAAAAACGTTATTCCATATTTCTACATATTTTCCACAATCACAAGATGGTTGACAATCTGGTCCACATGGTTCTTTTCCTGTATCATAAAACATCTCTGTATCTGGTCCACATGGACCAGTTTCTCCAGCGATCCACCAGTTATCATCTTTTCCATAAAAATAAATATGATCTTTAGCAATTCCAGCCTTTTCCCAACATTCCGCTGTTGTTATATCTCTAGTGCAATCTTCATCACCTGCAAAACATGTAACAGAAATTTTGTCTGCTGGAATTTGTAACTCCCTTGTTAAAAATTCAAAACTCATTTTTATAGATTCTTCTTTAAAATAGTCACCTAATGACCAGTTTCCAAGCATTTCAAAATATGTTAAATGCCTGTTATCTCCAACCTCATCTATATCATTTGTACGCAAACACTTTTGATAATCGGTTAGTCTTGTTCCCTCTGGATGTTTTTCTCCCAATAAGTATGGAACTAATGGTTGCATACCAGCTGTTGTGAATAATACAGATGGATCATTCTCTGGAATAAGTGGTGCACTTGGAATAACTTTATGTCCTTTACTTTCAAAAAATCTTAAATATTTATTTCTTATTTCTATTGCTTTCATTAATTACTACCACCTTTTTATATGTTTATCTTATTTTATTTATTGTTTTATCATCGTTTTATTATTTTTTTATTTTATTTACTTTTTGCTTTATTTTAGGTTTTATTTTGCTTTTAACCATTAATATATAACCTGACGTTTATATTATACAAAATCTCATTTCAAAAGTCAATATTTATAAAAATAAAAATGGTTAATTTTGGTATAAAAAAGAGGGCCAAATTACAAGGCCCTCTCCACTTGACTTTTGTAGGTTGATAATTCTAATTAATATTTAATTTAATTTTGATGCTCTCACCCTTATTACAGAAAGATTTGGAATGTTCTGAGCTTTTGCTAGCTTTTCAATTTCTCTAGAACTAGTATATAGCCTGCTAACATTATACCCTTGGAGCGAAAGATGGCAACATAATGCTACAACCCCATAGCTCCTATTTTTTACAGGTTCATTAGGTTCATTAAAACACATCTCTTTCCCTCGTAAACTAATAGGAACAACAGTTCTTGCGTCATAAATGGTTTCAATAAGGCTCTCTGCATTTTTTAATGAATGTGTCAATTTTTTTAATTCACTTAGACAAAACAATGGCAAACAAGTTGAATAGTCTTCACTGATAACCTCCTGAAATCCTTTCAGCAAAAGATAACCAGTCTCAACAACTATGACTTCATCATTGTTTTTGTCATTATTATTACTATCATCACTTTCATTCCTAAACACATTCTCTGTAGATTTTTCTTCTTTCTTCCTCATAGCACGTCTATTTGCTCTGGCTTTAGAAAGAAGTTTATCATACGCTTTCCGAGTCTTATAATGACTTTTAACAATTTGGCGTGCATATCCTTTGCAAACTCCTAATACCTGGGCAACCTCATCCCATGTTGCTCCATCATTAATCATTCTGATTGCTTTTTTCGACCTTGTTTCATTTGAGCTTCTCATATTGTGCATCTCCAATTCATAATCACGTTCATGTTCAAATACAAGTCAAGTGTTATAATTAATCAACCAACATCTTTATTATACAATATTACAATCAAAAGTTCAACCGTTTACATAAAATTTATTGAAG
>Ga0256406_1005854_pt1 | contig 12755 bp, 11 predicted proteins | sample RumenRJG_03DNA_FD_185986 | JGI IMG/M metagenome (GOLD analysis project Ga0256406, IMG submission 185986) | Bovine rumen microbial communities from Lethbridge, Alberta, Canada - RJG_03 | ecosystem: Host-associated > Mammals > Digestive system > Stomach > Rumen | place: Canada: Alberta | collected...
CTGCTGATCGCGGTTCAAACAAATATTTCTTTTCAGATCGGGTTCACGTCCGATCTTTTTGTGATGCAAGAAATCAGCATCTAATTATTTTTATTTTGTGCTTGACTTTTGTTAGCAGGTTTTTATGTCCTTACAACATTTTTTTGAATCGGCCGGCGGCAAGGGACTGACCGTAGCGGTGGCGGCGGTGCTGCTCGTTCTGGCGGCCTTCGCCGGGAAAAAACGCGGCGATGAACTCAAATCGGCCCAGGCCCAGCGTTTTGACACCCGGGCACTCGTGGTCTCGGCCCTGTGCATCGCCCTGTCTTTTGTGCTGGCCCAGATCCGGCTGTTCAAACTGCCTCAGGGCGGCTCGGTCACGGCGTTTTCCATGCTGCCCATCGCGCTGTGCGCCTACCTCTTCGGCGTGAAGCGCGGGGTGTTGGCCGGTGTGTGCCTCGGCCTCATGAATCTGATGTTCGACCCCTACGTCATTCACCCGGCTCAGCTTTTGATCGACTATATTCTGGCGTTCGGGGCCCTCGGCATCGGCGGGGTGTTCCGGAATCAGAAAAAGGGCCTGCTCAAAGGCTATCTCCTCGGGATTTTCGGCCGCTACGTCTGCGCCGTGGCCTCGGGGGTGATTTTCTTCAGGGCATACGTGCCGAAAAACTTCAACGCCTGGACCTGGTCGCTGTGGTACAACTTCACCTACATCGCCGCAGAAGGGGTGATGACAGTGATCGTCCTGTGCATTCCGGCGGTGAGCCGCACCTTCGAGCGGATGCGGGCGAAGACCGACGCCGGCCGGTAAAAGAAAAACAGCAGATCTGCAAAAGATCTGCTGTTTTTGTTTGGGAGAGATTTAGAGAATCGTTTCGGTTTCGAAAGACGTCCACGGAATGTTCACTGGTTTGCCCTGGTTGATGATTTCGTCGACGTGCATCAAAAGCGGGAAGTCCTTGGTGTCGGCCTTGCCGTTTTTCGCCAGGGCTTTGACGGCGCGGGCCGTTCTCGTGGCGATGACGATGGATTCGAGGGTGACCCCGGCTAATTCCTGCATGGCGTCGTCGAAGCTCATGCCCCGGCCGAGAAGGGTGCCGATCTTCCGGGTGCGGCCGCCGAAAATGGTGACGTAGAGGTCCCCAGCGCCGTAGACGATGTTGTCATCCTGGCCGCCGGCGAGGGCCAGAAGCTTGCGCATTTCCCGGACGCTCTGCCCGAAGAGGGCCGCTTGGGAATTGTAGTGGATGGCGCCGATGCCTTCCCGTTTTTCAGCGAGGCCCACGGCGAGGGAAACCCCGAGGGCGTAGGCGTTCTTCAGGGCGACGGCACATTCGACGCCGGTCACGTCGGTGGACAGGCTGATGTGGTAATAGTCGGTTTCAAAGAGGGATTTCAAATAGCGCAGGGTGTCGATGTCCTTGCCGCAGAAGGCGACGGCGGAGTTGTCCTTGTCGGCCAGTTCGTAGCTTGTGCACGGGCCGCCGATGGCGTTTAAGTTCAGGTCTTTGCCCGCTTCGGTGGAACGCCAGAAATCCGGATAGGTCATCATCGTGCCGTCTTCCCGGTCGATCATCCCCTTGGTGACGGTGATGACCGGCACATCTTTAGAAAGCTTGGGCAGGACTTCTTCGGCGAACCAGTCCACGCCGAAGCTGGACACGCCGCCCAGGATGACGTCCGCGCCGTCGATGGCTTTTTCCATGTCTTCCACCTGATAGTATTTCACGCCTTCGTGCAGGGTGCGCTTTAAGTTGATGTGGAAGTTGTCTTTTTTTAACCCGTCGATGACTTCCCGGTCGAGGGGGGTGCCCACGAGGCGCACTTCGTGGCCGTTTTCAAATGCAGGGAAAGTCAGAGCAGACGCCATTTGTCCGGCGCCGATAAACGTCATAATTGCCATAATATTACCTCCGTAATCGTTCATAGAATAAAGTGTATTTTTTTGTCGTGCTTCAATGTGACTCTATTATATAAACCTTTGCAGTCCCCGTCAATAGATTTTGGCGAAATTTCATATATTGGGAGAAATCCCAAAACGCTGAAATAAAATGGCAGAATTGTGGTAGAATATAAAAAATCAAAAGAAAAAGGAGCCGATATGGACCAATACAAAATGAACCTTATTCTCCGGGTGGCCAAACGCCATTACGAGCTGGGCATGAGCCAGATCGAAATCGCCCGGGCGGAGCATCTGTCGAAATCGACGGTGAGCCGGCTGCTCGGCCAGGCCCGGGAGCTGGGCATGGTGAAGATTTCCATTGTGGAGCCGAAGCATGCCTTTGTGGATCTGGAAAACGCCATGAAAGACGCTTTCGGCCTGGACCGGGTCACCATCTTGCCGGACGTGGTGGGCAGCCGGGACGTGCTGAGAAAAGACGTGTGCACGGCCCTCGCCGACGATTTGAGCCGGGACGTTCAGGACGGCGAAGTGGTCGGTGTCGCCTGGGGCCACACCCTGTCGGTGCTGACGGCAGTGCTGCCGAAGCACATCGATAAAAAAGGCATCAAAATCATCCAGCTCAACGGCGGGCTGTCGAAAGCCCTGTACGACGCCGGAGCGGACCACATCGTCCGGGCTTTTGTGCACTGCTTCGAAGGGGAAGGCTATCTGCTGCCGGCGCCGGCTCTGGTGGATACGGCGGAGATCGCGGCGAGCATCAAAAGCGATTCGTCAGTGGCCCGGATTTTAACCCTCGCCGAAAACTGCCGCACGGCCATTTATTCGGTGGGGACCACAGGCCACTCCACGGCCCTGTACCAGATGGGCTATTTTTCAGAAAAAGATTATGAAGCCATTGAAAAGCTCGCCGTCGGGGACGTGTGCTCCCATTTTATTGATCAGGAAGGCCGCATCGCGAGCCGGGAATTGGATGCCCGGGTCGTGGCGACGCCCCTTTCCGAAATCAAAAAAATCCCCAACAAAATGGTCGCGGCAGTGGGGATCGACAAGGCGCCTGCCGTTTTGGCCGCCCTCGAAGGGGGCATGGTGAACAAGCTCTACATCGACCAGCCCGCGGCGGCCGAAATCATGCGCCGGAAAGCCGCACAAAAATAAAAGCGACCCTACTTGAGGATCGCTTCGGCTTAATTGTTGTTAAGATGAAGGAAGGTTATCTGACGCAGCATGTTAGCTCATACGTGCGCCTGTAACCATTAATGTATCACCGGAAACATAACTGGCCATGTCAGAAGCAAGGAAAAGTACTGCTTTGCCAACTTCTGAGGGATCGCCAAGACGTTTCATATAAATAGCATCAAGTTTTTTCTGGCGCTGTTCGTCTGTTAGCTTTGAATAGTTGCGTTTGATCATATCCGTTGCAATCGTGCCTGGTGCTACTGCATTTACACGGATGTTGTATGGCCCAAGCTGTTTAGCGGCAAATTTCGTTAATGCGATGATACCGGCTTTCGATGCACCGTATTCTGGTCCTGTGCTGCCACCAGTTACACCTGAAATAGAAGACATTGAGACAATTGAACCGCTGTGCTGCTTTTTCATTTGAACACTGCCATATTTTATGGTAAGAAATACGGAACGAAGATTGACGGCCATCACTTTATTCCACTGATCAAAGCTTGTCGTTTCAAGGGTTGTCATATATGAAATACCTGCTACATTGACGATGATATCAAGTTTGCCCCAAGTGTCCACTGCGAGATTAACAGCATTTTTAATGACATCTTCTGAGGATGCATCACCTTCAATAAATTTGACATCGACACCCATATTCTTAAGAGTTTTATAGGTTTCTTCACCAGATTTTCCTTTTGTCAAATCAATGATAATCAACCCATCAATACCAGCTTCACCGAGTTTATAAGCACAGGCGCGGCCTATCCCCTGACTTGCGCCGGTGATTAAACCAACTTTTCCTTTCAGTGATATTTCATACATATCAATTATCTCCTGGATTTATTTAATTTAGTTGAATAGGGAATTATACTAAACGATTAATTCTTCAATTATCCTCTTTTACATTAATGTTCAAGATTTTTAATGTAGTCTAGTCCGTGCTTTGCAGAGGTAATGGTGTCTGGAATTGAATCATATTCAAAAGCCCAAACCGCATTATCGCCGGCAAAATCTGCGTCATACAGCGCATCGACTATTTCTTGAAAATCAATGTGGCCATGTCCTGGATAGCACCGATCGGAGTCTGACATATGGAAATAGCCAAGGCGGTCTTTGCTTTTTAATATTGAATTGCGCATATTTTTGTCTTCGATATTCATATGAAATGTATCTAAATGAATCGTTACATGCGGAGAATCAAAACGGTTGACGAATTCAAGGGTTTCTTCCGTTGACCATAAGTATGCGGCCATGAATCTGTTAATCGCTTCAATAGTAATATCGCAATCTAATTTATCTGCTGTTTCAATACAAGGCTGTAAAGATTCAAATAATATATTTTTGTACGTTTCACGAAGTCTGTCGTCTGGCAGTGGACCTTTCATTAATCCGAAAAGTACCGTCGCATTATCACAAATGTGTGCACCTTCAAGAAAACCATTGAATACATGCTGACATTCACGGCGGGCAACAGCGTCCGGATTGGTAAAATAATGCCCATCATAGCCGCAGGCCATACCTGTGCCAATGGAAGTGATGCGAACGCCTTTGCTTAATGCGTAGTCATGCAATTCATGAAAATCGATTGAGAACGGATTGCGCACATGAATTTCGACGCCTTCAAATCCGATGCTGGCTGCCTGGTTAATGCAAGTTCTAAAATCTCCTTTTAATGGTGAAAAGTAATGTGTACCGACCATTTCTGAAATGGCAACAGAATGAATCAAATCGTTATCCCCCTGATAGAATATCGTCCTTTAAGCCTTTTCGTTACGAATTTGTTCAAGCAGATCGAAGCTTGAAGCCATTTCTGTGCGTACGAGTTTGTTTTGCATATTATAAATTTTACGATAGTATGCAGTATTCTTTGGATTTGGACGGTAAACTTTTTTGACTTCAAGCCATGAGTTGAACGCATCCTTAAGATTGGTGATGTCGCCGACTGCGTAAGCCGCGATAACGATATTTGTCATAACCGCACCGCCTGCTTTATTAAGCGTTGTGATAGTACTGTCCAACATGTCGGCTTTGATTTGATTCCACAATTCGCTACGGCTGCCGCCTTCTGTAATTGTGATCTGATCGAGGTTGATACCCGCCGAACGGTAAGTATCTGTGATTCCCATGTAATCATAGCCAATGGCTTCAAGTACTGCACGCCACATGGTTGCTTGATTTGTATCGGCTGTGACATTTAAGAACGCGCCGTATGCGTTGGGAAAATCTCCATAGCCGCCTGTCAGGTATGGCAAAAACAATACGCCGCCGGCACCGGCCGGAATTTTTGACGCTTCTGCAGACATTTTGTCGTAATAGGCCCCATCACCAGGATGTTTTGTTACTTTATCGCGGAACCACTGCAGCGCCAAGCCGCCAACGCGAATGTTGCCCCAGTAAAAATAGGTGTTTTCAAGGGTACCGCTGTTGAAAATCAACCCTGAGCCCGGTACGGATAGTTCCGGTTTGATGCCGTCAGTCGAAACACAGAACATTGAGCAGGTTCCTGCAACGTCCGCAGCCTTTCCGACTTCTGTTAATCCGCAGCCGATCATAGATTCCATTGTGTCCCCTGCACCGCCACAGATCGGTGTGCCTTCCGGGACTCCGGTTTCGTCAGCTATTTCTTTTGTCAGGTTTCCAATAATATCCCATGGTTTAACAATTTTGGGCATATAGTCCGGATTAATCCCCAGGATCTTGAGTTGTTCAGGCGACCATTGCTTTTGATAAATGTTATAGCCAAGACCCCAGCCGCTCATAGTACCCCAGTCGATGAATGCATCTTTGGCTGTAAGTCCAGCAAGATGCATAAGAATATAAGGCGCATTGTGAACAAACTTTTTGCCATGGGTTTTGAACGCTTCGTTGTTTTTGAGGAACCAGCGTGCGAACATAGCCGGGAACATGGAGTTAGGTGTATTGCCGGTTTCCTTCGACCAGATGTCATGTCCTTCCGCAATCAGTGCATTGACGTCTTCTTGCGTGCGAGTATCCATGTAGTTGATATAGGGTGTAAGCGCATTGCCATTTTCGTCGATGCCAACGATGCCGCAAATAATGCCGTCACCGAAAATCGCGCGGATATCTTTTGGGTTGATGCCTTTTTCTTTTGCAATGTCTACACAATCGCGCATTCCTTTTTTTACGCATCCGAGATAATGATCAGCGTCCATTTCAATCCAGCCAGGTTTTGGGTAGTTGATTTTGGTCGGGTAACTCGATTCGGCGATACATTCTAAATCAAGACTGTACATCACAACCTTGACACTTTGGGTGCCGGCGTCAAATCCAATATAATATTTAGACATAAGTATACCCCCTTGAATTTACATTTTTATCATTTTTATCATTATACACTTTAGCGAGATAAATTGTGATGTTTACGGATTGATGTGTTTGACCATACGATGAACGAGATCACGCATTAATGGCCAGGTTTCGGCGTAGCTGTCCATATAATATTGATAGGCTTTGTGATTTTTTTCGTTTGGAATAAATTTTTTGTCGACACGAACCATTTGATCTGCTGCTTCGATTAAGTCTTTGTAAAGCCCGCAGCCTACTGCGGCGATCATACAATTGCCCAGACAACCAGCGCTTTGGCTTTCCTGTGTTGTGTACATGGGCACACCAATGACGTCCGAATGCATTTGCATCCATATATCACTTTCGGCAATACCGCCGCAGGCATAAATTTCATTGACGTTATAACCGGCGTCTTTCATGAATTTGATGCAGAGGTTTGCGCCGTAAGCAACACCTTCCATGACGGCTCTGGCCATATGCGCCGTTGTGTGGCCAAGGGACAGTCCCCAGAACATACCGCGGGCGTCAGCGTCAGAGTAGGGTGTACGGTTGCCTTGAAAATAGTCGATCATGATCAGCCCGTCGCTGCCAATGGGGATGTCTTCCGCTTGGCGTGCAATAAAGTCGTAAATACCGATATGACGTTCTTTGGCTTGATCTTCCCAGGTTTTTGGTACGAGATTTTGTCTGAACCAGTTTAGGATGCCGCCGCTGGATGCCTGCGCACCTTCGAGTAAACTTGTACCATCGTACAGTAAATTGGTATATGTTCCGTTTACGCCGGGTTCGTGGAATTCATTTTCGGAAAGTCCGAATAAGCAGGTAGATGTTCCGCCGATCAGGGCCATGCCGTTAGGTTTGACACTGCCAACACCAACCATACAGGCAACAGCATCCAACGTGCCTTCAACAATCATTGTATCAGGGCTCAAGCCCAATTCCTTCGCAATTTCTGGATCGATCTTACCGATTGGCGTACCGGTTTTGAGAATATTTTTTGGGAATTTGTTTATAATGTCTTCTAATCCAATGGCTTTGTAAAGATCAAGTGGATATCCGCCTTTTTTGTCATCGTACAGCCAACGGAAGGCGGCCACTGACATGTTTGTAGTCTGTTTTCCCGAAAGTTTCCAGTGCAGCCAACTGGTTAATTCAAAAATTGTGGTGGTTTTCGCCCAGTTTTCCGGTTCATGTTTTTTCACCCACATGCATTTTGGAATTAAACTTTCGGCAGGAACACCGGAACGGTAGAACTTGAGCGCGTCGCACCCTTTGCCAAGTTCTGAGATTGCTTGTGCTTCTTCGGAAGCACGCACATCCATCCAAAGGATTGGTGTCCGGACAGATTTGCCGTTCTTATCAAGAAAAATTGTTGTAGAGGAAGTTCCGTCACAGGAAATGCCTAAAATATCGTTCGGATTGACACCAGACTTTTCGACACAGGCTGGAATTGCTAATGATAAGGCTTCCCACCAGTCGCGGTCATCTTGTTCGGCCCATCCGCTTTTTGGAAAATACGATGGATAATCTTTCACATCGTAGGCAATCATACTGCCATGCTCATCGAAAATAGCGACGCGTACGCTGCCGGTACCTGCGTCAATGCCCATAAAATACTTTGCCATATGTTGTTTCCTTTCTCCAAATCTCCAATAGAATACAATATACTGGTTGGGCTGTTGCTGTTATTAAATTTTTTAGCTTAGTGTTAATAATATTTTTCCATGATATAGTCGACCAATTCGTCAAGTACCCCTAAATCATAGAAAAATTGTAAACCTGCATAGCGCTCGCGCTGTTCCTTCGTATAGGTTAGAATATCCCGGAATTCGTTTTTTGAAAATAAGGTGTATTGTTTTGGTGAAATCATGCCGTGCATTGCGCCGATGTATTCAGGCGCTTTTTCGGCTTTTTTAACGGTTTCAGTGATAATGGAACGGATTTTGTCTTCATTTTGTTCGATACGGTTGATGCGCCGTCTCACATTGGCAGGGTCACTTTGATGTGCTTTGTCGTAGACTTTAAAGATCTGTTCCGCGCTTGTACCGAAGACACGGCGAATTTCCTTCGCCCAAGAATCATAATTAAACGCATCTGCATGAGCGCGTGCTTTGTCATAGTCGATGTCGAGAGTTAAAAATTTCTTATACATATCTGCCATGATACAGGTTGCCATACCGACAGATGTCCCGTGGAGTTCGCCATATTCGCCTTTAAGAGCTGCTTTCATTTCAAGGACGTGTCCCATTGAGTGTTCTGCACCAGATCCTGGGCGGGAATTGTTGACATAACCCATGGCGATGCCGATTAACACCAGACATTCCATTAAATACTGGTAGGCGTTTGGATCGTTTGTTACCAGTCCCTGGATGCTGCCGGCAACTTTGTCTGTGGATTTAAGCATCAGTTCAGCGACTTCTTCACAATAATATTCATCGTTGATGATGTGGGATAATCGCCAGTCATTAATCGCGATATATTTGGCGATAATATCGCCGATCCCCGCTGCGACCATCTTATCCGGGGCAGTCGAAAGAAAATCAGTATCGCCAATGATGCCGCTTGCACAATGGGCGGGTAAGCTGCATTTGAGTCCTTTAATTGTTGCTGGCGCTACGTCTGTTGCAAAGCCATCCATTGATGGTGCGGTTCCGATAATGTAGTATGGCAGGTGACGATGGAAGGTGACCATACGTGTTAAGTCATTTATCGTGCCCGAACCGACTGCAATGCCAAGTGCAGTGTCCTTGGGCATAGATTGTTCAAGCTCATCGATAAAGACATCCGTTGTGTGCATAATTTCGTGTTGGAAGATATACGATGTTACCTGATACCCGAGCTGTTGAATGAGATGATAAACTTGTTCTCCAGCGATTGGCCAGGTATGAATGTCTGCTACAACGCAAATTTTGTCTTTTTTGGTTAACTTTGTGCCGTCGCCTAAATTTTGATTGGATAAAAATTCAGGCAGTTTGTTCACCGCACCTTTGCCAATGGCTAGATGATCGATGGCCATCTGATGGTGACGGCCACAGCTGCAGTCATAGTCAACTGTAATCAGCTGGTTAATGGACATGTCTTTTAATTTCATTGTTTTCTCAGCCTCTCAATAATCTATAACTTCGAAATTTATGTAATAAAAAACAATTTCTTTTTTCAATTATACAATGTAAAACGATTATATTACTACGGTAAAAATATTTTCAGACTAGGGAAGTTTGGAATAAAGCATGGATTGCTGGATACTGAAAATATTTTTCGCTTTGAAAATTATCAAAATTGTGAAATACTAATAAGTAAAGAGCAAAACTTCATGATGATCAAGCTGTTTTAAGATCTTGTATTGATAGAGAGAAAAAAATGATTAAATTAATTGCGACGGATGTTGACGGAACATTATTTCCGGATTATGGTCAGAATCTTACGGCGGACTTTTTTGAAACACTAAAGGCATTGATGACTTATGGTGTGATGTTTGGTCCCAGCAGTGGTAGACCATTATCAAACCTTAAAAAAGTATTTTCTCCAGTGGCGGATGATATATTTTATATTTGTCAGAATGGTGCATCAGCTTTTTATCAGAATAAAAATCTCTTTAAAGTGCCGATGGCGAATGAAGATATTCAGGGGATTATTCAAGATGTCCGAACATTAGACGGATGTGCGTGTGTGGCAGATACAGGAGAAATGTGTTATCTTGAACGTGGAAATGAAGAGGGATTTGCATTTATGCAAAATGTTTATCATTTTGACTGTAAAATGGTCGATGACTTGTTAAAATTAGATGAGCCTTGCATCAAGTTTACGGTGTACCGTGAAACCGATGTTGAGGAAATAACAAATCAGGAATTTACACCGAAATGGCGCCGAAAATTGACGGTTGCCTGCTCCGGTGATCGAGTTGTCGATTTAATGTCAAAAAGGGTGTCTAAGCGCACCGCACTTGCCCGTATTCAAAAAAAATTTGGCGTCTCCCCGGAAGAAACCCTTGTCTTCGGCGATAATATCAATGATCTTGAAATGCTGAACCAGGCAAAATACAGCGTGGCAGTCGGCAATGCACGGAATGAAGTCAAAGAGGCGTGCCATTATATAACAGATAACTGTGATCATGACGGAGAACTTAAGGTACTCAATGCACTGCTTGCAGATTTTGATCACCCTGATGCAGCGCTTGCGCCGTTTCGAAAAAATATGATTGAAAAATGTAATTAATTATTTGTTTCAAAATTTATAAAAAAGACTGCTACTAATTTACACCTGTGCGTAGCAGTCTTTTTTTGTGCGCCTTATGCCAGCGCCCGTTTTTTATACAAAATCCGAATCGAATTGAGCACACACAGCATGGCCACGCCGGTGTCGGCGAAGACGGCGAACCAGATGTTCGCGAAGCCGAGGAGCCCGAGGATCATGACCGCGGCTTTCACAGCCAGGGCGAAGACGATGTTGCCCCAGGCGATGCGGCGGGTCTGGCCGGCGATGTCCAGGGCCGTGGGGACGGCCCTTTCCGAAATCAAAAAAATCCCCAACAAAATGGTCGCGGCAGTGGGGATCGACAAGGTGCCGGCGGTGCTGGCCGCCCTGGAAGGGGGCATGGTGGACAAGCTCTACATCGACCAGCCCGCGGCAGCCGAAATCATGCGCCGGAAAACGGCCCAAAAGAAAAGCGATCCTATTTGAGGATCGCTTCGGCGGTTTTGACGTCGACGTAGAGGTGGCTGGCCATGTGGCCCTGAAGGGCGGCCTTCAGAACCTTGCCCTTGCGGGGGTCACTCGCGATGAGCAGGCGGTGGGGAATGTTTCGGATCGTGTCCAGGGAGACGCCGACGACCCGGCGGTCCAGGGCTTCGTCGAAGATTTCGCCCTGGGCGTTTAGAAAATGGCCGCAGCAGTCGCCCACACAGCCGTCCGCCGCCATTTTCGCGTACTGGGCGTCGTCGATAATACCCATTTCGAAGATGACAGACGGGCGCCCGAAAGCCCCGGCAGAATAAATCGCGGTCTGGCAGCGCTTCGCCATGGTCATGACTTTTTGAATCTGGGAATCCTTTTCAATGGCCTGGGCGATGTCCGGGGTGTCGACGATGGCCGGCGCCGGAATCACGTAGGCGTCACCGTCGACGCTCGATGCGAATCTCTGGAGAATCGACAGGGCGCTGGTTTCGTGAGCCAGGCGGGAATAGCCCCCGGTGAGCTGAAGCACGGAGATGCCCTGGCACCTGAAATGGGGCAGCATGGCCGACAGGGATTCCAAAGTGGTGCCCCACGCGATGCCCAGGGTGGCGTCGTTTTCGAGGTAGCGGGGCAGGTCGGCGATGAGGGCCGCGCACACGTCGTTGAGCACGATCTGGGGATTGTCGACCATGACGGGCACGATGGTGGCCCGCTTCAGGGGAAAGCGCCGGGTCAGCTCGTCCTCGAGATCGGTGTACATCATCGCCGGTTCCTTGATGTGCACTTCGATGATGCCGAGATCCTTGCCCATTTTTAACAGCCGGCTGACTGTGGATTTGCTGATGCCCTCTTTCTCGGCGATCTGAACCTGCCCGAGATTGCATTCGTAATAAAGCTTTGAAATGCGCACGATCTGATTGATGCGGTAGGTGTCTTTTTCCAAATCTTTTCCTCTCTTTCTGTACCCCTCTGATTGCTCTTATTATAACGGATATTCTCTGAAATTTTAAAATTTTTAAAAATATTGAGGGCTTTCTTCGAAAATGAGAAAATTCCCAAAGCACATTGACATTTTCCCGAAAACCGTTTACAATAGAAGTATCATATTTTGCAAAGGAGAAAGCTATGGGTATTGTTACACTGGTTGGCGCAGGGCAAATGGCTTCTGCATTGACGTTTCCGCTGTTTGAAAATGGGAATGAAGTCCGTTTGGTTGGGACACCGCTGGACGGCGAGGTGATCGCCAGACTTCGCGAAGATAATTATCATATCAATTTGGATCGGACGCTCCACGAAGGAATCAAATACTACACGGTCGACCAGGTTGAAGAAGCGTTGGAAGGCGCGGAACTGGTGGTCTGCGGGGTTTCGAGCTTCGGCGTCGATTGGTTCTTGAACAATATGTTTAAGCTGATTCCGGAAGGGGTCCCGGTGATTTCGGTCACCAAAGGGATGATCGATCTGCCTGACGGCACATTGCAAGTCTTCCCGGAATACTGGAAAGAACACATGCCGGAAGGGGTCGATGTGGAACTCTTCGCCATCGGCGGTCCGTGCACCGCGCGGGATTTGTCCGACCACGACCATTCTTTCGTCGCCTACTGCGGCAAGGATCTCGAAAAACTGGAATGGATCCGCAGCCACTTTGAAACGGATTATTACCACATCGCGCTGACGGACGACGTCGTCGGCCTCGAAGCGGCGGTCGCTTTGAAGA
>Ga0256406_1005856_pt1 | contig 12753 bp, 6 predicted proteins | sample RumenRJG_03DNA_FD_185986 | JGI IMG/M metagenome (GOLD analysis project Ga0256406, IMG submission 185986) | Bovine rumen microbial communities from Lethbridge, Alberta, Canada - RJG_03 | ecosystem: Host-associated > Mammals > Digestive system > Stomach > Rumen | place: Canada: Alberta | collected...
ACGCCCGCCATGGTCTTGAGCTGCTCCTTGACGCGGCGCCTGCCCTCGATGGCGTAGCGCAGGATCGCCTCCGCCTCGTCGCGCGTCATCTCCCCCTCGGGGAAGAGCAGCTTCGCCAGCCCCGAGAAGGTCTTCCTCACGCCGATCTCGTCGCGCGTGTTGAAGTCGCCGTTGAGGCGGAACCACCGGTCGAAGAGGTGCGTGTAGTCGCGCCGCCTCATCTCGCGGCAGAGCTCGGCCAGGCAGTCGGTGATGAGCCCGTAGTGACCGGTCAGCAGGTCGCCCCTCATCTTGGGGACCTCCCAGCCGGGGAGGTAGCAGTGGATGCGGTCGAAGAAGGCCGAGTCCTCGTTGAACTCGGGCGGGAACGGCTCGAAGAGGTGCGTCACCTTGAGCATGTTCTGCACGGTGTCGTTGATGTTGCCCTCGAAGACCATCGAGGCGTCCGCGGAGACCTGGTCGCGCCCGCGCGCGAAGCTGCCCGACGCCATGTAGTCCTTCAGGATCTGGATCGCGTTCGTGTCCTTGAAGCGCATGCCGGCCACCTCGTCGAAGGTGACGCAGTCCCAGCAGCCCACGATGCCCGTGCGCTCGGCGAGCGTCGCCTTGCGCGAGGCGTTGAGGCGCCCGAAGAGGTTGGCTGTGGTGGTCTGGCCTCCCGAGAGCAGGATCGCGTAGGGGCTGACCTCCTTGTAGATGTGGCTCTTGCCGGTGCCCCTCGGCCCCAGCTCGCAGAGGTTGTAGTTGCGCTCGGCCAGGGGCACCATGCGCTCCAGGAAGTGCATGCGCTGCCGCTCGTCGAGGGCCGCCGGCTCGTAGCCCGAGCTCCGAAGCAGCAGGTCTCGCCACTCCACGGCGGTGAAGCCCCGCCTCGCCTCGAGGATGGACTCGAGGTCGAGGTTGGGCATCTGGATGGGCTTGAGGCTCGCGATGCGGAACGGGCTGTCCGCCGGGCCGTGGCCCCTCCCCTTCTTCCTTCTCGGTGCAGCGTCGAAGACGTCCGCCAGCGCGTCGTCTCCCTCCTCGCCGGGCCGCACGTACTCCATGCGCATGATGCACCAGATGCCGCCCTGCAGGATCTTGTCGTACTGACGCACGTACTCCTCGGGCATCACGATGGGCTCGATGGCGAGGCTCGCGAAGGAGGCCACGTAGAGGTCCTCCCACTCGTCGAGCCTGGCCGAGACCTTGTCGATGATGGTGTACTGGCCGAGCTCCCGCACGCGGCTCTTGATGGCCTCGCTCTCGTCGGGACGCACGTAGTTCTCCGCGAGGACGCGGCGTATGCGCGCAACGCCCTCCGCGAGCAGATCGGGGTCGTCCGTGGAGCAGTACATTCCCAGAAGGTACTCAAGCACGAAGGTGGGCACGTTGGCGCCGCGCCTCATGAGCGCGGTCAGGTCCTTGCGGACCACCTTGCCGCCCAGCAGCTCGAGGGCCTTCGAGTCAAGCGCGTCGGCCTCCAGCTCGGGCAGACCGTTGTCGATATCGTTGGACATGCGTGTCCCCCGTCCGTCAGAATCCGAAGTCGTCCACCGGCGCTATGGCCACCTCCACGCGGAACTCCTCCCGCCAGGCGACCCTCCCAGCGGCGTCCCGGCAAACGAGGTAGTAGGGCACCCGCGAGGAGTACTCCACGCCGGGCCTCAGGGCGAGCTGCACCCGCAGCACGCGCGCCTGGTCGTCGGGGTCGCCGCTCGCGGCCGACGCGCGCCGGGCGTCGCTCACGGGCCTGCCGTCGCCGTCCTCGAGCACGAGGTCGTACTCGGCGGCGAGCACCTTGCCGCCCACCGGCTCCCGCTGCCAGAGGTCCACGCGGAAGATGGCGCTCGTCACGCGGCGGCTCGTGGAGAGCAGCGCCAGCGTCGCGGGCTCCTGCTCGGTGCGGGCTTTCGACCGGTTATCACTGAAGCGTACCGTCACCACCGGCACGCACAGCTCCTGCAGGCTGACGCCGCCGTGTACGTAGCGCTCGCCGGGCCCGGCTCGCCTGATGCGCACCACCTCGCGGGGCGCGACGCCCCAGAGCGGGGTGGCGCAGTCGTACTCGAGGGCGAGCCGCACGAAGGTCCCCGCCTCGGGGAGCTCGGTCGTGATCGCGTGGCGCCTGCCCGCGAAGGCCACCTCGGCGCCGACCTCCTTGAGCGACACCTTCTGAGCCTCGGTGAGTGGCCTCCGAGTGTAGAGGAAGCCGTGGTCGGCCGTCACGACCACGCGGTTGATGCGCAGGTCGTTCATGAGGACCTTCACCGCCGACACGAGGTCGTCCACGGCCTCGGAGCAGGCCGAGAGCACGCGGTCCTCGGTCGGGTACTCCTCGCCCGTGGCGTCGATCAGGTTGTGGTAGACGTAGAGGACCCGCGCGTCGCCCACCATGGCGCGGCGGTCGGCGCGCTTAGCAGCCACGAGGTCCTTCGCCTGGATGGCGCGCGACCCGGGCACTGAGGCCTGCAAGACCTTCTCCCTGTTGGCGGTGCCGCTCGTGGGGATCCCGTCCGCGTAGGGGTGGGTCCCCTCGGACGGCCTGAGCTCGAGCGTCGAGTGGGGCAGAAGCGATGCCATGCCGAACTCGGTGGCCGAGGGGAAGGCGGCCTGCATGGAGCCGAGCCTGACCGCCCCCTTGGTCTCGGCCGAGAGCCGGTCGGCGAGCTCGGCGCCCACCTCGTAGCGCAGCGCGTCCGATATGACGACCGCCACGCGCGTGGCGCCCGCGAGCTCGCGCTCCACCACATCGGACCAGAAGCGGGACTGCCTGGGCACGTCGGGCACCGAGCCCGACTTGAGCCACTGGGACTCTGCGCAGGAGACCCAGCACGAGTTGACGCCGGGGAGGAACCAGTTTAGGTAGAGCCCGTCCGCCCAGTCCGAGAGCGCGTCGAGCGCGTCGCGGAGGGAGTCGGGGGCGTCGGGATGGGCGCGTCGCGCGGCGTCCGCCGCGGACACGAGGTGGCGGTAGTCGGAGTCCATGCGGCACCAATCGGAGGCGTAGGCGTCCCATGCCTCGGACGCCTTCGCGATGTGGAAGCCGCCCGCGTGGTCGCGGTTGAAGGCCCGCATCCGGGCCGCGGCCTCGAGGGCGTTGAGGAACGGGGCGAGGCCCTCCCTCCACGAGAGGTCGCGCCTGCGGGCGACGGCCGAGAGTGCCTCGGCGCTGCGCTCGGCCCCGTCGGCGAGGCTCGTCATGAGCCTTGAGACCGCCTCCTCTCCCGTGCAGGGCAGCACGTCGCTCTCCACGAGGTCAGAGAGCTCGACGCCCGGCAGCAGGAACGGAACGTCGGCGTAGTCCTCCACGGAGCGCGCGACGTCCAGAAGCCACGCCTCGTCGGAGCCCTGCCACTCGCGCCAGAGGGCGAGGCACGCCTCCTCGCGGCCGCGTGCGACGAGGTGCGAGGCCGGGGCAAGCGCCCCCTCGGGGAGCGTGCAGGAGAGCGCGGAGAGCGCGATAGACGAGGCGAGCCGCTCGCGGTCGTCGAGCGGTCCCTCATATCCGAGGCGCGCCTTGAGGAGCGAGGCCAGCGCCGCGTCGGCGCCGTACTTCGAGAGTTCGTCGGGGAGGCCGCCCCCCTCGAGCGCGTCGAGGAGCGCCCTCGCGGTCGACGCGAGCCCCGCGTCGGGGGCCCCGAGGCAGCAAGCGATCACGCCGCGGGCGACCCGAGCCGAGTCCTCGGCATGCGGGACCATGCGCAGGAACCGCTGGCGGCGGGCCTTGGAGCGGAAGAACCCGGCGAAGCGGGCGAAGCCTTCGCGGGCGGCGCCGTCTGCGCCCATCTCGCCCACGAGGAGCGACAGCCAGTCCCCCTGGAAGTGCTCCGCCCAGAGCTCGACGTCGGCGATCCAGTCGTCGTGCAAGGCTCCGCCGGAGAGGTCCATCGCCCAGGGGACGTAGAGCAGCAGGTCCTGGTCGGCTCCGTCGCGCGAGACAGTGCGCTTGAGCTCGAAGGATCCCAGCTCCCGTGCGTCCACCGTGCGCAAGGCGCGCGCCGGGCAGGCGACGGCCGACGGGTCGCCCACAATCGCCGCGAACTCATCGTCGAACTCCCCGTCCGGGTCGTGCCAGACGATGACGCGGCGGCGCTCGTAGTGCTCAAGAGGGGTAGCGAACCTGTCCCTCAGCTGCCCCCTGATGTCGATCTCTGCCATACCTACTTCACCTTCGCCATGACGTCCGCGAACTTCGCGTAGTTCGCCTTGAAGCCGTCGTCGAGGTCGATCTCGATCATCTGGTCTGCCAGATGGTGCAGGCGCTCCTCGAACTTGGTGACCTCGTCGAGCTGGGCGCGCAGGCGCCTCAGCTCTCTATCAATGGCAGACTGCTCGCGCCTGCTGGCACCCTCGTGCTCGCGCTCGAGCTCCAAAATGCGCGAGCGGTAGCGCTCCTGCCGCTCGTGCACGTAGTCGGTGCGCACGCGCGCGAGCAGGTCCGGCGTGTAGCGGTGCATGTAGACGAGTGCCCGAAATCCGCCGAGCTTGCCTGAGTCGATGAGCCAGTAGATTGGCCTCTTGCCCGCGCTGGGCACGTTGTAGGTCGCACAGTGGTCCGCGAAGAACTGGTTCATGAAGTAGTCGCGGATCACCTTGCGTGGTGCACCGGTACCGTCGAGGGCATCGGCCACGAACTGCAGGTTCTCCTCGAGTGTCTCGGCACCATAGGCAGCCTTGAGGAACTCGCAGAACATGGCCACGATGTCGTCCTCGAAGTACTCGTCATCCGTAATGGGGAGGATGCCGTCCTCGTCGGGCATGTACCTCGGATGCGGTACCTGGGCGAGGTACTCGCTGAGCCCGTCACCCTGGTTTGCCAGCACTAAACCGTGCTTATCAAGCGAATAACGCCCAAACATACAACCTACAGCATATCCTATGAGGGAACGAACATCACATCCGAGATCGGCATGACGGACGGACACCTTATCGTCCTCCACCTCAGTGGATACTTCACCTTCCATGTGGTAAACACGAGCGAAAATACTATTTATCTGCTCTTCATTAAACCTAAGAGTGTCGTAACGGTCCGCACACTCGACAGACCACATGCCAAATGCCGTAGATATTCGGTTGCCTCGAACCAGTGGATGAGTGGTAAAGTCCCAGGAAGCCTCTGAAGCGTCCCAATCACTCTTTGAGATAGCCACGTTCTTCTTTGCTAGTTCTTGAATTAGTTTCTGCTCTTCAGCATCGGCCATTATGACCGGGACTCTTGAAACTGTTCCCGCCCCGTAGTTTACGGTTGGATTGAGAAGGCTCATTATTGATCCAGCAATAGAAGAGTTGCAGAGAGCGAGGATGTACCACAGATGTGACGTTGGGTGCATCGAAGAACCAGCTGAATCAAACAATGCGCCAGTCGGTGAATACCTAAAGCTGGGATCGCCGGTAGTCAGAGCACTCCATGTGATAGAGGGAAGAAAGTATTTACCTTCACTTCGAATTTCCTTTGTATAGCTGCCGCCACCATATCGTGAAACAACAGCATCTTTCATTTCTTTGCCGTCATTCTCCCAATTGACGCAATAGACCCGATTCCCATACCACCTTCTAAAGTCTCCGCCTTTGTTTAGCGGAAACCATTTTGCCTTAGAGTCCATTGCTGTTTTTGCATTATCACATGAGGGGGCAAAGGAACTCCTAGATACCTCAAACCAAGATCTCAGAAAGCGCGCATTATCGGTAGTGGCAAGCCCCTTCCGTGGATGAGCATAATCCTCTAGAGTCCTCCCATTTGAGAATGCGTCTCGCAACGCATCGCTGGCCCAATATGCTATAGGCCAACTAGGAATAGACTTGAAGTCAGCTGCACTCATCACATAGCGTAAACCACTCTTTTGGCCAGAGAGCAAATCTACGATTGCCTTGGTCTTCTCCTGCTCGTTTTTCCCGGAGACAAGACGCAGATAGATCCCGCTTTGTCCCGTCTCTCCTCCGAAAACAGTCGCTGTCGTTTGCACGACTTCTCCGCCAATAGCATCGAATGCTCTCGCACCAAGGTGTGCCATGCACGTGATATTGCGTTTCTCGATAATGTCCTTTCGCATCTTTTCAAAGCTGCTGAGAAACATCCAGCTCTGCATAGTGACCTGCGCGTTGTAGCCCATTTCCCCAACGAAATCAAAGCCTCGGGTTATGAAGCAGGTACAGAGGTCGGCCTTCTCGTTTGGATAGTGCTTCTTCACCCACGCAGACATCCACGACGCTAGACTACCAGCGCCCATATATGGTGGGTTTGTAGCGCAGATTAATCTAGGCTCACTCAACACAAGTGCATACGCTTTCGCCCTGGTCAGCTTAGAGGTAACAGTACCCGCAAATAGCCCATTTCCACCCTCGGCACGAGCAATCCAAGCATCGATGGTCGCGTGCTCTTCTAGTGTTGGCTTCCAGAGACTTCCCACCTCACCAAGATGTGCCAGCAGTTCCACCAACGCCTGATTCTCAGGACCGGCTCCCACCGCATCGCGTTCTTCCGCCGTAAGTTCAACCGGCTCGATACAAACCACCTTTGGAGTCAATCCACGGCGCAAAAAACGCGCATCCCACTCGCAGGCCTTCATAGATAGTGCGAAGCTGGTGAGTGAGGCTGCCCGTCGGTCAATCTCAATCCCCGTGAGGTTCTTCTCCAGAATAAGCCTCGCGATGTCGCGTCCGCGATAACCACACTCCTCGTAAATCTTTGCAAGCAAGTCGAAGGCGGAACACAGGAAGTGGCCTGAGCCACAAGCAGGGTCGATGAGGGTTATCTCTTCGGGCGAACTGATCCTACGGAACTCCTCGTGGGACTCGGGGTCGGGCTTAACGAAGTACTCCATCTGCTCCGCAAGCGGCGAGTTCGGGTTGTTGAGCACCCACAGTCTGCCTAGCGAGTTCTGGACCAAGAAGCGAACGATATACTCGGGCGTGAACAATTGAGTCGCAGGTGCTATCTCGTTCCTGCCCGCCTTCTGCTTTTTCTTGAACCCAGCGAAAACCTCGTCCTTCCGCTCGGAGACGTAAAACTGGTACGCCCAGCCCACGATCTCGACACCCTCGCGCCAATCGTCTTCGGGGATGCCCGTGACGAGCGACTCGACAACGCCGTCCTTCGCCAGCAGCCCGTCCGGCAGCAGCAGCTCCATCGCTGCACCGACGCGTTCGAAGACCGCCGGCATGCACTCGGCAAGCTCGGCACACTGCGCGAGGAGGATGAGGCGGAATAGACCCTCGTCATCACCCTCCGCGACCAGCCGTGCCGCCTCTTCGCGATCGAGCGCGTCGAGCGGCAGGTCCATGGCCTCCCTCAGACACTCAGGAGCGAAGGAACCGTCCTGCGCCGAGAGCATCCGCACATGACTTGGAAGGCGGTCGTTGAGCTCCATGAAGCGGATGGCGAAGAGCCTGTTGAACCAGGTGTAGGCCGCCTGCTCCACGAGGGCCGCGTGACCCGAACCAGGCTTCCCGTCGCCCCTCAGGTCGTCCTGGATGCGCAGGAGCTCTCGCCGCTGCGCGCGCTCGGCGGCGGAGAGCACGCGGCCGTTGACGGTGTCCGCCTCCCCCTGGACGCCCTCCTCTATGCCGAAGAGGAGGCAGCGCCTCTCCACGGCCTCCATGAGCTGCCTGCGGGCCCTGGTCGCGACATCTCGGATCGCGTTAGTGTTCATATGTGCCGTACCTCCTAGCCGAGGCGGACCGAGCCGCTCTCGCGCAGCGCCTCCATGAGTTTGCCCCTGATATCTGCCACGTAGGCGTCGACTGCCTCCTCGCTGTCGAGGAGCTTGGTCGGGCAGACCGTTGCGCGGCTGAGGACCTTCGTCCTCGGCTGCGGTGTGGGCGGGACCGTCACCTTGGTGCCGGTGGGGGTAATCTTGGCCTGGGCGGCCTTGCGCACGGCTTCGTCCACCTTCTTGTACTGCTGGTCCGCCCATGCGCTGACCTGGCTCCCGATGGCGTCGAGCCTCGTGCAGGAGCCCTCGTGCTCGATGGCGAGCCTCTTGTCCTTCTCGTATATCCTCGCGTCGCGCGCGATTGCGCCGATCTCCGTGCTTGCCTTCGCCTTCTGCGAATCGCAGTACGCCTCCACCTCGGTGACGGTCGCCGAGAGCTGCTCGAGCTTCCTCTCCCTCATGTCGCGCACGACCGCGTCGTAGGCGGCCTCCGCCGCCTTGCGGAGGTCGGTGAGCTCGTGAACGCGGCCGTAGGGGCGCTCCAACGTGAGGATGGCGTCGATGTCAGCCAGCGCCTTGGTCACTGCGGGGTCGCCCTCGAAGTAGGTGCGCTCCGAGCCCAGGCGCCGCACGGTGTCGGCCGCCTGGTCGAAGATCTGAGACTGGCTCTTGAAGAACTGCTCGACGGCGCCCATGTCCTCGAGGTCGTCGGCGAGGTCGTCCGCCGCGATGGTGGCCGCCCTCAGGAACGCCTCCGGGTCGCGGCTGCCACCGAGCAGGCCGTCGACGGCCGCCCTGACCTTGCGGACCTCCCCCTCGCCGGGGTAGGCGCGACCGGACTGGTAGCGCCTCTCGAGTGACTGGCACCTGTCCCCCACACGGCCGAGCGCGTCGGCCACCGCGGAGACGAGGCCGTCCTCGTCGGAGGGCACCTGCGCCATGGGGTCGAGGTCGCGCAGGAGCGCCTTCGCTCCCGAGACGAGGTGAGCGGGCACGCTCCGGCGCACCTTGACGCCGAGCTTGTCGAAGTTGGACTGGTTGGTGAGCATGCCGCGAAGCTTGGGGTCGCGTGCGGACACCGCCGCACCGGCGTATGCGACGCCGGCCCTCTGCTGGCCGATGAGCGTGGCGAGCACGAGCGACACGTCGTCCTGCCGCCAGCCGTAGGGCCGCTCCTGGAAGTGGCGCTGCAGGTCGCCGAAGCTCACCTGCTGGTGCGTGCGGTCCTGCGCCTCGAGGTAGCGCAGCATCTCCGCGCAGGCGGGCGCGTTGGGCGCGTCGACCCCGGCGAGCGACTGCTGGCCGGCAAGCGCCTCGCCGAGCTGCGCGTCGCTGGCGAGCGGGGCGCCGACGAGCTCGGCCTTGGTGAAGACCGCCCCGGCGAGCCTCTCGAGCACCGCGTCGAGCTTGCCCTTTGCCGTGGTCGCGGGGATGCTGACCACTTGGCCGTCCACCGCGGCGCGCGCGTGCACGATGGCGTCCTCCAGGACTGTCCTCGCAACCTTTACGTCCTCGTTTGCCTGCCGCTGCTTGCGCTCCACGAACGCGCGCTTCTCCTCGGGCAGGCCCTCACGGTTGATGCTCTGCACGTACTTGCGGACCTTGGCCGCCCCCTGCACGAGCCCGTAGTAGTCGCCGTCGGGGGCGAGCGCCACGAGCGCCTGGCCGGCCGAGCGCATGCCCAGCTCTATGTCGGAGGCTTCGGAGAGCTCGTGCGACACGGTGAGGAGGTTCAGCCTCATGCCGTTCTGCAGGCGGCCGTGGATGGAGTCGTCCACGTAGCGGTCCACCGGGAAGTCGTTGGCGCCCTTGCGGAGCTTGTTGGAGGTGTAGATGCCGTCGTAGACGATGCCCTTGATGCGCTCGAGCACGTCCGAGGAGTCGATCTGCGTCGCCTGGATCTCTCGCTCCACGTCCTGCTCCTGGTCGGTGAGGAAGGTGTAGCGCTGCCCGTCGCGCGTGACGTAGTTCTGCGCGACGAGGCGCTCGAGCGCGCCCTGCACGCGCGCCTTGAGGGCGAGCGTGTCGGCGTCGATGGAGTCGGCCATGAGGATGGCGACGTTGGCGACGGTGGTGGGCAGCTGCGTGTCGGGCAGGTAGACCACGAGGTAGAGGGCCTTGAGCACCGAGACGTCCCACTCCTCGAGCCCCTGGCCGCGCGCGGCCGCCTGCCTCGCGCGCTCGAAGACCTGCTTGATGCCGTGGTCGAGCTGGCGCTCCAGCGTGTCGAAGAAGCGCCAGAAGGGCACGAGCGCGCCGTCCTCGCTCCTCTCCACGGCCTGCGCGGACTCCTGGAAGGCGCTGAGCATGGAGCGCTCGCCGGTGGAGATGTGCTTGCCCGAGTAGCCGTGGCGGCGGATCTGGTTGAGGACGTCCGGCATGAGGGTGAACTGGTAGCCCACGAAGGGGTAGCTCTCCTGGAAGTCCTCGGCACCGACATAGCCCACGAGGTCTCCTACGGACCCCTCGAAGGAGAAGAGGTTCTTCAGGACCGCCGACTTGGCGCCGTGCTCCGCGCGAAGCTCGTGGGCGGCCTGGTCGGTCTTCGCGAGCACGCGGCGCTTGATGACCTCGTCGACCGAGGAGCTCGAGAGCGAGAGGCGCGTGGCGAAGCGCCCCTGGATCTTGGAGAAGTCGTTCTCCACGATGGTGCGCATCTCGTCGAGGGCCTCCTGGCTGGTGACCATGACCCACGCGTCGCCGCGGCACTCCGAGCCCAGGCGCTCCACGATGGTCTGGAGGTTGAGCATGCGGCTCACGTTGGAGCCTATGAACTGGCCCATCTCGTCGGCCATGAAGAGCAGGCGGAACCTGCCGCCGCACTCGGACTTTCGCCGCTCGACGTAGGCCCTCACGTCCGCCACGAAGTCGACCGGCGAGAGCGTGACCATGACCTCGTTGTCTATCCAGCTCTCCACGTCGGAGGCGGTAAGGCCGAGCGCCTCCTCGGCGGCCTCGGCTATCTCCATGCTGTGGAAGCCGTAGGCGTCGCGCTCCTCCACCCAGGGCACGCCCGCGATGCGCTCGTAGGCCTCGCGGAAGCGCTGGGTACCGCCGCGATCGTCGACCATCTTCTCGAAGCGGGCGAGCTTGAGGTCGAGCCCGAAGAAGCCCAGGTGCTCGTAGAAGACGCGCGCGAAGGTGCGCAGCAGCGCCGTCTCGGAGTAGGCGCCCTCCTTCCAGCCGCCTCCCATGTCGTCGATGTTAAAGAGGATCGCCTCAGTGGGTACGGAGGCCGCGCGCCTCATCTGCTCCATAACCATCGGGTCGTCGACCTTGCCCTCGAAGTAGTCGATGGCGCGCCGGCCGTCGACCTCCGGGTTTGAAAGCAGGTACGAGAGCATCTTAAGGAAGTGGGACTTGCCCGAGCCGAAGTAGCCGGAGACCCACACCCCCACACGGTCGGTCGGCGCATCGAGTGCGCGCTCGTAGGCGTCGAAGAAGTCTGCGAAGTGGCGGCGCAGCTCACGCGTGACCACGTACTCCTCGAGCTCCTGGCGGATCGCCTCGTCGTCGGACACCTGGACGACGCCGTTGATGGGCCGGTCGATGTCCCTCTCGAACATGTCGTGGATGATCATTCTCTTGCCTTTCCTTCTAGACGAGGTCGAACGCCCGGTAGTAGTGCTCCTCCTCCAGGCGGGAGAAAAGCTGGAGGTTGCGCCCGTCGAAGCGCCCCGGGTACAGGGCCACGATGGGCACGTCCCCCACGAGGGGCTGTATGCTGTCGAAGAGGTCGTGCAGGCGCAGGAACGGGAAGACCTCGCCCACGCCGGTGATGAGGATCACGTCGCCGGGCTCGCGCAGGGTCGCGGCGATGCGCTCGGCGTACATGTTGGCGGGGCAGAGGTTGGCGATCTGCCCCGCGATCCACTCGCGGCCGCGCCTCTTCTCGTACATGTCCATGCGGCCGAGCAGGCGCCGCTCCTCGAGGCGGGCGAGCATGATGTCGTAGAGGTTGTGCTCCACGATCCGCGCGGGAAGGTCCTCGGCCTTGAGGCGCGCCACGAGGTCGCGCACCTCTATCTCGAGCGCGGGGTCGTAGCAGAGCGTGTAGATGCCGACCTCGTTGCCGAGCCCCTTGTTGCCGAGGAAGTCGGGATCGGCGAGGTGGTCGCGCAGCTTGGCGAAGCGGCTGTGGAGGTCGTTCCTCGCGGATTCGAGCGCGGCCATCACGACCACCTCACGTTGAACGCAGCGAGCGCCTCGGTGTCGCCGAGCTCGCGGATGCCGTCCTCGACGTCGAGGTCGAGCGCGATGGGCACGAGCTCCGAGGAGCGCGCGGAGCGCAGCATCCCGCACTGGACGAGGCCGTTGCGCAGCACCTGCTTGACCTTGCCCATGGTCGCGTCGGAGAGCTGGGCGATGTTGTCGTAGTCCTCCTGGACGCGCGTGACCCAGCCGTTCATCTCCATCCTCCCGAGGGAGTAGTCCAGGTCGCGGTAGTGCTCGGCCACGACCGTCTCCATGAAGTGGCGGACGAGCGGGTAGGTGCGCATCATCGCGTAGAGGTTGGCCTGCGCGGCCGCCTCGGGCTCGCCCGAGGCGATTATGCGCTCGAGCGCGGGGCTGCCGAGCGCGTTCAGGCGCTTCACGCAGACCGAGGCGATGTTGCGCACCATGCGGTCCGTCGGATACTGGATGAGGTTCTCCGAGGCGACGCGCTCTATGATGGCCTCGTCGCTGAGCCCCTCTTCCCGCAGCTGTGCGACTATGCGCACCTCGCGCATGAGGAACTGCTCGCGGGTGATGCACGCCCCCTCGAGCCTATTTTCCGAAGCCATCGGGCAGCACCCCCTTGTGCGCCAGGACGTCGTCCACGATGAGCGAGGTTATGTACGCCGATATGGTCATACACCTCTCCTCGGACATAAATGCGACGGCCTCCTTGAGCTCGGGGGTCGTCGCGAAGATGATCCGCTCCGTCTTGTTGCCAATAAGCATGGCCTTTCGCAGGTCCTGCTCGTCGACCATAAGCCCTACCTCCTCCGTGAGGCATAAACCTTATATAAGAATGATAGCTGTACATATGGGTATGAGCAATCGGAAGCATTACGAACTCGCTGTTCGGTCCTAGCCATCCCGCCCCATGGCCACGCCATGCCCCGGGACCCCTCCC
>Ga0256406_1005861_pt1 | contig 12748 bp, 7 predicted proteins | sample RumenRJG_03DNA_FD_185986 | JGI IMG/M metagenome (GOLD analysis project Ga0256406, IMG submission 185986) | Bovine rumen microbial communities from Lethbridge, Alberta, Canada - RJG_03 | ecosystem: Host-associated > Mammals > Digestive system > Stomach > Rumen | place: Canada: Alberta | collected...
GGCGCGCTCAATGTTCTCGCCATCTTTTACTGGAACTACGATCATAATGAATGTAAGAATTAAAATTTTTTAGTTTGTTGTTATTTTAGTTTGTTGTTTTCTCAATTTGGTCTTGGCCGCTGTGGCTGCACTTGCACTTGCGCTGCGACACCGTTGTGTGCCGTTGCACGGTGGCAAGTGGCTGTGGCAGTCTCCAAAAAAAATGATAGGAAGCCCTGCTTTGTGTTTCGTCGGCGCTGGCCGGCACAGGCTCATCGCTGTTACCACCCACACTCGACGGGGCCATGCAGAGCTGTGGCCCGGGGTCTTGGTTGCTATGTATGTGCTATATACTTATCTCTCTGATGGATAGTTTAAAACCAAACCTCCTTTCATTTTCGGGTGCAAAGATAGTGAAATATTACTAATTACCAAAATTTTCACAGCGATTGCCATTCTATTTTTTTCTTGGGGGAGGGCATTGTTGCGACTGTGGGCAGGTTCGGGTGGCAAGTGCTAAATAATAGGTGATTTTTTTGTACCTTTGTGATCCATACCTGTAAATATCAACAACAATCATTATACTGCATCAATGAGTAAAGACACTTATCAACACCTTGAGGAACTGCGCCAGTACATGCGCGGCAAGCATGTGGATGCCGTGATCATACCTGGCACCGACCCTCACCAGAGCGAATACACTTGCGACTATTGGAAATATCGGGAATACCTCACCGGCTTCACGGGCGACAACGGCACGGCCGTGGTCACGCTCGACAAGGCCGGGCTGTGGACCGACTCGCGCTACTTCCTGCAAGCCCAGGAGCAACTGCGCGACAGCGGCTTTGTCATGTACAAGGAGCGCGTGCCTGGCGAGCCCACCGTGCACGAGTGGCTTGCCAGCGAGCTTGGCGAGGATGCGCTGGTGGCTATCGACGGGCGCATGTTCACCCTCGTCGAGGCCAACCGGCTCGAGAACTTCTGCGGCCAGAACGGCTTCATGCTGGCCACCGACTTTTTCCCCAGCGACGCGATATGGACTGGCCGGCCCGAGCTGCCCTCGGGGCCTGCCAGCGTCTACCCTGTGGAGTATGACGGCGAGGACGTCGACAGCAAGATGGACCGCGTGATGCGCGCCGTGAAGGCTGCCGGGGCCGACGGCATGCTGGTCACGGCACTCGACGAGATTGCCTGGCTCTTCAACTTGCGCGGCACCGATGTAGCCTACACGCCTGTGGTGATGGCCTATGCCTTCATCACCAACCACGACCGTGTGCTCTTTATCGACCAGAACAAGGTGACCAAGCAGGTGAAAGACCACCTCAAGCAGCACGACGTGAAGGTGAAGGACTATGACGAGGTCGAGAAGTTTCTCTCGCACGTGAGCGAGCGCATGACTGTCGCTCTCGACCCTCATCGCGTGAGCGACAGGCTGGGGCAGGCCCTGATGTGCTCCAAGCTTTACATTGCCTCGCCCATCATCGACCTCAAGGCGGTGAAAAACGAGGTGGAAATTGCCGGCTACCGCGAGGCCATGAAGGCCGACGGCGCTGCACTGGTGCGTGCCTTCATGTGGATCGAGGCCAACGCTGACCAGGGCATCACCGAGCTCGACGTCGACAACCGCCTACAGCAGGAGCGTGCCCGTTGCGAGCTTTATCGCGGCGACAGCTTCCACACCATAGCGGGCTACAAGGAGCACGGCGCCATCGTGCACTACGAGGCCAGCGAGCAGAGTGCCTCAACCCTTGCGCCCGACGGGCTGCTGCTCGTCGACACAGGCGGCCAGTACCTGAATGGCACTACCGACATCACCCGCACCATCACGCTGGGCAATGTCACTGCCCAGCAGCGGCACGACTACACACTTGTGCTCAAGGGACACCTGGCCCTGGCCCGTGCCGTGTTCCCCTACAACACCTATGGCAGCCAGCTCGACATCCTGGCCCATGGCCCGCTGTGGCAGGAAGGCCTGAACTACGGCCACGGCACCGGGCACGGCGTGGGGCACTTCCTGGGCTGTCACGAGGGACCCTTCCAGATACGCATGAACTACATCCCCGCTCCCTTGCGCCTGGGCGAGGTCACCAGCGACGAGCCCGGGCTGTACAAGACTGGCGAGTATGGCATACGCATCGAGAACCTGCTGCTTGTGGTGCCGGCCATGAGCAATGAGGACTACGGCGACTTCTACAAGTTTGAGGTGCTCACCTTGATGCCCTACGACACCCGGCTCATCGACAAGTCGATGCTCAGCCCCGAGGAGGTGAAGCAAGTGAACGACTACCATGCCCGCGTGCTTGCCGAGCTGGGCCCGCTGCTCAGCCCCGAGGAGCAGCAGTGGCTGGCTGCCAAGACGCAGGCTATCTAAAAAAAGAATACTGCCGTGGCGGCTGCTGAGCATCCCGGCAATGTGAAATAATCAGATACAATTATTATTAAAAACAAGAAATTCTACAATATATATAATATGGCAATTATCAAGAGCATTCAAGGCAAGGAGCGCGACAACGGCAAGTTGTTCACTCCCAAAATGGGCAAGGGTTGCTTCCTGGCCGACAACGCCGCCGTGATAGGCGACGTGACAATGGGCGACGAGTGCAGCATCTGGTACGGTGCTGTGCTGCGTGGCGATGTCAACACCATCAAGCTGGGCAACCGCGTCAACATTCAGGACAACAGCACCATCCACACGCTCTATGAGAAGAGCGTGACCGTGATAGGCAACGACGTGAGCGTGGGCCACAATGTGGTCATTCACGGCGCCACCATCCACGACATGGCCCTCATAGGCATGGGCAGCGTCATTCTCGACAATGCCGAGATAGGCGAGGGGGCCATCGTCGCTGCCGGCAGCGTGGTGCTGGGTGGCACTAAGGTGGGCGCCCACGAGCTGTGGGCCGGCGCCCCGGCCAAGTTCAAGAAGAAGGTCGACCCGGCACAGGCACGCGAGATGAACATCAAGATTGCCAAAAACTACTTGATGTACAGCACCTGGTATCCCCGCGACGACGAGAAGTGACCCGCGAGTGCCGTCGCAACGGCAAATACAGCTAAAAAAAACGATGGCCTGCCGCCGCTCGCAAGCGTGGCAGGCCATTGCTGTGTGTGTGGCATGGGGCAGGACTGCTGGCAGCCCTTGGCTACTGGGTGATGGCTGTGATGGCCGTGCCCATGCAGCCGCTGGGCATCTGGATGTGGAGCAGGGCGCACACCGTGGGGGCGATGTCGACCATGCCCGTGCGGGCAAAGGTCTCGCCATGGGCGATGCCCCAGCCCATGAAGACGAGCGGGATGTGGGTGTCGTCGGCGCTGGGCGTGCCGTGGTTGGAGCCGTCGCCGCCGCTGCCGGCATAGTAGCCCGGCAGGGGTATGGCATAGAGCTGGCCGCTGCGCTTGGGGTAGTAGCCCCTTATGAGGCGCTCCTTGAGCGGCTGGGGTATCGAGGCAGCAGCCACGTTGTCGAGGTCGACCATGCGGTCGATACCCTCCTGCGACTCAAAGCATTGCATGGCAGCCGCCACCACGGCCTGCCGGTCGAGACTGTGGCGGGCAATGGCCTCGTTGTTGACATAGATGCTGTACTCGTTGACCTCGGTAATGAGACTGTCGACGCCAAACTGCGCCTTGAGTGCACGGTTCACGGGCTTGATCATGCCCCACATGTCGAGTTGCCTGCCGGGCAGCTTGTGGGCCGATGAATATTTCTCGTTGTTGGTCCCCCCGTGGTCGGCCGTGAGAAACACGAGATAGTTGCCCCGTCCCACCTTCAGGTCGAGCTGGCCGAGCAGCCTGGCCAGCTGGCGGTCGAGCTCCAGGTAGCACGAGTCGACCCGCGGCGAGCGGGTGCCATACACGTGGGCGCTCATGTCGGTGGTCGACACGCTCAGGGTGAGCATGTCGGTGCGGTCGGCAGCCTGGCCCAGCTGTTCGCCGTCGACGGCGGCAAGGGCCATGTCGAAGCTGGCCGTCACGCCGCGCCAGCTGCCCCACAGGTCGCTGCGCAGCAGGGTGGCGTGGCTGCGGTTGAAACGGGTCACCCACGCGGGCAGTTGCTGCATGTAGTAGGTGCTGGTGATAAAGGCCGGCACGCTCTTGTCATACCAGTAGGCGGCATTGGCCGCATGGCCCGAGGGCAGGATGGCAGCGCGGTCCTTGAGCGAGACGCCCACCACCTTGCTCTTGAAGTCGGTGGCCAGTCGCAGCTCGTCGCCCACGGTGGTCACCAGCAGGTTGCGTGGCGATCGCCTGCCCAGCGAGCTGGTAGTGCCCACACCGGCCTCGCTGTCGTCTTGCACGCTCGACACGGGTTTGCCCCCTATGTGGTAGCTGTTGCCGGCGATGCCGCTCGAAGCTGGCGTGGCGCCGGTGAAAATGGTTGAGTGCCCGCAGGCCGTGACGGTGGGCACATAGTCGACCATCGTGTTCTGGCAGGCGAAGCCCTCGCCCAGCAGGCGCGAGAAGCCGCCACTGTCGTAGCGCTGCCCGTAGTAGTACATGTAGTCCCATCGCATCTGGTCGACCACGATGCCCACCACGAGCCGCGGCCGTGCGGGCTGCACAGTCTGTGCCATGGCCGTCGCTCCTGTGCACAGCAGTGCCAGGGCAGCGGCCCAAGTCTTGAGTGTAATTTTCATTTCGGTAATATATATATATGTTTTGTTGTTATTTCTCTGTGCTCGTCGAGCGCGCCCGCTGCCGTGTGGGCGGGAGGCTGCCGGGCAACAAAAGTAATAATTTTTTGCCAAGATTTGTGCCGTTTCGTGCCCGTAAATCAATAAAAAATGTGTAACTTTGTGTCCATAGTTTCTGTTAGGAAGCTATTGACTTCTGAAACCATTGTGTTATGACATTATTAAGACCATTTAAATTCAAGCCGATCGCTCTCGAGGGAGGCCAAAGCGATCACGACGGCGTTGTGGCCTGCATCACGGGCGACGAGGTGGAAACTGCCGGCGACGATAAGGATCTCACAATAAACAAGCTTGTAGAAAAATACGGCGAGGACCTGCTGGGCCCCGCGCTCTATGCTGCTACAGGCGGGAAGAGTGCCATTGAGCTGGCCAAGCAGCCAGGCTACAAGCTGCAACACATCGCGGTCGACGACAGCTACGACATGCCCATGCCTCGCCCGCACAACTTCAGGCTGCTCACGGTAGAGACGGGGCGCCTGGTGATGACCGACAACACTGGCCGCGAGACCAGCATAGAGCCGGGCGACCACATCTTCATTCCGGCGGCCACGTCGCTGGTTGTGCTCGACGGCTATGCCACGGTGAGAGTGGCGCTGCTGTGACAATCGTGTGCTCGCGGGCTCGGTGCAGTCGGCAGCAACCTCGTGCCAGGCGCGTGTGGCCGTGCTGTGGCTGGTCGCAGCGGGCGATTATGTATAGCACACACACATTATATCATTAGAGAATTTTTTTTCAAGGCGGGCGACCTGCTGTGTCACACAACGGCAGGTCGCCCGCCTTGGCTGTCTTTTCTTGGGGGCGATGGAACACACAGAGAGGGCAGGGTTCAGCGGGTAGTGCCTCTCACCACCAGGCGGGTCTTGACGATGCGCTTCACCGCGTGGTCGATGGGGTACTTGCCCTCGACCATGTCGATGAGCACATCGGCAGCCTCGCGGCCCACTTCCACGCCACGCTGCTCCACGGTGGTGAGCTGGGGGTCGCAGGCCACGGCACGGTAGCCGTTGGTGAAACCGCATATCTGCAAGTCGCGGGGCACGTCGAGCCCCATGCGTTTGGCTGTGTAGAGCACGCCTATAGCCGTGTCGTCGTTGACGCAGAAGAAGCCGTCGGGCCGGTCTTTGCGAGCGAGCAGGCCCGGGGCGGTGCGCTCGGCCTCGTCGCGGTTGTCGCATATCTTCACCAGGCTCTCGTCGAGATTGAGGCCGCTGTGCACCAAGGCATCTTTGTAGCCGTTGTAGCGGTTCTTGCTTATCTCCATGTTCAGCGGCGATCCGAAGAAGGCCACACGCCTGCACCCCCGCCCTATGAGATAGTTCACCGCCCGGTAGCTGCCCTGGTAGTCGTCGACCACCACGCGGCTGCAGTTGATGCCGGCGCATATTCGGTCGTAGAACACAAGGGGCACGCCGTTGTCGATGAGATACTGGAAGTGGTCATATTTCTCGGTGTCCTTGGCCTGGCTCACGATGATGCCGCACACCTTGTTCTGGTAGAGCGAACTGCATATCTCCACCTCGCGTTCATATTTCTCGTTGCTTTGTGCCACAATGATGCGGTAGCCGCGCTCATAGGCCTGCTCCTCGATGCCGCTCAGCACCGACGAGAAGTAGTAGTGGGTGAACTGCGGGATGATCACGCCTATCACCTTGCCCGGGCCGAGCTTGCTGTGGCGCAGGGTGGCGGCAACAACGTTGGGGAAGTAGTTGTGCTCGCGGGCGAAGCGCTGTATCTTCTCGCGCTGCTCGCGGCTTATGCTGGGACTGTCTTTGAGCGCGCGCGACACTGTGGCCACCGACACGCCAAGCATCCTGGCTATGTCTTTCATCGTCATTTGCTGCTTCTCACTCATTGTATCTTTCTCTCCTCTGTGTTAGGTAAACTCGGTTGGTTATGATTGCTTTCATGCCCTGTTGGCGGTCTTGCCGGCAGTGGCAGCAAGCCGCCGCCTGTGCTTCATTTCTCAGCTTGGCGTCTTGACCTGCCTGAGCCACATGAGCCACAACACTGCCCCTGTAGGTCTTCGGTGAAAAATTATAGGGCTGGATTGAAATGTCCAGCCCTATAACCCTTTTGTTGTGTTTTCACCTTTTGATATAGGTCAATTTGTTGTGGTTTATTTAGTTTAGTTAGCAATCCAAGGCCAAAGGTAGAAAAAGTTTTTAATTCATGCAAACGATTGCGTAAATAATATCCAAAAATTTAAAAAACTACCACTGTCGATAGTGTGGGCAGAAGTGCAAACGTTTGCACAGAAAAATAAGGTTTTTGTCAGAAAAATAGAACGTTAAATAAAATGTAATGACCTAATTTTGCAGTGCTAATTAAGCTTTATGAGCTAATTGACCAAGATTTTATGTGTATATCAACTTAAACTTGAAATCTTTCACGTTTTAAACTTAAAATTTAATAAAAGTAATGAAGAAGCAGGTAAACATTAGAATCCCATTGCGGGTTCTTGCCCTCTTGATGGGATTGTTTCTTTCCATCGGAGCCTATGCACAGATTACTGTGAATGGTAATGTTAAGGATGCTCAAGGCGAGCCTGTGATCGGCGCCAGTGTGCGCGTCGTTGGCAACGCTACTCAGGGTGTAGCTACCGATCTCGACGGTAACTTCACACTTAGTAACGTGGCCCAGGGAGCCAAGCTCCAAATTTCCTCGGTGGGCTATGAGACCCTTACGGTCTCGGCTGCCCCCGACCTGGTGATCACCCTCAACGAGAACACACAAGCGCTCAACGAGGTGGTGGTCATCGGTTACGGTGTCGCCAAGAAGAGCGACCTTACGGGTTCGGTAACGGCTATCAAGCCCGACACCAAAAACAAGGGTGTCGTGGTCAACGCCCAGGACATGCTTGCCGGCAAGGTGGCCGGTGTGAGCGTGACCAGCCAGGGCGGTACTCCTGGCGGCTCGTCGACGATACGCATTCGCGGCGGCTCGTCGCTCAACGCCAGCAACGACCCTCTGGTCGTGATCGACGGTATCCCCATGGACAACAACGGCATCAAGGGCATGCCCAACGGCCTGGCTATGGTCAACCCTCAGGACATTGAGAGCTTCAACGTCTTGAAGGACGCTTCGGCAACCGCCATCTACGGTAGCCGCGGCAGCAACGGCGTCATCATCATCACTACCAAGAAGGGACGCCGCGGCCAGAAGCCCCAGGTGAGCTACAACGGCAGTGTCACCATGAGCGTGAAGCGCAAGACCATCGACGTGATGAGCGGCGACGAGTATCGCGACTATGTCAAGAAGGTGTACGACGGCTCCAGCCTCTACGATACGGCTGTGGGCCTGCTGGGTACTGCCAGCACCAACTGGCAGGACGAAATCCTGCGCACCGCCTGGTCGACCGACCACAACCTGCAGGTGAGCGGCTCGGTGGGCAAGTATCTGCCCTATCGCGTGAGCCTGGGCTACACGGGCGAGCAAGGTATCGTCAAGACTTCCGACTTCAAGCGCTACACCGTGAGCGCCAACCTCAACCCCTCGCTGCTCAACGACCACCTGGTGGTGAACTTGAATGCCAAGTGGATGTGGGGCAAGAACCACTATGCCGACGGCGGTGCCATAAGCAACGCCCTGCGCATAGATCCTACACAACCCGTGAGCGTGGCCAGCGGTTTTGAGAATTTCAACAACTACTTTGAGTGGACCTCGTCCAACAGCGACCTGGGCGACAGCGCCTGGCCTGTGGTGACCAACACCAACGCCCCGCGCAACCCTGTGGCCATCCTCGAGCTTAAGAACGACCGCGCCCACAGCCACGACTTCAACGGCAGCGCCGATATCGACTACAAGGTGCACGGCTTTGAAGACCTGCGCCTGCACACCACAATAGGTGGCGACTTCTCGGGCGGCAAGCAGAACACCGACGTGCTTCCCGGTTGCCCGCAAGCCAGCTACTGGGGCAGCTACGGCTGGGCCAACGGCACCAAGGAGAACCTCACCTGGAGTGAGTATCTCCAGTACTACAAGGACTTCGACGACATGAACCACTTCGACATCATGGCCGGCCACGAGTGGCAGCACTTCTGGCGCAAGGAGAACTCCTACTATATCAATAAGTACCCCGACAACTCGGCACTCACTGCCACCGACGATGCCGGCAATGTCACCCCACTGGCTGGCACCACCCACATCGTGACCCTGCAAAACAACGGCAAGGGCTACCGCACCGAGAACTACCTGGAGTCTTACTTCGGACGTATGCAGTACAACTATGCCGAGCGCTACTTCCTCACCTTCACCTTCCGTGCCGACGGCTCTTCGCGCTTCAACTGGCTCAAGGGCTTCGACAACCAGCAGTGGGGCTACTTCCCCAGCGCCGCTCTGGCCTGGGCCATCAACAAGGAGAGCTTCTTGAAGAACGCTACCGCACTGAGCGACCTCAAGCTGCGCTTGGGCTGGGGTAAGACCGGCCAGCAGGAAGGCATCAGCGACTACAGCTACTATGCCAACTATGCAATCAACACCGGCGTGCAGGGTTCGTTCTACGATATCATGGGCGACGGCACCATGGCCCGTCCCAATGCCTACAACCCCGCACTGAAGTGGGAGACTACCACCACGACCAACGTGGGTCTCGACTGGGGCCTGTGGAACCAGAAGCTGAGCGGCTCGATCGACTGGTACTATCGCAAGACCACCGACCTGATCAACTACACCAGCGTGGCTGCCATGAGCAACTTCCGCAACCAGACCTACCGCAACATAGGCAGCATGCGCAACACCGGTGTCGAGGCCAGCATCAGCTACAAGGCCATCAACACTGCCGACCTGCGCTGGAACATCGATTTCAACCTCACCTACAACAGCAACAAGATTACCGAGCTTGTGAGCACCGACCCCAACTTCTATGTTGAGACCGGCGGCATCTCGAGCGGCACCGGACAATATGTGCAGGCTCACGCCGTGGGTCACCCCATGAGCAGCTTCTATGTGTACCAGCAGGTGTATGACCAAAACGGCAAGACCGTCGAGGGCCAGTATGTAGACCGCAACGGCGACGGCGTCATCTCTGAGGCCGACCGCTACTTCTACAAGTCGCCCAACGCTCCCTGGCGCTTTGGCCTGGCTACCCGCCTGGAGTACAAGAATTGGGACCTGGGCATGAGCTTCCGTGCCAACCTGGGCAACTATGTGTACAACGACGCCATGGCCACCAACCGCAACGTGGGCACTACTTCGATGATGGAGCAAGTGTCGGGCAACTACCTGCAGAACCGTCCCGTGTACTGCATCGACAACGGCTGGACGACCACCACCACCGTGGGCGCACTGAGCGACTACTGGGTGCAGAACGCCTCGTTCCTCAAGTGCGACAACATCACCCTGGGCTACAGCTTTGCCAACCTGTTTAAGTGCGGCAACTACCAGGGCATAGGCGGCCGCTTCTATGTCACTGCAAGCAACGTGTTCACCATCACCAAGTACAAGGGCATCGATCCCGAGGTCGACGGTGGCATCGACAACCAGGTTTACCCACGCCCGTTCTCTCTGATTATGGGTCTGAGTTTAAGTTTCTAATCGTGCACACATTAATTGCGAATTTACAACAATGAATAAGATTTTTAAATATATCGTTCTGGCAGCTGCTCTCATGCTGTCGATGGGTCTGGCTTCTTGCTCCGACGATCTTCACGTGGCGCCTATCGACCCAGGAACAAAGACCGAAGTCTATGCTTCGCAACTTTTCAACAAGTGCTATGCCAACTTTGGTACAGCCGGCAACGGCGGCGCCAACGGCGACTGCGATATCGACGGAATCGACGGCGGCACCTCGGGCCTGTACCGCCAGCTGTGGAACTGCCAGGAGCTCACGACCGACGAGGCCATGTGCAAGTGGGGCGACGACGGTATCGCGCAGTTCAACTACAACACCTACGACGCCACTCATCCCATGACCCGCGGCCTTTACTACCGCCTGTGCGTGGGCGTGGCCTATTGCAACCAGTATCTCAAGGCCTTCAGCGACAGCGACGCTGTGATGACCGCCGAGGTGCGCTTCCTGCGTGCCTATCAGTACTACATCTTGATGGATCAGTTTGGCAACGTGCCTTTCACAACCACCATCTCGAGCGACGCACCTGAGCAAATCAAGCGTGCCGACCTCTACAACTGGCTCGTGACCGAGCTCAAAGATATATGCGGCGAGGGCAGCGACAACAGTGCCGTGCTGGCCGATGCAGCCCCTCACGCCAAGGGCGACAACCGTTGGGGCCGTGTCGACAAGGCAGCTGCCTGGCTGCTGCTGGCACGCCTCTACCTCAACGGCGGCGTCTATGCCGGCACCCCCGACTACGACCAGGCTGCCATCTATGCCAAGAAGGTCATCGACTCGGGCTATGAGCTGTGCACCGAGGGCTCGAGCCACGAGGTGACCAGCAGCTACAATGGCGAGTCGCGCACCCAGACGTGGAAATTCTCGGCCTACCAGAAGCTCTTCATGGGCGACAACGGCACCAACGGCGCCAACCGCGAGGCCATCTTCCCCATCCTGCAAGACGGCAAGCGCACCACCTCGTGGGGTTGCGCCCTCTTCCTCATTGGCTCGACCCACGACGGCGACATGCACGACCTGGCCTACGACGAGTGGTTCTCCAATGCCAAGGACCGCTCGGTCAACGGTGTGACCTCGCAGGCTTGGGCTGGCAACCGCTGCCGTCCTGAGCTCATCAGGAAATTCTTCCCCAACGACGACGCTCCTTCGGGCTACAGCTACCAGGTGGTCGAGGCTGCCGAGGACGACCGTGCCCTGTTCGACACCAAGGGCCGCACCCTCGACATCACCGACCCCGACAACTTCGCTTCGGGCTATGCTACCGGCAAGTTCACCAACTTCACCACCGATGGCACCCCCACCAGCGATGCTACCTTCCCCGACATGAATGTGTTCTTGATGCGCAAGGCCGAGGCCTACCTCATCTATGCCGAGGCTCTCACTCGCAAGGCCGGCGACGGCACTGCTCCTGGCCTGGCTGTTGATGCCATCAACACTCTGCGCTCACGTGCCCATGCTGCCACTCGCAGCACCTACACACTGGGCCAGATCGAAGACGAGTGGTCGCGCGAGTTCTACTTCGAGGGCCTGCGCCGCACCACGCTCGAGCGTTTCGGCGACTATGCCGGTCTCAATGCCAGCTACAAGTGGCAATGGAAGGGCGGCGTGTACAACGGCCGCAACTTCGACAGCTACCGCAGCGTCTTTGCCCTGCCCAACACCGACATCATTGCCAACCCCAACCTGCATCAGAACGATGGCTATAAGTAATTATCAGGGTTAAGTGTAATTCAATTCTTCATTAAACGATAACGACAACAATGAAAAATATATTCAAATCAACACTGCTGCTGCTTGGCTGCCTGGCCATGCTCACAGCATGTAGCGATGACAACGATTCCAACCCTACGTTTGTTGAGCCCTCTACATTCACGCTCAACACGCCGTCGTGGGCACCCAATGCGATCGATCTCGCCAATTCCAAAACTCTGCCTTTCACTTGGTCGCAGCCCAACTATGCCGGCAGCGCCAAGGCCTATCCTGTGGCTGTGAACTACAGCTTTGAGGTCTCTTCGACCGACAGCTGGACCACCAGCAACGTGACTGCCGACGCCGACAAGACCGGCGCCACAGTGGCCGACTACTACATCCTCGACGATGCCTATCACACGCCCAGCGGCAGTATCGATGCCGCCAAGCTGGCTACTGCTCTCGAGTACCTGAGCAAGTGGAAAGAAGACGCTGTGCCCGAGGTCGACACCGTGTTTGTGCGCTGCAAGGCTCAGACTCCAGGCCCCGGCGGCGTGACCTCGACTGTGTATTCCAATACTGTGCAAGTCATGGTCAACCCCTACTATGTAGAGCTCAAGGATGCTCCTCTCGAGCTGTGGTACCTGGTGGGTAACAACATCGGCGCCGAAGACGGCGGCTGGAAGAATAGCGAGGCCGGCACCGTGCCGCTGCTGCCTGTGTACGGCAACGACTACGACAAGAAGACGGGCCGTGGCGAGATTGAGTGGGAAGGCTTCCTGCCTGCCGGCACCGAGTTCAAGCTGGTCAACATCATTGG
>Ga0256406_1005862_pt1 | contig 12747 bp, 9 predicted proteins | sample RumenRJG_03DNA_FD_185986 | JGI IMG/M metagenome (GOLD analysis project Ga0256406, IMG submission 185986) | Bovine rumen microbial communities from Lethbridge, Alberta, Canada - RJG_03 | ecosystem: Host-associated > Mammals > Digestive system > Stomach > Rumen | place: Canada: Alberta | collected...
TCTAGTATGCCATTCGCGTCATTCCCGTGCCGAATCCATCGTCGTTGGCACGCCGCTTCCGTTTCCGCTGACGGTACCGCTTCCCGACGGCTTCTGTCCCGTGCTCGCTCCGCCGTTGCCGCTGCTTGACGACGTGCCGCCGTTCGTCGCGTCTGACGCGGACGACGATCCGCTGCCCGGTCTGGTCACATCGCCGCTTGCGGAGTTACCACCGGCGCTTCCGTCATTCCCCGTGCCGTTTGCCCCGCCGCTGTTCCCGTTGGCATCTCCTTGCGTCGCGTTGCCGGCGTTCCCACTGTCACCAGCGTTGCTAGTAGCGTTGTCGTCCTTCCCGCCTGTCGTTCCGTTGCCCTTGCCAGTGCTTTGCGCGTCTGCGTTACCTGTGTTGCCGTTGGTGTTGGCGTTCGTCGCGTTCGTATCGTCGTCCCCTGCGTTCGTCACGTTGGCGTTCGCGTTGCTGTTGGCGTTCGTCGCGTCGTCCCCTGCGTTCGAGTTGGCGTTGGCATCGCGGTGTCCGTTGCCCTGTTGGCGCTCGTGGCTACCGTTGCCATTCGCGTTCCCCGTGCCGTTCGTGGCGTTGGTGACCGCAGGCACGGTATAAGTGTATGTCGGCTTCGTCCCGATGCCCTCGCCCTTCGTGGTCGTATTGATCACCACGGCGACTATCGCCATGCTGACGAGAGCGGCGACTATGGAGACGGCTATCGCCATCGCCTTCTTATTGCGCACGATGCCGCGCAGCGCGTCTCTCGCCCGCCAGCCACCGCTCTTTCCCTTGGCGTCTTCCCTCTGTGGCGATGCCGGGATCTCGTCCAAGCGCGGCATCGTAATCGTGTCGGACATACCTCTGCCTTCCGTGCCATCGTTACCACTTACGTTGATGTTCGCGTTCGTTCCGCCTTCGTCTTGTCGTCTCAGATCCTGTGCCTTGCTTGCTATCGCGTCTATCGACGCACTCATCATCCGCTCGTACACCTTCGAGGCGACGTTCGACACGATGCTTGCCACGACAGTACCTATGAGGCTGCCTGCGATGCCTATCTTCGTGGAGAGCGCAGTGGCCGTGACGGCCGCAAGCGCCGTCCCTATGACGCTTGGCATGGACAGTCCAAGCCCTGGTGCCTCGTCCTTCGCGTTACCGTCAGTCGCCGTCACGTCGCCATTGGCGGGTGGCACGGCATCATGTCGTGGCTGCTGCCGCACGTCGCGCACATCATCCTTGGTGACGTCCTCATCCCCGAAAATCGTCCGCTCTCCCATACGCCCCGTGACGCCTTCCCGTACGTCTGCCATGTCCTCCTGCCGTATCTGAGTCTTGCCTTCCGTCATTCTGCTGCCGTTCTCCCTGCTGGAAATCCGCACGTTGCCCCTTGCCTTTCGAGTTTCCGAAAGTCTAGCGCATGCTGCGGTAATTCACGTAGACGCACACGATGCGTTGGATGGCGAGAATTGCCGCGAGCTTGGAAACTCGTTCGTGTTGCGATATTATTGCGGAGCGCGCGGACATGCCGTGCCAGTGCCAAGGCGCACCGATTGTCACCTACCATACGGCACCTATCGGTCGCTTTTCGCATACGCACGCGAACAGACATGCCACGTGCTTCGCAGAGGACACGGAGGAGGACATATGCAGAACAAGATACAGCATGCAATCGAACGCAAGGCGTTCTCGACGGCACTTGACGCGGCCATCAAGGGAGTGCAGGGGGACCACCCGGAGGAATCCATCGAGCGTTTCCTCTCGATGGGGGACAAGCTGCTCGCCGGCACCGCACCGGACATGGCGGCGTCGCTCCATTCGGCGTTCTACCCAGGCTCAAAGTGGGAGAACATGGTCATTGACATGGGTAGGCGAATCGACCCGAACATCTTGCACACCGCGTTGCTGAACGGCGCGTACGAGGCTGCGTTCAGGGGACTGCGCGAGACGACGATTAGTGCCGAGCGCAACCAGTGCAACGTGCCGTGGATCATCCTGTTCGACCCAACGACGGCATGCAACTGCCACTGCATCGGCTGCTGGGCGGCTGACTACTCTAAGGCGGTCAGCCTGTCCTACGACGACATGGACGGGCTCGTGTCACAGGCGAAGGATCTCGGTACGCACTTCTTCATGATGACAGGTGGCGAGCCGATGCTCCGCTGGAAGGACATCACGAGGCTCGCGGAGAAGCACGACGACTGCGTGTTCGGGCTGTTCACGAACGGAACGCTCATCACGCAGCAGGTGTGCGACGACTGCAAGCGCCTTGGCAACGTGCTGTTCTCCGTGTCCCTCGAGGGCACCGAGCAGGCAAACGACGGCAGGCGTGGGAACGGCGACTTCGCGAAGGTCATGGACGCGTTTGACCTCATGAGGGAGAACGGCGTGCCGTTTGGCGTATCGACGGCATACACCCGCGACAACGTGTACGCCGTATCGTCAGACGAATACTTCCAAATGCTCGTCGACAAGGGAGCGCTCTGGGCATGGTACTTCCACTACATGCCGGTCGGTGAAGGCGCGAACGCGGACCTCATGCCCACCGTGGAACAGCGCGAATACATGCTGCATCGCATCCGCGAGATTCGCGGTTACGAGGGCGGATACCCAATCATGGCGATGGACTTCCAGAACGACGGCGAGTTCGTCAAGGGATGCATCGCTGGCGGGCGCGCCTACTGTCACGTCACGGCGGCAGGCGACGTGGAGCCCTGCGTCTTCATCCACTACTCGAACGCCAACATCCACGACCAGACATGGCTAGAGTGCCTGCAGCAGCCGCTGTTCCAGCAGTATCGCCAGCGCTACCCATGGAACGGCAACATGCTGCAGCCATGCCCGATGCTCGAGAACCCGGCAATCCTGCCGAAGATGGTCCATGAGTCAGGCGCAGTATCGACAGAATACGTTACCCCGGAGGACGTCGACCACCTCTGCAAGAGGACGACGCCATACGCGAAGGCATGGGCACCCGAGGCACGTCGCCTGTGGCTCGCTGAACACCCGTCAGGCAAGCTCGACGAGGACGAGGTCGCCGACATGTCCGTCGATCGCAAGGGGAAGGCACTCGCCGACGAGGACGACAAGGGCTTCATCGTCACCGAATAGACACGCGATGGGGAACGGAGGCAAGACATGTACGAAAGGATTTTCGTCGCAATAGACGATGACGTCGAGCGTGGCAGAACCATTATAAGGAAGGCGATAGGTCTCGCCGGCGCAAGCAAGGCACGCGTCGTCATCGGACACGTAATCGACTCCACCGCGTTGGAGACCGCCGGCATGTACTCGAACGACTTCGTGCAGAACGCCGAGAGGGACTTCAGGGACGCCATCGAAGACGTCGTAAGCGACGGCATCGCGTCAGGGAAGACCGGTGGTATCGACGTGACGGTGAAGTGCGGGCGCGTCCGCGAGACGCTCCTCGACGACATGATCGAGCCGTACGATCCCGACCTGGTCATCTGCGGCGCGCGCGGGCTGTCCCCGCTCAGGTACGCGCTGCTCGGTAGCATCTCGACGTTCCTCGCCAGGTCGGCACGCTGCGACGTCCTCATCGTGAAGGACGGATCACGGCAGCCTGACACAAAGGAGCCGAACGGCAGATAGCGACAATGCCACGATGCCGTGACGGCGATGGCACGACATTACGAATAGGGTGGCTGGGACCGAACCGGGCAAAAACACCGACGTCCCAGCCACCAATCCGTTAACGGTAGCCCTTTCCGCCGATCATCGCCTGTAGCGTGGCAATCTCCGACTGCGCGTCGTCTATGCGTCCCTTCGCGTCAATCACGCTGTCAGCAACGTGTTCCTCGACGCTCATCATGCGGATTGCGTCTGACATGCTGCGGGCGTCGAGCAACGACATGATGTCCGTCCCCGAGTTGCGCTCCTTGTACCCACGGCGCGTGGCAGCGGCGAGCTGCCCCTTGGACCGCTCAAGGCGACTACGCGCGTCGGAAAGTTTCCTCTCCAGGGCGGCGATTTCCCTCGTAGCGGTGAACGCCTCGTCAGACCGCCCAACGCTCAGGCTGCCAGAGAAATGCACGTCGAAATCGAGCGGATAGCGGGCGCCGCTGACCGAACACGAGCCGGCCTGCCACATCATCCCCGTGTCAGGCATTCCCGTCGGACGTCCCGCCCATTGCGCCATCCATATTGGGACATCGGACAGCGACGCGTCCGTCAGATACTTGGTGAGATACGATTTCGACGCATACACGCCAAGCGGAACGTCCTTGCCATACCCGTCCCTGACGCCATCGATGAACGTGTTGATGATGCTCGCGAACGCCGACGGACGCCACCCTATCGCCGCACCCTGACGCGGCTCCTCTATGTCATGCCAGATGCCCAGCGATGGAGTGCACCGCTTCGCAAGCCGCAGCACGTGCGCGGACTCGTCGATGGCGCCGCCTATGCTCAGGGCGTACGAGTACAGATATATCCCGTACGGGATGCCCTCCTCCTCGCATCCTCTAACGTTCTCCATGAACCTCGCGTCGTCATAGCTCGCCCTGTCACCGCCGAACCCGCATCGTATGATCGCGAACGACACGCCCGACTCGCGCAACGCATGCCAGTCGAGCCTTCCGTCATGCTCGCTCACGTCCACGCCGAACGTCGCCTCCGCGTCGGAGATGGACGTCCCAACGTTGCTGTGCCAGCCGCCATTGCCACCACGCCGCCATATGACGGGACTGTCACCGAGGATGCTGTCATCGGCCACGGCAACGGAATCGTCCATGCCAAGCGGTAGCATAGCCGACAGCCCGATTGCGGTGACCACACAGCATGCCCTCAGCATGGTGCGTCTTGTGATTGGCGTGTGAATGGTCGTCTCCATGAGCAGAATGATGACATATTGGCATGCCGGTCATGCCGTTGCTCTGCGTATTCACAGATTTTTCATACGAAAACGGGGATGCCTTGCGGAATCCAGTAATTGGCAAGACCGCAAGGCATCCCCATGAATGTCGTATGAACTCTGCCAGGCAGTCAGGCAGATGTCGTGCCTACTTCCTCCGCTGCCGGACGACGATGATGACTCCCGCCACTACAGCGGCCGCTGCCGCGACCACCGCAAGCGCCGTAGCGCGCCTGTCACCCGTCTGCCTGATTGCCGAGGCATCGGACGCGCGCGTGTCGGCGACAACGACCGACGCCTTGCCTGTCCTGGCATCGCTCGACGCCACGGTGACGGAACCGTCAGGTGACGTGACGGTCACGTTCAGCCTGAGCTTCCCGTCGCCATCGACGCCCATGTTGACGTCCACCTTCGCGTCTCCCTTGAATGCCTCGTATCCATCTGGGGCGTGCGTCTCAGAAAGCTTGTAGCTTCCACTGCCAATCGCAGGTATCAAGGCTTCGCCATTGACTTCGAAGTCGGACTTCGCGTCGGTCCATGCCTTGCCATCCCACCATTTTCCGTCGGAATCACGTCTCAACGACAGGCGCGCCCCATCGACGGCGTTCTTCGTGCTCGCGTCGACCTTCATAATGCCTATGGAACTCGCGAACGTCTTGGTGATTGCCGGGATGGAAGTCACCATCGTCTTGTCATAGGGGGAACGCTGGTATCCGAACGTGGCGGTGTTCTCGTTCGGACCGTCCGTCCCGAGTGTCGCATCGGCGTTCACGCTCGCCGTATAGGACACGTGCAGCCGCTTGGACACAGACCGCAGGGGAATGCCGCTCTTGAGGTCATCCACGCGGACCTTGAGCGTTGTCTGCCCGTCGCCAGATTTCGTCACCGTGGACGAGTACCAGCCGTTGTCTGGCGCAAGCGCGTTACCGTCGTCACCGACGAGCCTCACGCTATCCTCATCGAGCGTGAGTCCCTTGTCGAGGACGTCCGTCACCTCGACCGGGTATGTCCCGAACGCGTCGTAATTGGTCGGCAGGGTGACCGCAACGTCATATGACAGCTTCTCGCCGATTCCGCCCGCCGAGACCTTCGCGCCGTTCACCGACTTCTCGATTGACGGGGCGCTGCTCTTCTCGGAGATGCTCACGTTCCCCTCGACGCCATCGAACAGATGCATGATCGGAGTGACGGAGGACGAGGCGTCGGCGCCCTTGTCACCCGTGTCGCCGCTCGGTACGAGGACGTACAGCCCGTTCGGCATGCTCGTCTCGCTACCGTCAGACGGAATCGTCGCCGACGGCTTCATCCCCGCGTCCGTCACGCTGCGTGCGAGCACGCTCGCTGCGGTCGTCGCGTCATCGTCTGCGACCGATGTTAGCTTCGACAGCGCCCCTGCGGCGGTGCCGTCCCATTGCTTACCTGTCAGCTTGCCGAGCGCATCGACCATTGCCGTCTGCGCGGCGTCTGACGGGTACGCCACGTCCTTGTCAGTAAGGTCTCCCGCCTTCTTCCCGAAGGTTGTGTCTGCGACCCTGTAGGCGTCAAGCGATGCCTTCGCCTGCGAATCGCCGGATATGCGTACCATGACGCCTGCCGTCCTCACGCCGCCGCTTGCCGCGAACGCCATCGTCGGCACGATTGCGGCAAGCAGACACGCCATGACTACGACGAGCATGCCAAGCGACAGCCGCCTGTTGATTCTGTGTCCCATGAGGTTTCCTCTCCTTGAAGAAGTCATTATGTTCGACATTGAGCAGTCTCAGCGTAATCCGCACGTCATGCCGACAGGCAGCGTCCCCTGGCTACGCGATCAGCACACGCCAAGGCAAACCGCCAGTGACGTTCCGTCAGGCACGCGACCGTCAGGCTCATCGTGCCCGTCACGCCGTCATCCACGCCTTCCATGACCGTTCCGATTGTCGTCCCATCGCTGTCTGTAAGGCGTCTGAGCGCCCCGTGACGTCGTATTGGCATGTCCTATCGCATCTCGTCCAATACGCCGCCCATTCACGCTCTCAGAGCGTCTGACGGCGGTTCTCGCAGTGCCATCATGCTTACATGCGGACGTCATGACCCCAATGTCGCCCCTTGCCGGCGGCTTGCGCGTCGTCCCGCCGGCAAGCCCATCCTTCCGCCGGTTCCTGTGCCTTCTGATGGCGTTCCTTATGGTGAGCGCGACGAGAACGACGGACGTGACGCCTATCGCGACGAAGAATGCGATGTCCCTGACGCCGTAATGCCTCCTCAGCGGACTGCGCGCGGCGTTCGCCGCCGCCTTGTCATAGGTGGTGCGCTCGCAATGCACGAGCAGCCTGTGGTCGTTGACGCCATAGGGCGTGCATGTTACGAGCGTGAGCAGGTCCTTGCCGTCCACCACCCTCAAGCTGTCCATCTCGTCAGGCAGCACGACCTCGCTTCCCGTCACCTTGTAGGCAAGCGTCTCGTCCATCGTGTGAAGCAGGACGAGGTCGCCGGCGTGGAGCATCCTGATGTCATCGAACATCGTCGCGCCAGCCATCCCGCTGTGGGCGGTGAGCACGCAATGCGTCGACGTGCCGCCGACGGGAAGCGATGTACCCTCAAGATGTCCGACGCCGTTCATCAGCGTGTCCTCCGTCGTGCCATGATAGATCGGCAGGGAGACGCCTATCGAAGGCACGTCAACCCATGACATCATCGGGTCATGCTGGTACGTGAGCTGCCGCTCGTAACGCCACACCGATCCGACGTCCGGAGCGTCAGGCACGCTCACCCCATCGTCACTCGCTATCATCGCGTCGTAAGCACTCGCCTGCTCGAGGTACTCCCTCTTCGCCTCTGCCGGCAGGGAGCCGACCGTGCTCTCGGCGCTTGTCACCTCGTTCAACATGCCGCTCGCCGTGATCTGCTGCATGACCCACGGCCAGCTCATGAGGACGACGGCTGCTACCATCATGATGACGGTCACGGTCATGTTGAGGCGACGCATGAACCTCGCGTGTGCCCTGCGCCTTGCATCCATGGCGGCACCGTCGTCATGCCTCCCAGCCTTCGTCGCGTTCGCCATATGCCGCTGTCACCTCCATGAACCGAGCTTCCGTCTTTTGTCACGCGTACACGATGATACCATCCAACAGATTTGTGCCCGAAAGCGCCGATTGGGACGCCTCCGGGCACAATGTCGTCGTTATTTCGCCATCCCAGCCAAGGAAGGCAGGCTATCGCTACTCGGCGGTGCCGTCATCATGCCTCTTGGTGCGGATGATGTTGGCAAGCCCGATCGCGAGGACCGTACCGCCGGCAATCCAGGTGAAGGTTACACCGTCCATACCAGTGAGGGGCATGGTTGAGCGCTTGACGTCGCCGACCGTTACCTTGACGGTGCCGGTTGCTGCGTCTGCCGCGTTCTGCCCGCTTGCCTTCAGGATGTTGTCGGTCGTGACGCCATCGGTATCGCCTGCGATGACGGAGTCGGTCGCCGTGAGGACGTTCTCGAGCTTCGTGAGCTCCTGGGTATTCTCGTCATATGTCGGCTTAATCTGGAACGTGAAGTTGTCGACCTTGTTATACCCTGCTGGCGCTTCCGTCTCTGCCACGGTGTATGTGCCTGCGTCAAGCCCAGTTACGTTGATGTTGCCGTCCTTGTCGGTCGTGAACTCGTATGCGTTGTCACCGAGCGTACCATTCTCCTGGACGTACTTCGTGGACGAGCCGTCATCGTCCCCAGTCGCCTGAATCGTGAACTTCGCGCCCTGGAGGTTCGCCTCAGTGGTGCGGTCGACCTTGTGGAGCTGGAGCTTATAGGCAAAGAGCTTGGCAGTCTTCGGGGTCGTCGTGCCTGTCCCATCGGAGTGCGGGTTGTTGCTGTAGGTAAGAGTAACGGTGTTCGCATTACCCTCTCCACCAAGGACAATTGCCTTGGACGGGTCAAGCGACGCCGTGTAATCAACGACAACCTTAGAGGAACCAGTGATGGTGACGGTCGAGCCGTCAGTTCCCTTTGCTGTCTTGAGGTCAGCAAAGGAGATAGACAGTGTATTCGTGCCAGTGTCATAGTGCTTCGTATAGCTATCGGCAGCAATCTCCTTGTCATCGATGGAGACCTTGACGGAATCCGCATTGGCTACAAGTCCTGTAGACAGGACATCGGAGAACGCATACTTGTAGGTATCGTATGTCGCAACGTTGTCTGCGACGGTGCCGGTGAGCTCATAGGTGACGCTCTGCCCAGCCTCAGCATCAGCGACGGAGGTAAAGTCAGCGCCAGTCGCATCATTCTTCACCTGCTTCGAGACGGTCGGAACGGTAGTCTTCTCTGTGACGGTGACCTGCGTTGCGCCGCCGACGACTGCGAAGATTGGAGCGGTACCAGCCGTACCGGACTTGCCGTTGGTTGTTGCGGTGTTTGTCACGAAGAGCCAATACCCCTCGTCAAGCGTTGCTGCGGTACCAGGCGTGACCGACGTGGTGCTTGTCTTGCCGTCGACTGCCTTCGCCAGTTCGTTTGCGAACGACGCCGCGTCGACACGCGTTGTGTTGTCAGTTTTGGTAATCTTGCCGCTGATATACGTCGCCGCATCCTCTGCTGTCTTGCCGGCATAGTTGGCGTCTTTAGACTTGATGAGTTTCTCGACCGCTGTCTTGACATCGTCATTCGCCCATGCGACGTTCGTCTCTGTCTTGCCGGTGGTATTAGCGTCATCGGCGACATTCGCCTTGAAGATTTGGTAACCATCATAGGTGACGGTCCCGTTACCATCGACCTTGTTGATGACAATCGAACCTGTCCCATAGCTGACGGCAGCCATAGCCGGTACGACAGGCATCATGCTCGTCATGGCAGCCAATGACAGCCCCGCAGTGACAGCGATGCGTGCGATGCTAGTCTTTCCCATGTTCTTCCTCCTGATTTACGTGTCAGTACGCATGGCATTGGTGAAATCTACGCACCGACGATATGGGTCTTATGAAACGCTCAAAATCTTGTGCCAACGCCTGAAAAGTAACCTAAAAGAAGTCTATATGTAATGCGATTGCCATGACTTGGCAATAAGCAACGCGATGTCGATGCTATTCGTGTTCCTCATCGCCATGCCGCGTCCCGAAAGAGCGAATGGACGCGATTGTCACGAGAGCAACGGCGCCAGCAAACGATATGGCGATTGCAATCACTTGTGCTGAACCAGTAAATGGCAGAGTGAACTTGAGAGGTAGGGAGTTGGTGAACGTCACTGTAGCATCCTCACCCTCGTCCACAACCTCGTCGCCATCACCAACGCTTCCACTGCCAAGCGTGCCAGTGGCGAGTTTCTCGTTCGTGCCTGACGTGGATGCCGATTGTCTGACGAACGTTCCTGTCTGTCCGTCAGCTACGCTGATGTCGTACCTTCCTGCCTTGTCATTTGCCTGCTCTACAAAGCGGTATTTCGTCCCTACGGGAACGCCAGAGATCGTTACCGATTCCCCGTTCGCCAGGTATGCGAGCATGTCAATATTGCCATTGTCATCAGCATCCATGCTTCCTATCGATGACGATAGCGTCGTGTTCGCCGGGAGCCCCGACATCATGATCTCGATCGTGTACTTGATTGGTTTCCCGCCCTTGTCGTTGTCGCTGGTGACGGCATTCCCTATCGCGTCGTGCACAACCTTGCGTACGGTGAGATTCTGCACCTTGTGGATTTGGTTCGTGAACGCGATGGTTATGTCCTCGCCGATCTCGGCCGTCTCCTTCGCCGTCGAGAGCGACGTGTCGGTCTTCGTCACGCTGCCGCTGCTTGACGCTATCGTTCCGTCGCCGCTGCCGTTGTCGGTGACCGTGTAGTTCGAGTACCAGCTCCCGCCGTCCTCTGTGACGACATATTGTGCCCCCACGGGGATGTCGCTTATCGTTACGCTCCCGCCGTCCTTAAGCTGGAACGTGATGTCTGCCGTGCCGTCGTCTGCCGCCGTCACCGTCTGCCCATTTGAGAGTGACAGGAACATGCCTGCTGTGAGTCCAGTTATCGTGGCGTGCATCGTGTAGAGGTCGGTGTCAGACTTGGGCGCTCCCGTGACGGTCTTCGTTATGGTGAGCGGGACGTATGCGAGGTCGTCAATGTTGTATGTCTGCTTGTTCGTGAATGCCGCCTCTGACGTGACACCGCTCGCTATCGTGCCGGCGTCCCCGGTCTTCGTCGTCTCGTAGCCTGATGCTGATTGCTCCGTCACCACGTAAGATACGCCTGACGGTATGCCGTCCATCGTGATTGACTCACCGTTCGCGAGGGACACGTTCGCGACGCCGTCCACGAACGGTACGCTTCCGAATATCTTGGTGCCGGCGATGAGCTTCTGCGTCGTCGCGTCAGGGGCGGTGAGGGTGATGGTGAACGCGAACTTGCGCGCGAGCGCGGCCGGAACGGTCGTGTTCGTGACCGTCTTGCTCACCTTCAGCCCCCCTGTCTGTTGGGTCGTGTGGGGCTTGCTGTTCGTTATGGTGTACGTCTTCGTGGTGGTCTTCCCGGGATCGTTCGGCAGTGCCGCCGTGCCGTCGCTGCCTGATGACGTGTATCCCTGGTCCGCAAGTCCGCCGAGCATCTGCTCGTAGACATAGTATTCGCGGTTCGCGTCCTCGACGTCGAAGGTGTATGTCCATACGTCACCGTTCTTCACCAGGGTGACGTCTGGCGTCCCGTTCCCGTCCGTGTCCATCGTGTATGTGTTCTGGTCGAGCTGCACCCACTTGTGCTTCGATGGATCGGCGGAATACGTGTAGTCCTTCGTGTCAGCGGCAAGGGCGCCAGTCGGCAGCACGATTGCGGCGACCATGCATACGATGATCGTCGCGATCGCCACGATCGCGCCAATGCCGACGTGTCCGTGCTTACGTCCCCAGTGCGAAAGCGATCCGGTCATGTCTATCACTCGTATCAGCTCCAGTGTCCAGAGAATAGCGGCGTCTTGAGATGCGATACGGTCGTTGCTTCCGCGACATGCACGTGCTCGTCGCCGTTCCGTTCATTCCGCGTTTCCATTCCGTTGCGTCCATCAGTGTGTTAGTCTCAGCGCATGCCATGCGCGCGCCGCAGCGTGACGAGTCGCCATGTCGCACGTATCCCAGACTATATGACGTGCCACATGCCCCTGTGCGCGGACGGACGCATGGCTGGGCGCGCGCAGGCAAGAACGGCACGCCATTGTGAATGCCGCCACGAAACGAAAGCGACGAACAGGCGGCGGATAGCGAGCAACGGGAGGAACAGCAATGGAAGAGCAGAAGAGTGACAGCACAGCCACCGCACCAAACCAGGCGCAAGGCGACGACGGAAGGCAGCAGGCGTCACCGCAGCAGACGTCGTTCTCTGTGACGATCAACCAGACGAGCGATCATTCCGAGCCTCGGCTGCAGGCGGTGACCAAGACGATAGACAAGAACGTCTTCGCCTGGGTGTTCTGCTTCCTGCTTGGCGGACTCGGCGTCGACCGCTTCGTGCGTGGGCAGGTGGGACTTGGCATCCTTAAGCTCCTCACGGCAGGCGGGTTCGGCGTATGGGCGCTCGTCGATTGGATCATCGCCCTCACGAAGGCGTACGGCAGCTCCTTTGCTGATGACCGTGACTTCACCTTCATCAACGGGCGGTACGCTAGATAGTGGTCAGTCGGTCATCCTGCCGGCGCGTCACGTGTAGGGCGTGACGAATGGCGGCGACGGAACAAGGGGTTCACCCGTTCCGTCGCCGCCATAATCATGCCGACTTTCCTGATTGCCGTGATGATTGCCGTGAGCTCTCGTGCCTGACGTGACACGGCGTCGTCATTTGCGTCATTCCTCGCCGCTTGGCGTGCTGTATTTCGACAGTCCGGTTATCGTATACGTCCCGTCCTTCTTTATGGTCACGACGTGCTGCTCTGTGTTCAGCTCGTAGCCGTCGGG
>Ga0256406_1005865_pt1 | contig 12745 bp, 11 predicted proteins | sample RumenRJG_03DNA_FD_185986 | JGI IMG/M metagenome (GOLD analysis project Ga0256406, IMG submission 185986) | Bovine rumen microbial communities from Lethbridge, Alberta, Canada - RJG_03 | ecosystem: Host-associated > Mammals > Digestive system > Stomach > Rumen | place: Canada: Alberta | collected...
GGCCTGGGCCAGAGAAAGTGGTGCGGATGGAGACCTTTCATTCAGTGGCCCTTTCAGGGCCTGGCCGGTAACACGCGCCTTATAGGCGCAGAGCAAACCACCCGCTAGGCGGGTGGTGCTGATTGTGAAAGCGACGAGCCAGAAGCCATGATGCAGGCTTGCCTGCAAATCATGGCTCCCGGCGACCGCCCAACATCGAGTGCGGAGCACGAGATGAAAGCGACGAGTGGCGACCGCTCAACATCGAGTGCGGAGCACGAGATGAAAGCGACGAGCGGCGACCGCTCAACATCGAGTGCGGAGCACGAGATGAAAGCGGTTGCCCGGTTCTGACTGCGAAGCGCGATACGGCAGCGGGGCCGCCGTATCAGGCATGACACAAACGGAAGGATGGGACACTTTGGCAAGAATGGGAAACCACAAAAGAAGACAGGCGAATTAAAATTACACAGTGTAAACAGCAGAAAATCTAAAGAGCTATGAGGTTTGTAATGGGTAAAATCGGAATTCTGGACGTCGGAGGCGGCCTTCGCAGTATTTACGGGGCGGGTGTCTTCGATTACTGTATGGATAATGGAATTGAATTTGATTATGCAATCGGTGTGTCGGCGGGCAGCGCGAATATAGGTTCGTTCGTGAGCCGGCAGCGCGGACGGAATTATCGCTTTTATCATGATTATGCAATGCGGCCGCAGTTTCTGGACCTGAAAAACCGTTTCCGGACCGGGTACGCCTGCGATATCGATTATATGTACGGTACGCTCGCCAATGAAGGCGGAGAAGATCCGTGGGATTTCGACACAGCTGTCGCAAATCCGATGGAATGTGTAGCTGTCGCGACGGATGCAAATACCGGCAAGCCGGTTTATTTCACGAAAGAGGCTTTTGCAAGGGATAACTTCTTTCCGTTTAAAGCGTCGAGCAATATCCCGATTCTCAACAGGCCGTGGTACGTCGGCGGCATGCCGTGTTTTGACGGAGGAATCTCGGACCCGCTTCCGATTTACAAGGCGTTCCGCGACGGCTGCGAGAGGGTTGTCGTCATTTTGACGCTGCCGCGGAATCAGCTTCTCAATCCCCGTAAGGATTATTTCTGGGCAAAGGCGATGAAGCCGAAGTATCCGAATACCGCCATCCGCGTGAAGCACCGCTCGCAGACGTATAATCGTCAGCTTTTAAAGACCAAGGAGCTTGAGAAGGAAGGGAAGGTCCTCATCATTGCGCCGGAATCGGTCTTCGGCATGAAGACGCTGACACAGGATGCAGATACTCTCGACCGGCTTTATCACTGCGGATACGCGGATGCGAAAGCAATCCCGGGCTTTCTTGCGAAAGCGGGTTTTGACGGTAAGCACAGCAGCGGTTTATAATCGATAGGCAAAGATAAGGTTGCTGATTAGCGGTTGTGACAGGGAGGACTGCAGAAGCGCTTCGCGCGGGGCGGTTTTAAGTCTGTCACATTTCGGAATACCTCACAGGGAGAAAGTGAAATGCTTGAATTCAGATATGATACGCAGCTGCTTCTTGACAAATATGGGCTTGATGACGATGCCTGCGATGATCTCGTCGACGAGGTCCGTGATCACATCATCAATACCTTCAAGGGAGACAGCCTGATTGTCGCAGGTGACACCGGAGAAGATAAGTTCGGCGAGAAGGCAACGTTAAAACTTCACTTCCACACGAATGAGCCGTGGCTTGTTCTCGAGTACTGCCGCAGTCTTGGTGAGATTTACGATATTGTCGTCGAGGATATGGACCGGCAGACAAGAGGCCTGCACGGCTGAGCAGCTATTGAAGATGATTCATAAGAACAAAGTCCCCTTCGCAGAATGTAAAAACTTCTGCCGGAGGGGTTTTTGCTGTTCAGGAACGGTTTCTCCTGCGCTGTCTGTGAATCCCCGGCGGAGCCCCCGCAAGGCCTCGAAGGCTGGAAGAAGGTCTCCTGGAAAAATCACCTTTACCTGTATCCTGAATGAAACGCCCTTCAAAAGTTCTGAGAAAAAAACATCGGCCGCCGCAAAGAGGGCTAGCCATGTAATTCTTATTCGTACTGCGCCTGTTCATTTGTTATACTGATGGCATGAATTACGTAGTGCTTGATCTTGAATGGAATCAGGGAAATTCGACGATGGAGCGGCGCGATGAGGTAATGCCGTTCGAGGTGATTGAGATCGGAGCCGTGAAGCTCGATGAAAACCTCAGTCACATATCGGATTTCTCAAGACTGGTGCGGCCGACGCGATATCACTCTCTTCACTTTATCGCCGGCAAGCTTCTTCATATCACAATGGAAGAGCTGGCCTCACAGCAGCCTTTTCCGGAAGTCTGCCGCGATTTCCTGCGCTGGTGCGGAGAGGATTATGTTTTTGTCACGTGGGGTCCGGCGGATCTTACCGAGCTGCAGCGGAATATGCGCTGGCACGGGATGGGTGCGCTCTCAGACGGACCGATCCCTTTTCTTGATGCACAGAAGCTTTATTCTCTCTCCCATCTCGAACGGCACGAGAGACTCTCTCTCGAGACAGCCGTCGACCAGTGCGGAATCCGCAAGGATATCCAGTTTCACCGGGCTTACGACGATGCCTACTACACCGCCCTTATTCTGGAAAAACTTCCGCGGAGCATCTTCTCCTACTATTCGTTCGACTATTTCACGCTGCCGAAGGATAAGTCGGCAGAGGTACACGTGAAATTCGACACATACGCAAAATATATCTCCCGCGGATTTAAAGACAGGCATCAGGCCCTCGAAGACCAGACAGTCAGGAGTACCGTCTGTTATCTCTGCGGGCGGGTGCTGAAAAGGCATCCTGTTGCGTGGTTCACCCCGAACGGAAAGCAGTATTATTGTGTCTCCTGGTGCCCGGAACACGGCTATATGAAGGCAAAGGTCCGGCTCCGGAAAACGGATGACGGCCTTGTCTATGTCGTCAAAACGGAGCGCTTCATCGGGGAAGATGATGTAAATGAGCTGCGCGGGCGTTCCCTGAAGCAGATGAAAAAAGAGAGGAAAACGGCTTCTAGGGCTTCCATTCGGAAACCGGATGCCGTAAGGAGGCCGGATACCTTACGGAAACCGGATTCCTTTCGGAATCCTGGAGCCTCGCGGGGATCAAAGCCCCTCTGCAATGCAAAGAAACCAAAGAATCTGCCGAATCCAAAGCCCAGTGTGAATCAGCAGGGCTGACTGCCGGGAAATCAGAATTTCCCATCATAATCTTTGTCGTCAAGCCGGTCATAGTGAAGGCGGTATGGACGGACGTATTCTTCATTCGGATCGGCTTCCTTCTTCCTTTTTTCCGACGAAGGATGGGAGAACGAGCGGATGAAGGCGATGATGAAAATAATGACAATGACAATTCCGGAAAGGGCCGCGACGAGGGTCAGGATCTCGCGGATATTGATGAGAATCGTTCCGGAATCGTTCACCACGACCATGCCGCCGAGCTGTTCCTTTACCGATTCAATAAACGCGCGCATCCTGCCGCGCAGGGAAGGATCGTTTCCGGATTCTCCTGAAGCCGCAGATTCAATGGCTTCGGAAGAAGCACTGCCGGAAACATTACTCCCGGAAGTATCGGCGGAAGCCTTCGATGAAATCGTATCTGCAGATTGATCCGCAGAATTGCCTGCGGAATCAAGAAGGCAGAGGTCTGCCGACCCGACAACCGTGTTTCCATAGCGGTACGTGAGGGAGGCAACTTTTTTCCCGGTTTCCGTTGACTCCGGCGCCTGGCCGGCCGTTCCGCTTTCTGCTGCATCCATGCTCTCTTCCGTATCGTCACGGAGAATCGGGTCGTCGCTGTATGAGTTGACCGCCTTTTCTTCTGCACTTCCGCTGCCCGTGTAGGTTACGGTGCAGTCAAGCTGATCAAAACTCACATCCTTCGGAAGTATTACTTTTGCGCCGTCTGAAAGGGACAGAATATCGGAGGAATTGCCGAGAAGGTCGCTTCCGCCGGAGAGAAATGCAGATTTCTTCACCTGAAAGCGGGTCTCATTGGTTTTTACGTCTGCCTCTGTAAAGTTCGCATAACCCCACTCGAAAAGAGCAGCCGTGTCGGTGAACTGGTAAGGCGAGTCTTCCTTCATGACGACGGCGATGAGACGCATGCCGCCGCGCTCGCAGCCGGTGACAAGGGTCTCTCCGGCGTGACCGGTATATCCGGTTTTTCCGCCGATGATGCCGGCGCAGGCAACCTGTCCGGTGATGAGGGCGTGTTTGTTGGAAATATCGAAGGTATCCGGCTGGGTGGCGGTTGCCTCAAAGTGATAGCTCGGAGTGTTGCCGATGCGCAGCATGGTATCGTTGTCGAAGAACGCGCGTGCGATCAGCGCGAGGTCATGGGCGGTCGTGTAATGGTTATCGTCGTGAAGGCCGTTCGCATTGACGAAGTGCGTGTGTGTGCAGCCAAGCTCGGCAGCCCTCTCATTCATCAGGTCCGCAAAAGCAGAGACGCTGCCGGCGACTTTTTCAGCGACGGCGGCAGCCACCTCGTTCGCGGAACCGACCATGATGGCATAGAGTGCCTGTTCGACGGTGATGGATTCGCCGACATCCATGCCGACATTGGAGCCGTCGGCCGGAACGGAATGAATGGCCTCCTCGGAAAACGTGATCGTGTCATTCAGATCGAGCTTCTCGGCTGCGATGAGGCACGTCATCATCTTCGTGGTGCTGGCGGGATACAGTTCCTCATCGATATTTTTGGCATAGAGAATCGCGCCTGTGGAGGCGTCCATGAGAATGGCACTTTCCGCGGTGACGGCAGGGCCCTGCGGCCAGGAGGAATCGGCATTGCTCTGAATGTCCTCCGCTTTTCTGGCTTCCGCATCCGCAGACAGAGTTTCTTCGGCATAGACAGGAACGGCGGGCAGAATGAGCGCTGCACCTGTACCTGCCGCAGCAGCAGAGGCCGAAAGGACCAGTGCGGCCAGAATGGAGACAGTTTTTGCGTAAAAACGGGACCGCGGTTTTCCTGCGGTGTCATCTTTGCCCGGTGCAGCGGCGGATGCTGTTTTTGCACAAAAATGAGACAGGGCAGCAGGGATGCCTGCTGCCGCTGCCTTAAAATGAGCATTATGAAGTTTTAAGGGAGCTTTTCTTTCCCTTCCGAAACCGATTCTCATTACAGAGCTTCCATTACAGAACTTCTTTGATCTTCTCTTCCAGCGTTGCCTTCGGAACACCGCCGATGGACTGAGCTACCGGCTGACCGTTCTTGAAGAAAATGAAATTCGGGATGGACATGACGCTGTAGCGCTCTGCAATCTCGGGGTTATCATCGACATTCAGCTGGCCGATTTTAATCTTGCCCTTGTATTCTTCCTCGAGCTCTTCAACGACGGGGCCCATCATCTTGCAGGGGCCGCACCATTCCGCGAAGAAATCAACCATAACAGGAATATCGCTCTTCAGTACTTCTTTATCGAAATTATCTTGATCAAATTTCATAATTATATCCTCACTTGTATATGTATTATGGATACTGTTTTCGGTGCGGGATGATTCATCCGGTTCAGACACCGCAGCCGATGCGGGATGATCCATCCGGTACGGAACACAGCAGCCGGCCAGGGTGATCCATCCATGAAAGGATATCACGTGTATCCGGCACATCGATATTCTATCATATGCACCCGCCGAAATTGCTGAAATCTTTATAAAGCTCAGACTAAGCGCGGCGGGGCGCTTTGGAGATGATGTATTTGCAGATGGGATTGCCCTTTGCAGAGAATTTGGCTTCGTATTCGGTCTCCACGTTGCCCTCTCCCATTTTCGGATCGCTGTGCAGGTCGTATGTGAGCGCATCGATCTGAAAGCCGCCCTGCGGAACCTCGTCGACTGCAAAATCGAACAGAGGACGGTTGTCGGTCTTGAACTCGATCGTGCCGCTGTCTGTGAGAAGACCGTAATAGAGCCGCAAAAACTCCTTGGACGGGAGGCGCCTCGGAGCCTGCGAGCGTTTTGGCCAGGGGTCGGAGAAATTGAGGTAGATGCGGTCGATCTCATGCTTTTCGAAGATGTCGCCGAGGAGCTCGGCCTCCCAGCACACGAGGTACAGATTCGGAAGGGCTGCGGCCGCCTGTTTCTTTGCCGCTTTATAGAGCACGCTCGAGTACTTCTCGAGGCCGACGTAATTTATCTCCGGATGGAGAGCGGCCATTTCGACGATGAAGCGGCCCTTTCCGGTGCCGATCTCGACGTGGAGCGGATTTTCATTTCCGAAGAGCTCTCTCCACTTTCCCTTCTGCTCTTTCGGATTATGAACGACGTATGGACTTGCCGCGAGATAACCGGCGGCTTCCGGAATATTGCGTAAGCGCATAGTTTACCCTGATGTGGACCGATACAGAATGATTTTCCTGAAATTAATGGTTTTATTGGTTATTGGCTGCAGTTGTCCGGCGCGCCGGACGAAATCAATTGTACGTGCCGGCGGCGCCGGTTGCAAGACAGTGTCCGCACTTCACAAAGGGATGTCTGCATTCACCAGGAATGTCTGCAGGACGGTGTACGCGCGGATCGGCGGCCTTGTGCAGAGAACAGCGGCATATGATATGATGAAGCAGAATGCGGAACAGTGCCGCGGAAGCAGCCGGGGCCGCAAAGTCCGGGAAATCATACGAAAAATCTGCGCAATATGCGGGTTCCGGGCTGATCAATCGAGGAGTATGAATTATGTCTTTTGGAAGCAGCAGGCTTCTTCGGATAATCAGCACCGCCGCCGTATTTGCGGCAGCGGCAGTTTTTACGATGGGGTGCGCGTCCACGTCGGATGAGGTAAGCTCTTTCGCGGTCAGTGCAGCGACCAGGGATTCACGTGAATATTCGGAATCCGGGGAATCGGGAGAGGCCCTTTATCCGGCGGACGGAAGTTTCGAGCCGGCCGCAGAGGATTCATCCGGAGAGGCTTCAGCGGATGTTTCTGCCGATGAAGGTTCTAAGAGCGGCGGATATGCGGTCGATGCCGAGATTGAGTTTTTGAGTTACGGCGACACGGGCAGCAGCATCGTGGAAATTCCGCAGTTTGTGACGAAGTCGGGCGAGAGCACGAAGTCACTGGACACGCTGAACGAAAAAACAAAATTTCTGCAGGATATGTATAAGGAAGTGCGCGACGAGAACGACGGGAGTTTTGTCGAAATCCGGAGCTATGTCGCGGATACGAAGCGGTATCTGCAGGTCACGACGACGTATGTGGAACTCCCGGCAAAAGAAAGCTGGGGCGATCTCATAACGCTTGCATATGACACAAAGACCGATACAGCGATCACGCCGCACGATGCTCTGGCGCAAAGCGGCATACCGGGGGATCAGCTGTCCATCGATGTGCACGACGCCTACGTTGCGTCGGGCGGAAAGGACCTCGTGAGATCCACCGAAATGCAGGGCTTTGAGCTGGATGACATGGGAAATCTGACAGCGGTTTATATGAAACTCGGCCTTTACAGCGAGAAAACGGATTCCGAAACGCAGAAATTTTATCGCTACTGCCCTTCGGATCAATCCATCACTCCGCTCGATCTTTCTGCTGAAGAAGAATAGGCTGAAAGACAGGTTAAAGGCAGGTTGATATTGGAACAGTTGTTCCGGGAGGCAGTCGGTTGTACCGCCTGATCAGTCTTTTGATCGGCTATGTGTTCGGAAATTTCCTCATGGCCGATGTTGTTGCAAAAAAATACACGGGGAAGAAGGCTTCCGAGATCGGCTCGGGCAATCCGGGTATGGCAAACGTCATGGCGCAGTGCGGCTTTGGCGCGGGGCTCCTCGTACTGGCAGGAGATCTCGCCAAAACGGTCATCCCCTGCGTCCTCGTGCGGTTTCTTCTGTTTCCGGATCACGGACTTACAGCCTGTGCATATGCGGGGCTGGGCGCCGTGCTCGGGCATGATTTCCCGGCGGCGGTCAGATTCAGAGGCGGCAAGGGTGTTTCATCGACCTGTGCCGCAATTTTCTGTATTTCGCCTCTGTGGGGTCTTCTTTCGATGACGGTCGGAATGTACATCGTTTTTGCGTCGCAGTATCTCGGGCTGGGCGCGGTTTTCATTCCGCTTGCGTTTACGGGTGTCTCCTGGCTTTTGTTCAAAAGTCCGGAGCTTACGTTTGTCCTTCTGCTGGAGAGCGTGCTCATGTTCCAGCGGCATTTTCCGGCTTTCCGGAACATCCGGAAGGGGACAGAGAAACGCGTCGATGTCGCGGGCTTACTTAAGAAAAAGTTCGGCCGGCTCACGATCCTCACCACGATTGCCTGCACAGTCGCGCTTTTCTTAATAGCGATGCACCCGTGGTATGAAAACTATATGCGCATCGATCATATTCAGACCTGCGCGCGGTCAAGGTACTGTGTTGTTCTTGACCTGGAAAACGCAAAATCTGCCGCTGCTGCGGAGGGCACCGCATTCGGGCGGGAAGAAGCGCTTACGGCTGTCAGGGAGAGTCTTGAAGATCACTTTGGCGTGACGATCAGCAATTTCGGAGAACCGGTGGCGGGCGCCTGCCTCGGAGGCGGAACATGGACGATCCTTTACGATGAGGAGACGGGAGAAATCACGACATACTGCACGGCGCAGGACCATGAAGAAATATCGGAAACGGAAGGCTTATATCAGCTTGGAAATGACTGATCATCCCGGAAGGCATGGAGAATATGAATCATTCTGATCTCCCGGGAAACCTGACCGTATAGTGAGGCTAAACAATGGACAAACCAACACATCGGATTCCTCGGGCGGAGGACCGCACACGGGCGGCCGAACAGGAATCGGAACGAAATAAAGACGCAGAATACGAAAAGGCAATTGAAGAACAGCGCCGCAGAGCGGCAGCAGAATTTGAGAAGCAGGTCCGCGAGGCAGAGGATGCGGCCGCACAGAGCGATACAGGTGTGCGGGCGGCAAGACAGGAGGGACGCAAGATCCCTCTGATTGCTGTCGGAGCTCTGCTGTATGCGTTCGGAATGAATTATTTTCTTCAGCCGCTGCATCTTTATGCGGGCGGCATGATGGGATATTCGCAGCTCATCAATCAGCTTCTCATCCGGGGCGGTGTTTTACCGGAAAATGTTCAGATTTACGGTATTCTTTACTACCTGATGAATATACCTGCGATGGTGCTCTGCTACCGCAAGCTGCGTCACCGCTTCGTTTTCAAGACAATTCTGGCGGTCACGATTATTACCATCGCACTGCAGTTCGTTCCGATTCCGAATCAGCCGGTGCTGGACGACCGGCTGGCAAACTGTCTGATTGCGGGTCTTGTCTGCGGAGCGGGGGTTGGAATTATCCTGCGGATGGGCGCCTGCGACGGAGGAATGAATCTCTTTGGCATGGTAATCGCAAGCGAGAAGCAGGGAGCATCCATTGGAAAAGTGGCTATTTTATCCAATGTTGTTCTGTATGCCGCATGCCTTTTCCTTTTTGATGTGCCGACCGTGATTTATTCGCTGATTTATACGGTTTTCAACTCGATCGCCTGCGACAAGATTCACACGCAGAATATCAGTTCTCAGGTCCTGGTCGTATCGAAGCTCAAAGATACACGGCCGATGGAGATTTCTGTGATGGGACGCCTTCACCGCGGCATGACCGAAATCAATGCGAAAGGTGTTTTCACGGATTCGGATGTGAAGATTTTCGTTATCTTCGTCAGCAAGTATGAGGTCAACCGCCTCCGCAGCATCATCCGGCTGTACGATCCCGACGCATTTATTGTCGAGATCGAGGGCGTGAATATTGACGGAAACTTCACGAAAAGACTGACCTGACAGGGCGGGAAAAATGACGCAGCCCGCACTATTTTTGCAGGAAGCTGATTTTCAGATCAGAAGGACCGTATGGTTCCGATTTCGTCCGCCGGCTCAATCTTGCGGATGGTTACCGGATAACTGAGCGTGTCGTTTACATGAACCGTCACGGTGTCGCCGACTTTGTGGCCGACGAGAGCCTTTCCAAGAGGGGAGACATTGCTGATGAATCCCTTTATGGCGTTTTCGCGGATGGTCGTCGTGATGGTGTACACATCCTCTTCGTCATCGTTTACGAAGTATACGGTTACTTTCTTGTTGAGGCCTGCGGTGTCCGGCGAATCAGAGGAATCCTCGATGATGGTTGCGGTGTTGATCATCCGTTCCAGATAGCGGATGCGCGAGTCGTTCTGGTTCTTGAAGCGTTTTGCGGCGTGATATTCAAAGTTTTCCGAGAGATCGCCCTGCGCTCTTGCTTCCTTGAGATCATCGAGTGCCTTCGGGCGGACCACCAGCTTGCGGTACTCGATCTCCTTCTTCATATCTTCTATATCTTTCTTTGTCAGTTTGTCTCTCATGACGATGCATCTCCGAACAGGAAAAGGTCTTTTTTCATAACCTGCATCAGCAGCAGATTATTTACGGATTCTCAAGACTCTAAAATAGCATTTTCTTCGGGAAAGTTCAAAACGATGAAAATAGAATACTGTCTGTACAGAAATAATTGAGCTTGCGGCGGGAAAAACGAAAGCACGCTCCGGGCAGGCGTTTTCTTGCTTTTAAGGCCATATCCTTTTATAATTTTTGAAATAGCCCCGGCGCCTTGTCCGGGGCGGAAAGTGTATTTCATGATAAATTTTCGATCCGGAAAATTCAAACGGATTTTCTCTGCTGTTCTGATCATAATTCTCATTGTATCTATGGTAATCGGCCTTGCAGTGGCGATGGTCTGACTTTCCTTTCTCCGCACAGGCAACCGGACAGGAGTATAGATTTTGATACATTCTCGTGACGAAAAATCCTTTTATGAGAAATTGCATAAGACGGCAGTACCAGTCACGCTGTCCATCCTTTCCGCCGCCATGGCAGTGACGGCTGCGTTCAGTGCATGCCCGGCGAAGGCATATGCGGCTGTCGGCACGGATTCCTCCAGTACGGCAGAATCTTCCGATATGGAAGACACGGCAAATACAGCCGGCACGGGCAGTTCGGCGTCCGATGCGGCCGATACGGGCACTGCGGCAGACTCGGCAGGTTCGCCGGCGGATTCGTCCGACACGGCAGATTCGGCAGCTACAGCCCTCCTCCACCCCACCCGCATGATCATGAATGGAATCACGATCAACGGGATCGATGTCGGGGGCATGACGGAAGAAGAGGCAGCGTCAAAACTCCGTTCGGCGTTTGCGGACTATGGCAATGCGACGATCACGCTTGAGGGTCAGGACAGCTCCGAGACAGTCAGTGTTCCGGCGAGCCGGTTTGGTGTCGGATGGACGGATGTCAGCGCGGTCGATGAGGCCGGGGCCTGCGGGCACGGAACGAATATCATCGCCCGCTACAAGTCCGAAAAGGACATTCAGCAAAACGGGATGAACTTCACTGCAAATATGACGGCAGATGAGGGCGACATTCTCGATGTTCTTGAGAATGACTGCAGTTCGTTTGAGCAGGAGGCAGTCGATGCCTCTCTTACCCGGGAGAACGGGAGCTTTACGGTCTCGCCCGGACAGTCCGGCGTCGTGATCGATCATGATTCGAGCGCGTCTAAAATCAAATCGGTTCTGGAGGACGGCTGGACCGGAGGAAATGAGATCATCGCACTTGACATGGAAGTGAGTGAGCCGAACGGGACGGCAGAGGAACTGGAACAGGTGAAGGATCTTCTCGGAACGTTCACGACAAGCTACAGCTCCTCCGGGGAGGCGCGGTGCCAGAACATCGCCAACGCCTGCGGTATGATCAACGGAACGGTTGTGTACCCGGGGCAGCAGTTTTCCGTTCTTCAGACCATCACTCCCTTCACAGAGGAAAACGGATATGCTCTCGCCGGATCCTACTTCGGGCAACAGGTCGTTGAGAGTTTTGGCGGAGGAATCTGCCAGGTCTCGACCACGCTGTACAACGCAGTCATCCGCGCGGAACTTCAGGTCGACGAGCGTCATAATCACTCGCTGATCGTAAGCTATGTCGATCCGTCGGACGACGCAGCAATCGCAGAGTCCTCAGGACTTGATTTCCGATTCACGAACAATCTCGAGATTCCGATTTACATAGAAGGAAGCATCAGCGGCAAGAGCATTACGTTCAATATTTACGGCCATGAAACGAGAGATCCCGGACGTACGCTCGCATTCGAGAGCGAGACGATCGAGACAACGGACCCGGAGGGCGAGGCCGTTTACACAGACAATACGCAGCAGGTCGGCTATATTTCCTATACGGCGGCGCATCAGGGCGTGAAGGCAAGGCTCTGGAAGGTCGTGTATCAGGACGGTGTTGAGCAGAGCCGTGAGGTGTTCAACAACAGTACGTACAATGCGGCGCCGAAATCCTGCACGGTCGGAACGCTCGGAACGGTGACGGCCAATCTGCAAGCGGCCATCGACTCGCAGAGCATTGAGGGCTGCGAGGCCGCGATCGCCACACTTGCACAGGATCAGGCTGCAGAGGCAGCAGGACTGACGCCGCAGCAGCAGGCGGCGCAGGCCCAGATTGACGAGATACAGCAGATTGCCACGCAGGCCGCCAACGATGCTTACGCACAGGCTATTGCAAACGGTGCGGATGAGGCGACGGCGCTTGCCGCCGCGCAGACCGCATCCGAACAGGCGGCAGCCGCGGCACAGGCGCAGATTGCAGCCAGTGCCGGGACTGCGGGGGATGCGGCCGGAACAGCTGATGGAACAGAAGCATCAGATGCTGCACAGTGAGAAACAGTCTGGAAAATTTTGATGAGACACCGCGGCGGATGCGGGGGCGGAGAAAAGCAGCCG
>Ga0256406_1005866_pt1 | contig 12743 bp, 9 predicted proteins | sample RumenRJG_03DNA_FD_185986 | JGI IMG/M metagenome (GOLD analysis project Ga0256406, IMG submission 185986) | Bovine rumen microbial communities from Lethbridge, Alberta, Canada - RJG_03 | ecosystem: Host-associated > Mammals > Digestive system > Stomach > Rumen | place: Canada: Alberta | collected...
ACTAGCAAGACCTCACGGGATAAGCATTGCTTCTTTCCTCGTCTACCTTCAAGGTTTACGCTATGAGTTTACGTTTGTCTTTTGGACTTCGTTGCTTTGGGCCAACTTATCCGCTCATAACGCCTTGATACCTTGTTCCTGTTCGTAAGGCTACGATTTTGCTATTGCTTCTTCTCTCCCATCTATCACTAGATGAAACTTGCAAGTCGCTATAGGGTTGCTCGACAACTAGCCCCCAAAGGAATTTCACCTTAGAAACAATACATGCCCGTCATACCTAAGAAAGGCAGTTCCTCGCGAACTGCCTTTTCTAATATTTATTTTTTTCGGATACAATCAATCGTTTACTTCCTTGCCAACTTTTCTTTCAGTTCCTGTCTTTTTTCGTTGAGAATCTTCACTCTCTCTTTCAGATAGTTCTCTAACCCTTTATCACAGCAATAAACATAACAGCCCTTCATTCCTCTGGTCATCAGAACACGATAAGTGTTCTTGATGAGGATATCGCATTTATCCAGAGCTTCCTGTCTATTTTCCTTTGCTAGTTTCTTCCATCCCGCCAGAGATTTATCATCCGGAGAACGCTTCGATGGGTCACTGACAATATGTCCGCCTTCATAACAAAGATCTTTTCCGATCAGAACACCGACATAATCAAACTCAAGGCCCTGACAAGTATGAATACAGCCCACCTGAGAGACCGAATTCGGATCGGTCGCCCAAGGAGATGTGGAATCCATGTTCCAAGGAAGTGCAAAATCATAACCCTGAGGTCTTAAATCGATATCAACATGATCGGGGTTATTTCTTGTCGTTTTCTTCCAATCCCAGCAATAACCGGCCACCAATCTGGATTTATTGTTGATCCGATTCTTTTCATAGATAGCCTCTTTCATCTTGGCTGGGTTATCAAAGACTTCGAAGTCATAATCGAAATCGAACCAATCGAAATTAGAAGTGTGACGGATTTCCAATACGTCGTCTACCCAGTTGAGATAACCATCGGCTCCGTTACAGCGGAACTGGCTTTCGAGTTTATCGCTGACTACTTCGATACCTAAGCGAGTCGCCGTTTCTTTGATGCGGTCGCTGGTTGCATAATCTGCCCAGGCGATTCTCTGTTCGTTATCGATAAAGAAAACCGAGAAATAAGCATCCTCCATAATGTGCTTGAGGAAATCGTCGTCATGATGGAAGCGGTCGTTATAAGGAAGACGATGGGCTTCATCTACGATGAGGGCATCATAGTTATTCATGCCCTTATCGGAAGCGATAGCATCCGGGGTAGTGAAGAGACCTTCGATCTGTTTCTTCTTGATTTTGCTTCCTGCCAGTTTCTCGGAATAGACTTTCCGTGGTGCGCTGTTCTTCGTGACATAGGCTGCAATCTTTTCAAAAGGTTTTCTTGAAAGTTCCACCAAGAGATTGATGGCCAGCACGGATTTTCCGGTTCCCGGACCACCTTCGATGATCATGACTTTCTTGGTCTTCTTCTTGAAGCAGTCCCGAGCAAGAGCCATTGCTTCTTCATAAACAACTTTCTGCTGATCGATAAGGTGGAATTCTTCGTTTCCTTTGAGCATGCTACCTAAGACGTCCTGAAGGCTCTTAGTAGTACGGATTTCTCCATCTTTGAGTTCGTAAAGGATTTTCTTTCCTTCATCCCCTTTACGAAGATACTTTTCTAAAAAGAGAACTAGTTTCTGTCGATCCTGAACACCGAAAAGAGGAGCCTCCGTGATAAAAGGTTCGTATTGTTCGTCCTCAAGTTGGGGATTCTCTTTCAAATTGCAGTTATGAAGATAAGCAAGAGCCTTAATCTCGACATGGTTGTCTTCCACTGTCTCGTTATAGTCTTTAATCAATTCTCCATAGGTGACGACCTGATAAGAAGGATGGGGGACTTCTCTTTCGGCTCCACCGGTAAAGGTCTTCACCAGCTGTCTTTTGCCTTCGACTTTTTCAGCTGTTTCCCATTGCTTCAGTTCAATAAGAATCGCAACCTGACGATTGTTTTCATCTCTTCCGGTCAAAACAAAATCGATTCTTTTGCTGGTCGGAGGAACCTGAAGTTCAATCACAACACCGCAGTCTTTCGGAAGCATAGGAGCATGGGAAAGGATGCGGTCCATCTCGGACAAGGAATTGTGCCACGCCTTTATTTGACCTTCGCTATAACTGAAATGGGCTTGCTTAGCGATATATTCCAGAGTCTGTACCAAATCTCTGTTAAACGAATCGTACTGGAACTGTGCGATATCTCCGCTATAGACAATCATGCAAAAAAGATTCCTTTCTCTCAGAGTTTATCGTACTTCGTGCTTCTTCCTTTGCTCTTCTCAACCGGATATTTCTTTTTCGAAATCGCCAGTTTTTCTTCCATGATAGCAATAGGATCGAGATTCAGTTTATCGGCGAGCATATAGCAATAGGTGAGAACATCGGCAAGTTCCCCTTTGACGTCTTCCAAAGAATAATTCTTACCATCCCACTGGAAACATTCCAGAAGTTCTCCGGATTCGATAGCGATTGACTTTGCTAAATTCTCCGGAGAATGGAATTGATCCCAATCTCTTTCTTTATTGAAAGCCCGTAATTCCTCTTTGATATCCGCCATAAATGCCTCTTCGTTGATATAACACAATTATAACATTCAAGAATCCAGAAAAAAGGATGGAAGCAGGTTCTCCGTCTCTTACTCCAACTACAATAGTTGTAACTTTGACTTGCTTTGACCTATCATACCTAAAAAGAAAAAGGAGAAAAACATGCCTTCTGGATGGGACTTAAGCTCGGGAGAGCTGAAAGATAATCGCAATGCCAATCTTTTCGAAGTCATCGCCAAATCCCTTTTCCATGGAGTTCATAACACAACCTACAAATACTGCTTCTTCAAGAAGCCTATTAGATAACTTATCCCTGTCGATGAAAACCATTCTCTTCCCCTCAAAACCATTGGGGAGACCTTTGCGACTACTTACTGGAACATGATCAACCTCTACGATATCCCATAGAGACCGCAAGCCAAGTCTTCCAAAGGCACGTTCATTGCCCAGAAGGTAAAGCAGATTTCGGATGCTAACCAACGGAAAGGCATTCCTTTTGAAAGTGTCAGAGAAGAGGTTCAGGAGGAATATTTCCAGTGTACTTTCCATGTCTTTAAAAAATATGTCATCGGCGCTTTCTATGCCGATACCGACGGCCTACTTTACGGCTTTTCCTCCTCAGGGAAGAACGGGGCCGTGCGTCTCTGGATGAACGAAAAATCGTATCGTTTCTTAGTCGAAAACAAGCAGATACTTGATCAACTCAACTACTACGAATGGCTAAAGATGTGTCAAGAGATTTTAAGGAAAGAGAATCGGGAAATCCCTGCTCTTTCCACTCGTATGGAGAACCTCACCAAGCGGAACGATCTTACGTTTTATAAGAATGAGTTGATTCAGTTATCGAACGATGACTCTACCTGTTTTCATTGCTTTTATTGCGGAGCAGCCTTTAAGAGAACCTCTCATCTCGATCATGTGATTCCTTGGAGTTTCCTCAAAGAAGATAACCTGTGGGACTTTGTCTTTGCCTGTCCTCGTTGTAACGAAAGCAAAAGCGACCGCTTACCTACTATGCGTTTCATCAATAAACTTGATGAGAGAAATAAGAAACTACGTCTTGCTTCCCCTGACCTGAGATGGTTGATAAGAGTTGCCATGGAGAATGGTGTAGAGTATGATTGGCAGCCAAAAATAATCTGCTAAATTATTATTCTTCCTTTAAGAACCAACTTTGTGAAGTCAAAAAAAGAGGGAGGCTACGAAGGTCTTCCTCTTTTGTCATTGCTGTTCGATGAATTACTTACGTTCGCCTAACTCGTGATCCCACTTGAGAAGAGCAGCGACATCGCCCTTGAGGAAATCATACTGCTCGATGAGAATACGGGAATGTTCTTCCTCTTCGGTCTGTTCATCCACATACCATTTAAGGAAGGAGATAGAACGATAGTCTTTATCCTTCTCCGCCTGAGCGACAAGACCATAGATGAGGCTGGTGACAAGCTCTTCGTGTTTGAGCTGTTCGACGAGTGGTTCTCTCAGATCTTTGTAGACTTCTTTCGGAGCATGGATATCGGCTAAAACGACTTTCTTTTCTTCCTGATTGAGATAGGCGATGAACTTAAGAGCGTGTTCGTTCTCTTCTTTCGCCTGCTTGAGGAACCAAGCTCCTAAACCGACGAAGCCTTTCTCTTCATAATACTGAGACATACCTAAGTAGAGATAGGCGCTTTCGAATTCCGCCGTGATTTGTTTATTGATGAGATCAACTAACTTTTCAGATACAGTTGCCATAATGGTTTATTCCTTTCTGTGGCTCTATCTTACTCTAAAGAAAGCGCTTTGAAAAGAGATATGCTCGCACTCTATTTTATCGTGTAACGTGACGGATATTGTCCTTGGAATAATAGAGAGAAAACTCCTCTCCTATGGCTCTTTCTAAGGGATCAAAGAAAAGATATGTCCTCTTTCCATCGCTACCTTTGCAGAAAAAAACACTCTGAAGCCGGCTCTCTATCCGCTTCGCTTTCACTTCGATACCATCTGAAACAGGAGAAACGATCTTTGAAACCGCTAAAAGGAAATTGAAAGAAGAGACAGGTTACACAGCAACCCGTTGGCTCTCCTTAGGTTTCTTCTATCCTGCTCCTGCTTATTCGGATGAAGTGGTTTCTTTGTTTGTCGCTCAGGATCTCACTCCTGGGGAAAAGCACTGGGATAAAGACGAATTCCTCAATGTCTCCTTGATGGCTTTTGAAGAATTCCGGAAAAAAGTAGAAAGCGGAAAAGTACCCGATGGCCGAAGTCAGCTCTGCCTTTATCGGTATCTCGCTTATCTAAGTTCGCAGAAACATTAGCCTTAAAAAGCTCTGCCCCAAACAAAGAGGAGCAGAGCTCATTTTTTATCCGCGATAGAAGATAATATCTTTCTTACCTTCGTTATTGGTTCCCATATAGTACTCGGTATCTAAACCGCCGATACGGAAACCGTTATAGAGATAGAAACGGCAAGAATCGAGATTGTTATCCGGAGTGACCGCATAGATTCCGCGGTAACCTAAGGCCAAGGCTTTATCGAAACAATGCTGTAACAGCTTTGTTCCGATACCCTGCGAAAGATACTCGGAATCGGTTCTCACTTCACGGACATAGAGATAACGGGTGCGGGAAGTCTTTTCCAAGAGAGCGAAGCCGACGCATTTGTCATTCACATACGCGCCGAAGATCACATAGTTCTTACTGTATTTGTCGTAATCGTATTCGTCAATCGGAGCATCATCGAGGCTCTTATTCTTATACTCGATGATCTTATAGCTCCAACGTCCGTTATAGTATCTTACCTGCATACGTCCCTTAATGGTGTAAGGACGGGTAGCTAACTTCAGATCATCTTTGTTAAGAAGCTCCGTAATTCTGACATTGATCATTTGGTAACCCTGCCTTTGGTTAAGAACATTGTAAGCGATTACAATTTGAAAAGCAAAACTATTTCTTGTGGAAAGAGAAAACCGAAAATTTCACTTTTCCTTCAACGTCAGAAATAGACGCAAAGAGAAAACGGAAAAGGAAGCTTCAAAAGCATTCATTCGGAACGATAATTTTAAAAAGAACGGAACAGCTATTTACGTTATTCCGTTCTTGCATTTATCGCATCTTTAATGTTTTATTATGAGTTCCGACTTTATTTATGAACAACAGGTTTTTCTTATTTCCTGTTGTTCTTCTCTAACGTCATCACGGCATACTTGCCTGTTTCCAAGGCACTCGGTATACCACCGATTCCTTTTAACCATTGACCAGCATAGTAGAGATTCTTGAGGCTCTTTTCTTGGTAAGGAAGCTCTTTCCTATGACCATCCGGAGTATCGAGGTTGGAAAGGAAAGATCCGCAATAGGTTCCACTATAACGATAGAAGGTATAAGGAGTCGAAGCATCGAGGAAAGAAAGGTGCCCCTGATAGTCGTTCTGCTGAGAAAGAAGGATTTCTTCAATCTTCTTAACTGCTACTTCTTTCTTCGAAGCATAGTTTCCGTTTTCTCTTGCTTTCATCCAGTAATCGAAATCGTCTTTATCCTGGTCAACCATTACAACTAAGGTGACACTGCCATCCGGATTTCTCATATAGGGATAACCTTGAACAAGAATATGATCGGCGGAAGATACGGCAAGAGAAAATCTTCCTTCGCTTCCATAGGAGACCGAATGCGGAATCTCTCCGGAATAATCTTCATCCAAACGGAAGGCACAGATAAAAGACGAAAGGAAAGGAGTATTCGGATCATCGATTGTCTTCATCACCTCAGGGTTCTGATATTCCTCAGGAAGCAGTTTTGCATAGAAAGTAGGAAGTGGAATCGTAGAGATGATATCGCCTGCGGAATATGTGTTTCCGTTACTATCTTTTACCGAAGTAATCTTCTTAGTCTCCTCATCGATTTCTAAGCCTGTGATCTCGGTGTTATAGAGAATCTTCCCACCGAGCGAAAGGAATTTCTGCTCGGCTTTCTGCGCAAACTCTTTCGAAGAAAGGCGAGTCAAATCCGCATTCCCGTTTGAGATTTTTCCGATGACGGCTGCAAAATAGGCAAAATCGAAATTCTTCGGCATGAAGCTTAAGAAGAATCTCTTTAAGAACGGAGTCTTTATCTTATCTGCAAAGCTTTCTAAAGTTTTAGAAAGAAGTCGGATATAAGTGTGGAAACAAGGCATTATTTCCGCCTTATAGGCAAGGCCATCGGCCATCGTCATCATCGCATCCGGTTTTCCCTTATAAATAGGGAAAGTAGCCATCGTCTTACAGGCGGAGACAAACTTCTTCATCAGTTCCTTATCTTCTTCCTGAGCAAAGAAGAGAAGCTCTTCTTCGAATTTATCTAAGTCCCGATAAATCTTTATTTCTTTTCCTTCAAAACGGAAGGAATAGAAATAAGAAGGAGAATAAAGATCTTTTTCATCATAAAGACCGAGGTCTTCATAGACTTCATGGATCTTGTCACTCTTATACCCGGTCAACCAATGAATGCAGCCATCGATAGTGCAGTTCTTTCTTTTCCAGGTAGTGCATAAGCCGCCGACATAATCCTGCTTCTCTATCAATGTGACATCATACCCTGCTTTCAAAGCATAGATACCGGCGCTTAACCCCGCTAATCCTGCTCCGAGAACAAGAACATTCTTTCTTGTTTCTACCATAGAAGTACCCCTTTTCTTCCTCTAAGAAGAAAATTAGTTTTATTGTACGTCCTAGAAAAACCTGTTCAAGGAAAAGAGGTGTTACACCTGCTTCTTTCTCCCACGCAAAAAGCCCATCTCCGAAAAGAGTGGGCTAAGGGAAATTTACTCTTCAGGCTAAAGATTTCTTGCTATCTTCCTTACGGATAATCAAAGCATTGACAATATCCGAATAAATATGGGTAAACGTATCCTTGATCTTCTCTCTCGATTCTCTTTCCTTATTCATCCAACGGGGAATGAGATAGGAATACCCGCCGACAAGGAAAGCAGCAAGATCTTCGCGGGGATACTTGAACACAACAAGCTTTTCCATATTCTCCATTAATAATTCAACCAGTTGTTCGATGGTTGTCTGAAGAACGACAGGACCTAAGGAAGTAGAGCTATTAACAATATTGTTGATCTCATTCTTATAGGCAAAACACTGTTCAACAACCTCCGTCGAAAGCTCTGCCGCCATCGTGACCAGATCCGCTTCATAGGTCTGTGGAGAAACCACCTGGAGACATTTGTTATAGATCTCTTTTCCGATTTCCTGAACGATATCAGCTAAGAGATCATACTTGTCTTGGTAGTGGTGATAGAAGGTCATCTTATTGATGGAAGTCTGCTCACAGATCTGCTTGACGGTGATCTTATCGAAGTCGGTCGTCTGAAGCAGTTCATTGAGTCCACGTCTTAAATCCCTTTTGGTACGCTCGACACGGGGATCGCTCTTTTCCGGGTTATCGGTTTCGTTTTTCATAGTTTTACCTCCGGCTGGAAAATGATACGGCTGTATTAAAACCTGTGTCAACAATACATATGAAGCCATGCGTATATTTATCTCGCCTATTATATGTGTAAAGTATACTCCAAAACCTTGTTTTTTGCTGTTTTTGTCCCTAATCTTATACCCGCGTTGAAAATTGCAAAGAAAAGGAGGTTCCATGAAAAAGTTTGCTTCGTTCATTGTCCGCTTCCGCAAGTACATCATGATGATCTTCCTTGGGTTAGCTGTCTATGCGGCCTGGGGATGGACAAAATCCACCATCGAGTACGATATCACTTCCTATCTACCGAAAACTTCCGATACCGCCAAAGCGCTCGAAATCATGGATGATCAGTTCTATACCTACGGATCCACTTACATCATGGTCAAGAACGTCTCCTACGAAGAAGGAGACACCATCAACCAGGAAATTGCAGAGATTCCGGGAGTCAAATCCACCGAATACTACAACACCGAAGAATACTACAAAGACTCCTGCGCGAAGATCCATGTCACCTTTGAGGGAACCAAAGATTCGGATGAAACCTTGGAAGCCTACAAGAAGATTGAAGACCTATTGAAAGACTACGAATATTACCCCACCACCAACTACGACGATAACTATGCCGATTCGCTTCAGAAATCCATCAACATGGTTCTCATACTCGCAGTGGTCGTTATCATCATCGTTCTTCTCTTGACCAGCGAATCTTTCATGGAAGTCCCTGTCTTCCTTCTCACCTTCGGTATGGCAGCTCTTCTCAACATGGGTACCAACTACTGGCTTGGAAAAATCTCCTTCGTCTCGAATTCCGTCTGTATCATTCTTCAGCTTGCTCTATCCATCGATTACGCCATCATCCTCGCTAACCACTATCAAGAAGAAAAAGCCCATTATTCCGATTCCAAAGAGGCGATGAGCGAAGCGCTGGCGAAATCCATCACCGAAATCTCCGGTTCTTCCCTTACGACAATCTCCGGTCTTATCGCTCTTTGCACGATGAGCTTCCGCCTCGGTGCCGATTTAGGTATCGTCTTATCCAAATCCATTCTTTTCTCGATGCTCTCCGTTTTCTTCTTCATGCCAGCTCTGCTTCTTGCTTTCGATAAACCCATCACCAAGACGATGCATAAGAGCCTGGTTCCGAAGATCTCCGGCGTCGGTAAGTTCTGTTATAAAACCCGTTATGTCACCCCGGTCATCTTCCTTCTCTTCGCCGGTTACACCGTCTATGTCAACACCAAAGTCGATTACTGCTACGATCAGGTCTCCATCGATAACTCCCACGTCTCCGACTCCCAGAAAGCCCAGCAGGAAATCGATGCCGTCTTCGGGGCCGAAAACCAATTTGCTATCGTCATGCCCGGAAACGACTACGACATGCAGGCCGATATTCTCCATATGGTCGAAGAGGAACCGAACACCTCTAAGGTTCAGGGCTTAGCCAACACCGAAATCACCAATAACGACATCACCTATACCCTCACGGAAAAGGTCAACTACAAGGAATTCGCTAAGTTCATGGGTGTCTCCAATTCTCTCACCGATCAGCTCTATCGCACCTATGCCTATCTCTCTAAGACCGATAGCCGGGATTCCACCGAGGAAGTCGCCGTCTATGAACTTGATAAAGCCAATTACAAAGTCTCTCTTCTCGATATCTGCAATCTCGCTTTCGATCACGATGACGCCGTACGAGCAGCGTTAGCCTATCAACCCGATGTCTTAGATCAATACGAAGATGTCAAAGGGCAGATTCAGGATGCTCAGAGACAACTCGTCGGCACCGAATACAGCCGTATCGTCTTCAACATCGATTCCGGAAGAGAATCCAAAGAAACCTTCGCCCTCATTGAAGAACTTGAGGACAAGATCAAGAGCAAGTATCCGGATGTCATCTTCGCCGGTGACTCGATGGCCGACTACGATACCTATTCTTCCTTCTCCACCGATAATCTGAAAGTTTCGCTTTTCACTCTCGCCTTCATCTTCGTCATTCTGATCTTCACCTTCAACAACTGGTTCTTACCGATTCCGCTCTGTCTGGCTATCGAAGGAGCTATCTTCATCAACTTCGCCTTCCCGGTCTGGACCGGACAGAATGTCTTCTTCATCGTCTACCTCATCGTCAGCGCCATTCAGATGGGTGCCACCATCGATTACGCCATCGTCATCACGAACCGTTATATGGACTTGCGGAAGAAGATTCCAGATCGTCAGAAAGCCATCATTGAATCCATCAACCAGGCCTTCCCGACCATCGTCACTTCCGGAACCATTCTTCTTGTCGCTACTCTCATCATCGGTATCTTGGTCTCCGATCCTCTGATCTCTTCGTTAGGTTATTGCCTGTGCCGCGGCGTTCTCATCTCTATCTTATCCGCGATGTTCGTTCTCCCTTGCCTTCTTGTCGATTGCGATAAGATCTTCGATCACACCCAGATGCAGATCAAAGTTCCCCAGGCTTCCAAGCTCAAAGGAACTCTGAAGAAAGCCAATTCCAAAGCCTTAGCTAAGACCGCTCAGTTAGCTACTTCGGTTGCCAATAGCGCAAATCAAAATAGCGAATCCGCAGAGACGAATCCGAATGAGCCGAGTCAAGAAGAGCCGAAAACAGAAGATAAGCAATAAAAATCAGGAGGAAGAATAAAATGAAAAAGAAAAGCAGAATTGCACTGATTGCCTTAGTTTCCTTAGGGATGTTAGCTTCCTGCACTGGCAATACGGAACTAGCCGATCTCAACGCACCTATTCTCTATGCCGATGACGATAGTGAAGAGGGTTCCTCAGAAGACCCGATCTCCAGCTCCGAGAACCCGGGGGAATCATCCTCCGAAAGTTCTTCGGAAGCTCCGATCTCGAGTTCGGAGAATCCAGGGGAAAGTTCCTCGGAAGAACCTTCTTCCGATTCCTCTAGCTCCTCGAGAGGTCTTCCGTCCATCTCTCTTCCCGATATCCCGATCAGTTCTTCGGAAAGCTCCAGTGAAGATTCTTCCTCTTCCGGCGATAAGAAAGACGACGAAGAGAAGACCGAAGAAATCATGCTCGGTTCGGTCGATGACTGGAACGAGTTTGCCGATCACTGCAACGCCGATGCCGGTTATTCCTTCCACAAGGAAGTCTACTTACGCAGCGATATTGACTTTGAAGACCAGCCCTTCACCCCGATTGATACTTTCCACGGTACTTTCGATGGCAACTATCACGCCTTAAAGAACATCCATATCACCGGAGAAAAGGATTATCCTTCCCTCTTCCACATCATCGCCAAAGATGGCGTCGTAAAAAGACTGGATGTCTTAGACCTCAACATCGATTGCCAGGATGAAGATTATATCGGCGTCATTTCAAAGAACTACGGAACCGTTGTCGATCTTACCGTCACCGGTTCGATCTTAGGTCAGAACTATGTCGGTGCTATCGCTTATAACGGCGTCCGAAGCACAGAAGATAAAGACGGAAAAGAAAGCACCGTCACCGATGTCGATGCTCTTCTTAACCGCATCACCAACCAAGCTTCCGTCTCCGGTTTATCCAATGTCGGCGGTGTCGCCGGTGCCAACTTCGGCACTATCAAAGGTTCCACCAACAAAGGGGAGATCAAAGCCAGTGCCAAGAACGCCAACTCCACTGCGATTGATATCGGGGGTATCGCCGGTTATTCCTTAGGAAAACTCGACGGCAACGAAAACTACGGAGAAATCACTTCCGATGGTATCCAGACTCTTCAGGTCGGCGGTATCGCCGGAAAAGGAAACGGCGAGTTCTACTTCGAACGCAACTATGGTACCGTAACCGGTACCAAGTATGTCGGCGGTATCTGCGGATACTACGGCAACATGAAGAAGAACTCCTCCGATTTACAGGAGTACTTCAATCAGCCAAGCTGGGAAGATTTCGTCAATGACAACAAGGACTGGCTGAAGAATCTCGGCTTCAATGTTGATAATGATGATATCAATGCAGATGACTTCGAAGAGAAAGTGACTACCATCGCCTTCGATTATTCCTATAGCGATGGTGAGATCAACGGCGACAGCGATGTCGGTGGCATCGTTGGTATCTCGACTTCCGATACTCTCAACCTCAAAGAAGCTGTTTCCAAGAGCGATGTCAATCTCCGCGTCGGCACTTTCGCTGGCGGTGTTGCCGGTCAGATGGACGGTGGAACTATTTCCTCCTCTATCGCTTCCGGTCATATCAAAGGAACGGTCGATGTCGGCGGTATCGCCGGTCATGCCGTCAATCTGAAAGATAACCTCTCTTCGGCTTTGGTCGAAGGTACGGACCGCGTCGGCGGTGTTGTCGGTTCCTTAGCCGGTGAGATGACTTCAAACCTCTCCAATGCCCTTGTCGTCAACGCCGATGCGAAGACTTCGGCCGGTTCTTTAGCCGGTGTCGTTGAGAACTATGATGAAGTTGCGGATTCCTTCTCTGCCAACGTTCAGTACAATTATTACGTTTCCGATCTCGGCGGTATCAGCCGTAGACAATACGGTTCGGAATTCAAGGATGCTGCAAAGAAACTGACCATCGATGAGATGACTACGGATGACAACACTCTTTCCACCAGTTTCGGAGATGGTTTTGATAAAGACAGCTTCCTTCCTGGTAAAGATAAGGACTACTTCCCGACGCCGAAGTATCTTTCGGAAGTCGATGTCGATAAGAGCTACGGCTCGGAAGATTCCTTCAAGGGGCAGTATAACG
>Ga0256406_1005867_pt1 | contig 12742 bp, 12 predicted proteins | sample RumenRJG_03DNA_FD_185986 | JGI IMG/M metagenome (GOLD analysis project Ga0256406, IMG submission 185986) | Bovine rumen microbial communities from Lethbridge, Alberta, Canada - RJG_03 | ecosystem: Host-associated > Mammals > Digestive system > Stomach > Rumen | place: Canada: Alberta | collected...
TCCTCATCGAGGCCGCCGGCATCCGGGCCAAGGGTGTAAAGGGCTGGGCACACAGCTTCGCAGAGCCCATTGCCATCGTGACCCCGATCAACATCCTGGAGATCTTCATCCGGCCGCTGTCCCTGTGCATGCGGCTCTTCGGCAACGTCCTCGGCTCCTTCGTCATCATGGAGCTGATCGAGATGCTGATCCCGGTCGGTGTGCCGCTCATCTTCTCCCTCTACTTCGATATCTTCGATGGCTTCATCCAGGCATACGTCTTCGTCTTCCTGACGGGCCTCTTCATTCAGGAGGCCGTGGAGCCCGCAGAACCGTCTGAGAAGAAGGAAAAGAAGAAAAAGAAGCAGAAGGCCATCGCTGGCTGAGTCAGAAAGCGAAAATCAAAAAGCAATTCACGAACAGATTCGTTTCACAAAGATGCCTGCAGACAGGCACAGGAGGAAAAAACTATGAGTTTAACAGCAATTGGCGCGGGAATCGCAGCACTGGCCTGCATCGGAGCAGGACTTGGAATCGGCAATGCCACCGCTCACGCAGTGGATGCCATTGCAAGACAGCCTGAGGCAGACAGCAAGATCATGAGAAACCTGCTTCTTGGTTCCGCTCTGGCAGAGGCAACCGCTATCTACGGTTTCGTCCTTGGCATCCTGATCATCTTCATGCTTTGATTCATGAAGGGGCAAGGGGAGCCGAAGGCTTTCCGGCAGTAAGATGCGGAAAGGAAGAGCAACATGTTACGGATTGATATCAATATTCTCTTTACCATGATCAACCTCCTGATCCTGTATGTCCTCATCAGGAAGTTCCTGTTCAAGCCGGTCCACAACATCCTTGCAAAGCGGGACGAGGAGATCAAGGCGAAGTATGCCGATGCGGACCGCACAAAGCAGGATGCCCAGGCCCTGAAGGACCAGTACGAAAACTCTGTGAAGGAGCTGGAGGCATCCCGCCAGGAGAAGATCGCAGCAGCCAGAAAGGACGCCGATGCGGAGTACGACCGGATCGTCGCCGATGCCAACGGCAAGTCTGACGCTATCGTCGATGAGGCCAGAAAGAAGGCACAGGCAGCTGCGGATCAGGAGAAGCACAAGGCCGAGGAGGAGATCTCCGGCATGGTCAAAGATGCCGCTGCCAAGATCGCAGAGGCACAGAGCGACGAGAAGCTCTACGACGACTTCTTGAAGCAGGTGAGCGCGGATCCGAAGCAGGAAGGATGATGCGAAGGCATCAGGCAGAAGACATATGAGTGAAAAGTTAGACAACGGTGCCCTGAAGGCCGTGCTGCGCTGTGTGACCGAGCCGTCACAGGACCAGCTCAAGGGATTCAGGGACTTTTTACAGAAGAAATACAAGGTTGCTGATGTCCTCATCGAGGTCCGCATCGAGCCCGCCGTCCACGGCGGCTTCATTCTGGATGTCGGCTCCGACGAGTACGACTGGAGCACCCGCGGCAGAGAGCGGCAGTTTGAGAACCGCATCGATGCCGCACGGCAGAAGGCCGCGGCGGAGCGAAGCGGCAAGGACATCATGTCGATCCTGCGCTCTGCGGTGGATGACTTCAAGGTCATCGCAGAGAAGAACGAGGTCGGCTTCGTGGAGACGGCCGGCGACGGCATCGTGACGATCAAAGGCCTCGAGCATGCCCAGTACGGCGAGATTGTCCTCTTTGAGAACGGCGTCAAGGGCATGGTGCAGAACATCGGCCGCGACAACATCGGCGCCATCCTCTTTGATGAGGAGGGTACGATCGGAGAGGGCTCCCGTGTGACGGGAACCGGCAAGCGTGCCGGCATCGTCTGCTCCGAGGAGTACATCGGCCGCGTTGTCAACGCCCTGGGTGCGCCGATCGACGGCGGCCCCGCCCTCGAGAGCGGCGAGTACCGCCCGATCGAGGAGCCGGCACCGGGTATCGTTGACAGAAAGAGCGTCTCCGAGCCCCTGCAGACCGGTATCCTGTCCATCGACAGCATGTTCCCGATCGGCAGAGGCCAGCGTGAGCTCATCATCGGCGACCGCCAGACCGGTAAGACCAGCATCGCGATCGACACGATCCTGAACCAGAAGGGCCAGAACTGCATCTGCATCTACGTTGCGATCGGCCAGAAGGCCTCCACCGTGGCGACGCTCGTCAACACGCTGCGCACCCACGGCGCCATGGACTACTCCATCGTCGTCTGCTCGACCGCAAGCGACCCGGCACCGCTCCAGTACGTCGCACCCTATGCGGCGACGAGCCTTGCAGAGTACTTCATGCACAAGGGCAAGGATGTGCTGATCGTCTACGACGATCTCTCCAAGCACGCCGTGGCCTACCGTGCCTTGTCTCTTCTGCTTGGCAGATCCCCGGGACGTGAGGCATATCCCGGAGACGTGTTCTATCTGCATTCCAGACTCCTGGAGCGCAGCTCCAGACTCTCCGATGAGCTCGGCGGCGGTTCCATCACCGCGCTTCCCATCATTGAGACCCAGGACGGCGATGTGTCCGCCTACATTCCGACCAACGTCATCTCCATCACCGACGGCCAGATCTTCCTGGAGTCCGACCTGTTCTTCGAGGGCCAGCGCCCCGCAGTCAACGTCGGTCTCTCGGTCTCCCGTGTCGGCGGTGCCGCACAGACGAAGGCCATGAAGAAGGCCTCCGGTTCTCTTCGTATCGACCTTGCTCAGTACCGCGACATGCAGGTCTTCACCCAGTTCTCCTCGGATCTGGATGAGGCCACCACGAACCAGCTGCGCCAGGGCGCGGCGCTGATGGAGCTCTTAAAGCAGCCCATGGAGCACCCGATGTCCATGGCGGATGAGGTCATCACGCTGGTCGCCGGAGAGGGCAAGAAGTTTATGAACCTGCCGGTAAAGCAGGTCAAGGACTATCAGGGCAGGCTTCTTGCGTACTTTGCAGAGCACCATCCGGAGATCGCAAGCGAGATCACGAAGACAGGACGCCTCGAGGATGCCCAGAAGGATGCCATCCTGAAGGTCTGCGATGAGTTTGATGCAGTATCTTCGAAAGCAGAAGCTGCACCGGCAGAGCAGTAAAGAGAGGCGAAGATGTCCTCAACACGTGAGATCAAGGAGAGGATCGGGAGCATTCAGAACACGCTGAAGATCACGAATGCAATGTACCTGATCTCCTCCACCAAACTGAACAATGCAAAGGCCTCCCTGGCAGCGACCGAGCCCTACTTCCTCGCGCTGGAGTCCATGTTCGCAAGAGTGCTGCGCCATCTCCCTTCCGACTTCAGGCATCCCTTCCTGGATGACCGTGAGGCCGTGCAGACGGAGAGCGCAAGGCGCGCCATCATCTGCGTGACCGCCGACAAGGGTCTTGCCGGTGCCTACAACCACAACGTCCTAAAGCTCACGATGGATCAGTTCCGGCCGGATTCCAACGACCGCCTGTTTGTCATCGGTGAGGTTGGCCGTGCCTGGTTTGCACACCGCGGGGTAAACGTGGATGACCGGTTCCACTACACCGCGCAGAAGCCGACCCTGGACAAGTCGCGGCAGATCGCAGCCATCATGCTCGACCTGTTCACGACCGGCCAGATCGATGAGGTGTATATCAACTACACCCGCATGAAGAACTCCATGGAGACCGAGACGCAGATCGTACAGCTCCTTCCGCTCGTCAGACTGAACAGCCAGATCTTTGCCCAGCCCGTCGGCGCCGCAAGGCAGGAGGAGTTCGCCATGTATCCGGATCCGGAGACCCTTCTCGACAACATCGTCCCGGACTACCTGTCCGGCTACATCTACAGCGCCCTGGTGGAGTCCTACTGCTCGGAGCACAGCTCCCGCATGCAGGCCATGGATTCTGCAAACAAGGCAGGCCAGAAGCTCCTCTCCCAGCTCCAGATCGCATACAACCGGGAGAGACAGGCAGCCATCACCCAGGAAATCACGGAGGTGGCAGCCGGCGCCCGGGCGCGCAAGGAGCAGCTTGAGCGTGCCGCAAAGGCAGCAAAGTCATAAGAAAGGAGCCTGAAGAATGCAGATCGGCAAGATCGTGCAGGTCATGGGACCTGTGGTTGATGTGGAGTTCGCGGCAAAGCCCCTCCCCATCATCAAAACTGCACTGCAGGTAGACAATCATGGTAACAAGTCCATCATGGAGGTGGCACAGCACATCGGGGAAAACACCGTGCGCTGCATCATGCTCTCCGCCAGTGAGGGACTGCAGAAGGACATGCCGGTCCTGTCCCTGGGCACTGGCATTGAGGTCCCTGTCGGCGAGCAGAACCTGGGACGTCTCTTCAACGTCCTGGGCGACACCATCGACGGCGGCCCGGAGATCACAGAGGGCGAGCGCTGGGAGATCCACAGAAAGCCCCCGAAGTTCACAGACCAGAGCCCGGTCCAGGAGATCCTGGAGACCGGCATCAAGGTCATCGACCTGATCGCGCCCTATGCAAAGGGCGGCAAGGTCGGCCTCTTCGGCGGCGCTGGCGTCGGCAAGACCGTCCTGATTCAGGAGCTGATCCGCAACGTCTCCGCAGAGCACGGCGGTTTCTCCATCTTCACCGGTGTCGGAGAGCGTTCCCGTGAGGGCAACGACCTCTGGAGTGAGATGAGTGCCTCCGGCGTCATCAAGAACACCGCCCTGGTCTTCGGACAGATGAATGAACCGCCGGGAGCCAGAATGCGCGTGGCAGAGACCGGTCTGACCATGGCGGAGTACTTCCGCGATGTGGAACACAAGGACGTCCTGCTGTTCATCGACAACATCTTCCGTTTCGTCCAGGCAGGCTCGGAGGTCTCCTCCCTCCTCGGCCGTATGCCCAGTGCCGTCGGCTATCAGCCCACACTGGCAAACGAGATGGGCGAACTCCAGGAGAGAATCGCTTCCACAAAAGAGGGTTCTGTCACCTCCGTGCAGGCTGTCTACGTGCCTGCCGATGACCTGACTGACCCCGCTCCCGCCACCACCTTCGCCCATCTGGATGCGACCACGGTCCTGTCCAGAAAGATCGTGGAGGAGGGTATCTATCCCGCAGTGGATCCCCTTGCCTCCTCTTCCCGTATCCTCGAGGAGAACGTCGTCGGCAAGGACCACTACGAGACCGCACAGACGGTGCTGCAGATCCTCCAGAAGTACAAGGAGCTGCAGGACATCATCGCCATCCTCGGCATGGAGGAGCTCTCCGACGAGGACAAGCAGACCGTCTACCGCGCAAGAAAGATCCGGAACTTCATGTCCCAGCCCTTCCACGTGGCAGAGCAGTTCACCGGCATTCCGGGCACCTATGTCCCCGTCAAGGAGACCATCAAGGGCTTCCAGGCCATCATCAGCGGCGACATGGACCAGTACCCGGAGAGCGCCTTCTTCAACGTCGGCACCATTGACGACGTGATTGCAAAGGCAAAGACCCTGTAAGGATCGAGGCAGTGTATGGCAGATACATCCAGCAGCTTCTGGCTGCGCGTGATTGCAGAGGAAAAGCAGTTCTACGCGGGCAAAGCAAGGAATCTCATTGTGAATACGGTCGACGGCAGCCTCTCCTTTCTGCCCCATCATCAGGAGATGATCGTGGCGCTGGAGCCGGGAGAGCTGGCCATCCAGAAGGAGGACGGCAGCTGGATCCGCGTGGTTGCGGGATTCGGCTCCATGGTGTTTGCAAACAACCGTGCCACCTGCCTTGTGGAAACCTGTGAGACCCAGGAGGAGCTGGATGCCCGCAGAGCCCAGGAGGCACTGGAGCGCGCGGAAGAGAGACTTCGCCAGAAGCAGTCCATGGTGGAGTACAGGACAACCCAGGCAGCCCTTGCAAGAGCACTGTCAAGACTCAAGTTCAAGGGAAAGCAGCTGAACTGACGGGCACAGAGAAAAGAGAAGAAGCTGGTTCATCCAGAGAAAAGAAGCAGAATCCCGGAGGAGTGAGAAAGATCTTCCGATGGAATGCAGACAGGCACCTCCAACAAGGTGCCTGTTTTTTCATGCCCGAAGAAGCACAGAGAAACAGAGCGAAACTGTGCACAATGCCGGAAATGTCATGCAAATCGAAAGAAAACTGTAAGCTTCCGCAATGGTTGTTAGAAGGAGAACACAACATGGAAGAATGTATCAATTGATATTATTACGATAATCAAGTTTTCAAGATGCTGGATATCCCCGTAAAGCCATTGCCCGAGCACTATGATCCGCAGGAATATGGCAGGCAGCTGATGAGATCTCTCAAAGACCGCAGAGAAATACAGTACGCAAACCAGACGACGCCATATTGATAAGAGAAATATAGGACAAAGTGAAAGAAAAAAGGAGTACCCCGGCCGGGGTACTCCTTTTGATGCCTGCAGTTCTGTTCTCAGCCCTGGACCCAGGAGAGCGTATCCCCGTCTCTTCGAAGAGAGGAGCCGTAGAAAGCCCTGGCTGCCCGCACAAGGTACCCGGTGTCCCGGACCCCCGCCGTCTCAAAGCAGCTGTGCATTGCAAGCTGGGGAAGGCCGATGTCGACGCAGTTTAAGGAGACATGGGCGTTGGAGAGATTCCCCAGGGTGGAGCCGCCTGCCATGTCGGAGCGGTTCGTGAACTCCTGGAACGGGACACCTGCGTCCTGGCAGAGGAGCTTGAACAGGGCGGCGGTGACGCCGTCTGTCGTGTACTTCTGCCCCGCGTGGTACTTGATCACGATCCCGTGATTCATGAGCGGGCGGTTTGCGGGATCCGCCTTCTCCGGGTGGTTCGGGTGCAGTGCATGGGCGTTGTCTGCAGAGAGCATGAAGCTCTTCGCAACCGCCGCGTGGTACGCCTCCCTTGTCATTCCGGTGCCCTCTGCGATCCGGGAGAGGACATCCTCGAGGAAGGTTGAGTCCGCACCCTGTTTTGTGAGGCTCCCCACCTCCTCGTTGTCAAAGCAGGCAAAGACCGGAACGGCGGGAGTCTTTGTCCCCTCCGAGGAGACAAAGCCCCGGAAGCAGGAGAAGGCGCACTGCAGGTCATCCAGGTGCCCTGCGGAGACGAATTCATTCGAGGCGCCCCAGACGCTCCCGCGTCCGCGGACGTAGAGGAAGAGGTCACTCCCGAGGATCGCATCCGGCGATACCCCGGCAGTCTCTGCCACGATCCTCCGGAAGGCGCCGGCATCGGCCCCCTCCCCAAGAAGGGGCAGGAGGTCTGTCTGGGCGTTGTAGGCATAGCCTTTGTTTGCCTCCCGGTTCATGTGGATGGCAACGGACGGGATGAGGAGAAGGTCCCGGTCCACGACGACCGGGATCTCTGTAACGCCGCCCTCCGCCTGTGCCAGGACCCTTCCTGCCACAGAGAGGGGCCGGTCGAACCAAGGCGCCATCAGCATGCCGCCGTAGGGCTCTGCGTTGAGGCGGATATAGGCTTCCCCCTCTTTGAGCTCCGGGTTCGCCTTGATCTTGAAGGTCGGGGAGTCGCTGTGGGAAGCCGTGATCTGAAAGCCCGTGGGGGCAGGATCCGGCGTCCGGAAGGCGATGATGGAGGACCCATTCCGGGTTGTAAAGTACTTTCCTGCGGGGAGAAGCACCCAGGGCGTATCCTCGGGAAGGTACGTGTAGCCCTTGAACAGCAGGGCCTTTTTGAAGTTTGCGATCACCTGAAAGCAGGTGGGACTCTTCTCAAGAAACGTGAGAAGATCCTGCGTGAGGGCAAGGTCCGGATCCCCGCCCTCTGCAGAGAGCCTGGGATCGGCAGTGAGATCAGATGCAGCCATGAATAACCTCCTTGTTGGATGAAAGATGTTGATGAGAGACACCGGGGGTCAGGATTCATCCTTTGTCTTTGGCATGGCGCCTCTGACGCGGATGCGGCGCTTTGGTGCGCTCTCCTGCACGGGTGCCTTTTCCGGCTCCGCAATGCCCCGCTTTTTCATCAGGTAGTCCACGAGGCGCTCAAACTGGATCTTGAGGAGTGCGGCGATGGGAACCGCTGCCAGCATGCCGATGATACCGCCGGTGGAGCTGCCGATGATCAGGGCGATGATGACCAGCATCGGGTGCACCTCGATGTTGGAGGAGAGGAGCTTGGGATTGACGATGTTGCCGTCGATCGTCTGGATCACAAAGACAATCACGACGCCGATCACAAGGCGCAGGTAGTCCCCATTGATCAGGCAGATCAGGATCGTGGAGCAGTAGCCGACGATCGGCCCCACGTAGGGAATCAGGTTGCCGATGCCGGTGAAGATGCCGATGAGGACGGAGAACCGGACCCCGGCGAGCGACAGGGCAATGCTGATGGAGATCGCCATCAGGATGGCATCCAGGAACTGTCCGCGGATGTACCCGGAGCAGACCCGATTCGCGTCCTTGGCAAAGAGCCGGATCCCGTCGTTGAAGCGGGTGGGGAACAGGGCGCGGAAGGCGCGACCCCAGTACTTCCGGAGTCCCTCGTGGTCGAGCTGAAAGTAGACCGCAAAGATGATCGTGAAGATGAGGTTCGAGAAGAAGGAGGGGATGTTCTTCAGGGCTCCCAGGGCATTCTGTCCCCACTGGGTGATCAGAGAGGCGACAACCGTGCCGATATTCTGGACGTAGTCGTTGATCTCCTTGGACTCAAAATTGAGCTGGGAGAGCCACTTCACGGCGGTCGTGTAGAACGAGTTGATGGAGCGGGTGGCCATGTTGACGAGGTTCATGAAGCTCTCGGCGTCGATGACGGAGAGCTGTCTCGAGAAGGCGGAGACGATGATGGACATCAGGGCGACCAGGATGGCCACCACCAGGATGGCGGTGAGGCCGACGGAGAGGGCGCGCTTCCGCCGCGGGGATTTCCGGAAGATGTGGAGCCTGTCCTCAAGTCTTTCAAAGGCGGTGTTGACCGGGAAGAGGAGATAGGCGAGGACAAAGCCCCAGAACACCGGGGTGAAGGTCCTCCAGCACCAGCGGAAGGCGACAGCAATGGCGCCGCTGACCGTGGGGAGGTTCCGGATGATGTAGCCCAGAAGGTAGATGATTGCACAGGTTCCGATGACGTACAGGGAGATCCTGGTGTATTTGGGGTCCATTCTGTCCCGTAATTTCATTCTCTCTTACCTCCTTCTCCTGCGCTATAATGACTTCGATGTGGCGGAAGTAATTATAGCACAGGAATGAAAAGAGGAAAGAAACATGCACATGGAAAAAGTGAACAAAGCGGTGGCGTTTTTAAAGGACCTGGGTCTCTCCCAGATGCTGGTCAGTGACCCCGCCGCAATCTTCTACATGACCGGCAGATGGATCCACCCGGGAGAGCGGTTCCTTGCGCTCTGCATCGGGGAAGGGAAGGCACCGGTCCTTATCCTAAATGAGCTGTTTCAGTTCCAGGAGGACATCGGCATTGAAAAGCGCTATATCAAGGATACCGATGACATCACAGAAGTCCTGAAGGGAATTGTGGACCCGGAGGAGACCCTCGGCATCGACAAGACCATGCAGGCAAGGTTCCTCCTTGCCATGATGGAGCACCATACGGCAAAGGCTTTTCAGAACGGCTCCTTTGCGGTGGACCGGGCGCGGGCCATCAAGGATGCCGGCGAGCAGGAAAAGATGATAAAGGCATCGAAGATCAACGATGCCGCGATGGCGCAGTTTAAGACCCTTGTGCGGGACGGCGTCACCGAGAAGGAGATCGCAGACCAGATGCTTGGCATCTACCAGTCCCTCGGCGCCACGGACCACTCCTTCCCGCCGATCGTCTCCTTTGGAAACCATGCCTCGGATCCGCACCACGAACCGGACGACACGGCCTTAAAAGAGGGTGACATCGTCCTCTTTGATGTGGGCTGCGTCTATGAGAACTACTGCTCTGACATGACCCGGACGTTTTTCTGGAAGAAGGAGCCCACACAGGAGGAGAGAACCATTTACAACACCGTCCGCAGGGCCAATGAGGAGGCAGAGGCGATGCTCCGCCCCGGGATTCCCCTCTGCAGCATCGACAAAAGGGCGAGAGACATCATCACGGAGGCGGGATACGGCCCCTACTTCACACACCGTCTCGGCCACTTCATCGGCATCGAGGACCACGAGTACGGCGATGTCTCCAGTGCCTTTTCGAACCTGACTGAGGCGGGGAACACCTTCTCCATCGAGCCCGGCATCTACCTGCCGGGAGGCCCCGGAACCAGGATTGAGGACCTGGTGCTCATCACGGAGGATGGCTATCGAAGGCTCAATGACTACCCCAAGGACATCGAGGTCCTCGGGTAAGGGTAAAGCGAGAAAAGTCGAAGCGGAGAAGAGACAAAGACAAAGATAAAGACAGGAGAAATCCCCTGCAGGGCGGACCTGCAGGGGATTTGTCGTTCAGGCAAAGCGGCAGCAGCGGATTACCGTCTCTGCACCGCCTTCCCTTTCCGGAGGGAAGCAGCCCGGATCCTTGCGGTCAGCATAAACAGCGCGGCGCCCGCCAGGACCTGCAGCGGGTAGGTCAGAAGGCTCTGCTCCGGGACGAGAAAGGCGAGCATGCACAGCGCCCCGGCGGGCGGCACCGTCATACCGAAGATGTAGACAATCACCAGGGAGAGGATGGCGGCGGCAAGGGCTGCCAGGGTCACCGGCAGGGCAAAGCGGATGCAGAAGAGCTGCCTTGTGCTCGCTCCCGCGAGGGCGCAGAGGGTCAGAAACAGCACGGTGGAGACCGGGGTCTTCACAGGCTTTGCGTCTCTTGCGGAGGTGACCTCCGTGAAGAACACGAGGAGGGGCGGTGCGATGAGATAGATCACGCCAAAGCGGACGCAGAAGGGGGCAAGGAGTAGGACCATGGCGGCCCGGATGGCGGCCATGGTGATGGCACCGGCAGAGGGGCGGGAGAGCGGTGTATAGGGCTCGTCTCTCCGGATTCCAAGCCTCTCGAGGAGCGTCCGCAGCAGGATCACAAGAAGCGTGAGGACAAAGGCGGAGACGGGATACACAAGGGAGTCCGTCCGAAGGACGACGGGCAGCACGATGGCGGAGACCAGGGGGGCGAGGCTCGTTCCGCTGTACAGATAGACCGCCTGGGTCGTTGCAAAGGCGACGGCGATTCTTGCCCAGTAGGGGAGAGGGAGGAAGACGGAGTAGAGATACCCCACCACCGCGCAGGAAGTCATCAGAAGGAGCATCCGCTTTTTGTTCACCATCCAGGCGCGGGACGGAGCAAGGAGATACCCAAACGAGAGCGCTGCGATCTCCGGGAACAGGATCTCCCGCTGGCCGGTCAGCTGCGCTGCCAGCGCCATGCCGGCCATCATCGTGACCGTCAGCACCGCAGGAAGCCCGGACCGGATCCGTTCTGCTGTACTTGGAACACCCATCTGACAAAAGTCCTCCTTGTTGAAAAGCTGTGGTATACCCCTTCAAGAATAAGCTACAATGTTGAACAAAGTATGAACATCGCGCAAAAAGTGCAGAAGGAGGCGGCAGATGTCAGATTTCCTGAGATGGTTTCACAGCAGGGAGCGGGAAAAGGGGGAAAAAAAGCAGCAGCCCCCTCTGGAGGGGGACCTCGTCCGGGAGAGAATCCGCTTCTACGGGAGAGTCCAGGGTGTGGGCTTCCGGTACCGGGCGGTCTACGCCGCCAGGGATCTGGACTGCACCGGCTGGGTGGAGAACGAGCTGGATGGGACCGTCACCATGGAGGTGCAGGGGCGGGAGGAGGCGATTGAAAAGCTCCTCCTCTCCCTCTCCGATGGCAGCTGGATCGAGATCACGGACGTGGAGCGGGAGGAGATCCCGGTGGACCCGAAGGAGCGGGACTTCCGCGTGCGGGGATACTGACGAGACAGAGGCAGAAGCAGAGATCGTGACAGAGATGGAGACAGAACCAGAAGCTGAGACAGAAACAGCAGCAGAAATAGCGACAGAAGCAGAACAGAAACAGGGCGGAGAGGCTATCCTCTCCGCCCTGTCATGCATTCCTTATTGAATTCCGTCTCCTCCCGATATCCGGCTGCAGGTTCCGCCTCAGTCGAGCTTCAGGATGAGGTTCAGGATGTTTCTGGCCGCCTTCTCGAGCTTCCCTCTTGTCAGGAGCTTCTTCTGCAGGGCCTCCTCCAGCCTGTCAGGATACCCGCAGGGCATCCGAAGGTCATTTCCCGCATTGACCTCCTGGTAGTGCTCCGCGTAGTTCCACCAGTCGGTGGTGATGCAGCCGTCAAAGCCCCACTCCTGCCGCAGGATCCCTTCGAGAAGCGCCCGGTTCTCCGAGGCGCGCCACCCGTTGATCTCGTTGTAGGAGGTCATGATCATGTAAGGGTGGGCGGTCTTTACGATGATCTCGAACTGCCGCAGGTAGATTTCCCGGATCGCCCGCTCGGAGACGCGGGAGTCGGAGTCCTTGCGGTTCGTCTCTTTGTTGTTGCAGCAGAGGTGCTTGACACACGCTCCGATGTGCAGACTCTGGATGCCGCGCACCATGGCCGCTGCCTGGGTTCCCGCAAGGTACGGGTCCTCGGAGTAGTACTCAAAGTTCCTGCCGCAGAGGGGAGAGCGGTGGATGTTGACCGCCGGGGTGAGCCAGACGCTTAAGTTGTTCTCCTTCATCTCCTCTGCACCGGCGCGGCCGACCTGATAGCAGATGTCGGGGTCAAAGGTGCAGGCAAGGAGCGTTGCGCAGGGGAAGGCGGTCGTGCGGATCCCGGTCTCCGGAAGGACCCGCACGCCTGCCGGCCCATCTGCCGTGAGGACGTTCGGGACGCCGTACTGCGGGAGGTTCCCGATGCCGTTTGTGTTGGAGACGCCGGCGTTTGGCTGGCCGCCTACGAGGTTACAGAGGTCCTCATCCGAAAGCTGGGAGAGGAAGTCGTCCATGGTGGCTCTC
>Ga0256406_1005868_pt1 | contig 12740 bp, 10 predicted proteins | sample RumenRJG_03DNA_FD_185986 | JGI IMG/M metagenome (GOLD analysis project Ga0256406, IMG submission 185986) | Bovine rumen microbial communities from Lethbridge, Alberta, Canada - RJG_03 | ecosystem: Host-associated > Mammals > Digestive system > Stomach > Rumen | place: Canada: Alberta | collected...
CCACCTTTCATTAATCAAAGAGTAAGTCCTCATCAAAGAGGTTCGTAAGTTTCCTCGAAGAAGCTGAATCTTATCCGGGGAAGAATGGCCAGAAAATCGGGATGATCGCTACAGATGCAATGAAAGTGATGATGCAGAGCGGCAGGCCGACTTTGACATAGTCATTGAAAGAGAATCCGCCAGGTCCGAGAACCAGGGTGTTCGGCGGGGTTGCCATCGGGGTTGCAAAAGCCATGGAAGCTGCGATACCGATGGACATCAGTACCGGCTTCGGGTCAGCGCCGATGGACTGTGCGATGGAAATACCGATTGGTGCAAGAAGGGCTGCGGCAGCGGTATTGGACATGAACTGGGTGAGGACGTTGGAAATCAGGTACAGTACTGCGCAGAGTACGAGCGGATTTGGATGATCGCCCATCATGTTTACGACGGTATCGGCAATCAGTTTGCCTGCGCCGGTCTTATCCATAGCGGTTGCTACGGAAAGCATACCAGCGAAGAGGAAAATGGTTACCCAGTCGATGCCTGCATATGCTTCTTTTTCTTTCAGGCAGCCGGTGATGACGCAGAGGATTGCGCCGGTAACAGCGGCTGTGTGCAGCGGAACAGTCTTCAGTTTCAGAGCCATTGCGACAACTACGCCGACCAGGATGAGACCGGAAATAATCATCTTTGTCTTGCTCTTCGGAGCACTGTCATCGCCTGCGCCTGCTTCTTCCTTAGCTGCCTTTACAGCTGCTTCATCCATTGCGCCTGCAGATTTAATCGGAATGGTCTTGCGGCCGATGGTCAGCATGTAGACCAGAACGATGACAGACAGCGGAACGCCGATGAGGGCGAATTCGAAGAAGCCGAAGGACGGAAGTCCTGCTGCGGAGAGGGCACCGGTAACGATAACGTTAGGCGGAGTACCGATCATGGTGATGGTACCGCCGACGTTAGCTGCTACTGCCAGAGGCATCAGTTCCTTGGAAGCCGGAATATTTGCTGCATTTGCGATGCCGATGATAACCGGCATGAGGCAGGCAACAGTACCGGTATTGGAAGATACGGAGGACAGGATGATGGTTACGATCATGATGGCGCCCATCAGCGGAACTTCCCTGGTGCCTGCTTTGTTAACTACCCACAGACCAATAGCTTCAGCGAGGCCGGTCTTGAACATAGCCGCGCCGATAACGAACATACCACCGAAAAGTACTACGGTGGAGTTGGAAAGACCTGCATATACCTGTTTGGACGGAAGTACGCCGAGGATACCGAGAGCGGTGCAGGCTGCCATAGCGGTTACAGCCAGAGGGATCAGTTCGGTAACAAACAGGAATGCTGCTACTGCCAGTACACACAGTGTAGTAATGGCTGGATCCATAAAGGTTCACCTTCCTTTGAATAGTTTCCCATGTATCTCCGTTTCGATGCACTGCGGATGTTCATGGGAAATATTTCCGGAAATTGGGACTCATATAAAGTTTTGAAAGAATAATTGCTGAATTCCCGATATGAATCCGTACACCGGAAAATTCTTGAATCCCCTGGTCAACCGGCTATCCTCCTTCGTCACAGTCCCGGGGCGGGACTCTCATCCATGTATCTGAAGATACATAGGCATCTATGTTTATTCTATGCATGACCCCTCTCCTTTTCAACCGCAAAAATTCAGTCTTTATCGGCGTTTTCACCCCTTTTGCGTTTCCAAAAGACGCCAATTATTCCCCTTTCCAATTACTCTAAAAAAATAAAGATGCAAAGAGCTTTGCATCTTTTCGTCACTTACATAGTATTCTATGTAAGTGGTTCTTGATTTCATCGTATACTATGTAATTACGATAAATCTCCTTCCTTTTTCATTTGCATTTTAGGTCATATGGATATTTCAGTTTTACTGTTTCAAAAATCATCCGGGAAGGCGCCTTAAATGCATAGTATACTATATTTTTTATAGCGGTAACCGTTTCCTGTTTATAGCAGAGGGGGAGTTTATAGTTTATAGTGCTTAGTGTTTAGACAGCAGGTTCTTCCGTTCCTGCGGCCTGCTCCGCCGGAAAAGCAAACGGAAAGCACATACAAAAAGCACTCCCTGGCGGAGTGCTTTCGTTTTATTTCTTTTCAGCCTTTTCTTCAGCTTTTGATTCTTCCCGGACTTCCGGCTTCTTTTCTCCTTCAGCCGGTTTTTCTTCTGTTTCATCATCCCGGATGGCTTTTCTGCGGCGGGCAGCTTCCAGGGTTTCTTTGGAAGTGCCGTTTTCCAGTTCCACTTCTTCACCGTGGAAGTCAGCGCCGGTCAGTTCGTCTTCACGACCGCCCATTTCAGTCCCCTTCTGGCGCAGCTGCTTGATTCCCTCTTCGAAGGACATTTCCGGATGGTCTTTGAAATAGCCCTGGTCGCGGAGTTTCTTTTCCATGGCTTTGTAGGTGAACATGACCACTTCTTCCTGGGGGATACGGATCTGGCCGGGCATGCGCTTTTCGAATTCTTTCCAGAATTCTTCCGATGCCTTCATGAGGACACGGCCTACTTTCTTGTCGCTGCCGATATCATAGAGCAGGGACCAGATAGGACGGTTGTCCAGCTTGGAATATTCATGGAAGGTATAGCGGTAGGTGACCGGTTTCATCAGCTGGTTCTTGAAATGGTGAACGCCGAAGATATCTTCGTAGGGAAGGTTCAGTTCCTTCTTCGTCCAGAGACCCGTCTTGATCATGTAAAGCTTGTCTTTTTCCAGGCGGTAGGTGGTCTTCGTCAGGGTGATATCGAGCAGCCACCAGAGGATGGCCAGCTGGATGCCTACGTCGATGACAGGCACATGGTGGTTAATCATAAGACCGTAGTAAATATCCGTATAGCCGATGTAGGCCAGCCAGAGGATATAGCCGATCGCCAGAGGCAGGGCATAAAATTTGTAGAAAATGGAATGGTCGACGAAATCTTTCGTCTCAGTTGTCTTTGCCATGAATGACTCCTTCAGCAAAAGCAGTGGAAATATTTCCGGATACAGCGATGGAAATATTATAGCATATATTTCATAGAGATGGAGACAAGAAAAGTGATAAGTGTGGAGTGTTAAGTGATAAGTTAGGCAGCGAACCGATTTTGAAGGAGCAAAGCGACACGCAAAATCGAGTGAGTCGCCTATGCAGAGGCTGAAGGTGGCGGCCTGATGGCCGCGAATATATGGGAATTTTACACAGGCAGCCCATCCCCGGTATCCGGAAAAACTGCGGCACTATCAACATATAAAAAGGCGTGCTTCCTGATTTATGCACGCCTCCAATACTTACCACTTATCACTTACCACTCTTATTTACCCGTTATACGTCCAAGAGACCGGCGGGATGCCCAGGAGCCATAGTCCTTCTCCCACGGCGTAGACGAAAACGCCGATTGTGAAGAACTGGGCGCCCACGATGAGGCAGCCTTTCGTGATGTCCCAGATGCCATGGTAATTGGGATCCATGAAAGTATAGGGATAGAGATGGGACTTCCCGTGAGTGACAATGGTGACCCAGGCACGGAAGTAGACGAAAACCACGTAGAAAGCCGGATAAATCATCCAGGTGAACATGGTGTACCAGTGCATGTCCGTCTTGTTCACGAAGAAAATGTAGTCCACCGTCATGAGGATGGGGATGAAATAGTGAAATATGTAATTGTAGAAAGAGAAATGCTCATAGCTGATATCATTCAGCTTGTGGGTGCGGATGGCCCCCGGCCGCACGATGAGGTGGTACATGAGGGAAAGAGTCCCCAGGCTCGCTGCCACGATGTAGCGGCAGTCCGCACTGTAGAGGAAGGGAAAATCCACCCGGAAAAGGGTGGCCCCCAGCCACACCACGAAGAGGGTGAAGGTGGAAAAGGTATAGTACTGCACCCTGGACCAGAAGACGAAGGGCGTCAGCACTTTATGCTTTGCCAGAAGGACGAGCCCCACCGCCAGCAGGATGAATACTGCCCAGCGATACATCAGGGCAGCCGGCATATAATCCATAAAAGCCTCGATTTCATTCACTGAAAAAGGGCCGATGGCCCCGGAAATACAATCAGAGTGGAATTATTTTTTATTATGTCTTCTCTGTCTGTGGTTCTGCTTACGCCTTGCCTGGGCACGGAGCTGACGGATTTCTTCCTTTTCCCGTACTGCATTTTCCGCCTCTTCCCGGGCTTTCTTCTTCTGCTGGTAATTGTAGAAATTGATGGCCAGGCACACCAGGATCATGGCCAGAATAGCGACAGACCTCACAGTGACACCACTGTTGATGATGTTCCATACGCCAAATGCCACAGCCACACCAAATAAAAGACCTCTTGCTCTCATTATTGGAAACTCCTTTAAATGATTCGAAATAACAGTATATCATTGTTATGATAAATGATTTTTCACGGAATAGCAAGAGGGAGGTGAAAATTTATGAAAACATGTTCAAGTAGCGATGAACTCCATCGTAGTGAATCGTGATTCGTTGTTCATTCTTCGTGATTCGTGAAGGATATGGTTTTCCTCCGGAAAACCAATTTTATATAGTGCGCTTCGCGCACGGCCTTCGGCCATCATGTATTGATAATGAGCTTTTATTCCTGCCTGTGCACATTCCCCATAAAAAAAATCGCCGGCCCATCAGGGCCGGCACCTTAACGAGGAACGAACAACGAATAACGACAAGCACCATATGAAACAAAACCTCAGAGGCTCACCATGAATCTCCCGATCAGCATTTCCATCGCCCGTTTCACGACTGCCTGGAACCGTTTTTCCGCCAGTTCGTATACTTCATGGGGCGCCACGGATTCGCTGTCTGTCCTTTTGGCCACGACCCCGCAGATGGAGCCTGCTTTGAGGCCCAGGACGGAAGTCAGGGTGAAAAGGGTGGCGTTTTCCATTTCAAAATTCGTGCAGCCAAGGGCCCTGTATTCATTGAGGCTTCCCTTAAGGCGTCGTACCACATAGCCTTTGAAGCTGTCGTACCGCTCCTGGCCGGGCCAGAAGGAGTCGGTGGAAATGGAAATACCGGTCTTGAAGGGAACCCTGAGTTCCTTTGCCGCCTGCTCAAGGGCCAGGGTCACCCGCATATCGGCCATAGCCGGATAATTGACAGGCGCATAAGCCTTCGATGCTCCGTCTTCACGGACTGCCCCTTTATTGATGACCACGTCTCCCAGATTCAGGTCTTCCTGAATGGAGCCGGTGGTTCCTACGCGGATGAAAGTGGCAACGCCCAGGCGGGCCAGTTCTTCCACCGCAAAAGTGACGCAGGGACCGCCCATGCCGGTGGACATGACGAGCACCGTTTCCCCGGAAACTTTTGCCTTCCAGGTGGTGAAATCACGATGAGAACATACATAGACGGCTTTTTCATCCAGCGCTTTTGCCAGACCTTCCACCCGGCCGGGATCTCCGGGGACCAGCGCGTATTTCGCACCATCTGTCATTTCCTTCGTGAGTCCCGTATGGTACATGACCTCCCCGGGCGCAGCGTAATTGGGCATATCCTTCCTCCTTGTCAGTTTTTAGTGCTTAGTTTTTAGTGGTTAGCCATCAGCCATCAGCAGTGAGAAGACTGAACCATTTCTATTCCAAATACAGGGAGCATGCCCCTTCCGGAAGCATGCTCTTTTCATCAATCCATAAGAGTGGCCGGAGGCCGTTATATACGGTTGGCTGCAAAGCAGCCATATCCTTCACGAAGAACGAATAACGAACAACGAAGAACGATTCACACCATATGAATCAATCCGCAGCCTGCTCTTCTTCCTCTTTCCCCTTTTTCTCTTTTTTGGATTTCTTATCCTTTTTATTCTTCTTATCTTTCTTTGATTTCTTTTCTTTCTTCGAATGACAGGATTTCTTTTCTTTCTTCTGTTTCTTCTTCTCCAGGATTTCTTCGGCTTCCGGCAGGCTGGCTTCGCTGATTTCCTTCATTTCCTCTTCATCCAGGTTCCAGTCGCCTTCGATGTTATCGGAACCGTCAGCCACACCCAGGGTGTGGGTCTTGAATTCCAGGTCCACATCATCGTTCATCACATCTTCCACGGCACTGGAATTGTTTTCCTCCATCATTTCATTCAGGATGTCCACCATTTCATCGGCCAGGCGGGAAACTTCACGAATCCTTTCTTCTTCCGCCGGACGGAGGTCGTCGGAAGGAGCGAGCATGTAGGTCTGAAGGAAGCCTTTATTCTCCTCCAGTTCCTGACGGAGGGCAAGGATGCGCTCGCCCAGTGATTTTTCCGTTGTTTCTTCTGTATCCATTTTATTTCTCCTTTTCTTTTCCCCTGGTCACCAGTACTTTATCGATGCGGCGATTATCACAGTCCACCACCTCAAAGGTGTACCGGCCGTATTTTGTCTTTTCTGTTTCTTTGGGAATGTAGCCCAGAGAATAGGTGATGAAGCCGCCCAGCGTCTTGTAGTAGCCTTCGGCTTCTCCGGGAAATTCGTCTTCTATGTGGAAATATTCACGAAAATCATCGATGGAGCAGAGTCCTTCCACCAGCCAGGAATTATCGCTGCGCCGGATGAATTTATTCTGCTCTTCCAGGATATCTTCCTCACCGCCGGGCATATCGCCCACGATTTCTTCCAGTAAATCATGAAGCGTGACGAGGCCGGAAAGGGTGCCGTATTCGTCGATGACAATAGCTTCATGCACCCCTCTCGTCTTGAAGAGTTTCAGAATTTTGGTGAGGATCAGTGTTTCCGGGATGTAAATCGTCGTATGCACCGTATCCATGATGGATTTCTTCAGCGCTTTTCCCGGATGGTCATGCTGGTCCTTCAGCACTTCCGATACGTCTGCCAGGCCCTTGAATTCATCCAGGGAGCCGCTCCCCACAGGCAGGCGGAAATGGGAGGATTCGGAAATATCCTTCCATATTTTCTTTTCATCGTCTTCGAGGTCAATCCAGGTGAGCTGGGGCCTTGCCGTCATACAGTCGGCAGCGGTCCGGTCGTTCAGCTCGAAAACGTTGTCAATGATTTCCGGTTCTTCTTTATCGAAAGTACCCATCTTGGCGCCCTGCTGGAGGAGGACTTTGATTTCCTCTTCCGAAACAGGCTGCTCGGTACCCATTTTAATCCCCATCATGGACACCACCACTTTCGTAGACCAGGTGGAAAAGAGGACCAGCGGTTTACAGATGGTGGCCACAAGGATCATGGGCCGTGCGACGAAGCAGGCCGCTTTCTCCGGAATGGCTATGGCGATCCACTTCGGCACCAGTTCCCCCATGATGAGGGAGAAATAGGTGACCAGCACCATGACGATGGTCATGGCCACGGGCTTTGCATAAGGTTCAAGCGGCGGGATGAGGGCGAGCTCATCGGCCAGAGGCCCGGAAAGGGAGGCACCGGAAAACATACCCGTCAGGATGCCGATGGACGTGATCCCCACCTGGATGGTAGAAAACAGTTCCTCTTTCCTTTCGGCCAGACGGAGCGCATAGACGGCGCTCTTATTTCCTTCATCAATCATCTCCTGCAGCTTCGTCTTACGGGCCCCTACGATGGCGATTTCCGCCAGGGAGCAGACTGCGTTCCCCAGGACCAGGATAATGATGACAATCAATTCAAGCCATATATGGCCTTCGCTCATGGGCGTTCTTCCTCCTTGCATTGAACCATGGCAGGTATTTTGCTTTATTATATCATGACATTTGTAATTTGTAGATATTCCGGTAACAATTACGATAGAATATGCCCTTCGTCCCTCCGCCAGAGGAGCGGCCCGGCGCAGGACGCAAAAAAGCCCTCCACTCTTTCGAATGAAGGGCTTTCTCATCGTACCATCACAAGAAGCCACAGGCGGGGGCTCTCTGAATGATCCGCTCTGTGGCTTCCTTCTCCCGGCTCACTGCCGGCTGATTTTCTACATGGCGCCATATAGTTCTGTGAGCTCCGTCATCGCCTCCGCCTTCTCTGAGAATGGCCGCAGCGGAGTTTTCCGCGAATTTCTTTGCTCTACCCATATAGTACAAAAAAGCGTTTTTATTTTTGAAATTTTCACATAAAATATTTTTATATGAAATATGAAAGGTACCTTATAACCTCGAATCGCCCGTCTTCACGAAGAAAGAACGACGATTTTCTCTATGTTTGCTTAAAGAAAAAACTTATTTCACCAGCAGCCGGTCCAGCACTTCCGCAATCGTCTTCACGGGAATCACTTCCACCCCTGCGGTTTTCGGGTCGATATCGGCCTTGTTTTCTTCCGGCACGAAGAGTCCCTTGAGGCCTGCCTGACGGGCGCCGAAGGCTTTTTCCGCCACACCCCCTACCGGCTTCACTTCCCCGGACAGGGAGACTTCACCGGTCACCGCATATTCCTGGCGGAGAGGGATTTTTTCCACTGCTGAGAGGATGGCACAGGTGATGGCACAGCCTGCCGATGGACCGTCGATATTTCCACCACCGATGATATTCACATGAAGGTCATAATCGGAAAGGTCCTTGCCCGCAATTCCCCTGACCACGGCTGCCGCCGTAGCCACGGAATCCTTGGCCATGGAACCGGCGGTATCATTGAAACGGATGGTACCCCGTCCTTTTTCCCTTGCCGGGAATGCAGCCGCTTCGATTTCAATGGTGCTTCCCCAGTAGCCGGCCACTCCAAGGCCATAGATATGACCGATTTTCGGCTCCTTAACCGCTGCTTTGGAAAGCCAGGGCGAAAGACGGCTGGCCTGGGCGGTCCGTTTCATAAGGTCCAGGGAAATACGGACATTTTCCGCGCTCCCCGCTTCATATACGGCAAGTCCGTAGGCATCGGCCAGAAGGGAGACCGCCTTTCTGCCTTCCATGGTATAGGTGCTGATGAGCTCTGCCACTCCTTCTTCGAGAGTGACTTTCAGTTTCTCTGCCGCACGGTTTACGATTTCCACCACATGGTCCGGCTGGAGAGGTTCGAAGAAAACTTCGGCGCAGCGGGACCGGATGGCCGGATTGATTTCCGAAGGCTGCCGGGTGGTCGCGCCGATGAGGATGAAATCCGCCGGCGCTCCTTCTTTGAAAAGCTTTCTGATATAATCGGGCACTGCCGGGTCTTCTTCATCATAATAGGCCGATTCGAAATAGACCCGCTTGTCTTCGAGGACTTTCAGCAGTTTATTCAGCATCATGGGGTCCAGTTCACCAATTTCATCGATGAAGAGGATTCCCCCGTGGGCATCGGTCACAAGGCCAGGTTTCGGTTCCGGAATTCCATCATCGGCCAGATCTCTCCTTGCCCCCTGGTAAATCGGATCATGGACGGAGCCGATGAGAGGATTTGTGATATCCCTTTCGTCCCAGCGAAGGGTGGTTCCGTCACATTCCACAAAAGGCGCATTTTCGCCAAAGGCGGTATAGGGAAGTTTCTTTGCTTCATCCAGCACAAGGCGGGCAGCCGTGGTCTTGCCCACCCCCGGCGGACCGTAAAGGATGAGATGCTGCGGGTAGGGAGAAGCGATGCGGGAGGCCAGCGCACGAACGGCCCGGTCCTGACCCACGATTTCCGAGAGTTTTGCGGGACGCACGATCTGCATGATGGTACTGGTGAGCTTCACTTTGTCGAGAGCTTCCAGTTTTTCCATTTTATGTCTGGCCGCAGGAGATTCGGTGGTTTCCGTTTCTTCCTCAATGATTTCCTGGCGGATCTCATTCACATACTCCTGATGCCGTTCCTCCAGGCGGTCTGCGATTTTTTCCTCCAGCTGCCGCTCCACTGCCTGGCGGGCCAGCATTTCTGCCAGCCTGTCCTCCAGCTGGTCAAGAATCAGGGGAATTTCCTCATCCGTCGGCGTATGGCTGTAATCCTTATTCTCCATGATGAGACGCTGCAGCCCGATGAGGCGGATTCTTGGATTTTCATCATGAATATATTTCAATGCATTGAAACGGCTGGCCTGCACGATGATCCGCTCAGAGCCTACAATGCTGGCGTAAATACTGTAGATGGCATTGATCTGCCGTTTCAGTTCTCCATCGGAATAGCCTCCGCTTCCGGTAGCACTGTCTACAGCACTGTCCACGCGGTCCATAAGCCGTCCAATGAGATCCTTCACATCCTCCATATGTAAGACTCCTTTCTATACGGCACCTGCGGCGCCGAGGGGTAAGGGAATGTGGCGCGCACATATAAGAAGCGCGCCATTTATATTTTTACGTGCGAAAGAATTGCCAAAATGAATGACAGCAATCCATGGGCAGGGCCAGAGGCCCGTGCGCGAAGCGCACTCTATCAATTGGTTTTCCGAAGGAAAACCATATCCTTCCCGACAATCCCGATACCCCCGACAACCCCGATTCAAAAGCTATCGGAAAATCAGTTTCCCTTCTCACTTAGTGTTATTCTTTCTTGAAAGTCCAATACCTGGGCACGAATATATCTTCAAAGAGATTGATGGCAAAATTATCAGTGAGTCCGGAAATATAGTCCAGCGCTGCCCGGGGTATATTTCCTTTTGCCAGGCGCACCTGTTTCTTTGGGAGACGGTCTTCGTAATACGTGCCGTCCGGTTTCTGCTCCGTATAGTAATGGTAAAGCATTTTCACCACATTGCTGCCCCGCTTGCGGTCCGGGATGAGATTTTCCGACATGTAAACTTCTTTAAACATGAAAGAGCGGAATTTGAGAAGGATCCTGTCTCCCTCCGGGCACATGCGGATACCATCTTTCTCATCCTGCATGGAATGGTCCACCACATCGGTGACCATGGCAGTAATCATGGAAGAATGGGTGGTGCCCAGCCTTGCCCGCACGTCATCGGGAAGATCGCTCTCCCCGATGAGGCCCATATTCTCAGCATCATCATAGTCATGGCACAGGTAGGCGATACGGTCTGCGTACTTGATAATAGCTCCTTCCAGGGTATGGGCCTGCAGATGACCGCAGTGGTTAAGGATACCATCTTTCACTTCTTCTGTCAGGTTCAGTCCTTCGCCCTCTTTTTCCAGCGTTTCCACAATCCGCACACTCTGCTCATTATGTTCAAAGTGACCGGCCGCTTCCTGCAGCGCCTGTTCTCCCACATGGCCGAAAGGCGTATGCCCCAGGTCGTGACCAAGGGCGATGGCTTCCACCAGATCTTCATTGAGGCGAAGGGCCCTGGCCATGGTCCGCCCGATCTGGGCCACCTCCAGGGTATGGGTCATGCGGGTCCTGTAATGGTCGCCCATGGGAGCGATGTACACCTGGGTCTTGTGCTTCAGCCGCCGGAAAGAATTGCAGTGAAGGATCCTGTCCCTGTCCCGCTGGAAATCGGTGCGAAGAGGATCTCTCTCTTCCGCTCTCGACCTTTCTGCATTCACTGCAAGCGCCGCCCGGCTGCAAAGAAGCTTCTTCTCTATTTCCTCACTCCGTTCACGAACCAGCATAGCTTCCTCCTTATCCATCGAAAATCATAGTTGTTATATATATTTTAGCATGGATAGGAGAGTTTGTATTCATAGTCGTTGAAATTGGTTGACGTCATTTGGGGGAAATCGTTCTTCGTTATTCGTTGTTCGTTCTTCGTGAAGGTGGCGGCGCTGATGCGCCGTAAAATGGTCCTAGGAAATTGGACACGGGAAACTGGTATCCCCGAACATAGGACAGGGTAAACTGGAAAATCCCTTTGCCATGGACACTCTACTCCTAAAAACAGTTACATGTTATGCTTAAAGCAAAAGTTGAAAGGAGAGATTACCATGGCAACCAAACCGTTTTCCGAAGAGGAGATTGAGCTGCTTAAGCGCAACCCCTACACCTTCTACGTTACTGCGAAGAAAATCGCCTTTACTTCCCAGTTTAAAGAGGAATTCAAAAAACTCTACGAAGGTGGTGCTTCTGCAAGGAAATGCCTCAAAAAGCTCGGTTATGATCCGGATATGCTGGGTAATGGAAGGGTTAATTCCATCTGGGAGGGCATCAAGCGGGAAATCGCTAAAAACGGCTATATTCGCCCCTCTGATACTACCCATCCCATTCCCCAGAGCGCCGTGTCCAACAATCCGATGGCTGTCATCAAGGATTTAGAACATCGAGTCCGGTTACTTGAAGCGCAGGCTTTGTTTAAAAAAAAACTAATGGAACTGGAGAACAGCAAGAGAAAGGAATAAGTGGTCAAGAAGAGGAGAAGAAAGCGCCCAAAGCCCACGAAATCTATGAAATCATTTATGAAGTGGTTTGCAGGTACCCTGATGAGAACCTGATTAAAGACCTTTGTAGAATCGGCAATGTTTCCCGCTCCGGCTACTATGCCTGGCTCAAGGCAGCACCCCTTCGAGCTAAACGCATTGAGAAGGATGCCCGCGACTTTAATCTGATCCTGGCAGCAGTCAATTACAGAGGATATGAAAAAGGAAACCGTACTATCTATATGACCCTGGCCCGTATGGGCCATAAAATGGGGAGGAATAAGATTCGCAGACTGTGCCGTATTTATGGCTATTTCTGCCCTATCCGCAAAGCCAATCCCTATAGAAGAATGGCAAAGGCCATGAAGACAGACATGTATGCGGAGAATCTGTTGCAGAGGGAATTCCGGGCATACGGGCCCCGCGTAGTCCTGCTTACGGATATTACCTACATTCGTCGGCCTGATGGAAGATTCCAGTATTTATCTACAATTCTGGATGCTTTTACCGGTGAAGTCCTGGCAGCACAGGTCAGTTCCTCACTTCAAGTTGAATTTGTCATCAACAGCCTCCGTGAACTGGCAGCAAAGCACATAATTGCGGAAGATGCATTCGTCATCATTCACAGTGACCAGGGCTGCCACTATACCAGCC
>Ga0256406_1005869_pt1 | contig 12739 bp, 8 predicted proteins | sample RumenRJG_03DNA_FD_185986 | JGI IMG/M metagenome (GOLD analysis project Ga0256406, IMG submission 185986) | Bovine rumen microbial communities from Lethbridge, Alberta, Canada - RJG_03 | ecosystem: Host-associated > Mammals > Digestive system > Stomach > Rumen | place: Canada: Alberta | collected...
GATATAGTCTTCCTCTTTTGTACCTGATCAAGCAAAAATACTGTCTTCAAATCCAAGCTTCCATTGGAATGGAGCAGTCGCGTATAGTTCTTATCAAGAACCTTCCCGAAAACTGTAACGCTCACTCGGTTCACTACATCCAAATCATACGACGGCAGCGGGAAGCATCTCGCCTTCTGGATATTATAGATCATCGGGATGCCCATGGAATTCGTATCAATCATATACATGTTTACCATTGCATTACAAAGAAAGGCATTCCGATAATAAGGTGGCTTATAGCCCGGCTCCAACGCTTTCTCAATGGTCTCCGGTATAAAGGAACCCTCATTTATAAAAACGAGATGATCCTCAAATTCTTCAACATTGATTTTTCCATGCCGTCTGTAATCTGAATGAGCTATACAGTTGTTGATAATTTCTTTGACGAGATCTGCATCGTATTGCTGAACTTCTTCCGGGAAAAGTGTCTGCTGCTCTGCGATATACCTATACTTTTCATTTCTGATCTTGGCATACACTTTATCCACTGCAAGCAGAAATGGCATATCGAAATGTTCATATGCTTTCACTGTCTTGTCAGCGTTATAGAGCGTCCAGGTAATCCTCGGTGTAAAACCATCAAAATAGAACGCGGATTCCTTCTTTCCAAGAAGAAGGAGCGCTGTTCTCGTAATCTTACCCTTGAAACAAATCCCGGCCTTGTTTAATACTTCAATATCAGAAAGTCCCGACAGTATTTCTTTGACCTGTCTTCGGTTTTCCTGTTTCTGCGAAAACATTTTTCTCGCATATGCAACCGCTTCAGGATCCAAATCATCTATAGTCGCATCCTTCACAATTTCTTTTGACCAATCCATACCAACCTGACTACGGATTAAATCTACCTTATTCATCGGAAGCGGTACCAGAGATTCATGTTCCCTTGCCCATGCCGCTCCGTTCCACGTCGTTGGAATCCCAGGTATAGCAGGCGGTATCTGGAAAGCCACAATCCGGCACTTCTCCATCGTCAGCTCATAAATATCGAGAAATGTCAGCCTTTCATTTGTACCAGTTGTAATCTCTTTTTTCAAAGATTGAAGATTACCACTCTTACGATAATCTGTTCCCTTGAATTCTCCTTTATTGGTAATGCCAAATATAAGCCAGCCCTCAGACTTGCCTCTGATATTTGCTTCATTTCCAAGCGCGGAGAAATACTTGCCAATATCTTTGAATGAATAGCTGTTGTTTGCCTCTTTGAACTCAACCACCTCTGTTTCAAAGTCCTTCAGCATCTCATGTATTTTCTCTTTTAATTCAGCTTCTGTATATATCAAGGATGATCACCTCCATTCCACAGTTATTTCTTCTTATCGTACAAGTCCAGATAATACTCGTTATTAAGGATCTTCACTTCGATGTCTTTACCTTTGCTTGTCGAAAGTATATTTTTGCTGATAACTGTCCTATCAACCGCTTTGCCATCAGCATTCATTAAACTGCAATCATACATTCTATAGTGCATAATCTCCAGAATGATATTCACGCTAAAACTATTGTGGCGGATAGATAAATAACCGAATATGAGAAAGAAGATTAAAAACTTAACCACCTCATCCCATTGCGTAAAATCGAACGCAAATAATGGAAGAATATACGAAAGCAAAAACTCCGCCGTTATGGTCTTGCTTTCCTTCGCATCTTGTATTGTAAGCGTGTACTTCTCATCATCTGATACATAAAATTTTGTGAAGAGTATAATCGCTGAAATCAGCAATCCCAAAAGGATTCCTGTGATACCGATTATCTCCGTCCATTTGTCGCCGCCACCATCCACCAGACTCTTGATATCAATGAATAAAACGGTAATCCACAATGGCACAAACGACAGGAAGTACATGCTAAAAGAAACAAAAACCGACATTCCCTATCTCCTTCAGCTTACCCAGTCTTTCGATCCGTCAACCTCCACCGGAACTTCTTCCAGGACATCCCACATAGCTTTACCGCAAAGAACCTTTACAAGATTTTCGGCATCAACCTTCTGTGATGTGTCAAACCGCTTATCTTCCGTCAACGGAATCTTGAAATATTTTGCAGCTTTCTCTCGATTTTTCTTTTTTGTTAAAAGCTGTAGCTTTGATTTACTGAAAGCTGCAAAACGTCTTGGATTTTGTCCTGAAGAGGCAGTGCTACGAAACATATCTGGATCAGAAATAATTTTCAGCTCTTCTATCTCATCAATAGCTTCACTGCACTTAAGTTTATAGGCGCGTTCCATATTGAACAGTGTTTCTCCAGACATGTCCAAAAAATAAACTGTCCGGTCATATATGATGACATTCATGGAAGTACGAAGGTTTAAAACCTTATCAGGAATTTCCCAAAACTTGCCTTTATCATGCCAAAACCGATTCTTTAACGTTGTTATCGGTGTATTCATCGATATCAGTTTAATCTGATGTTCTTCATCGTTGCACCTCATGTTCCCGCAAAGGACATATGCCTGAGCTTTCAAACTGAGCGGATCTGCTTCCGTGTCGGAATCTGCTATTCCTTGGAGGAGTGCATCCAAATCAATTTCTATATCGGGATTATCTTCACTGATCCTATAAATTGTTGTGGAATTGCAAGTACCGTCGTACTCACGAATATCCACATACTTATTCAAATTATTCTTCTCTTCGCCGGTATAGCCGAATGAAATGTCTTGAATTAGAACACTCAGTCTTTCAGAAGGTTCTAATTCAATTCTTCTACAATTATATGTCGTACCATGACGTTTTGAATGAGTAAAGCTGAGTAAATGAGCATGCCATTCCTTACAATCAGGCAATGCGCTAAAAATCTCCTTTACCAAATCCAATGACATAAACTCATCTCTCCTTTACGTAGTATTGTCTATTCTATATTGGCCAAGCTTATCCCAGCTTCTCCTTAAGATCCGCTTCAAACTGCTGTATTTCAACCAAGCATTCGTCCAGACCAGCAAAGATCTCTTCTTTCGACAGTTCCTCTCCAAATGTAATCGTCTTTGTCCTAAACGGTGTTCGCCACTGCCAGTCCTCTTTGCCCATCTTAGCAGGATAAAACTCATTGATCCGATCGCATATGGCTCTGAAATCGTCCGTGATATTCTTACCGCTGATGGCAAACTGAATATAAACGCTCTTCCCTGTCCGGTTAAGAATCTCGTAGAAATAATGATTCTCCGTCTTCCACCCGCTTGGAGCATCTGGAAGATCAGGCAAAATCTCAGTCATTCCATCCGTCGTAAATCGAGTATAGGTACGATTGCATTTTGCCAGGTTTTCATTTACGCCGGATCTGTCTACCATCCATTCCCGGAGTATTCCCGCAATATCCGTAAGTCGAATGCTGGCATCATCTTCTTCCAGCAGATACGGAAGTACCGCATTACATATTTTGTCGCTCCACTCTGCATGGAACTTCGCCATTCGCGGCCAGTCAGACTCATTGGCAATGCTGACATCCTTCAGGTGATAGCACAGCCATGATGCCTTATATTCATTTGCTCTCTCCCAAGTAAGAGAAACTCCCAATTCCTGCTCTATCTCTTCTTTATGTGCAACCAGTGTATCAAATGCTGCTTTATTCTTCGCGGCATCACTCTTACCCATATAGAAATCAATACGTGCCTGGTCGAAATTCGCAATACAGCTAATATTGAATCCACTAATACCGAAGAAACCTGATACAGTATTTGATGTTCCCGGACTTACATTGCTGAAGGATCCACGGTGGGCATGCTGCTTCTGAATGATCGGAAGCGCATATGTCCAGTACCGTTTCCGAATATCGTATCTGCTGGCCTCCGCAGCCTTCTCGCTTTCTTCATCCTTCAGGAAGAATACAAGATCCATAGGATCTGCATCATACAAAGCGAATAATCTGCGTAGGATAGACATCTTCAGCGCCGTGCTGGTATTTCTCTCAACATAAATATTGTCATCTATTTTCAGCGCACTCCGAAGTCCCTGCTCCGCGTTACTTACATAATTGCTGAGATCCATACTGCCGCTTGTACTGTATGCCAATCCTGCAAGGATAGAACGGTCCTTCTGATGCAGGAACTGCACCACATGTTCAAACATGTCCGCCCAGCTGGATACTGGCTGTTCCACGTTCTGATAACTGTACTTAACAATATCGCGACCGGTCAGATCCACATTCTCATCATCAAGCGTGCATGAATCAAATTCCTTTTCTGCAGGCTTGAATTCTGTAGACGGGAATGACCATATTTTCTTCGCAAGCGCAATCATTTCATCATTGCGCTCTTCCAATTCAGGCAATCCCCACGATTCTTTGTTGGAGATTTTCTGATTCATTTTTAACCCGCTAGCCTTATATCCGCCTTCCTCTGCATCTCTTTTTTCCTGGAATGGTTTATTGCTGAGATTCGGATTATATCCGGTAAGAGTAAGGTTAGCCAATCTATGCAGCCATGTCTCATGAATCTCTGCAGCATTCGCTCCCAAAGATTCTGTCCATGCCGGTGTCAGATGCTGCGGCATAATATGCTCGATCGTATAGACATTGTTATCCAGATGTGTGTAAACATCTTTGGTCTCGATCGTCCCGTAATTCTCAAAGCGTTCAAAGAGATACGCCTTATATTTTCCGCGCATCAGATAAACCTGCTTCGATGCAAGAGCTTCTGTAAACTCTTCATCATCAGGGAATCTGCCACTCTCTTTCTTTGACCTCAACGCATATATGAATTTTGCGACATACTGATCAGCTGTATTGTCATACCTGAGGATTTCCTTGTTCAGATTTAGGAAAATCTTATTCAGTGCGTTGGTGGGCACTTCGCATATATTTCTGCGGAACAGATAGTTCTCCGTAATAAGGAAAATCTGAAGAACATCATCTACTGTCAGCTTCCCATCTTGGTTAAGACGCAATACCTCCATAAGGAACGGTCTGGTTACAACGATCTCCAGCCGCATCATACGATAAAGACAGTCATCCAGTTTCTGTTCTTTAAGTCCACTCTTACAGATGAGCAGCTTCTCGTAGAATCTGGCATATCGCAGTATATCTGTCAGGAGAGTATCTATCGGTAGCCTTGCATTTTCAGCATATTCTTTGAATGCACGATATACGTTACTGATTGTAGGCGTGATCTGCTGCTTAACACTCAAATAATCACGGATAAATCCGCTGACATCCTTGTCTGTACATTTTTCAATCTTTGCCCAGTAATTATCGTAATATTTATTTTGATCCTTCGGCGGAAGACCCATCAGAATGTAATTTCGGATCTTATCGCCTTCAGTCAATGCAAGACCTGTCGAATTCAGGCTTTCAAAAATCAGCTGTGCATTATCACCCTGATCAAGCGTAATGCTTATGATTTCAAGTTTTCCTATGGCTGCATACAAGTCATCGACAGATATTTCTTCTCTAAGAAGCATGTTGCAAAAAAACTTATAGTTCAGTGTCAGATTGGATGACTGATCATAATCTTCCTCATCCCCAAAGAGCTTGACCAAAGCTTCTCTATCGCTCTTAACCGGGCGAAGCTTGATCCGATCATCTTCCTTGGCCCATTTGGAGATGAGAAATCGCTCATTGATTTGTTCATCCAGTTGAGGTTCCTCAGCTGTGATCTTTTTCTGTTGAATCAGATTACGGATTGCCAGAAGCAATAATGTTACTGTTGTCAGACGCTGCTGTCCATCTATGATGTGGTATTCAGTCGTGGCTCCACTGCCAATAACCGAAGACACAATACTGCCGAAGAAATGACTGTCTCTCTTATCAAAAACAATCTTCTTCAGATCTTCATAAAGCTGGCGGCAGTTATCTTCTTTCCAGTCATATTTTCTTTGATATACAGGAATGACGTATCTTTTACTGGCGCCATCCATATATTCCATCATTTTTGCTTCTGAGCCCTTCATACAGCAGCCCTCCTACTTATCGTCGTTTTTCTTTGACCCATACGGAGCAGGATCCTCTGCAACCATCATCAGCGGAGTCTCTTTTGCTGAAAAATCATACCTGACAACTTTATGCTCTTCCGGCGCCTCCTGTGGATCTGCTTCAAATGTTCTGTTGCCAATACCAAAGTATTTCTCAAAGAAAGCCTTCAGTTTATCAATAATCGTCTGCTTCTTCTGGGCGCGATTACCACCACCAAAACGGCTGACAGGCGGCATAATCTTATCAATATCTGTACCGACAGTCTTAACCTCACCCTCACGGAAAGCATTTTCTATAAACTTACGTGTCTCTTCCGGCTTCAGTTTTTCTTCTTTGATGATCTGGTTCAAATCACTTTCACGCTGTTCATATACGTATTCATTCCAGCCGTTCATGACATCATCAACTTCATTGATGCCGGCAATGAATGCCTCAATGAGCTGCTTCTTACTACGAAGCTCCGGACTGGCATCGATAGCCTTCCTGATCGTAATGAGAACTTCCTTATCCTCCAAATGACTGTCGTGGTATTTCTTCACCAGCATCAGAATATAATCGATATTGATCTCAATCTGCTTGATCAGCTCAATCTCAAATACAATATCGTCAATAATATCCGTACTTTCACCGTTTTCACGCTTGCGCTTCCATTCATCCCGGAGATCCTGATACTTTCCAAGATAATCCTGCAGATCTCTCTCTGAAATAATTTCTTTCCCAGCAAAATCATCAAAAGAAACCAACAGATTTCTCATGCGAAGGATAGCTCCAAACAGAGCAATGAAATCTTTTTGATTCTGCTCACCAATAATCTGTGGCTCTGCAACAGGGAACTTCGTTGTCAGTTCCTCTATCATGTCTGCATAGCCAGGCATCTGCTTTCCATCGACAGATTCATATCCGTAATAATAATCTTTGAAACTCTGCATCAGGACAATGCCGCCGGCATTCTTATCTCCAAAGAGCGATATGGCAGCATCCACCCTCTTCTGCAGATTGCGGAAGCAAACTATGTTACCAAATGTCTTGACGCTGTTCAAGATTCGATTGGTACGGCTGAATGCCTGGATCAGGCCGTGCATCTTCAGATTCTTATCAACCCACAATGTGTTGAGCGTAGTAGCATCAAAGCCGGTCAAGAACATATTGACCACGATCAGCAGATCCAACTCCTTGTTCTTCATGCGAAGTGATACATCTTTGTAATAGTTTTGGAACTTATCGCTGGAAGTATCATAATTGGTGTGGAACATCAGGTTATAATCCTGAATAGCGGAATCAAGGAAATCACGGGCGGTCTGATCAAGTGCCGATGTATCCTCTGAGTTTTCCTCATCCAGAAGTCCGTCAATTTCTTCCTCATTCGCAGCATAGCTGTAAATAACCGCCATCTTCAGCTGCTTAGTCGGATCCTTTTTCATAATCTTCCGGAATTCGTCATAATACATCTTCGCCATCGGAACCGAAGCCACAGCAAAAATGGAATTGAAGCCGCTTAGTCTCTGCTTCTGCTTGATCTCTTCGACTTTTCCACGGTCTGCGGATGCAACCTCAGATATATTCGTCAGAGCATTAAATACATAGGTCTTATCACCACGATAGGTCTTCTGATCAAAATGATCGAGAATATAGTTCGCAACAAGGTTGATTCTTTCAGGTGCCTCAAATGCTTTCTTCCTGTCGATATCCCATACCTGTTCATCGTCAATGTCAGCATCCGTATCCATCGTTTTAATATAATCAACACGGAACGGAAGGACGTTTTTATCATTGATAGCATCCACGATCGTATATGAATGCAGCTGATCACCAAATGTCTGCTCAGTGGTGGCATAGTGTGGATTCTTTACACTGCTCCCGGCATTCGCGGGGAAGATCGGTGTCCCGGTAAACCCAAACATATAATACTTTTTGAAGTACCTGACGATCGCAGCATGCATATCGCCAAACTGACTACGATGGCATTCGTCAAAAATTATGACGATGCGCTTGTTATATACATCATGCTCCTTATTCTTCTTAATAAAGGATGTCAGCTTTTGTATTGTGGTAATAATGATATGTGACTTGGTATCAGACAGCTGCCGCTGCAGGATTGCTGTAGAAGTATTGCTGTTCGCAGCCCCTTTCTCAAAGCGGTCGTATTCCTTCATCGTCTGATAGTCCAGATCCTTACGGTCAACGACAAAGAGCACTTTATCGATGTATGGCAACAATGATGCTATTCTTGCTGTCTTGAAAGATGTGAGCGTCTTTCCAGAGCCCGTCGTATGCCAGATATAACCACCGGCAGCGATATCTCCATACTTCCTGTAATTATGAGCTATCTCAATTCTGTTAATAATGCGCTCTGTAGCTGTAATCTGATACGGACGCATAACCATCAGCATATTCTCAGAAGTAAAAATACAATACTTCGTAAGAATGTTAAGGATTGTATGCTTCGCAAAAAAGGTCTTTGTAAAGTCGATCAGATCTGGAATAATACGATTGTTGGCATCCGCCCAGAAGGATGTAAATTCAAAGCTGTTGCTTGTCTTCTCTTTCTTTGTCTTCCCAGAATTTGCATCCTTGATGGCATTAAACCGGGTACTGTTAGAGTAGTACTTCGTATTCGTTCCATTGGAAATGACAAATATCTGTACATACTCAAACAGACCGCTGCCAGCCCAGAAAGAATCTCTCTGATAGCGGTTAATTTGATTAAACGCTTCACGAATCGCAACACCACGTCTCTTCAGCTCTATGTGTACAAGCGGAAGTCCATTGACAAGAATCGTCACATCGTATCGGTTATCGTGCTTTGCTCCCCGATCCGTTCCAATAACATACTGATTGATGACCTGAAGCCGGTTGTTATGAATATTTGTCTTGTCAATCAAGGTGATGTTCTTTGTCATCGAATCATCACGTTTAAGGACCTGAACATAATCCTCCTGGATCTTCCGTGTTTTCTCGACTATATGCTCATTCGGGTTTGCAATGGAATCGGCGAAAAACCGTTTCCACTCATCATCACTGAACTTATAATCATTTAACTCTTCCAGTCGTTCTCTAAGATTTGCAATGAGCTCATCTTCAGTGTGAATTGGAAGATATGAATAACCTTGCTCACATAAAATATGAATAAACTCTTTCTCTAAATCCGCTTCGCTTTGGTATGCATCTGATTTTCTTTTTTCTGGCTCATAATTAGCAACCACCGTGTTTTCGTTTGTTTCAGCTACTATGTTAAAATATGGCACCTTTTCGCCTCCTTATAATCCTATAGGGCTGCTATTTTTGACAAACATAACTGACGTCATTGTTGTGCCAATAATATCAATAACCTTGTTTTCGTTTTTACAAAGGACAATTTTATCAACCTCTATATTGGGCATCTCATTGATACTAATTAGTCTAAACCATTGCTCATTCGTCAGTCTCTCTGACACAAACTCCTTATAATAATCAGGATAACTTTTGTCTGCCGGTTCATACTCTTGTACGGCATCAAATTGACATATATAATATTTTCCTCCAGCGTTTTTGGGCTGTTTTAGTATTAGCCACCCACCTTGTTCAATTATTGATGACAACTTATCCGGATTTGATTTTCTCCCACTTTTCAGCATCCAAACGTAACCATTTTTTGCAAGAACCGCTTTGTGCTCTTTAATAAAATCATAGTGCTTAAATTCACTATATCTGAATAATAGCATCTCTGTATTTTTTTCAATCATCGAGTGTCACCTCCTTTATAGAAAACAACTTATTTCTATAAAACCTACATTTCTTTTCGCTTAATTCTATTTCTCGTTCTAACTCCTTGATTAATTCACCATAAGCTTGATCGTAGCACTCGAGGATTTCTGCTATTTCTATCTGTTTATCTATATCGAACACCGGAATCGTTAATTTATGAAGCTTGCTTCCCTTGATTCCTTTAGCTGTACCTCCTGTTGCCCCTTGCTCAAGCTTTGTTTGAAACTCTTTTCCTAATAGACAATGCTTCAGAAAAGTACTGTCAAGTACGTTTTTATCTTTTGGTCTGTATTTTATTACTCGCTGTGCTAGAGCAATATCATCTCGATCAACTTGCGCAACATTTCCACATGGAGCTTCTGTTGTTATTAGTACATCTCCTATTTTCGGTTTGCCGCGTTTCATTACAGTATCGTAGTCTTCCTCTTTGATATATTCTTTCGATTTTTCGTAATCAATATATCCTTTTCTAATATTCTTTGCAGTTACAAGAAACACACCACTTTCAACTTTTTCAGGAGTTTTTCCACGATAATCTACTATGTCACACAAGTCATCCAAAGCCCTATAAACCACACTGGAATCATCAGTAAGTAAGCAATCTCGATAATGCTCAAACTGTAATTTTCTTAATTTGATTTCTCTTTCCAACGCATTCTGAAGATGTTCTTGCTCAGCTGTTAATCTGTCAAGAACTTCTACTATTTCCTCTTGTACGTCCAGAGTTGGCAGCGGAATTCTAAACTGCGAAAACACGCTTATCCACTGGCGCGAATGATTTACCGGCGTATAATCAATATTCTTCAATGCGTAATAAATGTATTTAAAAGACGCCTCGTTTGTTTTAGGTCGGAGCATTTTCATTGCAGATGACTTTACTTTAAACTCAAAATCAACCCAATGTGAGTTCGTTGTGAAATCATCAAATATGACAACAGGTTCTTCGGGCGATGCTAAATAATGGCCCTCTTTCTCGTTAGTATATCCTAAAATAAAACTCTGTCCCGCTGTCAGAACCGGCGTTTCGTAATCATCATCATACCTTGTACTATTAACGATATATTTTGTTGGCTGCTCATACATTAATAAATCGTCAAGTTTTTTGTATGGTACCCCTTTGGGACAATCACGGGATATTAATTCAGATAGAATGCTCATTGAATCACCTCAATTTCTTTGATGATGTCTTCTATCGCAGCCCTGTATTCGATTTGTTCTGCAACAATCTTCTCCAGTTCGTTCTTTATCTCGGAAATATCTAATTCCTCTGTTATATCCTCTGCTTCCACATAATTAGATACCGCCAAATCAAATCCATGCTTTTCGATTTCCTCAAATGTTGCTATATGCGCAAAATGCTCAATATCACTGCGATTTGCATACGCAGCCATAATTTTGTCCGTATTCTCAGGTGATAATCTGTTATTATTAGTTACTTTGATAAACTCGTTAGATGCATCGATGAAAAGCACCTTATTATCGTTCTTGCCTTTTTTTAATACCATTATGCATGTCGCAATTGGGGTTCCAAAAAACAAGTTTGACGGCAACTGAATAATGCAATCTATATAATTATTCTCCACAAGATATTTTCTTATCTTTGGCTCAGCCTTATTGTTTGCCCTTGTAAAAATACTAGGGAAACATACAATCGCAGCAACTCCGTTCGGTGCCAACCACGACAAACTATGCAAGATAAACGCAAAATCTGCGTTACTTTTAGGTGCAAGAACTCCGGCCGGAGCAAATCTCGGGTCGTTAATTAGCAGAGGGTTATCATCTCCCTCCCATTTAATTGAGTACGGAGGATTGGAAACAATTAACTCAAACGGTTCATCATCCCAATGCTGCGGATTAATCAGTGTATCCTCACAATCTATATCGAACTTATCAAATCCAATATCATGAAGAAACATGTTTATCCTACAAAGATTGTAGGTTGTTATGTTTATCTCCTGTCCAAAAAATCCAATTTGAACAGATTCCTTTCCAAGTATTTTTTCTGCTTTTAGCAGTAATGAGCCTGATCCACAAGCCGGATCATATACTTTATTAACTGTTTTCTTTCCGTATGTTCCTAACTTTGTTAGCAATTCAGATACGTCTGCCGGCGTAAAGAACTCGCCGCCAGACTTTCCCGCATTTGAAGCATACATAGTCATAAGGTATTCATAAGCATCCCCGAAGGCATCAATATTGTGGTCAAGAACTGACCCCAACTTCATTGCGGCAATACCGTCCAAAAGCTTAGCCAACCGCTCATTTCGTTTTGCGACAGTGCTTCCTAGTTTGTTACTGTTTACATCGTAGTCATCAAATAATCCAGCAAAGCTTTTCTCTGATTGACTTCCTTTCGCAGATTCTTCGATATTCCGGAACACTCGCTCCAGTGTCTCATTAAGATTAGGATCCTGATATGCTCTTGCACGCACATTACAGAATAGTTCACTCGGAAGAATGAAGAATCCTTTTTCCTCTACAAGACCTTCTCTGGCTTCTTCAGCTTCATCATCTGACATTTTTGCATAATCAAACCCTTCGTTTCCGGCTTCAATCTCTCCTGCATTAATGTATGCGGTAAGATTTTCAGAGATATACCTGTAGAACATGGTGCCAAGAACATAATTCTTGAAATCCCATCCATCAACAGCTCCCCGAAGTTCATCGGCAATTGCCCATATAGCGCGATGGACTTCTTCTCTTTCTTTTTCCTTTTTGCTGTCTACTGCCATTTTTCATTCCTCCGTATTGTTTTTGTCTGCGTCAGCGCTCTGCCCGCTTTCGACCCAGGCATCGACCTCAGACACCCGGAATTTATACTGTCTCCCTACCTTGTGATAAGGGATCGTATCTTTTTTGATCCAAGCACGAATAGTGTCTTTACTGACTCCTAAGTGCTCGGATATTTCAACAAGGCTATACCACCGTTCTACATCATTTATTGTATTGTTTCCCATGTCCGATAAAACTCCCTCCTGAAATTACGCATCTCTGTGTCGCCTGGTTAATGCATCGTAATACTTTTTTATTCTCTGGAATGCCTGCCAGACATCAT
>Ga0256406_1005870_pt1 | contig 12739 bp, 10 predicted proteins | sample RumenRJG_03DNA_FD_185986 | JGI IMG/M metagenome (GOLD analysis project Ga0256406, IMG submission 185986) | Bovine rumen microbial communities from Lethbridge, Alberta, Canada - RJG_03 | ecosystem: Host-associated > Mammals > Digestive system > Stomach > Rumen | place: Canada: Alberta | collected...
ACGAGCCTGGACTCCGAGGTATTTCTGGGCATATTTCGCATATGGCCCAGCATAAAAATGCTCTATGACTGCCTCTACTTCAAGCGAAATCGTGGTCTGCGGCAAGGCATAGGACATGGTTCCGGGATGGTCCTGGGCCGATAGCCCAAGAGCCGGAGAAAAAGTCAGCGCAAGGCAGAAAACTGCCAAAGTCTTAAAAATTTTCATATTCATAAATATATTAAATTCATTTCCATCTTTTATGGCTCCAAAGGTAGTTCCAAGGCACCTCATTCAAATCCTGCTCCAGCAGCGAGAAGAATTCCTGATTTATCTGCTGAGGCGTCATCACGGAAGCATCATCGCAAATCGGAGTCAGCCGCATCTCGTAATGTCCCCTTGCCACAGGCTTTATGTTCATGTAAAGCACATCCATTCCAAACTTATGCGCCATCGATGCAGCCGCCTCCATCGCATTCGTCTCCTGATGCATGAAAGTTATCCTGTCGCGATTCCTAGCGATCCTGTAAGGATACTGGTCATTCAGAAAAATGTAAATCTTCCTGTCATTCTTATGCTCAATCACATAGCGCATCACTTCCCCTGAACCGAGATAGCCCTTGTAGCCTTGCCTAAGGACGGGGGCGCAGCGATTCTTTCTCATCACCTCGTTCCAGACTTTATTCTCAAGAGGTTTGTAAACTACCACGACGTCGTCTATCACGTAATGCCTCTGCGGACGCGGGTCGTATTCGTATATGCCCCCAAGCAGTTCCCAGTTCCCGCAGTGAGAATCCATTATCAGAACTCCATGCGAATTTTCCAAGGCTTTATCAAGTACTTCAGGATTGGTCATGGTCATTATCCCTTGCTTGCGGAGCCTCTCTGGGTTCCGGCACCCTCCGAACCAGACCATTTCCACGATAATATTGGCGAAGTGCTTGTAGAACTTGTCGGCGATAGCCGAAAGTTCTTTGTACTTCTTATCGGGAAATGACCGAGAAAGATTGATCATCACTTCATCCCTTCGATAATGTACTATGTCTTTCACTATCCACGCTATGCATCCTGCGCACGCATAATGGAATCCTAATGGTAGAGATGCCAAGGCTCTCATCAAGCCTTCAAGTAGTATTTCAGTAAATTTCCTCACGATAATTGCACATATCATCACAAATATAAAAAATCGGAATGAAAAACATAAAGATTTGGTAGCAAACGAGAGAATTCATAAATTAGGGGAAATATTTATTGAGTCACAAATTTTTATTCAATATGTTTAAGAACCACCCTAAAGGGCTTATCGCGGCAGCCTTAAGTAATATGGGAGAGCGTTTTGGCTACTATATTATGAACGCCGTTCTTCTCCTCTTTCTCTGCTCCAAGTTCGGCTTGGACGAGGGAACAGCCGGAGTCATCTATTCTGTTTTCTATGCGGCAATCTACGTGCTCAGCCTTGTCGGAGGACTGATAGCTGACCACAAGCAGAATTACAAAGGCACTATTCAGTGGGGCCTTATCGTAATGGCCATGGGATACGTGCTGATAGCGATTCCTATCGTGGCCACGCAGAGCAATCATTCATGGCTTCTGGCATTCACTTGCCTGGCTCTGGCACTCATTGCTTTCGGAAATGGCCTGTTCAAGGGTAATCTGCAAGCAATCGTCGGGCAGATGTATGACAACTTGGAGACAGAGGCTGCGAAGAAAGGTCCAGAGGAGCTTAGAATCGCTAAGAGCAAAAGGGATTCCGGATTCCAGATTTTCTACGTATTCATAAACATCGGAGGCTTGATCGCTCCATTCGTAGCCCCTCTGCTTCGTCAGTGGTGGCTTGGAGTCAAGGGCATGGTGTACAATGCTTCTTTGCCAGCCCTTTGCCATCAGTATATCAACAACCCTGACGGAATGAATGCACAGAACCTCACCAACCTCACTGACCTGATGAACCAGGTAAATGCGGGCGGACTGGACGTCAGCAATCTGGGAGCTGCTTGCGGCAGTTATCTGGAGGTGTTCAACACTGGCGTGCACTACAGTTTCTTCGCTTCTGTGGCGGCCATGTTCATTTCCCTCATCATATTCCTTGCTACCAAATCCAAATTCCCTACTCCTGGCAAGAAGTCATCTGCCGAAAGACAAAGCTACACGCCAGAGGAAGCCAAAGAGATGGCCAAAGAAATCAAGCAGCGCATGGTGGCTTTGTTCGCCGTGCTGGGCGTCTGCATATTCTTCTGGTTCTCATTCCATCAGAACGGCCAATCGCTTTCTGTCTACGCCAGGGACTATGTCAACACGACCAAAGTGGCGCCTGAGATTTGGCAGGCTGTTAACCCGTTCTTCGTGATTGTGCTTACCCCTATAATAATGCTTATCTTCGGAGGACTGGCAAAGAGGGGCAAAGAGATATCCACTCCTAAGAAAATCGTCATAGGAATGTTCATCACGGCTTGCGCCTACATATTCCTGACAGTTCTCAGTGCCGTGAAGGGCCTTCCCGGAGGAGAAATTTTCCGTTCGCTGCCAGTTGCCGATCAGGATGCGATGAAGAGCGAGTGGTGGGTGTTAATCGTCACATATTTCTTCCTTACGGTAGCGGAGCTATTCATATCGCCTCTTGGCCTGTCATTTGTCTCAAAGATAGCGCCGAAGAACCTGCAAGGCATCTGCCAGGGATTGTGGCTCAGCGCCACTGCTTGCGGCAACCTTCTGATCTGGATTGGGCCAGTGATGCTGAACAAGATGCCGAAGCTTTGGATGTGCTGGGCTGTGTTCATGGTAGTCTGCCTGCTTGCGATGGGCGTAATGTGGGGCATGGTCAGCTGGCTGGAACGCATCATCAACCAGCCTGCGCATGAAGCCGCAAAGACGGCCCAGGCACAAAAAGCGTAGCACATGACCGATGAAACGAGACAGCTGCTCCTGGAATGGGCGGAGACATACAACGACCCGCTCTATTTCCAAGAAGACCCCATAGCTTTCCCGACCCGATTCGCCTCGGCGATGAAGGTCGGGAAAGCCTGCCTGCAGGATGTAGAGGTGGCAGCGATCTTCGCCGCGCATTTCGCTTGGGGCAGGAGAGCAATGATCGTAAGGGATTGCGGCAGGCTTTTTGACGAGATGGGATGGAAACCTTACGATTATGTCATGCGCGGTGGCTGGAGGAACGATGACAGCAGCATCCACAGAACGGTGAAGTGGAGCGAAATAGCAGCAATCTGCTCTCGCCTGCGAGAAGCATATCTTCGCAGCGAAAGCATTGAACCGATGAATCAGGCGCAGATGAGGACATTGATTTTCGGCCAGAAAGATGACCCTAAGGCTCCCAATAAAAAAATCAACATGATGAGGAGATGGATGGTTCGCAACGATGGGAAAGTGGATTTAGGAATATGGAAAAGCACAGATCCGGCCTCGCTGCTGATCCCCCTGGACGTACACGTTTATGAAGTGGCAGTGGCTCTCGGGCTGACCTCCCGGAAGCAGAAGGACATCGTAACGGTGAAGGAAATAACGGATGCATTTGCCGACATATTTCCTGGAGACCCGTGCAAAGGAGATTTTTCGCTATTTGGTTATGGAGTGACTCATCCAAAAAAGAAAGAATAGAAACACATGCCAAGGCTCTATATCATATCGGGCTGCAATGGCTCTGGAAAGACGACTGCATCGTACTCGATGCTGCCAGGCATCTTCGAATGCACTCAGTTCGTGAATTCGGATGAGTTTGCGAAAAGCCTCTCACCTTTCAATCCAGAAAAAGCTTCGATTGGAGCCAGCCGCTACATGCTTCTGAAAATCCGCTATCTCTTCTCTAAGAAGAAGGATTTCTGCATCGAAACGACTTTAGCCACAAGGTCGTTGCTAAAGATGATAAAGGTTGCTCAGGAACAAGGCTATTACGTGACACTGCTTTTTTTCTGGCTCAACTCCCCGGACATGGCAGTCAAGAGAGTCAAGGCCAGAGTGCAAGCAGGAGGACACAATATTGACGAGGATACCATCAGAAGACGTTATTACGTGGGCCAGTATTATCTATTCAAAGACTACATGCCACTTTGCGACCACTGGATGCTTGCGGACAATTCCAAGACGCCTTACACGATGATAGCCGAAGGCGGTGACGACAACATAAAAATATACGATAAACGTAAATATGATAAGATTCTGAAAATGAACGAGGAATACGTAAGAGAAAAAGAGGGACGCAGGAATGAGAACGAAGATGGACACTGAATATTATCTCTCGGCATTCGACACATCGAAGGAAAACTTGGAAAAGCTGGTTTCCGAAGCTCTTAAGCATGGTGGAGACTGGTGCGATTTATTTTTCGAGAACACGGTCAACGGAAACATAGCATTAAGAGACGGAATAGTTTCCGACGGAGGCTTCAACGTTGATTACGGAGCCGGAATCAGGGTGCTGAATGGCGAAAAAACCGGTTACGCATATTCAGAGAACACTGACATGAAATCTATGGCAGCGGCTGCGCATGCTGCCTCTGCAATTGCGGCAGGCTCTGCTGACATTCCACCTGTCAATGCTGGCTCTATGAATATATTGCAGCACGGAGATCGTTACCAGATGCTGAAAGACTGGCAGCTGGGAGAATGCAAAATATTTTTGGAAAGACTTCAAGACAAAATATTCGTAAAAGATTCCAGAATAGCCAAGGTGCTGGCAGGGGTCTTTTATACCATCACTGACGTTCTCATGTACAATTCTACCGGTGAAATGACTTGCGACACAAGGCCTTATGGCACAGCATACGCATCCGCAGTGTTCATGCAGGATGGGAAACTGGAAACGAAGAGCGTCAGCCGAAGCTATATGAAAGGCGGGGAAATGCTTTCAGAAGCACTTGCGGACGAAATTGCCGCCGAGGTCGTGAAAGGAATCGACGACCGATTCGCCGCAAAGCGTCCGAAAGGCGGGCAGATGCCTGTCGTAATGGGCTCCGGAGCCTCCGGAATATTACTCCACGAGGCAATGGGGCATGCCTTTGAAGCGGATTTCAACCGAAAAGGCCAATCGATTTTCAGCGACAAGATGGGACAGAAAATCTGCGATGGCAGCATTACCATAGTGGACGACGGGACCATTCCTGGCAACCGTGGGGCAGTGAATTTCGATGATGAGGGAGTTAGAGGCCAGCGCACGCAGATGGTGACAAACGGGGTTCTGACTTCGTATCTTCACGACAGGATAAGCGCAAAGTATTACGGGACAGAGCCGACAGGGAACGGCAGGCGCGAGGGATTCCGCTTCAATCCGATTCCCCGGATGAGGGCAACCTACATGGAAAGCGGTGATGCCTGCAAGGAGGGAATCATAGCATCCGTGAAGAATGGCATTTACGTGGACGAATTCACGAACGGCCAGGTAAAGATTGGCGAGGGAGATTTCACGTTCTTCGTAAATAGCGGCTATCTTATCGAGAATGGCAAGCTTACGCAGCCAATCAAAGACATAAACGTGATTGGAAACGGCCCTAAGGCCCTTGCTGACATAATAGCAGTTGGGAATGACTTGAAGATAGATGAGGGTTCATGGACCTGCGGGAAAGGCCAGAGCTGTCCAGTCTCATGCGGCATCCCGACGGTGCTGGTCAAGAATTTAACCGTGGGAGGCGAATGAAATGATTGACGAAAAGTTATTGCTGACAGCAGAAGAAATAAGGTTTGCTGAGAGATGCTTGGAGAAAGCTATCGAATATGGCGCCCAGAAAGCCAGGGCATCGGTCGCCAAAAGCGTTTCAGACGAATTCAAGACACTGAACGGCGAGCTGGATAGCGTCACGCACTGCCTCGACAGGGGGCTCTCACTGAATGTTTTCGTGGATGGACGATATGGGACTTTCACGACGAACAGGCTGGATGCTGCCCATCTGGACGATTTCGTAAAAGAGTCCATCCGTGCCGCGAGGCTGCTCGAGGAGGACAGGTGCAACGATCTGCCAGACCCTTCCAGGACGGCCAAAGATGCCATCAATGGCGATGAATTGGGGCTTTGCGACAATGAATATGCTGCCGTCACGCCCGAGCAGCGAAAGAAAACGGCTCTGGAATCCTCCATCTTCAATGAATATGAAGACAAATCTTTGATTTCGGAAGAGGGGGAATATTCTGACTCCGTGAGCGACAGGCTCGTCCTCGATACTCAGGGGCTTCGTGCGCGGCAGTCGGAAACCAGCTTCAGCTACGGATGCGAATCGACCATAAAAGATGTGGCAGGAGCCAAGTTCAGCGGCTACTGGTGGGACCGAGCCTCCAGGCTGAATGATTTGGATTTTAAGAATATATCGAATAAGGCATATTCATTGGCGATGTCTCAGGCCGGTCCGAAAAGCGTCAAAGGCGGGAAATATGATATCGTCGTTGACCCCAACTGCGCCTCAACCCTTCTGAATCCTCTCCTGAGCGCCTTGAATGCATATTCAATCAATCAGAAAAGGTCTTTTCTGATTGATTCGCTCAATAAGAGAGTATTCTGCGAGGGTCTCTGCGTGATTGATGACCCTCGCAGAAAGGGGGAAAACGGCTCCAGGCTTTTCGATGCAGAAGGGGTTTCTGCCATCAAGGCTCCAATCATCGAGAATGGCATCATAAAGGAATATTTCGTCAGCACTTACATGGCGAACAAGATGGGCATCGCTCCTACCATCAGCACCCCTTCCAGGCCGTTGCTGTTACCATATAGGGTAAATGGGGGCAGGGATGCAATCCTTGAATATATTGGCGAAGGAATTCTCATAACCGGCTTCAATGGGGGCAACAGCAACCCTTCCACCGGTGCATTTTCCTTCGGAATAGAAGGCTTCCTGTTCCGAAACGGGAAAATCGTTCATCCAGTCAGGGAGGCCCTTTTGACTGGGAATTTCCTGGATTTGTGGAATAGTCTTGAGGCGGCAGGAAATGATTCGAGACGATGTATGTCAAAACTTATTCCTACCTTAGCATTTTCAAACGCAGACATTAGCGCATAATATTATCATGAAAGTAGACAAAAACAAAGTCGTCAAGCTCGCCTACGAACTGGTAGTTGACGGAAAAGTTGCTGACAAAGCCACACAAGATCGTCCATTGGATTACATACACGGGACGCACATGCTGCTCCCGAAATTCGAGAGCGAAGTTGAAGGTAAAGAACCTGGGGATTCGTTCGAATTCACGCTGACTCCTGCCGAGGGCTATGGAGAAGTTGATCAAACTCAAATAATCGACCTTCCAAAAACGGCCTTCATGGTGGATGGAAAGCTGATGGAGGAGTTTCTCGTGGTCGGTCAGATGGTTCCTATGATGAGCCAGGACGGCAGAGTGGTCCAGGGAATCGTACGCGAAGTGTCGGACGACTCAGTGAAGATGGACTTCAATCATCCTATGGCCGGTAAGACCTTGAATTTCAAAGGGAACATCGTGGAAGTCAGGGATGCGACAGAGAAAGAGCTGACGGAGGGGCTTCATGGTGAGTTCCTGCCTCCGGAAGAGCATCATCACTGCAAGCACCATGGCGATGGCGAGTGCTGCCATGGCGAAGGTCACAAAGATGGTGAGTGCTGTCATGGCGAAGGACACAAGGACGGCGAGTGCTGCCATGGCGAAGGTCACAAAGATGGTGAGTGCTGCCATGGCGAAGGACATTGCAAAGACAAAGAGTAAAGCGACATGCGGACTGCCATCGTCATATTGAATTGGAACACTGCCGATTATCTGCGGCGATTCCTACCTCCCCTTCTGGCCTCGCTGCCAGAAGGAGCCGAGGTAGTGGTCGCCGACAGCGCTTCGACTGATGAGTCTATGAAAGTGATGGACGAGCAGTTCCCTTCTGTAAGGAAAATCCGCCTGGATAAGAATTACGGCTTCACTGGAGGCTACAACAGAGCTTTCAAGGAACTTCAAGATGTCCATGACATGGAATATTTCATATTGATGAACACCGACATCGAAGTTCCTGAGGGCTGGCTGGAACCACTCATAGAGTGGATGGATGCCCATCCTGACTGCGCCGCATGCGCCCCGAAACTACATTCGTGGTACAAACGGGACACTTTCGATTATGCCGGAGCGGCTGGCGGAATGCTGGATCATTTCGGCTACCCGTTCTGTCGCGGCCGGGTGCTGAAGAAAGTGGAGAAAGATTCTGGCCAGTACGATTCGACCCATGAGGTTTTCTGGGCAACAGGAGCATGCCTGGTGATGCGGAAGTCTGCATATTCAGAAATGGGAGGCCTGGACGACAGGTTCTTCGCTCACATGGAAGAGATCGACCTTTGCTGGAGGCTTCAGCTGGAAGGCATGATAATCTGCATCGTGCCGTCATCGGTGGTGTACCATCTTGGCGGTGGCACTTTGCCGCAGGATTCCCCGTGGAAGTTAAAGCTCAATTTCCGCAATGACCTGCTGATGCTGGAGAACAATGCAGCTAAGACATATTCATTGGAAAATATGTCAAAGGGACTTTCTCCGCAGAAAGCGGCATCCAAAGCCGTTCGCAAGGCGCGGAGGCTAATATTCATAAGAAAGTGCCTCGATCGCTGCTCTGCCGCCGTTTATCTGCTGACTGGGAAAATTGAATATTTCAAAGCGGTCCTTCATGCGCACAAAGAGTTCAAGCAGCTTAGGCGCGGCATTGAACTTGCTGGCATAGAAAGATTTGCGGAAAGCCACCAAGGCATCCCAGCCCCACGGCTATTCCGCAGATGGATTATCCCTCTGGCTATGGCGAAGGGGAATGGTATTTTTGAATATTTAAGGAAAACATTATGAAAATCGTCATCGACGGCGCTGGTGAAGTCGGCTCCCATCTCGCAAAGATGCTCAGCCTGGAGGCAAACGACATCACTGTGATTGACAGCGATCCTGCAAGGCTGGAGAGAATCAATTCGGAGGCCGACGTGATTACGTTCCAAGGCCCGCCATCTTCCATTAAAGTGATGAAAGAGGCACAGGTCCAGAGGGCGGACCTGTTTATTTCAGTGGTGCCCAACGTCCCTCAAGACGTAAACATAGTGAGTGCTCTGATAGCCAGGAATCTCGGTGCGAAGAAAGTCACTGCAAGAATCGATGACGAAGAGTTCTTGGCCCCAGAGAACAAGCTGTTGTTCAAGCAGATGGGCATCGAGCTCATGTTCCATCCAGAGAAGCTGGCTGCAGACGAAATCGTGGATATGCTTAAACACTCACAGGCTACCGATGCCATGGACCTTGGGCATGGGAAGCTCCAGATTGAAGTGTTCAAGATAGAAGAGGACTCCCCTCTCTTGGACCTGAAGCTTGCAGATTTCGCTGCCGTTGCGGCCACATCTGGTTTCCAGTTCAGGGTCATCGCCGTATCCAGGAACGGGAAGACGATAATGCCGAAGCCCGACACGAAATTCATGTACAACGATAGGGTTTTCATCATCTCCACCCGCGAGGGAATGACGCCTCTGATGAAATATCTCGGGAAGAACACGCTGGAGATAAATTCAGTGATGATAATCGGTGGCTCGCAGATTGCTGAACTTGCCGCCGCTCAGCTTTCGAGAAAACTGGAGAGCGTGAAAATCATCGTCAAGGACATGGATAGGGCGACTGAACTTTCAGAGAAGCTGGACGACAACGTGATTGTCATCAACGGTGATGACAAGAACACCGATTTGCTTCTTGAAGAGGGAATCAAGGATATGGATGCTTTCGTGGCGCTCACTCAGAATGACGAGGCGAATATCCTGTCTTGCGTGGTTGCCAAGAAGTTTGGAGTCGACAGGGCCATTGCCGAGGTCGAGAATAATGAATATGTCAGATTGGCTGAGGAGATGGGGGTGGACACTGTGATAAATAAGAAGCTCATTACGGCGGGCAGGCTGTTCAAATACACTTTGAGCGGAAAGGCCCGCCTAGTGAAATATATGAGCGGCACCGAGGCTGAGGTCCTTGAATATAACGTCGCTCCGGGAAGCGCCATAACCAAGGCTCCGCTGAAAGACCTGGGCTTTCCTCGCGATTCCATCATAGGCGGAGTCATTCGCGGGGCCGAATCCCTGATTGCCGTCGGCGACACCATCATCCAGCCATACGACCGCGTAGCTGTCTTCGCCCTCCCTTCCGCAGTCAAAGAGGTCGACAAGTTTTTCAGATAAACGCCCCACGGCTGCATTCTTGTGAATTTTTCGTAATTTTACGGCAAAAGAATTGAGGTATGGCAGACAATCAGTTTGATAAATATCAGAAGAATTATTCCGACAATCAGTTTTGGGAAAAGATCAGGAAGGTAGCGAAGAGCGCTGGAGTGAAAGTTGTCTATGCAGCTCTTCTGCTTTACTATGTGATGAAGAATCCAGCCACTCCGAAGGCAGACAGGCTGAAAATCATCGGAGCGCTAGGCTACTTGATACTTCCGATGGACTTGATTCCCGATTTCGTGCCTGCGGTAGGCTTCACAGACGACTTAGCCGCATTGATCTGGGGAATATATTCCGTATCTAAGAATATAACGCCGGAAGTTAAGCTACAGGCAAAAGAGAGGCTGGGCACCTGGTTCAAAGAATATAGCGAAGCCGACTTGGAAGGGCTGTTCTGATATATCGCATCATATAAAGATTTCTTATGCCCAGCTACCTCCAGATAGAGAATATTTCCAAATCATACGGGCCGAAAGTTCTTTTCGACCACATAGCTTTCAATATCAACGAAGGCGACAAGATTGCGCTAATCGCTCCTAATGGCACTGGGAAGACTAGCCTGCTGCGCATAATCGCTGGCAAGGACAGCTCCGACTCTGGCGGCAAAGTGCTGTTTCTGAAGGACATAAGGATAGCTTTCCTGGAACAGGAATATTTGTTCGACCCTGAGCTCACTGTCATTGAGCAGGTTCACAAGGACTCGCTGAAATGGACAGAGCATTTGTCGCCAGAACATCTTTCCGAATATGAGATCAGGATCAACAAGCTGGTAACTTCTTTCCATCTGAATTCGTCGATGAAGATGAAAGATCTTTCTGGCGGCGAAGTAAAACGGGTCGCATTGGTGGTCATGCTGGCCTCCGAGGCCGATTTCTATGTGATGGACGAACCCACTAATCATTTGGACATAGATGCGATAGAGTTTCTAGAGGACTATCTCACCCATGCCAGATGCACTCTGCTGATGGTCACTCACGATCGTTATTTCCTGGACAGCGTGGCGAACATCGTGATGGAACTGGATCACGGCCAGGTCTACATCTACAAAGGCAATTACGAGAACTACCTGGAGAAGCGTCAGGAAAGAATAGATAACTATAATGCCGAGACAGACAAGATACGGAATGTGCTGCGCAGAGAGCTGGAGTGGATGCACTCATCCCCTTGCGCCCGTACTGGAAAGGCCAAATACCGCAAGAATGCATTCTACGAATTGAAAGACAGGGCCGAGCAAGTCTATCGGAGCAATCAGATGGACCTGAGCGAAATGGGAGGGGCTTCGAGACTCGGCACGAAGATCATCAACTGCAAGGACGTGAGCTTCTTCTACGGTGGCAAATGTTACTTGAGTCACTTCTCTTACAATTTTCAGCGGTACGAGAAAGTTGGGATAGTGGGTGGCAACGGCGTAGGCAAATCCACTTTCGTGAACATATTGCTGAACAATCTGGATCCTGCCGACCCAGGCATGCTCACCGGCACGATAGAAAGGGGAGAATCCTTGAACATAGGCTATTACAAACAGACCGGAATGTCCTTCGATGAGGACCAGACGGTACTGGAGACGGTGAACGATACTCACCTGCTGGGCCAATTCCTCTTTTCTCACGACATGCTGAATAACCGCGTAGGCTCGCTCTCGGGAGGAGAGCGAAGAAGGCTATACCTGCTCACAATCCTCATGAAGCAGCCGAATTTGCTGGTGATGGACGAGCCGACCAACGACTTGGACATAGTGACTATCAATATATTGGAGGAATATCTCAAAGACTTCAAGGGTTCGCTGATCATAGTATCCCACGACAGGCATTTCCTGGACAGGCTGGTCGACCATCTCTTCGTGTTCTGCGGGGATGGAGTAGTGAAAGATTTCATCGGGAGCTACAGCCAGTACAACCAGTACCTGAAAGATTACAAGGCTGCACAGAGGGCACAGGCCCGCGAGGCGGCTCGCTCTTCAAAAATCGGTGGAGCGTCTAAGTCCGGTGATGCGAACGAGGCCGATAGAGGCAGCGCTCCTAAGAGAAAACGCCTCTCCTACAAAGAGCAGAAAGAGTTGGAGCAGCTGGAGAAAGACATAGCCTCACTTACTACAGAGAAAACAGAGCTGGAAGCCAAGCTGAACGGTTCGCTTACTGATTACGAAGAGATACAGAAAGCCACCTCTCGCTTCGGCGAAGTCTCAGCTGAACTTGATGCCAAGGAAACCCGCTGGCTGGAATTATCAATCTAAAGGGAATCGTCGTGGAGCTTCGGATTTGCCGAAAAAAGGAAAAGTATTTACATTTGTAAGATTGTACGCTAAGGAAAACACATGAAAAGCGTCCTGAAGAAAATATGGTTCCCGTTAGCAGTGGTGTGCTTCCTGGCACTCCAGACTGCAGCAATGGACATGCACTCTCCGAAAGCCCCATGGACTAGTCTTTTGGAAAGCATTCAAGACACTATCAAGTACAGGAATCAGTTCATAAAGCGTGGCGGAGGGAGCGTGGACGACACTGCTTATCTTAAGGCAATTCAAGACACGACGCCTGCCTTAAGCGCACGAGACACGATATTCCCGCCAGATTCGCTTAAAGACATAGACCCTTTCCGCT
>Ga0256406_1005871_pt1 | contig 12739 bp, 10 predicted proteins | sample RumenRJG_03DNA_FD_185986 | JGI IMG/M metagenome (GOLD analysis project Ga0256406, IMG submission 185986) | Bovine rumen microbial communities from Lethbridge, Alberta, Canada - RJG_03 | ecosystem: Host-associated > Mammals > Digestive system > Stomach > Rumen | place: Canada: Alberta | collected...
GTAGAGTCTGCCATTGAAATGGTTGTACGTGTATATTTTGGTCCAGACGACATGTCATGGTTGACAAAACAGTGGTTGAAGCCACATCCGTCTTCAAATCTCTTGACAAATCCGTTGATTTTATACTCAGCTGTCCAACAATGTGGTCCGGACGAACCCACGCCCCAGCACAGTTCACAATCATTTCCTTCCAGATTATGGACGCCACATTTTCCAGCTTTCTCGTCTCTCGAACGGTCTACATCCCATGGAGTGTCATCAGAAAAATAGTATTTCTGATCATTGTCGAACACCTTGAAATCGGAAATCACCATGTTTCCGAAATTCTTCATCGAGAGATACCATTCGGTATTGCTATTATCCACGTTGACTTTCCAACGCTCCTGGACATAGGCATCACCAGAACGGTCAAGCACGACACGAATATCAATAGTATCTATTTCCGACGCCATTAAAGCAGACGGTGCTGTCGCCAACAGCATTCCAACTATTGCAGCCTTTCGCATTTTGTTAAAATTTATCATTTAGTCCCTTTTTTAGAATGCTTTCAAAATTAGTTAAAAAATGACTAAGCGGAAAAAAATACTTCTAAATTATTGATCAGACTCAGAATCAACCACAACGTTCTCATCATCATTATGATCCATAATTTGATACGTATCATGGTAAACCAAACCAAAATATCCCACCACAAAATTCAGTTTGATATACTTTCCTTTGGCTGTATTATAAACAGATTTAGGAACAGATCTGGATGTCTTCTTTTTATAATATCTAATTCCCAACAAATCCAACCCAGACAATCGAGGCAGAGAATTCAAACATAATGAATTTAGATATGATATTCCAGTCTTCTTACCTGACACTTCTGGAATTTTCATATCGGAAAAAGATATCTCTGAAAAATCAACATAATATGTAGTACTATTTTTATGCGTAGAGTAATGAGTTCCTGCCACTGGCACCGTCACTTGAAATGAGTCTTTGAGATTGGCAAATGTCTCGTTTCCAAACAACAATAAAAAATTAGATACCCCAAACATTAGCATAAAAATAGAACAAGTCGAAAGGATTGATGACCAAATCATCCCCTTTCGTTGCAGACGATCTTCGATATCCGTCCTTAACACTGGGACAATAGCCGAATCCAATGGCTTTATAAACAAGACTGCAAACATCAATACAAAAGCCACTCCACATCCTATTAAGCCTAACCATGGAGAATAGGCATTAGTCATACAGCCACTCGCCCAAATAAAGCAAACAAAAAATAAGATAAACAACACCACATAAGACAATACCAAAACATACTGAATTGGCTTTAAATAAGAAGTCTTAGTGACCTTGTGTTTCAAAGAAGCCAATTCATCAATATCGACGCGGAAGACATTCGCCAATAGATTCGACGACGGATAACGGTCATTTTTACCTGCAAAATGTTTGTCATACCAAAATTGATCTTTTCTTGTCGCAAATTCATGTATCAACTCATCCAAATCGCTTTTGTCTATTTTCATCCCATCAACACACAAATCCTCCAACATATCCATTTCTGAGTCCGAGCTGTCTGTTGTTATTATTCCATCAAGAATAGTAAGACGATAGAGCAGATACATCACATACAGACGGTCGTCTTCCGACAAATAAAGAGCCAACTCTTCAGCCATTCGTTTTCCATGGATATCGTGAGAATAATAATATGACTCATCTCCTTTTTTAATGCAATTCTGATATTTTCCTTTTTGGAAAAGTTTTACATCGACTATTGATTCCTCAACTGTACTTTTTCCACTTTTTTTCTCTCTGTCTGTAAGATATTTTAGAGCTTTAATTGCATCTACCTGATATTCAAGAGGAATCACCTCAATGATATAACGAAGTATCATTTCCAATTTATCATGCTGGACCTTATACTCACTATTCGATCTGGTCAGATATGTCATCAGGTAGACGATGCTGATATGGAAACGTTTGGCATCCTTTGCCAACAAAGCCCGCATTTTTTCTTTGTCTCCAGAAAAGAAACGATACAACTCAAATTCCTTTTTGAGATAATAGATCAAAATAGCAGAAATGCCTAATGCAATGGCATATAATACAATGTATAAAATATAGAAATATTTTTCCATAATTTGAAAGTATGATAATAAAGACGACTACATTCACGTCTCTACAAATCTAATTGATTATCACATAAAGCAATGAAATCTATTCAACCGTCTCTAAATCATCAACAGGAACTGCAGTAGAGAAAGATTCTGTCGCCACATCTTCCTTTCGATCAACCAAACTATAGCTGTCGTAATAAAGCAAACCAAAATATCCCACTTTGTAATAGAGCTGTATGTCTTTTCCATCTGCGGAATAATATGTGGAACGTCCGACCTCCAACGAAGTCATAGTCTTGCTGTTTTCCACACCTTTCAGTTTCATTCCAGACAGCCATGGCAACGTCTGCAGACAGAATGAATTCAAGAATGAAACATTCTTTTTGCCCTCTGACTCTATCTTCTTGCCACGGAAAGAAACCGGAGTAAACCTCACATGATAATGTGTGGTTGTATGATTCTTGCTACGGGTCGTAGTAGTGTATGTATCCGTCACAGGCACCGTCACCACAATTGATTTTTCATTGCTGAATATCTCATTTCCATACAAGAACAATGTGTTCGACACTTCCCACAAAAGAGAAAAAACGACAATCAACGAAAGGATCGATGTCATAATCAAACCTCTCTTCTGCAAACTATTCTCAATCTTTGTTCTTAAAATAGGAACCAAAGAAGATTCCAATTCAGTAATGGAAAATAATGTGATTATAAACAATAATATCACAAATATAATTCCGAATATAAATAACCAGCTTGGATAGAGTTCGCACATCAAATCACTCTCAAAATGTAAAAAAATCCAGAGAAGAACGCCCATCAATCCACCAGCGAAAAACAAAGCCACTTGTGTCGATCCAAGCATAGACACCTTGGAGACTTGCTTATCCAATAACGACAATGAAGACATATCCATACGAAATATATCAGCCAACACATTTGACGCCGGATAGAAAATCTCTTTATTCATGAAATGTTGGTCGTACCATATTTGATCAGTTCCAGTGGCGAAATGGTGTATCAGGCTATCGAGTTCGTTTTTGTCTATTTTCATGCCTTTCACACAAATTCTATCCAACATGTATTTCTCCGACTTGTTTCCATTGGTGGTGATCAATTTGTCGGCAGCGGCAAGAAGATACAGAAGGTACATCACATACAAACGGTCGTCTTCGGTCATATATTTAGCCAACTCCTCAGCCAATCTCTTGCCGTGAAGATCATGTATGTAATGGAAAGAATTGTCGCCTTTTTTCAGACAATTCCTTCCTCGCATAAATTCATCCACATCCACCAAAGATTCTGTTCTTCTATGTTTTCCGCTACCTTTCTCTCTGTCTGTAAGGTATTTAAGAGCTTCTATCGCCTCTTTATGATATGTCTGAGGTATAACTTCACGGATATAACGGACAATCATCTCCAACTTATCACGCTGGACTTTATCCCCGTCAGAACGAGTCATATATGTCATCAGGTAGACGATGCTGATATGAAAACGTTTTGGATCATTCGCCATTACAGCGCGCAAGCTGTCATCTTTCGAAAACAATTTATACAGTTCACTTTCCTGATTGTAATTCTTAAGCAGGTAATAGGCTATACCAAAGATTATAGCAAACGAAATCAGATAAATAACATAAAAATATTGTTCCATAAATAAAAAATTTAGAGCAAAAAGAATCTTTCATCCCCGTCTCAACAAATCATCATACAAATTTAATTATTTTATATAGATATAATCACTTTGTGTTTAATTGACTTCATAATAAATTCGATACGCCCCATAAAAAAGTCGTTACAATATTTATAGAAAACACGGACAAAACAATTATGCTTCTAAATTGCATATTATCATCTTTGCATGTTCTTAAAATATAATATTGTTCCGATTCTGTATTTGACGACGCAACAATCATCAAAGAGAAATACAAAATAAAAAAGCTTACAAAAAAAACGAAAAATCCATTCTCTTCTGTAATAAAGATCGCATCAGATATCAAATTCAGAACGAAAGCAAAAATAAGAAATAGAAGGAAATTCCTCGTTATCACGGATATTTCCTTCACTTGATCCACAAACGCAAAAGATTTGTCTTCAGTACGGAAAATATCTCCCATTTGATCGTAAAACAATGGATAAAGACCTCCTGTATTTCCAAATTGTTCGTCGTACCATCCTTGAATATTATTATTTGTGTAGTGTTGAATCAAAAGATCTAATTTTCCTTTATCTATCCCTAAACCATTCACACACAAGTTGTTCATCACAACTAAAGATGATTCTGTTCCTGTCGTTGTGAATTTGCCATTGGCTGTAGCGACACGGAATAGGAGGTACATAAGATAAATTTTATCTTTTTCAGTCAGATATCTGGCTATCTCTTCCGCTAATCCAACACCATTTAATTCAAGGCTATAATTAATTATAAATTTTTTAACGAAAACAGGATTCCCATTCAAAAAAGCATCTATATCAATTATGGGCTTCATTCCACTATTTTTTTTATCATCATCTAAGATGAATTTTTTTAGAACAACCAACATCTCTTTCTGATAAACGATTGGACACACTTCACAAATATAGCGGACAATCATTTTTAATTTGTCATATTGTAATGAAGTGTACTTTGAATGCATAGCACAAACCATCAGGTAGACGATGCTGTTATGGAAACGAAGTGGATCTTTAGCCATCAAATTTCGCATCCCGTCATTTTTTGTAAAACTACGATACAATTGGTATTCCTGTTTGATTTTCTTTATCAGATAACAAACTACACCAAAAATGATGACATACAATAAAATGAGGAGCAAAAAAATTATGTTTATCATAGATTTGATCAATCAAAAATCACGAACTAAGAACAAAGATAAAACAAATAAGATTTAGCGTCAAAACAATTTTAATCTTTAATATGTATAATATAGTGAATAAAGGTCGTAATGCCCTTGTCTCATCACTATTATGTGCTCGCCTTCGGCTCGCACAATGAAGAAGGGGTTAGGGCGTTCCGCCCTTAACAATCCTCGTAAAATTCAGTTCATAAACTAGGACAGAATCTCAAACATAGACGAAACATCAAATAAAAATAGCAAAATAATATGATTATTGAAGAAACAGATACAATAATCAATTTCTTCCTTTGCAAAACATCTTCTATTTTAGTTCTCAACACAGGAATCGTCTCAGAGTCTAAATTATCTAAATTAAATGGTATTATAGCAAAACAATAGATAAACATAAAAATTTCTAATTCATTTATAAGACTCAAAAAGTAAACAATAACACAAAGAATCACCATTATGATTTTAATAAAACTCAAGACCGATGTCCTATAATTTTTTTGTGTTGAAGACGATATCACGTTATTGTCACCATGAAAAATATTAGCAAAAAAAATCGATGCTGGATATCGGTTATCATTACCGAAATGTTCATCGTACCAAACCTGTTCGTTGTTTGAACTAAAATTGCCGACCAATCTATTGAATTCTTTGTTATCAATCTTTAAGCCGTCTACAAACACATTTTTCAAATCTTTTTTTTCCCATTCTTCAACAACTCTTCCTTCAGCACAAGCTATGCGATAGAGCATATACATCAAATAAATACGATCTTTTTCAGATAAATACAAAGACATTTCTTCAGCCATCCTATTCGCATGAATATCAACGACATAATAATGCGGATCATCTTCTTTTATACATTTATTGTAATTGCCTTTCTTAAATTCTCTTATACTGACTTTAGACTTTTTAATATCAATTTTTCCATTATCATTAATTTTCTTTTTTGTTAGATAATCTAATGCTTTGATAGCATCAAGTTGAAATTCTTGTGGAATCACCTCAACAATATAGTTGACTATCATCTCCAATTTAGTTTTACTTCTACCTTTAATTATATGTGTCATATATGTCATCAGGTAGACAATGCTAATATGAAAACGTTTTGGATCATTTGCCAATAGTTTACGCATTTCATCACTATTAGTTGAAAATAATCTATAAAGATTAAACTCTTTTATCAAAAGAAAAATAAGTAAAACAGGAAAGACCAAACTAATCAAACATATATTGTAATTGTAATGTTCCATAAAAAACTGAAATATATATTTTTACTATTACTAAAAAAAGGAGACGCGAATATTCACGTCTCCTTCAATTATCTTAAATCTTGTGAGAAATCAATTACTTGATTGCGTCAAGACACTCCTTGATTCTACGGAATGCCTCCTTGATGTTCTCCTCTGATGTAGCATACGACATACGGATGCAGTTCTTATCACCGAATGCGTCACCAGACACACAAGCAACATGACCTTCCATCAAGATGTACATAGCCAAATCATTAGCGTTGGCGATCACGTCACCCTTAGGAGTCTTCTTTCCGAAGAAGCTATTACACTCTGGGAATACGTAGAATGCTCCATCAGGAATAGAAACCTTCAAACCTTTGATTTCCTTAACCAAGCTGATCACTAGATCACGGCGTCTCTCGAATGCCTGACGCATTGTCTCAACGCAAGCCTGCTCACCTAGGTATGCAGCCTCCGCAGCCTTCTGTGCGATTGATGATGGACCTGATGTATACTGACCCTGAAGCTTCGAACAAGCCTTAGCAATCCAAAGTGGGGCAGCGATCCAACCTAGACGCCATCCTGTCATCGCATATCCTTTTGACACACCGTTGATGATAACGACACGGTCGCGGATGCTCTCAAACTGAGCGATGCTCTCATGCTTGCCGACATAGTTGATGTGCTCGTAGATCTCGTCGGCGATTACTATGATATTTGGATGCTTCTCGATAACCTTAGCCAAAGCCTCAAGTTCCGACTTTGAATATACAGCACCTGTAGGATTCGATGGAGAACAAAGGATAAGACCCTTTGTCTTTGGTGTGATTGCCTTCTCCAGCTGCTCAGCTGTTATCTTGAAATTTTGGTCAAGACCAGCCTCTACGATTACGTTTGTTCCCTCAGCAAGCTTCACCATTTCGATGTAGCTAACCCAGTATGGAGCTGGAACGATAACCTCGTCACCCTTGCTGATGATAGAAAGGATAACATTACATACAGACTGCTTTGCACCGTTCGAACATACAATCTGATCTGGAGTGAACTCTAGATTATTCTCTTTCTTAAGCTTCTGGCAAATCGCATTTCTTAGTGTAGCGTAACCAGTCACTGGTGAATAAAAAGAAAAATTGTCGTCGATAGCTTTCTTAGCTGCCTCCTTGATGTGGGTTGGGGTGGTGAAATCAGGCTCTCCAACACTAAGGTTGATGACATCTACACCCTGAGCTTTCAACTCACTGCTCTTCTGAGACATAGCCAAAGTCGCTGATGGCGACATTGCTGCCAAACGATCTGAAACTTGATTCATTTTTCTTTTCCTAAATTTGTGTAATAAACATACATTATCGACTGCAAAATTACACTCTTTTATGTTACGCAACAACAATTTTGCCACTTTTTTTCGTTTTTTTCCAAAAATCTTGCTTTTTCTGACTTTTTGCGTCAATATCTATCCTTTTTCTTGATTTTTGACAGCATTTTTTGAGATTGAGATGACGGAATTGTTTTAATATGAATATTTCAGCGCCGATAAGACATTCTTTCATTAAATTTTGTCACTAGCAACCGCGTTTTACTTCTCAGATTCAATATTCATTAATTTTGCATTTAGAATTTAGAATTTTTAATTACTTTTGCACACAAATTATATATATACTAAAAAATGCTTACAGTAGAAAAAATTGGCGGTACGTCCATGAGTCAGTTTCAGGACGTTTTGGCTAACATAATCAAAGGAAAGAGAAAAGAGAATGAGTTGTACAACAGAATCTTTGTAGTTTCTGCATACAACAATGTCACAAACTGGTTGCTTGAGCATAAGAAAACCGGAGCCCCTGGTATTTATGTTAAGTTTGTTGAAGACGGTGACTACAGCGCCGCTCTTGATGAGTTGTGCGACAAACTAATCCAGCTTAACCGTGGTTTCGCAGACATCAAGCTTGACCAGGAGGTTGCTGACAAATTCATCAAAGATAGAATACAGCAGGCAAAAAATTATCTTTACAGCATGCACAACGTGGCTGGTTCGGGCTACGTCAACAAGGCAAATATCTTCTTGGCAGCTCGTGAGATCCTTTCTTCTATCGGTGAGGCTCACTCTGCGTTCAACTCGGTGAACATCTGCCAGAACAACGGAATCAACGCCACATTCGTTGACCTTTGCGGTTTCAACGACAGCGAGTCGCTAACTATCGACGAGCGTATCAAAAAAGAATTCTCCGGAATTGATTTCAGCAAGACTCTTTGCATCGCCACTGGATACACGAAGGGTATCGAGGGAATAATGCGTGCGTTCGACCGTGGTTATTCTGAGGTGACTTTCTCTAAGATCGCTGTTGAGGTTAAGGCCGACGAGGCTATTATCCACAAGGAGTTCCACCTGTCTAGCGCCGATCCTAAACTTGTCGGTACTGAGAACAGCATCGTTGTGGGCAACACTAACTTTATGGTGGCTGACCAGCTTGCAGACGTAGGTATGGAGGCTATCCACCCTAAAGCTGCCAAACCACTTGAGCTTGCCGGCATCAACATCAGAATCAAGAACACATTCGAGCCTGAGCACCCAGGTACACTTATCTCTAAGAACTACATCAGCAAGGAGACTAAGGTGGAGATCGTATCAGGTACAGACAAAGTGTTGGCTATCGAGGTTCACGACCCAATGATGGTAGGTGAGGTAGGATATGACTTGAAGGTGATGCAGGTATTCGCAAAACACGATGTAAGCTACATCCTGAAGACTACTAACGCAAACTGCATCACAATGGTAGTGTGGGACAAGCAGAAGAGCAAAGACCTTATAAAGGAACTTAAGGAGACATGCTACGAGGTAGTTGTGAAAGAGGCTGCTATCGTATGCTGCATCGGCACAAACATCGCTCACCCAGGAATCCTTTGCAAGGCTGCTCAGGCATTGTCTGACTCAGGCGTAAATATCGATTGCTTCGCACAGTCGCTACGTCAGGTGAACATGCAGTTCGTAATCGAAAGAGGCGACTACTCAAAGGCTGTTGTTGCACTCAACAACGCACTTTGCGTAAAGAAATAAGATGATAAAGGAGACGGGAGCATTTCCGTCTCCTTATCACATATCAGTGATTAGACGCACGACCGTGATTAGACGCACGACCGTGGTTAGACGCACGACCGTGCGTCTCTACATAAAGAAATTGATAATTTTAATTGATACAAGATGGGTCTATTAGACGGTTTGAAAAAAAAGAACGAGGATAAGCAGGCTGAAATCCAGAAGAATGAGGAAGACTACATATCTTTGATCCGTGTATATATCCAGGCATTTGTGGCGGAAACTTTCGGTATCTCAAACATCAACCAGATGCCTGATCTGAGAGCTTTCAAAGTAGCGTGCAAAGTGCCGACTCAAAATGGAAAACTCGGTCTCGGCGAAAGAATAGAGGCGAGAAAGATGCTTATGGCAAACTACGGTTTGAGCGAGGATTTCTTCAAGACAATCAACCGCTCAATCACAAAGAACTGCAAGAATCTTCAGCAGGTCAACAGTTTCTTTGTTGTTTTCCAGGGATTTGTACAGGATTTCGTACAGCTTCTCACAACACATCTCGGATGGAAGCTTCAGATGCCTAAATACTTCGACGGAATGATCAGAAAAGTCGTAGTTGACGGAGTGAAAGACTTGATGGAGAAGAACGATTGGGACAAGCTTGACGCGGCACAGACAGCAGCCCGTCTGCGTGAGAATGTCAACAGACTTGGATATACGCAGTCGTGGATGGTAGAGTTTATCTATCCGTTCATCATGATTGCCAAAGGAGCGACTACTGTAAAGCAGTAATATATATGAATTTTGTCTACGTTGCGATAGGAGGTGCACTCGGTGCGATGCTGAGATATTCGTTGAATTATCTTCCCGTGTCGACGGCATTTCCCTTCAAGACGTTGATTGCCAACATTTTTGGATCATTCATAATCGGAATGATAGCAGGAGTGGCGGATATAAAAGGAGTGGACGACAGATTGTCGCTACTGCTGAAAGTAGGTTTTTGTGGCGGATTCACAACATTCTCCACCTATTCGTTGGAGACAGTCACATTAATAGAAAAAGGGGATTGGGGAGTAGCAGTTATATATGCGGCGACAAGTGTTATAGTTTGTGTCTTGAGTTGTGTTGCGGGAATAACATTGGCGAAATATATTGCATAAATTGATCTTGATAAACAAAAAACATATATTAAATTGCCTAATATAAAAGTCTAAAAGTCATGATGACATTCGAAGAAATCCAGGAAAAATGCATTCAAAATAAAGAGAATGTAGACAAATGGTCAAAACTTCTTTCTTCGGTTTTGGTCTGCGCTCTTTTATTTATTGCTTATTACAATGTGAATACCTGGGGTAAATTTGTTTTGATAGCGCCAATCGGTATCTCAATCTATCACTTTGTGATTAAGAAGACAAACTACGACAGAATATTCACAAAGTTTCCAGCTGTATTAGGAGTAAGTTTAATCATAATATTGTCCGTATATTTGTTTTATGAAACATCCTTCTTTGCAGACGGTTTAACTGTAAAATGTTTGATAAGATGGATATTACTGGCTATTTGTGCATGGTTGATTGGATTCTCAATACATATCATTAGTATCAACATTCTAGATTCTACGTTTTTTGCAAATCCTATTCTAGAATATACTACAAAAATCGTTAAATTTGAAGAGGAAACACGACGTAGAAAACATTATGGAACTGTACATTACTATTACGCATATTTTTACGACTATTCATTCAAACTTAATAAGACAAGTATATCAAAACTAGAATACGATACTTGGCGTAAAGGAGATGTGGTGAGAGCAGCACTTCAGCCAAGTATCGAGGGTATTAATGTTGAAAAAGTAACTCTTTTGAGAGATTTCAATGGTTTGACAGATTGGGAGAATGATGTTCAAAAGCACAGAATCGAAGTTGAACAATTCGGAAGTTCACAAGAAGAAAAAGATGCAGCAAAAGGTAAAGTCAAAATACTGAGTTTCGTATGGCTTTTCGTTTTTTTGACTGTTATATTTGCTTTTCCTTATACTGCATATGAGACTCAATTAAACGAACTTATGACTCTTTGTCCTCCTTTATACATTGGTTTAGCAGTAGGATCCCTTATTGTCATCTGTTTAATTTCATATAAGGAATATAAAAGAATCGTTGAAAAATACACACTAGAAGATGTGAAAATATGGCGTGATTTCTTTGTTCCAAGAGGATTGTTATATTTCTTAGTTGTATTTGGGATTTTTGGTATGATCCTTTCTATCTACAATGAAGCAAATGATGAATATTTCGATGAAGTTTGTACTGTCTCCAAATTAACAGATGACAATAAATTGACCTTTGAACGACCAGACGGAACAATCCGTACACAAAAGGAGGCGTGGTATAGATTATCTGAATTAGAGGAGGGCAGCAAAATCGAAGTATCATTCCGTCGAGGAGCATTAGGATTCGATTTTTATATAAAATTTAATAAAATCGAGAACAAGGATTAGGAAGCTATTTATGACTTAAATAACAGTACGAAAATGGATTATACAGACGAAGAATTTTACATGCTGGCTCTATCTATTTTGGAAGGTCTTACGCCTTATCAAAAGCTCAAAATCTTGGAGGAAAAGGGTAGTGCTGAAGCCGTTTTTCTGGATCTTGGAAAGACGGAATTCTATCCACACCACCGTCGACAGCAAATACAAAATGTCATCAAAAATGCCGATATGGAGTGCGAATTGATGGCAAAGAATAACATTCATGCCATCTTCGCTAAAAATATTGAATTTCCATTCAGATTGCGTAACTGTCCGGATTATCCGCTCGTGCTTTTTCACAAGGGAAAATTGGATGCAAACCGCAGATATGCTTTGTCAATTGTAGGGTCGAGAAAGGCTGACAAAAAAGGTGAGAGGCGAGTGTGTGAAATGCTTGATTATCTCACTCCATATAAAGATAATATGGTGATTGTCGCAGGGGTAGCGTCGGGGATAGACGCAATGGTTCTCAATCATGCTCAATCACTTGGTTTCTACACAATCTGCGTCATACCACATGGATTCGGACACAGATATGACTGCAACGTCGAAAAGAGAATAAATTCAGCTTCATGTGTCGTATCTGAAAACAGATTTCTTTTCGGATACGGAGACAGAATCTATGAGCAAAGAAACCGTATCATTGTAGGTTTGTCGGACGCAGTTGTCGTTGCTCAGGCCAAAAATGGCAATGGTGCCGGATTATACGTCGGAAAAGCTCTCGATTATAATCGCGACTGTTTTGCATTCGTTTATCCAAATGAAAATTCACAAAATGAAAAATGCAATTTATTCGTCGCTGACGACCAAGCTATCGGTCTGAATTCAGCGGAAGATTTTTTTGAGAAAATGATTTGGCCTTGGGGAATGTGATCAATTCGTAATTCGTAATTCGTAATTCGTAATTCGTAATTCGTAATTCGTAATTCGTAATTCGTAATTCGTAATTCGTAATTCGTAATTCGTAATTCGTAATTCGTAATTTGTAATTCGTAATTCGT
>Ga0256406_1005872_pt1 | contig 12738 bp, 10 predicted proteins | sample RumenRJG_03DNA_FD_185986 | JGI IMG/M metagenome (GOLD analysis project Ga0256406, IMG submission 185986) | Bovine rumen microbial communities from Lethbridge, Alberta, Canada - RJG_03 | ecosystem: Host-associated > Mammals > Digestive system > Stomach > Rumen | place: Canada: Alberta | collected...
AATGGAACCTTCCGTTGGCCGTTTAAAAAACCCGGGTTACGAAACCCGGGTTAAAAACCGTAAGTCACTGTAAATATCATAAAGTGGTTTCGGGAACAGTTGAAGTAACAAATCACCGGGATTGTCCGACACACTTACATCCTGAACAGCGTGCTCAGGATGCCGCGCCCGAGGCTGGCACCGAGATTTCCGCCAAGTGTTTTTCCGAATTTGCCGAACTGGCCTCCGACCGACTTGCCGACCTCGCGGCCGATGGTTCCGGTGACGGAACTCGCGACGGACTTTACCGCGCGCTTCTTTGCGTTCGTCTCCTTCTTTTCTTCGGCGGCTCTTTCCTTTTCTTCCTTTTCTTTTGCCTTTGCCTCTTCCCTGTCTGCCTTCTCCTGCTCTTTTGCCTTCTCCGCTTCTTCCGATTCTTTCTGTTTCTTTGCTTCTTCCTCGAGTCCTCTCCTCTGCAGGAATTCATATGCCGAGTCCGGGTCCACCGCCTTGGCATACTTGCTGTAAAGGATCGAGCTTCGGATCACAGAATCTCTCGCCGCATCGTCGATTGCCCCCATCCTGCTCTGCGGCGGAAGGATATAGGTTTTCTCGGCTTCCGTAGGCATACCGTTCTCATCGAGAACCGATACAACCGCTTCCCCGACGCCGAGATTCAGGATCGTCTCATAGGTGTCAAAATCCGGATTCGCGCGGAATGCTTCTGCCGCCGCCTTTACCTTCTTCTGCTCAGCAGGTGTGTACGCACGCAGTCCGTGTTCGATCCGGCTGTTCAGCTGTGCCAGAACCCCGTCCGGAATATCGGACGGATTCTGCGTAATAAAGAAGACGCCGACTCCCTTGGAACGGATGAGTTTTACAACCTGCTCGATTTTCGCGAGCAGGTCTTTGGAGGCATCCTCAAACAGGAGATGCGCCTCGTCAAAGAAGAAAACCATCTTCGGCTTCTCGAGATCGCCGACCTCCGGCAGGTCCTCGAAGAGCTCGGAGAGCATCCACAGCAGAAATGTCGAATAAAGAGCCGGGTTGTTGATGAGGCTTTCCGAATCGAGAATGTTGATCATCCCGCGGCCGGACGTATCCGTCTGGAACCAGTCCGTGATATTCAGTGCGGGCTCCCCGAAGAAAATGTCACCGCCCTCGAGCTCGAGATTTGCAATGGCCCTGAGGATTGCCGAAACAGACGCCGGCGCGATGTTTCCGTACCGTTCCTTATATTCCTGGCGGTGATCACTGAGGTAATTCAGCATCGACCGGAGATCCTTCGTGTCGATGAGGAGAAGATTGTTTTCATCCGCGACCCGGAATGTGATCGTAAGAATCTGGGACTGAATCTCGTTCAGCCCGAGGATGCGGGAGAGAAGCACCGGCCCCATCTCACTGACAGTAGTGCGGAGCTGCATTCCCTTCTTTCCGTGAATGTCCCAGAACGCGGCAGGATACGCCTTAAAGTCAAAACCCGTCCCGGAAAGAGAAAAGCGCTCGATCCGTTTCTGCATATCCTCTGAATTTTCGCCCGGCATCACCATCCCGGCAAGGTCTCCCTTCACATCCGAGAGAAACACCGGGACGCCCATGTCGGAGAAAGACTCCGCCAGGACCTTGAGCGTGACCGTTTTTCCGGTGCCTGTAGCCCCTGCGATCAGCCCGTGGCGATTTGCCATCTTCGGAAGAATACAGACCTGCCTTCCGTCTTCAGTTTTTCCGAAATAAATCTTCCCGTCCTGTACCATACGAAGCCCCCCTGCCGCAGCGCGGTTAAATCAGTTTGTCTTTGTGGGATGCAATACTGTCCACAATGACGCCGATGCGCCGCGTGAACTCCTTTGCATCCATCTCCTCTTTATATCCTCCCGTAAGCCACCGGACCAGCGAATTCAGAAGTGCGTCGATGACAAACGTGATACAGAACGACTGATCTCCCTCCGGAAACACGTCCGTCAGGTAGAACTTGCAGATCGGTGTGACCGTCTCCGTGAGATAATCGCGGAAGGAATTCTGTCCCTTGATCTGCAGCGCGCTTTTGTAGAAAACACGCTCCTTATAGAAATATTCACGCATATCCAGCATCAGCTCATCCGGAGTGCTGTACTGTGACAGGTCCAGGTTCCCGATGAAGCCGACGTAGAAAATCCAGTTGACAAGATCATACTTGTCACGGAAATGATAGTAGAAGCTCTTGCGGTTGATCCCGCAGTCGATACAGATATCCGAGACACTGATCTTATCGAAAGGTTTCTCGCGCATCAGCTTCTTCATCGAAGCCGCCAGTGCGTTTTTCGTAAGATTCGAATCTGACATGGCAAAACTCCCCCTTCTGCCACGTTGTCAGGCTTTGCCCTCCGGATCCTTCTTCGAAGGTTCCGAACAGCAGCCCTGACAGTCCGGCTTGCAGACAGCCGCGCTGTTTGTCGCACAGATGCCGCACGCGTCTGAATTCTGCGCAGTTGCAGATGCCGTGTCCACACCCTCTGCATTCAGCTTCTCGACCATCTCCGACATCGTGCGCCAGCCGAGTACGGCACACTTCACACGTGCCGGCATATGGGAAATATCCTTGAGAGCCGCTGACTCATCGAGCGTCTCGATCTGCTCGTCCGTTGCAGTTCCCTTGATCATTCCCATGAAATTCTGAGCGAGAGCAAGAGCATCCTCCTCCTTCTCGCCGATGATTCTGTCGCACATCATGTCGCAGGAAGCCTGCGAAATAGCACATCCGCTCCCGTTGAACGCGGCGTCCTCGATGACGCCGTCCTTTATGAGAAGCTGAAGCTCAATATCATCGCCGCAGCTCGGATTGACGCCCTCGAGCGTCATCGTGGCCCCCGCAAGCTTCTTCTTGTGTGACGGGTGCAGATTGTGTTCATTTACAATTTCACGGTACAAAGCTTTGAGTTCCATGTTTATACCTCGCTGAGGCAAAATCCGCGGATGTGGTTTTGCCGAATGCGGCAGCCGGTGCTTCAGCACCGATGCTGCAGTTTGAAAGTCCTGCATCAGCAGGACTTTCAAACTTATACCCCGCTGAGGCAAAATCCGCGGATGCGGTTTTGCCGAATGCGGCAGCCGGTGCTTCAGCACCGATGCTGCGGTTTGTGGTGATCCGGAAAAGCCATCATACGACGGCATTCACGAAAGCTGGTCAATATCCCATCCATTCCCGCACATGGCTCACCGCATCCACAAAACGGTCGACCTCTTCTTCCGTGTTGTAGAAGTACAGGCTTGCCCGCGCGGTGGCACCGACGCCGAGACGTTTCATCAGCGGCTGTGCACAGTGATGGCCGGCGCGGATGCAGATGTGCTCACTGTCCAGGATGGACGCCACATCGTGCGGATGAACTCCCTCAATGTTGAAGGTGACAATGCCGCAGTGACGGTCAGGATCCGGATTTCCGTAAACGGTCACCTCCGGAATAGACTTTATGCCGGCCATAAGGCGCTCCGTGAGCTTCTTTTCTCTGTCGCAGATCGTGTCGAAGCCCAGATTCTTAATATACTTGATGGCTGCATCCAGGCCGACCGCACCCATTGCGTTGACGGTGCCCGCCTCGAACTTCTCCGGCACCGGCGCAAAGGTCGCGTCATAAAGATCTACTGATTCAATCATCTCTCCGCCGGTCAGGAACGGCGGCATGGCATTCAGGAGATCGATTCGTCCATAAAGTCCGCCGATCCCCATCGGTCCCAGGAGTTTATGCCCGGAAAACGCAAAGAAATCCGCACCGAGCTCCCGCACATTAACCGGCATATGCGGCGTACTCTGTGCTCCGTCGACGAGGATGACCGCTCCTTTGGAATGCGCATAGTCTGCGATTGCCCGGACCGGGTTGGTGATGCCGAGAACGTTCGATACCTCGGCGACCGCGACCAGCTTCGTCCGGTCCGTGATTTTGGATTTATATTCTTCTTCTGTGATAATCCCGTCGTCCGTGCAGTTCATGTAGACGAGCTTTGCGCCCGTCTTCCTCGCGACCATCTGCCAGGGAAGAAGGTCGGAATGATGTTCCATAATAGAAACGACAATCTCATCTCCCTCATGGATATTCGTAAGTCCGTAGCTGTAAGCCACAAGGTTGATGGACTCGGTCGTATTCCGGGTGAAAACGATCTCGCAGTCCCTCTCCGCGCCGATGAACTGCGCTGTGTCATGCCGCGCATCCTCATAGGCATCCGTTGCCTTCACGCTCCACTCATAGAGACCGCGGAGCGGATTCGCATTGCAGCTGTCATTGAATTCCTGCATGGCCTTTATGACCTGCCGCGGGCGCTGCGTGGTCGCCGCATTGTCAAAATAGATTGTATTATTTCCCTCGAAAATAGGGAAATCGTCTCTCACTGAACTCATAAGCATCCTTTCAGGCGCCAGCTTCGCCCGTTTCATCCGGCATTATCCGAAAATTTCCTGCAGATACGTATAGACGCGGTCCTTCAGGGACTTGTCCGGAATTTCTCTCGTGACCGTGTCAAAGCGGGCGTAGACCATGATCTCCTCCGCCGTCCTCTCATCGATTCCGCGGGTTCCCATATAGAACAGAATATCATCCGCGAGCCGTCCGATGGTCGATCCGTGCTGTCCCTCGACATCCTCTTCCTCGCAGAGAATGAGCGGCATCGACTTGTTCTCGATGTCATCATCGAGCAGAAGGATATTCTCATTCTCATGACCGGCAGAGCCTGAGGAGCCGTTCCGGAAATCAATCGTGCCGCGCCAGATCTTGGAAGCCCTGTCCTTCAGCACGCCGTCAAAACTCATATCGGCTTTCGTCTTCTTTCCTCTCTGCACGGCATTATAGGTGACATCCACATGTCCGTCTCCGCGCGAGAGGTATGCGATCCTGCTCGTAAACTGAGAGCGGTCTCCGATGAGCTCGGCCTGCACGCCTGCATAGACGTCGTTTCCGCCGACTTCCACCTGGGAAAGGTCCAATTTCGAGTCCTGGCCAAAACTGATGCCGAGGTCATCGACATGCAGGAACCCGCTCCCGAGGAGCTGCACCTTGCAGAGCTTCAGAGAAGCGCCCTCATCCAGAATGACCTTCGTCGAAATTCCGGCGAAACCGCCGGCCTTTCTGTCAGAGCTGTAGTCCATCTCCAGATTGAGCGATGCGCCCTTCTTTACATGGATGATCTGCTGGGAGACAGCCCGGTTCTCATTGTAAAAATCGATGTGCCAGGAGACAGGGGTTTCTACTTTCTTCCCCTCTTCCACCTCGAGGAGCTCCGCGCCCCCGGACGCCTTTGAGGCATAGTCGTCGAATTCTTTGCCGACACCGGTCGCAAACTTCTGGGCATGGTAGATCGGAACCTTTCCGGCGACGAATTTTTCTGCCGGCTGCGCAGGAGTTTTTGCGAGGATGGACGCCGCCTCACGCTGTGTGATGCGGCGGCTTGTCACTCCGTCCGGGAGAGTCTCAAAATCCGTCCGGACCTTCGCTGCCTTCAGCAGCTTCTTATCTGTATCTTTGATGACTCCCTCGTTCATGTCAAGACGGTTCCACGTCAGGACCGGGAGTCTTGAAACTATCATATCAGCCATTTTCCATCTCCAGTTTGATGAGATTGTTCATCTCCGCCGCGTACTCCAGCGGAAGTTCCTTGCTGACCGGATTCGCGAAGCCGGACACGATCATGGATCTCGCCTCGGACTCGGAAATGCCGCGGCTCATGAGATAGAAGACCGCCTCGTCGCTGATGCGGCCGATCTTTGCCTCATGTCCCACATCGGCGTCACTTGTTTTGACGGTCATCGAGGGGATCGTGTCGGAGCGGGACTCGGAGTCGAGCATCAGAGAGGCGCAGGACACGGATGCCTTGGCATTCTTCGCGCTCTTCTCGATGATGACGGAGCTCCGGTACGTGCTGATACCGCCGCTCTTGCTGATCGACTTTGTGTCGATGTAGGAAGAAGTGTTCTTCCCGACATGGATCATTTTCGCGCCGGTGTCAAGGTTCTGCCCCTTGCCGGCAAAGGTGATTCCGGTGAACTCGCAGTGCGAATTGTCACCTTTGAGGATCGTCGTCGGATAAAGGTAGGAGACGTGCGATCCAAAAGAACCGGAAACCCACTCCATGCGGCCGCCTTCTTCCACAAGAGCCCGCTTGGTGTTGAGGTTGTACATGTTCTTCGACCAGTTCTCGATGGTCGAATAGCGCAGGCGCGCATTCTTCTTCACGTACAGCTCGACACAGCCGGCGTGCAGATTCGCGACATTCCACTTCGGCGCAGAGCAGCCTTCAATGAAATGAAGATCTGCGCCCTCATCAACGATGATGAGCGTGTGCTCGAACTGACCTGCGCCCTTCGCGTTGAGGCGGAAATAGGACTGCAGCGGAATTTCGACGTGCACTCCCTTCGGGACATACACGAAAGAACCGCCGCTCCAGACCGCGCCGTGCAGCGCCGCAAACTTGTGGTCCGTCGGCGGAACAAGCTTCATGAAATATTCCTTCACCATATCGGAATATTCGCCCGTCACCGCCTCTTCAAAACCGGTGTAGACCACGCCCTGCTTTGCGACATCCTCCTGCAGATTGTGATAGACCAGTTCCGAATCGTACTGTGCCCCGACGCCGGCGAGCGACTCACGCTCCGCCTGCGGGATGCCCAGCTTATCGAAGGCACTCTTGATTTCATCCGGGACATCCTTCCAGTCGCGCTTCATGTCCGACTTGGAGCGGACATAGGATGAAATGCGGTCCATGTCAAGGCCCTCAATCGAGGGGCCCCAGTTCGGAACCTCCATTTTGTTATACAGGTCGAGGCACTTCAGACGGAACTCACGCATCCACTGGGGATCGTTCTTCTCATCCGAAATCTGCTCCACAATGTCGCGGGTAAGGCCTTCCTTCATGCGATAGAAGTCCTTCGACTCGTCATCTCGGAAATCATACAGACTGCGGTCGACCTCTGTTATATTAATCTTACTGTCAGCCATAGAATTCTCTGCTTTCCTGCAAATAGATCATCCGGCTTCTCAAACTGCCCGAAGCCATGAGCTCACTGCCGCCTTACTTCTCAAACTGTTCAAAACCGTGAGCGTTGATTTCATCCACCAGCTCGGGGCCGCCCGTTTTGACGAGCCTTCCCTTGACGAGCACATGCGTATAATCGACCCGGAGCGACTCAAGAATGCGCGTGCTGTGCGTGATGATCAGCAGTGCTCCGTCTCTCTTCTTCTGGTACTCCTCAATGCCCGCGGAAACCGTGCGCACTGCGTCGACGTCGAGGCCGGAGTCGGTCTCATCGAGAATGGCAAACTTCGGACGCAGCATGAGAAGCTGCAGAATCTCGGCCTTTTTCTTTTCGCCGCCGGACAGGCCCACGTTCAGGTCGCGCTCCGCGAAGGATTCATCCATATTGAGAAGCTTCATCGTCGCCTCCAGCTCCTTCTGGAACTGGAAAATCTTGATCGGCTTTCCCGTCTTCTGGCGGATGGCGCTCCGGATGAACGCCTCCAGCGAAAGCCCGGGGACCTCAAGCGGAGTCTGGAATGACAGGAACATGCCCATGCGCGCGCGCTTGTCCGCAGAGAGCTCCGTGATATCCTCTCCGTCAAAACGAATGCTGCCGCCGGTCACTTTATATGCGGGACTTCCCATCAGTGTATAGCCGAGTGTGGATTTGCCGGCCCCGTTCGGTCCCATGAGAACATGCGTCTCGCCGGCACCGATATCAAGGCTCACTCCGTGAAGCAGTTCCGTCTCCTCCACACGGGCTGTCAGGTCCTTTACCTGCAGTAATGGTTCAGACATAAATAACCTCCAAAATCGTTATTGAATAGTATTGACTGTATTGATGATAAATAAAACATCTGCCGATCTGTATATCTGCTGCCGGATAAGGCACCGGCCTCTCAGATCATGTAATCGTTGCCCGCCAGATCGTTTGCCTGGTCGAGCAGATCCTGCAGCGTGTAGCTGTCGACGTACTTGTTCACAACGTCCCCGAGGCCCTTCCAGAAAGGAAGCACCTGGCATTCCGCCGCGCGCTCGCACTGATTCACCGGATCCTCGAGGCAGGCGATCGGCGCAAGCGACCCCTCCATCACACGGAGAATATCACCGACCTTATATTCGCTCGGCCTCTTCGCCAGACGGTAGCCGCCGTTATTGCCTCTCTGCGAGCGCAGGAAACCGGCTTTCGTGAGCGCCGTCACAATCTGCTCCAGATATTTTACAGTAATTCCCTGCCGCATGGAAATATCCTTAAGGCAGATATACTCTCCCGTGTCATGCTCACCCAGGTCCAACATCATCCGAAGTGCATAGCGTCCTTTTGTCGAAATCATACTTATACCTCGCTGAGGCAAAATCCGCGGATGCGGTTTTGCCGAATGCGGCAGCCGGTGCTTCAGCACCGATGCTGCCGTTTGAAAGTCCTGCATCAGCAGGACTTTCAAACTTATACCCCGCTGAGGCAAAATCCGCGGATGCGGTTTTGCCGAATGCGGCAGCCGGTGCTTCAGCACCGATGCTGCCGTTTGAAAGTCCTGCATCAGCAGGACTTTCAAACTTATACCCCGCTGAGGCAAAATCCGCGGATGCGGTTTTGCCGAATGCGGCAGCCGGTGCTTCAGCACCGATGCTGCCGTTTGAAAGTCCTGCATCAGCAGGACTTTCAAACTTCAATCCCTCTGAAATACTGAAAATCATTATTCCTGCGGGAACCGGCGCTGTACCTCCTTCGGCGAGGCTATGGTATCATAAAACCGCACCGTTAATACAGCGTCAAACCCGTCTTGCTGTCCGAATTACTCAAATCCTACTTTTAATTGGGTATTTAAATTATACCAAGTTAGTAGGATTTGGCAAGACAATTCTCAGGGAAATAGATAAAAAGAGTATGAAATCAGAACAGGCAGGTACAATAAGCAATCCTCCAGAGAGCCCGCAGCCCCCGGAAATTCAGGGCGGCGCTGAGGAAAACAAATCAAACCCTCACAACACGCCAAAGGCCATCGCGAGGAGAAAACGGCGCGAAGAAAAGAAGATGAGAGAGGCTGCAGCTGCAGAAGAAGCACAGCGGCAGCAGCGCACAAAAGATGAAAAGTTCATGAAGAAAGCATTGGATCAGGCAGGTAAAGCCGCATCGATCGGTGAAGTTCCGATCGGATGTGTAATCGTAAAGGACGGAAAGATCCTCTCGCGCGGTTATAACCGCCGCTGTCACGATCATTCCGCGCTCTCGCACGCAGAAGTATCGGCCATCCGGAAGGCCTGCCGGAAGCTCTCCGACTGGAGGCTCGAAGGGTGCACGCTCTATGTCACACTCGAGCCCTGCCCGATGTGTGCGGGGGCCTGCGTTCAGTCCCGGATCGACCGGGTTGTCATCGGAGCCTCGAGTCCGAAATCCGGCTGCGGCGGAACTCTTCTCAATATCCTCCAGAACGGGAATTTCACACATCGCTGCGCTGTCACCGAGGGAATTCTTGCTAAGGACTGCAGTGCTGTCCTCTCCGACTATTTCCGGAATATCCGCAGAGAATCCTCGGAAAAGAAGATGCTTCCGAAGAGCTGACGCTCTGTCACTGGATGCGGTGCCCTGTTCTGTGAGGTACTGCATGGAATTTAGTCGCAGGGATGCCGGTACCCCGACTGCGCTGCAGCAAGGTCCGGCTCAGTTCATGAAATTGCTTGTATTCTCCATTTAAAAACGCTATAGTAATTTCATCTGCCGTGCGGTCCGCGCATGGCGGGGTCCTGACTGCGGTCTTTCGGCGGCGAAAAGGGCCGGGTCTTACGCAACGGACGTCTGCGAACCGTGTCAGATGGGGAACCAAGCAGCACTAAGCAGAAAGGTCATGTGCCGTGAGGGTGCCTGGCTTATGCCGGCGTCGGAGGTGCCGGGTCAGGATCCTGTCATACGCAGAGCCCGGCAGAATTTTTATATGAGCATCTTCGCCGGCCTGACAGTCCTTCCGGTTCTGTGTCAGGCACTTCTGTCTGAAACACCGCCATCCGGGCCGAATGAAAATGTGATGACTGATTTCAAATGGGCCTTATCTATGTCTGATTCTGATCTTTTCGATCTTACATGCTGCACGCTCTGCCCAAGGAACTGCCGCGTAAACCGCGCTGCAGGAAATGTCGGATACTGCGGTGAACCCGCGGATCTTTACGCCGCACGGGCAGCTCTTCTCAAATGGGAAGAGCCGGTCATTACGGGGCCTGTCGGCTCCGGTGCCATCTTCTTCTCCGGCTGCAATATGGGCTGCATATTCTGCCAGAACTACAAAATCGCCAATACGAAGGCTTTCGACAGTTCGAAGCACCCTGCCGGCATCCGGGTTACACCCGAACATCTCTCGGAAATCATGCTCCGCCTTCAGGACGAAGAAAAAGCGACGAACATCAATCTCGTGACGCCGTCGCATTATCTGCCCGTCATTGTTCCGGCCCTCGAGCGCGCAAAGGATAACGGCCTGACCATCCCCGTCGTCTATAACACCTCCTCCTATGAAAAGGCGGAGGCCCTGAAACGACTTGACGGACTGGTCGACATCTATCTTCCGGACCTGAAATATGTATCTTCCGCGCTCTCCGCAAAATATTCAAAGGCCCCCGATTACTTCGATATTGCCAGCCGCGCCATTGCCGAGATGGTCCGCCAGCAGCCCGGGCCGCTCTTTGCGGACGGCTCTCATTCGCTCGACGAAGAGGACGATGCAGACGATCCCGTCATGCTGAAGGGCGTCGTCGTCCGCCATCTTGCCCTCCCCGGACAGGCGGAGGACTCCCGCAGAGTGATCCGATACCTCTATGAGACATACGGCAGCCGTATTTTCATCAGCATCATGAACCAATACACACCGATGCCCCAGGTAAATGGCGACCCGGAGCTCGACCGCAGGCTCTCCGATGAAGAGTACGAAAGCCTCGTCGATTATGCGATCGGGCTCGGTGTGGAGAATGGTTTTATCCAGGACGGAAAAACCGCATCCGAGAGCTTCATTCCGGAGTTCAACGGATACGGTCTTGATTAAAGTCAGATCATTCATTTATATTCGGTGCCGGTCTTCCCATCCCGCAGGCTTTCACAGGTTATCTGCACAGCAGCGGTGATCTTTTTTCAGAACGGCGCAAAGGCGGAACATTCCGGGCACCAGGCCGGCCAATGCGGCAGTCACCCGGAAGAATGTCCGGACCGATATTACTTCTAAAATATGCCTTTCAGATCAATATTCCTTCGAATCAATGTACTTCATATAGCTTGAGACCATGAGTGCGATCTTGAAGGTGAGGGCATCGTCGAAATTGCGGATATCAAGGCCGGTCGCCTTCTGCAGCTTCTCAATGCGGTACACCAGCGTATTCCGGTGAACGAAGAGCTGACGGCTTGTCTCCGAGACATTCAGATTGTTCTCAAAGAATGTATTGATCGTCGTGAGTGTTCCCGGATCCAGTTCGGAAAGATCCATGTCCCCGAAAATCTCGCGCAGGAACTGCCTGCACAGTCCGACCGGAAGCTGATAAATCAGGCGGCCGATCCCCAGCGAATTATACGAAGAGACCCGCTTCTCGGCGTAGAAAATTTTGCCGACATCGAGCGCCATCTTCGCTTCCTTATACGATTTGGAAAGGTCCTTCAGCTCGGTTACGATGGTGCCGTATGCCGCATGCACCTTGAGCATTGCCTCGGTGTTAAGCATGCTGACCGCGACGTTTGCCGCATCTTCAACCGGCCCGTAATCGTCCTCTGATGCAACCGACTTGATGAGGATGACAGAACTCTCGTCGACCGCTGTGATATAGTCGCCGTTCTGCGGGGTATAAAGGCCGGACAGAAGCTCCTGTGCCGTATTGTCCTTCTCCGCGGCCGCCTCGCCCGCCGCATTTTCGATCTCGATCATGATGATGGCGCGGGGGACTTTGTCCTCAATATGAAGCTTCTTCGCGCGGTTGTAGATATCGACCAGCAACAGATTGTCCAGAAGAAGATTCTGGAAGAAATTGTTGCGGTCATACTTTTCCTTGTACGCCACGAGCAGATTCTGAATCTCGCTGACAGCGATTTTGGCGACCATCAGCGTATAATCACTCTCGCCGGTTGCCGCAAGAACGTACGCCGGCTCATTGTCTTCCTCAATCTTCATCAGATAACAGTTTCCGATGATCTGGCTGTCCACCGGTGTCGACGCAAATCCCGTGATGAGACTGCGGTCCGGTTCTGCCGCCCCATTTGTCAGCACAACGGCTGTTCCGGACAAATCGGTCACACAGAAATCTACCTTTGTGATGTTCTTCAGTTCCTCAAGACTGCTCTTCATGACCTGGGAAGGAATCATGGGTACATCTCCTTATCTTTACAATCTGATCATTGCCGGCCCCAGTTATTCACCCGCACTTCCGGTGCATGTATATCCACCGGAACCCACCGCGGGCGTGTCGGACCTGACGCTTGTTTCCAGTCGTTAAAAATGCCTTTTGATGCTACGGGATCTATTGCATTTTAACACAATTGATGTGCCAGTCTTCCACAATTTTGGTAAATTTATCTGATTTTTAAGAATTTACAGGTGCAATTAGATTGTATTAATAATGATTCATGCGTTTTCTATTGCAGATGATTCACATGGTTCTGCGCCACAATACTCTGTGTTTTTTCTGATCAATCAGCACCACCCGCCTAGCGGGTGGTTTGCTCTGCGCCTATAAGGCGCGTGTTACCGGCCAGGCCCTGAAAGGGCCACTGAATGAAAGGTCTCCATCCGCACCACTTTCTCTGGCCCAGGCCCT